>ERZ1292633.3405-Hain-H41-02um-R1-3405-length-15513-cov-4_pt1 | contig 15513 bp, 15 predicted proteins | sample MGYA00564406_ERZ1292633 | MGnify/ENA primary metagenome ERZ1292633 (study PRJEB36523, sample SAMEA6512639) | groundwater metagenome | collected 2019-01-08 | study: AquaDiva: Metagenomics assemblies of 32 groundwater samples
GTTGCCGTGCCGCACATGGATATGCTGGACATTGAGGCGCCCTATGATGAATTGATGGCCTGTGTAATCGACACCGCGCACTCGCGTTTCCCGGTGTTTGAAGGGCAACGCGACAACATCATTGGCATCTTGATGGCCAAAGACCTCTTGAAACTACAGCGTGCGCCTGACATCAACTTACGTGTCTTGCTCCGCCCGGCGCTCTTTGTGCCCGAATCCAAAGGCCTGAACGAGCTGCTACGTGACTTTCGCACGCATCGAAACCATTTAGCCATCGTGATTGACGAGTTTGGCAACACAGCGGGGCTCATTACCATTGAAGACGTGCTGGAAGAAATCGTCGGCGAAATTGAAGACGAGTTCGATGAAAAGGACCACGACAGTGCGGTTTACACGCTGGCTGATGGCAGCCATCGTGTGGCAGGAGACGCACCCATTGAAGAGGTCAATAAAGCCTTTGGCGTGCATATTTCCTTCGAAGACTTCGACACCATTGGCGGTCTGCTGGCCCAACAGCTGGGGCGTGTACCGCGGCGTGGTGAGTCGCTAGACCAAAGTGGCCTGCGCTTTAGCGTCATGCTCACCCGGGGCGGCTCGGTGCGTTGGTTCAAAGTCACGCGCTTGGCTGAACTGTCTAGCGTAAATCCTTCCACTTAATGCGTGCACGGCAGACAACGCCTGCCAACGCTGGTGCGGCGCTGGTGTGTCTGCTGCTCGGTGGCCTGCAAACGCTTGGCTTTGCGCCAGTGAACGCGTGGTATTTGCAAATTTTGGCCCTAGCTGGTCTGGTTGGCGTGTTACGACAGGCTCCCGCTAAACAGGCCGCTTTGTATGCTTGGCTGTTTGCTGCGGGCTGGTTGGCTAGCGGCTTTTGGTGGATCACCATCAGCCTCCACCGTTATGGCGGTCTCCCTCTGGGTTTGTCGTGGTTAGCGGTGCTGCTGCTAGGTGCGGCGCTGGCGCTTTACTATGCTTTGGCCATCTACGTGTTTGCGCGTTGGCGCAGCGGTGTGGCCTGGCGCGATGCTTTGCTATTTGCTGCCCTTTGGACTTTGGCTGAATTAGCACGCGCCACGATTTTTACTGGTTTCCCTTGGATTGCGCAAGGCTACGCGCACGTCGAAGGGCCGATGGCCGCTTATGCACCGTGGATTGGCGTGTACGGTATTGGTGCGCTTGCCGCTTGGCTTTCCGCGAGCCTAGGCTTGTCCATAGGCGCATGGAAGCCATTTCTGCGCGTTGGCTTGACTACCGTCGCATTAGTGCTGGGCCTCGCTTGGGTACTGCCGCAAGACTTCACTCAAGATGCAGGTCGCTTGAAAGTCTCGTTGCTGCAAACCAATGTGCCGCAAGATGAGAAGTTTGAACCAACGCGCTTATTGCAATCACTTAGCGACTCCTTGAGCCTCATTCACCAAGCCAAAGGTGATTTCGTCTTGACGCCTGAGTCCATGCTACCGGTGCTGCCCGAGCAAATTGACCCAGCATGGTGGGCGGCTGCGCGCGCGCCATTTAACACCCCGCAGCGGGCGCTGATGATAGGTACCTTTCTAGGCAACCCTGAACGGGGATACACCAACTCGCTCATCACGCTCTCGGCAACGGAACCCTACCGGTACGGCAAACGCCACCTACTACCGTTTGGCGAGATGATTCCGCCCGGTTTTGGTTGGTTGATGGCGATGATCAACGTACCGATTGGCGATCAACTACATGGCCAAGTGACCGCGCCATTTGTGTTAGGCGGGCAGCGCATCCGGCCTTTAATTTGCTACGAAGACTTGTTTGGTGAAGACTTTGCCGCACAAATGGTAGGCCCTGATGCGCCCACCTTGTTAGCCAACGCCAGCAACTTGGCTTGGTTTGGCACGGCCATGATTCAAGACCAGCATTTGCAGTTTTCCCAGATGCGCGCACTTGAGTTCCAACGTCCGGTAATTCGCTCGACCAATACGGGCGCGACGGCTGTGGTAGATCATCGTGGCCGCATCACAGCACGTCTACCTGCTGATATGCGCGGCATTTTGGAGGCGGTTGTGCAGGGCCGTAGCGGGGCCACACCCTATGCGTGCTGGCTGGCGTTTTGGGGGCTGTGGCCCCTCGCAACTTTGTGCCTTGTGCTGATTGTGGCGCTGTACCGCAGAAGCTCCCCGTAGAATCAAGCGTTTTCCCCCACGTAACAGATTGCCGCCATGCTGACCTTCCAGCAAATTATTCTGACCTTGCAAAACTATTGGGACCGACAAGGCTGCGCACTCTTGCAGCCCTACGACATGGAAGTCGGCGCAGGTACGAGCCATACCGCCACATTCTTGCGAGCGATTGGCCCCGAACCTTGGCGCGCTGCCTACGTGCAACCTAGCCGACGCCCTAAAGACGGCCGCTACGGTGACAACCCCAATCGTTTGCAGCACTATTACCAGTACCAAGTGGTGCTCAAGCCCGCCCCAGCCAATATTTTGGAGCTATACCTGGGATCACTGGAGGCCCTGGGTTTCGACCTTAAGAAGAACGATGTGCGCTTTGTCGAAGACGACTGGGAAAACCCCACGCTCGGTTGCTGGGGCCTGGGTTGGGAAGTCTGGCTCAATGGTATGGAAGTCACGCAGTTCACCTACTTCCAACAGGTGGGCGGCATTGAATGCAAGCCCGCTACAGGCGAGATCACCTATGGCTTAGAGCGCTTAGCCATGTATCTGCAAGGTGTTGAGTCTTTGTATGACCTAACTTATGCACCGGGTTTGAAGTATGGCGACGTTTTCCACCAAAACGAAGTGGAACAAAGCACCTATAACTTTGAACACAGTGACGTGGAGTTTCTCCTAACCGCATTTGCGGCACACGAGCGTCAGTCCAAGTATCTGATGGATCAGCAATTGGCGTTGCCTGCCTATGAGCAACTTCTCAAAGGCGCCCATACATTTAACCTCCTAGATGCACGCGGCGCAATCAGCGTAACGGAACGCGCCGCCTATATTGGCCGCATCCGCAACTTGGCACGCTCGGTGGCACAAAGCTATTTGGATAGCAGGGCCCGCCTAGGCTTCCCTATGGCAAGCCGTGCCCACGCTGAAGAAGTTTTGGCGCAGATTCAAAAGAAGGCAGCATGATGGGTTCGCAAAATCTCTTGGTCGAATTGTTGGTTGAAGAGTTGCCGCCCAAGGCATTGAAGAAATTGGGTGAATCGTTTGCCGATCTGATTTTTTCAGGATTGAAAGCGCAAGGTTTGACCGCTTCAGGCTCTGTGGCAACGGCTTACGCCACACCGCGTCGCCTGGCCGTACACCTTAGCGGCGTTGCTGCGCAGGCTGCCGACAAAGCGCTACTGCAAAAGTTGATGCCTGTTGCGGTAGCCTTGGATGCGCAGGGGCAAGCAACACCGGCGTTGCTCAAGAAGCTAGGCGCCTTGGGGGCAGATGCTGCGGTCGTGTCTCAGCTAACTCGAAAGATGGACGGTAAAGCCGAAGCCCTGTTTTGGGACTCGATACAGGCAGGCGTCATCTTGGCTGAAGGCTTGCAAAAAACACTGAGTGAAGCGATCGCCAAGCTGCCAATTCCCAAAGTCATGACCTACCAACTGGCAGATGGCTGGAGCGACGTCAAATTCGTGCGGCCCGCTCATAGCCTCGTGGCTTTGTATGGAGACCAGGTGCTGAAAATACAAGCGCTGGGCCTAACATCTGGTCGCGTGACGCAAGGCCATCGCTTTGAGGCCACCAAGCCTTTGATTGAGCTGCGCCATGCCGATGCTTACGCCGAACAACTGCTGAACGAAGGTGCGGTTGTCGCCAGTTTTGACCAACGTCGTGCCGAGATCGAACGTCAGTTGAAAGCAAAAGCAGGTGAGCTGACTCCCATTGACGACGATGCTTTGCTTGATGAAGTGACAGCGTTGGTGGAACGCCCTAATGTGCTGGCCTGCCAGTTCGAGCCCGAGTTTCTGTCTGTGCCCCAAGAGTGTTTGATTTTGACCATGAAGGCGAATCAAAAGTATTTTCCGCTCTTAGACACAGCAGGCAAACTAACCAACCGCTTCTTGGTCGTGAGCAACATCACTCCCGAAGACGCGAGTGCGGTCGTGCAAGGTAACGAGCGCGTCGTGCGGCCGCGTTTGGCCGACGCAAAGTTCTTTTTTGAGCAAGATCGCAAGAAGATACTGGCCTCGCGGGTGCCGCAATTGGCCAAAGTGGTTTACCACGGCAAACTTGGCTCGCAAGGCGAGCGCGTGGAGCGCGTGCGGCACATTGCCAAAGCGATTGGGCAGCAACTAGGCGGGGCAGACCTGGCCGCACAAGCCGACCGAGCCGCCTTGTTGGCTAAGGCCGATTTGCTAACCGATATGGTGGGTGAGTTCCCCGAACTGCAAGGCATCATGGGCGCTTACTACGCGCGCCACGACGGAGAGTTAGAAGCCGTCGCCCAGGCCGTTGAAGATCACTACAAGCCCCGCTTTGCGGGTGACGAGCTACCCCGTAACGCTGTGGGGCTGGCACTGGCAATGGCCGACAAGCTAGAGACTTTGGTTGGTATGTTTGGTGTTGGTCAGTTGCCGACAGGCGACAAAGACCCGTTCGCTCTGCGGCGTCACGCGCTCGGTTTGCTGCGCATGTTGATAGAGCGCGACTTGCCACTTGAGCTACCCGCCCTGCTTGCCCTGGCTGTCCCGGCGTTTGCAGAGAAACTCACCGAGACTGAAGCATCGATAGCCGCCAATTTGAGTGGGTTTGTTTTCGAGCGTTTGGCGGGCCAATTGCGTGACCAAGGTTACACCCCGCAAGAGGTCGACGCGGTGCTGTCGCTGCGCCCTACCCGTTTGGCAGAAATCCCCAAACGCCTAGAAGCCACGCGAGCCTTTGCCGCTCTACCCGAGTCTGCTTCTTTGGCAGCAGCCAATAAGCGCATCGCCAATATCTTGAAAAAGAGCGATGCAAACGAGCTGCCTGACATTGACATTAGCTTGCTGAAAGAAGAAGCCGAAAGCCAGTTGTACAAAACGCTCATGCATGTACGCCCGTTGGCGGATGCATTTTTTGCAAATGGTGAGTATGCTGCATCTTTGCGCGAGTTGGCCATGCTAAAAGGCCCCGTTGACGCCTTCTTTGAAGGCGTGATGGTCAACACCGAAGACGCGAATTTGCGCGCCAATCGGCTTGCACTGCTGGCGAGCTTGCATCAAGCTATGAACCGCGTAGCCGATCTGTCACGTTTGGCGAACAGCTAGTGGCCGATGTGAACTGGAGTTCTGTATGAGTCGCTATGACGCTGCACACAGCTTGAAGCTGGTGATTCTTGGGCGTGATGGAACGCTTAACTTTTACCGTGACGACCACGTCAAGGCCCCTGAAGAGTTGGTGCCACTGCCTGGTGCACTGGATGCTGTTGCGCGCTTAAACCACGGTGGCTGGCACACAGTGCTGGCCACAAACCAACCTGGTATAGGGCGTGGGTTGCTGGACATGGCATCGCTAAACGCCGTGCACAGCTACCTCAACCAGCTGTTGGCAGAAAAGGGCGGGCGCATTGATGCCGCGTTTTTTTGCCCGCACACCGCAGAAGACGGTTGTGATTGCCGCAAGCCCTTGCCCGGATTGATCACGCAGATTGCGCAACGCTTTGGCATCGACAACAGCGCCCACATGCATGTGGTTGGAGCCAGCCTTGGCGACTTGCAAACCGCGCACGCGGCAGGGTGCCAGCCGCATCTGGTTTGCACCGGTCAGCTCGGCGCCTTGCCAGAAGCCGAAATGGCCGCCTTGGTGGCTCTCGTGCCGGGTACCTTGGTCCACAAAGATTTGTCGGCCTTTGCTGACCATCTGCTATTGGCCGAACGCCGCGCCCGCGCAGATGCCCGCGGCGAGGCGATGTCGCAACTGACTGAGCATGGAGAACTGAACTGATGGCGTTATTGGCGTTTGTCCGCTCTTTGATTTACTTCGTATTCTTATTAGTCACCATCGTGCCTTGGGCGACCTTTGTGGTGTTGGCCGCACCTTTTGTGAGTTCGACGCGCTTGTATTGGATCTGCGCGGGTTGGTTGGCCACCGCCATTTGGGGGGCGCGCTGGAGCTGTGGCGTGAAGTACCGTGTGCAGGGTATGGAAAATCTGCCCACTGCACAAAACGCCACAGAGGCAGTCGTTTTGCTGGCCAAGCACCAATCAACCTGGGAGACCTTTGCGTTCCCCGCCTTGATGTCGCATCCGCTTTGCTACGTTTTCAAACGCGAGTTGCTTTACGTGCCGTTTTTTGGGTGGGCCATCGGGCGCTTAGATTTCATTCACATCGATCGCAGCAAACACACCGAGGCCTGGAACAAGGTGGCGGAGCAAGGCAAACGCATCATGGGCCTGGGCAATTGGGTCATCATGTTCCCTGAGGGCACCCGCATTGCGCGTGGCGAAAAGGGCCGATACAAAAGCGGCGGAACGCGCTTGGCGAGTACCGTCGGCGTGCCTGTCGTGCCGATTGCCGTGACGTCGGCGCGCTGCTGGCCACGCAAGAGCTTTTTGCTGCGTCCTGGCACGATTGACGTGTCCATTGGCAAGCCGATGTCTACGCAAGACTGCAACGCCGACGAGTTAATGCGCGACGTTGAAAACTGGATCGAGTCAGAAATGCGTCGTCTAGACCCCAAAGCCTACGCTTGATTGCCAGCACAGAAGTTCAGTTGCATGTGCTGGACGATGGCCTTTAACACCTCGGCGTTGCGCAGGATACGGACATGTCCCTGGCCACTCGTTAGCATCAACTTAGCTGTGCCGGTTTGGCCTTGCAGCTCTTGCGACACACTGGCCGGGCTGATACGGTCGCCTGAGTCATGGATGATGAGTGTGGGCATATTGAGTGCATGCGCCAATGCGTCGAGGTTGTAGTTTTGAAAGTCTGTGCCACTTAAAGCTTGCAAACGCTCCTGAAAATAGCCAACCTTGCTTGCACCCAAACCGAGCTGCGCGCAGAACCAACGCACGATCGTTGGCGGCGGCGGCGCGCAAGCGATCAAAGCCACGCGCTACGCGCACACGCCGCTGGCCAACACCCGGCAAGTGGCAACCGCACCCAAAGAATGCGCCACGATGCCATGAAACGGACCGAAGCGATGTGCCGCCGCCGCGATCACCTGTTCCCACTGAGGCACATGGGTATGCCAACCGGTGCTATGGCCATGGGCTGGCAAATCCAGTAGCAAAGGGTCAAACCCGCCACCCCACAAGCTATCGGCCACGTTCTGCAGTTGGCGAGCATTGCCACCCCAGCCATGCAGCACCAGCACGCGAGGCCGGATACCGCCCGCTATCGCTGGCACATGACGCCAGGCGCACAGTTCTTGGCCCATCAGCGACCAAGGCACGGCCAGCCAGTCCGCGCTAAGTGTGCGCTTCTGCGCCCAGCGCATAGGCGTGGGTAGGCAAAATACAGCAAACGCTAGCCAGTTGCTGAATTTTGTTCCTAGTAGTTGACTGCTTTTTAAGAACCACCGCGTTGCGCTCAGGCTCAACGGCATACTTGAGGTTGCCTTCTGCCTCGTTCCCGTGCTGGGTTCTTTTGAAATGGGCTCATGGCTGCGACTGAGCTGATAGGGCAAATCCCAGCCCCAATCGCCGTTATGGTGCGGAATGCTGTACCAGATTCGGCTCAGCAACGCACAAGCCCAGTGCAGGCTCATGAACAAAAGAAATGCCGTGATGCCAAATAGGGTTGCGATGAGCATAGATGTTCTCACTCAATGGTTGAATACTACGCACGACCGTGCGAAATTGACGTAGCAAAAAACAAAGAATCAAGGTTTAACTCAGGTAGCGGGACAACAAATTCTCAAAAGCCGCCCAACCCCGAGGGCTGGCTTGCGGCTCACGCATAAAACGGATTTCTCGCACCAGCGCCGCAAACAAACCATCTAGTTCAAAGACCAATTGATCGGCGTCGCAATCATTGCGCAGGTGCCCAACCTCGACCGCTTGCAGCACACAGCGACGCAGCGCTTGGCGCCAGCGTTTGACCCCAGTCAGGAGGTGGTCACGCAACACCCCTTCACGGTCGTCGAACTCAAACGCGCCCGCGGCATAAAGACAGTTGCCGCGAGCGTCGGCGCGGCTGGCACGCTCCAACCATAGCCGCATGATGGCTTTTAGGCGTGGCAAGCCGCGTGGTTCACGGAGGGCAGGCAACAAAATATCTTCTTGAAACCGCCGGTCAAACTCCTGCAGCACCGCAATTTGAAGCGCTTCGCGGGAACCCACGCGCGAGAAAACTCCGCTTTTCGATAGATTCAACCGCTTGGCTAAATCACCAATGCTGATACTCTCAAGCCCATGCAGAGACGCCAACTCCAGCGCCATATCCACAATGGCCGCTTGAGTCAGTTCACTGCGTTCAGTCTTGGCTTCCATGGTCAGAATTTAGCACGATCGTGCGACAAACACAATGTCCGTTTCAATCAGATACCCACATCAGTCGCACAAGCCCTGGAATGTGCACTGAAATTTAGGTTTCTCGTGTGGCGGTCTAACGATAAACTGCGGATCCATGCCAGACAAACAGGGTGCAGCTGCTGCATCACCTCATTTTTTGCAACTGTCGCTGTTTGAAACCGCGACAGTTGCCCAGCCCGATACCTCATCGACGGTAGCGCCTCAAAACTCACGCCTAAAAGTGCCGGATATAGGGGTGGCTCCGGCCCCTCAGATTGGTGCGGTATTTCGCCATCCCAACACGCACCGAGAAATTCGCTTAGGCGAGCATGCCGTGGGCTACGAGCTACGTCGAGCCAAGCGTCGCTCGATTGGCTTTACCGTCAGCCCGGATGGTTTACGGGTGAGCGCGCCGCGCTGGGTTAGCCACGGCGACATCGAAGTGGCGCTGCGCGAAAAAGGCTCCTGGATACTGCGCAAGCTGCATGAGCAGCGCCAGCGGGCCCAGCGTGTCCAATCAGCGCGTGTCGATTGGTGCGACGGCGTCAGTATTCCGTACTTGGGCGAGTCCATCATTGTTGTACTAGACCCGCGCGCGGCGCAGTCACCAGGCGGGGCGGTACTCAACAGCGGCGAGCATGCCGCGCAAGGTTTGCTCAGTGAGGTGCCACACAAGACCTTGCATATTGGCTTGCCTCAAGGTGCGCAGCCGGACCAAATCCGAGATCTTGTGCAAAGCTGGTTGCAACGACAGGCCAAGCAACTGTTTGAGGCCCGTTGCCAGCACTTTGCCTCGCAATTGCATGTGCGTGTGACGCGCTTGAAGCTCAGCTCAGCCCAAACGCGGTGGGGGAGTGCCAGCGCCGATGGCACGATTCGCTTGAATTGGCGTCTGATCCACTTCGGCGCGCCAATCATCGACTATGTGGTGGCGCACGAGCTTGCCCATCTACGGGAAATGAACCACAGCCCCAAATTTTGGGAGGTCGTGCGATCCGTGGTACCCGATTACGAACGCGTGCGCGGAAGTTTGCGCACCGAGCAGATTCCTATTTTTGAGTAAATCCAACAAATACGAATCAGTAGATTTGGCAAAACACTTAGCCATCAGCCAACCTTTTGCGCAAAAGTGTAAAAATGTTAATGAATGGCCGAATTTGACACCCCCTTAATGGTTATTGAAAATTTTACGCAACAGTAGGACACTCTCATTTATCCGCTGTAGTAACAATGAACCGGACTGGGAGAAGGGGGGAGTCAAAGTCGCGCATGTGTTTTTGGATTGCCTAAGACGATAAGCGATTTTGTCGGCTGCGCCACAGACTGTGAGGGTCTGTGGCGCTTTGCTTGGTGCCGCCATTCGATTTGACAAAGAGTGTGGCCTGAGCGGCGGCTTCTCAATTAGCATGTCGCGTTGTCGATTGAATGGCTTGGAGCGCGCATGTTGCTGGGGGTGATCTACGCATTGGCGGCGGGCCTGATGTGGGGCTTGGTTTTTGTAGCACCTTTGATGCTGCCCGAATACCCGGTTGCCATGCTGGCTTTTGGTCGTTACCTCGCGTTTGGCTTGATCGCCTTGCCATTGGCGCTGGCTGATTGGCGCGCGTTGACGCAGCTACACGTCGCGGACTGGCTTGAAGCCACCAAGCTGAGCTTGATCGGCAATATCGTTTACTACCTTTGCCTGGCTGCGGCTATTCAGCGCGCTGGAGGGCCATTGCCCACCATGATTATCGGCACCTTACCAGTTGTGATCGCCTTGGCAAGCAATACCCGCAACGCGGCACGCGACGGCCGTTCGTCTTGGCAACAAATGCTGCCTTCTCTCGGGTTGATCGCTCTGGGCATTGCGCTGGTGAACCAGCAGGAGCTGCAAGCCCTGCTGGCACAGGGCGGATTTGACGCGGCACGCTATGGCTTGGGGGCCTTGCTCGCCGTTGGCGCTGTCGCGTGCTGGACGTGGTACCCCATCCGCAATGCCGATTGGCTACGCAAACACGCTGGTGTTCAAGAGCCCGCGAGTGCCGGCGAAGCCTTGAGCAAAACAGGGCCAAGCCATGAACTACGCAGCCCACGCACCTGGGCCACCGCGCAGGGCCTGGTCACCCTGCCTCTTGCGGTGCTAGGCATGCTGGGTTTCGGCTGGTGGAACCATGCAACCGGGTATGGATTTGACTTTCCGCTGGGTCCGCGCCCTCTTTACTTTGTGGCCCTGATGCTTGCTGTTGGCCTGCTGGCGTCGTGGCTAGGAACGCTGTGCTGGAACGAAGCCAGCCAACGCTTACCCACCCGAATCGTCGGGCAGTTGATCGTGTTTGAAACACTGGCTGCGCTGGCCTACGCTTTCACGCTGAGAGCGCAGGTGCCGTCCTTGCTCACAAGCTTGGGAATTGGTCTGCTGATCTTCGGCGTGCTATGGGCATTGCGGCCCAAAGCCGCTTCAACAGCTACGCCAGCGTAAAACGCAACACACCGTCGGAGCCCGGTGCCAGGCGCGTCAAACGCCCATCGAACCAGAGCAAATGCAAATGCGCGATCGCCTCGCCAATGGCAAAGGTGGTTTGGTGTAAATCAAGCGGGCGTTTGAAAAGTATGGGCAACAGGTCTGCCGCGCTTTGTGGCGCTGCGCTACAGGCCTGCATCACTTCAAGCAGGCGCTCATCGTGATGCTCACGCAACTGCCGAATACGTTGATGCAATCCTTTGAAAGGACGGCCATGCGCGGGCAGCACCAACGTGTCAGGCGGCAGGGCCAACATTTGCTCGATCGAATCAAGATATAGCCGCAACGGGTTGCCTAGCGGCTCTACATCAACCACGCTCACATTGGTGGAGATGCGCGGCAACACCATGTCACCCGAGATCAGCATATTCAGCGCCTCGCAATGCAAGGACATATGCTCTGGCGCGTGACCATACCCAACATGGCACTGCCAGTCGTGCGCACCAATACGCAGCCGCATACCATGCATCAAACGCGCAAATTGACTAGGCACCTTGGGCACCATGCTGGCGTAATAGTTAGAGCGGCCTCGAATTTTGGCCTGCGACTCCGGGTCGGTTAAGCCTTGTTTGGCAAAAAAATCAGCCGCAGCACCGCCACCTGTCCCGACGGTTGATTGGCTAGCCAAACGCGCTAAATTAAAGTCAGTGGCGCTGATGCTAATGGCCTGCAAGCCCCAACGTTCACACAGCCAATGCGCAGAGCCGATATGGTCTGGGTGAAAGTGCGTGACAACAACACGCACCACAGGCAAGCCATCTAGATGATTGGCAAAGACCTGCTCCCAAGCCGCCTGCGTAGCCTCGTTGTGGATACCACAATCAACGATCGTCCAGCCCGCCACGCCATCAACCACATCACGCAAAAGCCAAAGATTGATGTGGTCAAGCGCAAACGGCAACTGCATGCGCACCCAGCGCACGCCGGGGGCCAACTCAAGCACCTCGCCGCTAGCGGGCAGCACGTCTGCCCATGGGTAGTGCAATTCAGATTCTTTAGGATTGGCCATGGTTTGAAATGGAGTCTAAACTTCACGCTTAAGTTTACGTTGACGTAAACGTAAGAAAGAAAATATTTATGAGCCGACAAGCACGCACCGCGTCTGCAATAGTGTCAAGCAAAATCAAGAAAACTCCTGTCGCCACCGAGACCGCGCTAAGCTTTGCGAACAGCAATCGCACCTTCACGATCACCGAGCTGGCGGCAGAGTTTGACATCACTGCGCGGGCGATCCGCTTCTATGAAGACATGGGCCTGCTGGAGCCGGCCCGCGCTGGGCGCAACCGCGTTTATACCCACCGCGATCGCACGCGCTTGAAGCTAACACTGCGTGGCAAGCGCCTGGGACTCAGCTTGCAAGAGGTCAAGCAACTCGTTGACATGTATGACTCGCCTTCAGACACCGCCCAGCAACTCAAAGCATTCATGCAAGTCCTGCATGAACACCGCACGCAACTCGAGCGCCAAATGGAAGATATTGAAGTCACCTTGGCCGAAATCAGCCAGCATGAGGACCGTTGCGCCAAGCTACTGGCTAGCGGTAGTGCCAAACCCTCACCCAAAGTTGATCGCAAGGCCAGTGCAAGCAAAACGGGCTAAGCAACCGTACAATCAACTTGACGTTAACGTAAACGTCAATCAAATGGGTTTGACGATTCGCCAACCAATGCGGGAGTTTGTATGCAGTCCTTACCGACCGAAGCAACCTGTTTGCAGCGTGTTGCTGCCTCGTTTGAGCGCCAGGCGGTCATGCGCACCATGGGCATTCGTTTGGGTAAAGTGGCCGCCGGGCAGGTTGATTTGCACATGGCGCACCACCCTGACTTGACGCAGCAGCATGGTTTTTTGCATGCCGGTGTGCTGAGCACGGCGCTGGACTCGGCTTGCGGCTACGCGGCCTTCAGCCTGATGCCGCCGCAAGCTGCGGTGTTAACGATCGAATTCAAAATCAACTTATTGGCCCCAGCACGCGGGCCGTCATTCCGATTTGAGGGACGGGTGACCAAGCGCGGGCGTACCATCAGCGTGGTTGATGGTCAGGCCTTTCAAATCACCGACGGTAGCCCCGAAACACTCATTGCAAGCATGTCAGCCACCGTCATGACGGTACTAGGCCGTGACGCCATTCAACAATAGTTTTTACGATTCGACAGCAGGAGCACAAAGCATGAATTTACCGGGCCTGAACTTCCAACTTGGCGAAGACATCGACGCTTTACGCGACGCTGTGCAAACCTTTGCGCAAGCTGAAATTGCGCCGCGTGCAGCCGAGATTGACCGCAGCGATCAGTTCCCCATGGACTTGTGGCGCAAGATGGGCGACTTAGGCGTGCTGGGTATCACCGTGCCGGAAGCGTTTGGCGGTGCCAGCATGGGCTATTTGGCCCATATGGTCGCCATGGAGGAAATCTCGCGTGCTAGCGCCAGTGTGGGCTTGTCCTATGGCGCGCATAGCAATCTGTGCGTCAACCAGATCAATCGCAACGGCACCGAGGCGCAGAAGAAGAGATACCTACCCAAGCTGATCAGCGGAGAGCACGTTGGCGCGCTGGCCATGAGCGAGCCAGGCGCGGGCTCCGACGTCATCAGCATGAAGCTCAAAGCCGAAGACAAAGGTGGCTACTACCTGCTTAACGGCAACAAAATGTGGATCACCAACGGCCCTGACGCCGACACCTTGGTGGTCTATGCCAAAAGCGAGCCCGAGTTAGGCGCCAGAGGCGTCACAGCGTTTTTGATCGAGAAAGGCATGAAGGGTTTTAGCATTGCCCAAAAGCTCGACAAACTAGGCATGCGCGGCAGCCACACCGGTGAACTTGTGTTCCAGAACGTCGAAGTGCCTACGGAAAATATTCTGGGCACCCTGAACGCTGGGGCCAAGGTCTTGATGAGCGGGCTTGATTACGAGCGCGCAGTGTTAACCGGTGGGCCCCTGGGTATCATGCAATCCGTCATGGACAACGTGGTTCCGTACATTCACGACCGCAAACAATTTGGTCAAAGCATTGGTGAGTTTCAGCTCATTCAGGGCAAAGTGGCGGATATGTACACAGTGCTGCAAGCCGGGCGCAGCTTTGCCTACACGGTTGCTAAGAACCTTGACCTGCTCGGCCTTGAGCATGTTCGCCAAGTGCGCAAAGACTGCGCCAGCGTGATTTTGTGGTGCGCTGAAAAAGCCACCTGGATGGCAGGTGAAGGCGTGCAAATATACGGCGGCAACGGTTATATCAACGATTACCCGCTAGGCCGCTTGTGGCGCGATGCCAAGTTGTACGAAATTGGCGCTGGCACCTCAGAAATACGCCGCATGTTGATCGGACGTGAGTTGTTTTCTGAAACGATGTGAATGAAATGTTAGCTGCCATGCACCTGGATACACCACTGATCAGCGCAGCGCCCGCGCTTTTTACTGAGCACGATCAAGTTTGGCTCAAAATGGATTGCTGGCAAAACGCGGGCAGTTTTAAGCAACGTGGCGTAGGACGCTTGGTTCAAGAAGCCGTGCACAACGGCGCAAAGGCAATTGTTTGCGCCTCGGGCGGCAATGCTGGTTTTGCGGCGGTCTATGCGGCACAGGCCTGCGGCGTGCCCGTGACCATTGTGTTGCCGGGCAACTCTAGCCTCTCAGCACGCCAAGCCATTGCTGCGCGTGGCGCTCAAACCATTGTGCATGGCGACACCTGGGATCAAGCGCATGCCTTTGCCACGCAACTGGCTCCGCAGCAGGGAGCAGCTTATGTCCATCCGTTCGACCATCCCGCTTTATGGGCGGGCCACGCCACCATCATCGACGAAGTAGTCAGTACGGGAACGCCCTTTGACTGCGTGATTGCCAGTGTTGGCGGTGGCGGCTTGCTAGCGGGTATTGTGCAGGGCTTGCATAACCATGGCTTGCAGCATATTCCGGTTATCGCAGTAGAAACATTAGGGGCCGATAGCCTGCACCAAAGTTTGCTGGCGGGCGAGCGCATCACCCTGCCTGCCATCACATCCATCGCTGCAACTTTGGGTGCGCGGCAGGTCGCGCAGCACGCCTTTGAGCTTGCACGCGAGCACCGCGTCATCAGCTTAACGGTCACAGACGCGCAAGCTGTGCAAGCCTGCCTGCGCTTCGCCGATGCGCATCGCGTCTTGGTCGAGCCCGCGTGCGGGGCCGCACTGGCCGCCCTGAGCGTGCATGCGCAGCGCCTGAAGGAGTTTCGTGCCCCATTGATTGAAGTTTGCGGGGGCATCGGCGTAACCTTTGGGCAACTCAAGCAATGGGAGCAGCAGTTCGAGCAAGCCAGTAGCCGTAGCCCGATAAAATCACCAACATGAACGCCGACCTCCAAGAACTTTTTGACAACAACCGCCGCTGGGCCTCTGAGACTGAGGCCCGTGAACCGGGATTTTTTTCACGCCTGCTGAAACAGCAATCACCCCAATACCTGTGGATCGGGTGCTCTGACAGCCGCGTGCCTGCCAACGAGATCGTCAACCTGTTGCCTGGCGAATTGTTTGTACACCGCAATGTGGCCAATGTAGTGGCGCACTCGGACCTGAATTGCCTATCCGTCATTGAATACGCGGTGAAGGCCCTCAAGGTCATGCACGTCATCGTGGT
>ERZ1292633.3407-Hain-H41-02um-R1-3407-length-15504-cov-7_pt1 | contig 15504 bp, 3 predicted proteins | sample MGYA00564406_ERZ1292633 | MGnify/ENA primary metagenome ERZ1292633 (study PRJEB36523, sample SAMEA6512639) | groundwater metagenome | collected 2019-01-08 | study: AquaDiva: Metagenomics assemblies of 32 groundwater samples
AACTGGTGCAGCGGTGAAGCCACCAGTCACCGACCGTTGTAAGCTGCGCGAGCCCCGTGCAGTCCAGCACCGTTAAACTGGTGCAGTCGGCAAGCCAACGGTTACCGACCGCCGCCAGTTGTGTCAGCCCCGTGCAATCAAGTGCAGTCAAAGTGGGGCAGTCGGCAAGCCAACCTTCACCGAGCGTAGCCAGTTCCACTTCAGCTTCGTTCGAAAATGCTCGTAGGTGAGCCGACGCCACCGCATCGGCGGTCGCAGCACTGACGTCGACCATTTCTGAAGACGCCATTCGTCCCTGCGACGCTGGTCCACCAAAACGATGTGTAATCGTGTATGTGTGAGGGCAGGGGAGCGGGAAGCAAGAAACCGCTATATCCGTCGGCTCCCCGCCTTCGACTCGGGAAAGGATACAGTTCGCGCCGTGAAAGTAACGAAAGGTAAAACTGTACTTTCCCCGGAAGTCGATGGGTACCAAAGGTACTGACGACCGTTTTTGAACATAATCGATGAACGAAACTAACGGGATGAAAGGTTGGCTGACCCACACGTATGTCACATCCATAGAGACCTACAGCAAGCAAAAACAACTACCCCGACCCACGGCGAGGAGAGTGAGGTCCTACGTGGTCGGGGAATTCGGCGGCCCTGATTTCTTCTGGGTGCGCCACGCGGCAGTCAAATCCTGTTCGTTGACCGGCACTGTGCGGTTCGTCTCGCCATGAAACAGCGAGTTGTCGTCGATGCGGACACCGGCTGGGAGCGTACGCCGCCGAGGCCCTTCAGCGACGCTGCGGGCCATGCCGTGCCCCGCGTGAGGGATTCGCGACAGCGGCATCAGCTCACGATTCCGGCGAGATCCGCTGGCAGCGGGATCGGCCCAGTCCGGCACCGGGGCGTGGAGATATTGAACGGCTCCTGGCCGGCCGACCCCTTCGAGCGACAGCAGCGGCTGCCCGCTACAGCTGGCGGGAGGCAACGTCGCCCTCGGAAGCAGCACCACATGGTGGACCGCTGGGTGCGCGGACGATCCAGGACTGCCTTGTCGTGGAATGGCAGTGGCCTTCGGACCGTCCGTGAGCTTCACACGCTCTTTGAGTTCGTCCACTTCCTTTTGCAGAATGGAACACTGAGAGGCGAGCGCAGAAATGATTTTTGCCTTTTCTGAAATGTTGCCTTCTAGGGCAGCTTGCACCGCGCCGAAACCGGGTGGCAGGCCACTGAGATGCTCCCTCGGTGCCGCGTGGTCGACGTCGGCTTGGTCGTCGAGCGCGACCATCGGGGACGCTTGGTGGTCCCTACGCCGGTCGGCATTCAGGGCGGCGATCAACGCAGCCGCCGCGGACGCGCTCGTCTTCTCCTTCGACGTCTGCGTTGCCTGTGTAGCGGTCGGAGTTGGAAACAGAATGGCAATAGCGACGCTCCTGACCGGCCACTCACACCACGCGCTCGCGTCGGCACCCACTGCCGCGGCTTGACGCCGCTGCAGTTCTTCTACGATCTTCGAGATCGTTTCTGCGGCGCTGGCCGAGGCGGCATCCAACCAGGTACGGCGCCACTGCGCGAGTCGGTCACGGAGTATCGGTCCCATGTACGGCAAAATCGCGTCGACGAGGGGACGATGAAAGTACGTGAAGAGACAATGGTGCACATCACCGAGTACCGGTGCGCAGGCATGCCGGTCCGCTAAAATGTCGGCGGTCTCAGGAGTGCCGCGCGCGCGGTCGTGGTCGCCCTGTCGCCACTGCTCCGCGGTGTGATCTTCCAAACAGCTGATGGACGCCTTGCGATCGTGGGTGCCAAACACATGGGCCGACGCGTAGGCCATCGCGGCGGTCGCAGCGAACGACAGAGCGCCGACGGCGTCCGTTTTCTCTGCAAGTCGCAAGCGCTCGGTGAGGTCGAAAACGGAGCCTGGCGCGCCGATTTGACCGAGCAAGGCAAGCGTCGACTCGGTTAGCTCTCGTCGGCTCGCGGAAGACAACCCCACAGCGAAATCGCAAGCTGGCGTGCCCATCAGGGCCTTCACGAGAGCAATTTGAAGGTGTTGTTGCGTCGGGCCGAAGTGATACAGGCGTTGCACCCCCTCACTGGTTGACGTCTCCCGGGCAAGAAAGGACGCCGTGCAGCCACTGTGAGCGACGTGGATCGACGCGAGTGCGAAAATGGCCGCCACTTGGTGCTCTGGCGTGAGCATGACGCTTTCCGGCGATGTCACGAGCGCAAAAAAGCAGCTGTGCACAGCGATCGCGGCGTGATGACTGTTGGAGAATGGATTGCGGTCGTTGCATAGATTGTTGACGCGCCTCAGAAAGCTCACCACGCGCTCGAGGGACATGCCAAGCAACCGCGTGGCGCGGAGGGCGGACAAGCAGTTCGCCACGACGGTCACGAAGGGAGGAACAAACGACATGGCCGACACTCGCTGCCAGCAGGCTTCGAAGTCGAACGAGGCCGTGCCGAGTTGCTCGAGCACAGGAATGCCACTGGCGATGAGCGGCTTCGAAAACTCGGTGCCTAGCACCTGAGTCGGATGCGACGCCGGCAGCGCAGGCGCGTCACTCAGCCCACCTGCGGCGGCGGGGAGCAAGGGCCACGCGTCGGAAAACACCCGATTTAGCGCGACCGCCACCTGTCGACGAGTCGCGCTGCCAACGGCGTCGTCCATCACGGCCGCGGCGGCTGGGCGACGTCCCGCACGGAGGCGCTCACCGAGCGTTCCCCGACCACGGGAGGCCGCCAAGGCAGCGTACACCGCGTCCCACTGCTCCTTGCTCGCGCCGTACTCGGACGTGGCCTTCTGCTGCACGATCGTCATGACATCCTGGAGGGTCGCCTCGCGAAGCTTGGCCCGCAAGGTTTCAATGTCGGCCTCCGCGGCAACAAGTTTCAGGGCGGTGGTCGCTGCTCCGCCGCCCGATGTCCCCGCTACGATGGTCGCCTGCGCACTAGGCTTCGCGGCAGGAGTCGCGTCATGGGGGGCCGCCATTCCGGCGGCGTTCGCTGGCACCGGCTCGGATTTCGACGCCTCCCCCTTACCTACCGCGGCGATGGGATCGGATGGCTGATTTCCTTCTAAAATGACTCGCACGAGGTCCAACCGCGAGAGGCTTCCGAGACCCTGGCGATGATCGCTAAGGGCGACGCCGTCGGCGGATGCCCAATCCCCGTCGGCTCGGTACAGCTGTGACGCCATCTCATCGCGCTGACGCAAGACACCGGACAGCCGCTCGGTGAGCTTCGCCACGGCGGCGTCGAACGCGCTTTGCGCCACCGTGAGCTCGAACGTTTTGGTTTGCAGTAAGGCTTTCAATTGAGAGGCGGAGGCCGCTTGATCATCCGTCGTCGTAGACGTCGCCGAAAGCAAGGATTGATCGAGCGATGCGCCCGGGCGGCTCGCCCCGTCGTCTCCAGCCGGCTGCGACAAGAGCGGGGACACGACCTTCGCTTGCTTCAACGCCTTCAACGCCAGCGCGAGGTCGGCCTGGGCCTTGGCCAGCTTCTCGTGAAGCGATGCCATCTCAGATGCGACTTGCGTCCCGACGACACCGCCGCCAACTGACGCTGTCAGCGGTTGCTGGTCTCCAAGGGAGCTCTGAACTTCAAAGGACACCACTTTGGACTGAAGCCGATCGGTAAGCAACTGCAAGGCGGCACGATCCCGGGTGAGCGACACGATTTCGTTCTGGTACCGCCGACCTCGCTCTTGCATGTCCTTCTTGGTGACTTCCAATTCGCCTTGGTACCGTCGCAGCGTACACATGTGCGCGTCTTTCTCATCCGCCCAGCGTCCTTGGGCCGACGAAAGGTCCTGGCTCAGCGCGTGGAGTTCCACTTTCTGCGTCGCCACGCACTCCTCACTGCTTGTCAAGGTCTTCTGCGTTTGTTCCAAACTCCCCGCCAACCGCGCGTTGAGCGAGGCCAAGGCACGCTCCCGGTCGACGGCCACCGCCCTTGCGACGTTTACGTCGACCCACTCCTGGACGGTCCCAGGCCAGTGTTGAAAGGCATCGTTCCAAAGGCTGCCTCGCACGTGCTCGTAGCACCACGTGATGAGGTGGTCAACCTGTGCCGCGAAAACGCCAAGGGACGATGTGGCCGTCCGAAGGCTGGCGTCGCGCTGCTCCAACACCGACTTGAGCTCTTTGATATGTCCCAGGAGCGCCATCGGGTTCGCGCACTCGCGGCGCGTTGTGACAAGGTCCTCCGATAGGTCGCGGATCGTCTGGTCCCTCTCGCGGAGTGTTTCACGAAGCTGGTAAAGGTCAAGACTGTCGCTGGCGGATGTGTCGCGGTGCTTTTGAAGCGTGATTTCTAGCTCAGCGAGGTGCCTTTCGAGTTCGCTGATCCGCACGTCTTGAACTGATGGAGGCGGCGAGAGATGCACCACCGGAAGCGCAACAGGCGCAACGAGGGCTGCCACTCCGCCGCCATTTAGACCAATCGTCACGCGGCCGGAGGCGTCTTCTGGAGTGGATGATCCGGCGACAGGACTCGTCGTAGACGATGAAGGCAAACTGTTGGTTTGTGAGGACGCATCTTGACGCTCCGGGGCCACGCCACGAGGAGCTGGCTCGGCCGTTAGACTGGTTGTTTGGATGCCAGCGTCTCGCGCCGCCACGCGACTTGCCACGGAGGGTGCCACGACTGGTTGTTTGTTGTCGGTAGGCCGGGGGCTGCAGACGAGGTCTCGATTCTGGGGCGAGGAGATAAGTGATACCGATGTGGGACTCGCGGATCGCCGGGCATCGCGGGACAAGGCCCTGGCTTGCGCCATCGCACTGCGAACGGCTTCGTCGTGTGACAGTGACGGTGCGGTGGGATGGGAATGGATCACGGCCGCTTGTGGAGGAGGCTGCAGCGGCTGATGTTCAGCGGACGTGCCGCCATATGATGCGGACGGCACAGTGGTTGGGAGAGCGGTAGGACGTCCAGCGGCGGGCGGCGGCGGCGCACCTCCGACTGTGGTTGCTGGGCCATCGACGACAGCCCCGGATGCGAATGGCGTAGGAAGACCCAACGACGCTGATTGTGCCTCCAGGAGCTGCGCCAGAGCGGCGGCAAGTGCCTCGGACGACTCGTGCAAGGACGACTCCAGCGATTTGCGCAGCTCGCGAAGTTCGTTCACTTCCTTGGTCAGCGTGGTGATCGTGCGTCGTTGATGTTCTAGCTGCGCGTGGTGCACGACTGTCGAGAAGTTTGACACAGAAGCCGCCTCTGGATTGCTGTTTTCGTTCAGAGTTGGCTGCGGCTGGCTTGGTGATGAAACGAGGGTCTGGACGCCGAACATGTGCGGCTGAGCGAACGATACGGCATCGGTTTGCTGGGCGGATTCCGAGTGGCGTGGTCGACTTGCACGGCCGTCGCGCAACAGCTCACATTGCACAGCCGCCGCCGCGACACCGACGTGAACCACCATCGGGGTCTCGATTGCACATGTTGGTGCATCGGGGGTGGTCGTCGTTCGCGTGGACGAGCGAAGTTTAGTCGATGTCGCGTCGGCGACCACGCCATCTACCGCGGGAACCGAATCGCCGGGGGCCTGCGCCATGCTGCCGAGCTCGCCGGGGGCCTGCGCCATGCTGCCGAGCTCGCCGGGGGCCTGCGCCATGCTGCCGAGCTCGGCGGGGGCCTGCGCCGGTTGTTGAACCGCTGGGACGTGATCGTGATGGCTGTCGCCATCCGTTTTCTGGCCGGTGGCTGCGGCCATTTCGCCGACCCCATGTGACGGGCCAACGTATTCGCCGGCCACGGGCGGCATCCCAGCCAAGTTAGGCGACTGTGAGACTGGAGTGGCGACGCGAGCCTGCGTAGCTTGCAGCGCTTCGGTGTTGACGCCAACATGGAGCGCGACCGGTGCGGGTGCAGGACTGGTCGTGGCGCTTCGCCGGTGAAGTGAGGCGGACACTGGGCTAGTCCCTGCGCTGTGGACGAGAGGCGGCGCTTCAGGGCTTGTCGATGAGTGGTTCAGCTGCACGCTCGACGTATTCTGTGCACAGTCCGCCTGAGTGAGACGCTCCGTTTGCGTCGCTCCCAGCGAGTGATGGACTGTAAGGGCGGAGCAACCAATGGCCCGCGTGGCCGTTACGAGGCACTGGGCCTCGTTGTCGCGGTAGCGCAGCGGGTCCCGAAGCCGCGTCCAATCCAGCTCAATGTCCTTCAAGCGAGCGACCTCAAGACGGAGGGACGCCGCGGTGGAAGTGAGCGTTTCCTTTTCGCTTTCCAGTGCGTCGAGACGTTCTTCCACCCACTCTGGAATGGTTTGCAGCGGGACGTCGGGGATTGCTTCCGCTGTCCCGCGGCTGGTTGCGCCTGCCTTGCCCGGTGGCTGCGCAAGTTTGGTCTTCTTCGCACCTCCTTTCCCCGCCACTTTGGGATTGGCAGTGCCGCCCGTCGCAGGTGCGTCTGCTGGCGGCGGTGGTGCGGTCGAACCCGCCCCGTGAGCGGCGGCCGACGCTCGTGCGACCAACATGCTAGAAGCAGCGAAATCGTCGCTGGAAATGTCCACTTGATCTGTCTGCACCGCGACCGACGCGAGGCTGCTGATGGTGGAAGACGCAAGGGTTTTGAGCCGCTGCTGCGCGTCGCGCTGCATGAGCTGCTCGATGAGCTGCGCATGCCGCTGCGCTTCGACGACCTGAACCTTCAGCTCCTGTATCTGATGCTCCTTCGCGACGATTTGGCCCTCGCGGGCGCGTTCGAGCTCCTCGTCGACAAGCCGGAGGGGCGCGGTCTGGGCGCTTGCGTCGTAGCTCCCAACCGATGATTTTTGATGGCGTCGCAGCATGTCGACCTCCGCTTCGAGGGCGTCGTGGGTCGACATCAGCGCCACGCGCTGCTCAAGCGCCGCGCTGAGTTCCGCGCGCTGACTGGTCGCGGCGATCATCATCGAGTCGTACTTCGCCTTCAGGTCGCGCAGCGCGGTATCCTCACGCGTTTGGAGGCTTTTATCCACCCCGGCTCGGCGTGCACCGCCGCTTGTGGTGCCCTCTCCAACTTCCTTATCTGCGTAGACCTTTGTCGGTGCGTCGTCTGTCTGCGACGTTTTGTCCGCCAGCTTTGATGCCGGGGCGGCGAGAACCACGCGTCCACCAGGCGGCGCCGCGACGCCGCCCTTCGTGCTGGCGGCTGCTTGGGGAGCCGTGTTCCTCAGCTGTTCGATTTGGGCGAGTAGGATGCCGGTCTGCTTCTGCTGCAACTGCAACTCCTGATCCAGCTTGGCGGCGCGCTCGGTGGACTGCTGGAGCTGCGCTTTCAAGGCGAGAGAATCTTCCGTCGCGGCGGGGTCACCACCGTCGGCGGCCGTACGACCACCCTTCTTCGCACCACCGCCCTTCGCGCCCCCACCCTTTCCCCCTTTTGGCTTTTGGCTGTCCGCGGTTTCCGACACCGTCATGACGGACGGCACGATGCCGGGATCAAGCGGTGGCTGGCCCAACGGGACAAGGCCTTCCGGATCCACCGGAGCGGCCGTGGTGGCCGGCGCAGCGATTGACGCGGACCGCCGTGTAGATTCGTCTCGTGGGCGTCGGTTTTCGTTTTCGAAATTTTCACGCGCTTCGTCCTTGACGCCATTGATGGTGCTTTTCAGCTCCGCGCACTGCTGCTCCCACAGGATGCGCTGCACCTGTCTATTCGCATATTGCAGCATCAGCGTCGAGTAGCCCATGGCGTCCCTGCCCTCCGCGTCCTCGAGGATTCGCCGGTCACCGCTCTCATCCAGGAGCAGCATGTCCATCTTGGCAGCGAGCGCCTCTGGCGTGACGGTCGATCCACTGGTGCCGGCTGCCACCGCGCCTGCAAGGGGCTGCCCCGCGACAGCCATCGTGCTGATCCCCACGTTGTGCGGAGCGGTATCGACGGCGCCCACGGCGGGCAGCAGCACGGCGCTCGGCGCCCGTTGGGCCGCCGCTTCTTTGGCTACCGCCTCGGCTGCGGCCTTCGCCGCTGACAGAAGGTTCAGCGTCGCTTGCTGCTGCTGGATTTTGGACTCGGCGTCACGGAGCTTGCCCTGCAGGGCCAAAAGTTGCGTGTTCGCGGCTTCGACCGTCGCCGCTGCCTCCGCGATGGCCAGCGTCCGGGCCGCCTTTTCTTTCGCCTGGATGCTTTGCCGGGTTTCGAACAACTCCCGTTCGAGGGAGCGGTTCATCTCTTTCAGCTGATCGACGATGACGAACTCGGCATCGTGGGGATTCAGACCGGCTTGGGCTCGCAGGTGATCGGGCATGGGCTCAGAGTCGGTGTCGGGCAGTTTCACCTCGGCAGCAGCCATGTGGCAAGGTCCCAAGACGTGCGTGAGTATTTCGTGCAGCGACGAGAACACGCGAAGTATGGCACCGAGATTGCCTTTCCGCAGCTCGAGCACCCCGGATTCGTGCGCCGCGGGACGTGACCGGATGCCGACGCCTTTCAGCTCCTTAAAGAGGGCGATCACTTCTCTCGCTCCGTCGAAAAGTCCCGCGTGGCCTCGCAGAAAGCTGTACACGTCGTTGACCTTCTTCTCCACGGCGTCCAGTTTAGCGCGATCCGGTGCCGACAGTCCGGACTCAGCCGCCGTCCCACCATTGGCCGTTTTGGATTTTGCACCCGTGGCGTTGTCGGACAAATGCCGTTTGATCATCTGCGGAATCGCGTGGGCGTCCATGGCCAGTCCTTCGCGAAACGTCACCAGGGACGACTTGATGGCCGTCATGGACCGCGCGGCGACGGTTGCCAATTTGCTGACCTCAAGACCGATGCGCAGCAAGGAGGTGTCCTGGTGGGTTTTGTCATTGAACAGCTTCTCCATGTGGGCGGTCGTCGAGGCCTGGATCTTGACGATGTTGTCCTGCAGCTCCGAAACGCGTTCGTTCAAGAGTCCGTTGTGCCGCTGAACGGTCTCCAATTCGCGTACCGATGCCGTGTACGCGTCCAGAACGCGGCGTTCTCGTTGTGTGAGCGTCCCCCCTAAACCGTCGGTCGCCTGAAATTCGCGAAGGGCATCCCGAATGTGGGCCGCGGCGGCCTCTGCGTGCTTCATCGCCTCCGTGCGCTTCGCCATGACGATGTGCTCATTCAGCTCGAAGACGTCGTGTTGAGACTGAAGCAGCCGGTCGTGCTCATGTCGAAAGCGTTGAATGGCCGTGATCGCGACGGATCGAAGCTTTCGGGCGGTGACTTCCTCGCGGCGGAGCACTCGAACCAGCATATTTTCCCGGCGATCAAGCTCCTGCCGCAAGCGTATTTCCTCTCCATTCGGCCGCGTCAACGCCCCTCCCGCGAAATGTTGTTGCGACGGGCTTCCGATGGTGAGGAACGCACCGTCCGCCGGCATAAGCGAAGCAGGACCAAAAAAGTCGTCGGGCTTTTCGGCGATCGCTGCGTTGACCGTGGCGGAGGGTGGCCCTCGATCGCTCCCCCGGCTCCGGTGCAACAGCCGTGACGACGAAGCCCGATCGCTGTTGGCGGTAGTGCTGTGACGCACCCGCTCGCTGACGTCGGTCGGCAGACCGCCGCTTGTTGCACGGGGCGGTGCGGCGGGCGACACGGGCGAGGCGGCAGCCATTGAAACGTTTACACCACGCGCGAGTGACTTTTGGTGGGCGAGGGGAAAACGTCGAAATGTGATGAAGCAGCTTGCAAGTCGCTATGTGGATTCCTCCCTGGATGCTCGTCGGCTCCTCAGGCAGGGCCAGTGCCTTCGGCATGACTTAACAGAGTGACTCAATTTCAGACAAAACGCGTCCAAGAAATCGAGCACCAGCGACTTGTGTGGAAAGATTTGGGGTGTTGGCTCGGCGACAGCCACCAGACCGAGGGAGAACCTTGCCGTTCCTGCGAACGCTTTCTTCCTCCAGCTTTTCCCTGGGGGGAGTATGGTGGAGGGGGGCGTTGCGCGTGGCACGACAAGGACAAGAGGGAGGTGGAAGAAAAAACTTTACACACCGGTGGGTCCACCTTGTGTGAGGGAAAGCGAGAGAACTCTGAATGTCATGGCCTCGTGCGGCGCAACGACAATCCCTCCCCCTCTTTTTTCGCGGTGAGCGGCACACGATCTTTATTATGAAGAAGGAAGAACAAAAGAAACAACCGAGGACGAGGAAGAGGAAACGGGGGCCAGCCGCCGATGCTATGCCTGTGTGATCTCCGTCGAACATCCCCCATGCCATCGCTCCCGGTCCTGCTGTGCCGAATGCCGCCCCCCGTCGGCCTACTGTCGTCGGGGAACCACGGCCGGCCCGAGGGCGCGCTGCTTGATGACGTCGTAGTTCATTTTCATGATGTCCGCAACGCCGGAAATGTGATGCTGAAGGCCGTTCTCCTCGCAAAACTTGTTGACGCGCACACGCACCGCTGGGAAATTGTAGCGCGGCATGAAGGGGAAGAGGTGGTGTTCGACTTGATACTGCATCCCACCGAAGAGGAACTCGGTGATCGGGTCGGAGCAGTGAACGCCGCGAGTGGTATTGAGCTGGTCGCGCACAAAATTGTACGGCGCATCGTTCTCCAGAATGTCCTCTGTCTGGTGGTTGGCGGTGACAACGATCGCGACGAGCCAGCCGCCGAGCAGCACGGAGCCGAGCGCGACCTTCCACGGCAAGGACAACAGGAAGGCGTAATTCAGCGCAATCAGCCCGCGCTCGACCCAATTTTTGGAGCTGAGGGCAAACTGAATTGACTGCATGCGCCACGACACGTACAGGAAAGCGTAGACGAACTGGTAGTAGTAGTGCTGGTACTTGCGGAACCACACGTCCTTGCTCTGATCCGGGAACCAAAGGTGGAGAATCGGCTCGTTGTGGATGTCGGAGTCCACCTCCTTGCGGTTCGGGAAGGCGTGGTGCGTGTTGTGCTTGTGGTTCCACCAGCGCGAGGAGAAACCATTGACGCAGCCGCCGAGCGCGTAACCGAGAAGCTGGCTGGCGTCGCCCCGGCCGTGGTGGTAGTCGTGACCAAGCCAACCCGCCTGCTGCCACGCCACCCCGAGCAAGAGGGTCGCAATGATAGGGTTCGACCGTGCCAAGTAGGTGCCCAGAATCGCGCAAGCGAACATGGGCGCCAGGTTGTAGCAAAAATCCTTCCACCAAATGCGGTCAAAGTACCCTTCCTCCACCATCTGCTTGCGAAACTGCTGAAACTTGATGGTGATTTCCTCTTGGCTCTTCGGCGGGGCTGGCGCCGAGCGCATGCGCTGCAGTTGGTCCAACGCCTTCTTCGAGTGAAAGGCGTAGAAGACATCCGTGGCGTCGGCATTGTTGAACTTGTCGATCAGCTCCGCGCCGCCAGGGTGACTGTGCCGCCACGAGGTGCAGTCGTAGCTCTTGCCGTCGATGTTGATCACACACCTGTCGTTCGGCGACGTGTACAAATGAGGCCAGATCATTTTTGTTGTCTTGACCTACGGCGTGTGCCTTCAGAACCACAATGGGAGACGGGGAAAAAGAGCGAGGTAGAACGTGCCTACTGGAATGTGCGTGCGCGATAAGCACAATTACGCGTTGTAGCATCTGAACCCAGCAAGGAGACCAATGTGCGTTGCCGGCCTTCGAAGCAACCGCCACGTGCAGGACAAGGCGCAGTGGCGACCACGGTGGCGCCAAAAAAACCAAAAAACCGCATCCAAACCACCGATCCATGAAAGAGCCAAGCAAAGGGAGGAAGGAAGGGAGATAGAGAGGTCGAGGGGAGAGAGAGAGAGAGAGAGAGAGAACGGAAGAGTAATAAATGAGAAACGGCGACACTCCCCCCATCCAGTCAACAGACACCTTCCGCTTGGGCCGAAGCGCGCCCGTTGCGTGTCAGGGGTTGCTCACCCCCGTTGACGCCCTTCCCTCCCAAGTTTAACGCAAGCCAAAGCCTTGCGAATTTTCAATGGCGAGGAGCAGCTTGACGCGCAGGGCGTCTTTACTTCGGTAGACGGGCATCATCATGTGGTTGAAGCACGTATGGGCCGTGGGGAGCATCGTCTGATCGTCGCCGTTCTTGCCGAGGGCGAAGTTGAGCGACTTTAGACCGCCCACCGGCACGCGATCCGTACCTGTGACGAACTTCAGGAACAACTTTTTCTGCGCGAGCGACATTTCATTGCACACGATATCCCAGAACCAGGTGATGACGGCGTCGGACTTCTTGAACCCTTCGTACTTGGCGTTCGCCTGCAGCTCTTGTAGGTCGATGGAGGGGAGTCCGATCACCAGCGTCTCCAGCTCGTCGGGGTGGAGATCCTTCACGATGCTGTGCTGCACCACGGACATGAAGCCTCGCCGAAACTCGTTGAAATTGTCTCGCACGCTGTCGGTGAGCAAGTGCTTGATGAGCGAGGACACATACAGCTCGCGGTTGTCGAGAGTCAGGAGCGTGTTGTCGCCGTCGGGTATCAGCGGAACTTCGATAGACTGGCCGAACACATCGTATTCCTGTGTGAACACGCGACAGAAGACATCCACGACGGTTCCATTTTCAGGCGACTCTTGAAATCGAAGCAGCTTATCGAGCCCATCGGCCATCGCTTCGTCGATTTCACGCAGATCCTCCAGGTCCGGCTCGCACCCGAGCAGCTTCCGGTAGACGAGTTTCGGGAATTGTACGTCCAGAATGATGTGATTGTAAACCGCCAAGCCGATGACCTGCCCGATGAGGTGGTACTCCATCCGGTTCACGCTGTTGCGGATGCCAGGCTGGAACCAGGTGAAGCGCTGATTGGCGGTTGGAACGAACATGCCGAAGTCGGGGTCCATCAACTGTTTGATGATCAGCTGGAAGAACTCCTTGCGGAGGCCGCCCTCGTCAATGCCCTCCTCGCCGAGAAACTCGACCCGGAGGGGGAGACCAAATTTGCCGTTCTTTCGACCGAGCTCGTCCAGCGTGGAACGAACTAGGTTGTGACGATCAATGCGTAGCAATAAAAAATTGTACTCCAAGGCGAGCCGCTCGTCGGCACCGATGGCGTGCATGGTGAGCGCCGCGCGCTCGCGGGCGATGTGGTGGGCGATCACGGTGCCAGCCTCGAGGACCTTCGCTTTGAACTGCAGGTCGAGAAGACAAGGGTGGTCGCTAAAGGCGAACTCTTGGTACTCGGCCTCATTGGCCACATGGGTGCGGAAGTCGTCGTGCACTTGTTGCAGCGAAAAGTCCTTGATCAAAGGGACATAAAACTTCTGGTAGGGCACGACCCCTCGCTTGGAGTGACCCGACGCGACGTGGAAGCATGCGTTGAAGATGATTTGGAGGAGGTCTCCGGTTGCCGTGGCAAAGCGGGAGGTGTGCTCTTCTTCGTCGTGTCCGCCTCTCAGCTGTGAGTCAAGGCTGGCTACAAGAGGCTCGACCAGGGCACGCTCCACCACAACCGGATCGGCGTCTACGATGAGCGCCTTGACCGCGTCCCGGTCGACATTCGGAAACAGCCGCCCGACGAGCTGAAACCGCTGAGCCGAGTGCAGCGGCAGCATCAAGGCGACCATGAAGGCGCGAGCCACTAGAAAGCGTTTCGTGAACGGAAAGCCGAAAAGGAACAGTTCCTCTTTTGACGCCGCGCTGGAGGCCATTTGAATGACTGACGAGACCACCGCGTCGGGCACATGCGACGGTGGAGGCGGCGGCGGCGATAGGGCGGCCGAAGAAGGGGAAGATGACGATGATGAAGGACTGGGCGCCACCGACGCGACGCGGCGCCAGATGTCCTCCACCAGCGGCCGCTTTAAATCCGCTAGCGTCGTGGTCAAGGCGAACATGGCATGCGTCGCGGTGCTGTAGGCTCGCTGAAGCAGCTCCGGTGCCACCGCCGAGGCTTCCGAAGAGGCCGAAAGGGTAGCCTCCGCCTTTATGGTGCCGGGGAACAGCGTTGAACGTGAGAGGACGTCGAGATGGAAGGCGTGGAGCGGGAACACGGACGGATCGACAAAGTACTCGGGCGGCGACATAGCGGAGGCACGTGCGAGAAGAATCGCGGCCGGAAACGCCTCATCGGCCGTCAACGCTCGCCCGTCGGAGGTGGCGAAGTGCGATCCGCCGTTGGCTTGCAGAAAGCGCGTCACGGAGGTCGCGTCATACCGCCCACCTTTTAGCAAGTCGCCGTAGTGCCGGACAAGCGTGCGCAGACGCTCCTTGTCGTTCGACGTACATAGGATCGCAGATGATGACGAAAGCAATGTGGTGGCAGCCGCGGCAGCGACGGTCGGCGGTGGTGCAGCGGCGGCGGCCATCGGACGTCAGAGAAGAGAGAGAGAGAGAGAGCAAAGACGGTGACCCAAGTAGGGGGTCAAACTTGCACAGGAGAGAAAGGAAAAGGGAAACGATTCGATACAAAACGCCCAAGCATCGTTGTAGCCAGAGACGGATAGATACAGGGATGAAGAGTGGCCCCGTCCTGACGGTCCCCCCCTCCCCCATCGGAAAGAAAATGGATCGCAGCTGAAAATATCACAGCTCGTCGCCCCCCCTCGCCGGCGTGGCTTTGGCGATGGACCGTCTCACGGCCGCAACGACCAGTTCCAACGAGACGCTGATCGTCGGCGCGCCGAGGGCTCGCTCAAGCGCATCCCGATCTACCTGAACACGCTGGTAGGGCAGGCCCAGCGCTCGAGCGACGTGTTCATAGTGGCGGGCGGCGGGTGTGTGGAACCCAATCTCAACGACGGAGGTGGTTTGATTACAGGCGATGATATTGGAGAGAGCGCCACCGTGGGCACCCACGACGACTTTCGCGCTCCGGTAGAGCGCCAAATTTTCTGCCAGCGGCGCGGTGCCGTCCGCGATGACGACGGGTGAAAGCTGCGGAAACGCTGCCTCCAATGCGGCCACCAGCGCTTTTTCGTCCAGGTGGCGCATCTTGGTGGTGTCGCCGCGGGCGGCAAGTAGCAGGCGCCCCGTTGCCGAGGCGCGAGCCCCGAAGGGTGTTGCGTCGATCGCGCGCTGCAACGCCGATCGGGCGCGGCGGAGCGCCTCGGGGTGGGCGAGTGAGTAGCCGCCGGTGACATCACCATTGTCAAGGGTGACCGACTGGCGGTCCCATGAGACGAAGCGCAGCCCCGCGAACGCCGGGGACGTCGCCGTCGTTGGGAGGGGCGGGGCGTAGTATCCATCGGCGAGTTCGATGGCGCGGCCGCGGCCGTGCTGACCGACGCCGAGAAGCTGCAGGCTTTCCCCGATAAACTTACTGGACGCCGACGTCTTGGGCACGAGGATGTCGAAGTCGAAGCTAAACGTTCCATCGGCAGCTGGAGGAGATGGACTCTTCCACAGTTGGGCGGCCACGACGAGCCGCGGAATGGCTTCGCACAGCCAGTGGTAGAAGCTGCTGGCCGCGAATTGCACCAGCGAGAGGACGGCGGGAGGAGCGGCGGGGGGCGGCTCGGACCATGCGGCCGCGCCCATCGCCGCCAGCACCGCGGGCCATTCATCCTTCGCTTCAAGGGCCAACTTGGCGGTCACATCCGTGAGAAGCGCGGCCGCCGCGTTGATCAAGGGGTCCGACGCCGGCGTGAACACGGCACAATCGCTCGGGTCGCGCATCGTTACGAGTCCGTCGCG
>ERZ1292633.3408-Hain-H41-02um-R1-3408-length-15497-cov-6_pt1 | contig 15497 bp, 15 predicted proteins | sample MGYA00564406_ERZ1292633 | MGnify/ENA primary metagenome ERZ1292633 (study PRJEB36523, sample SAMEA6512639) | groundwater metagenome | collected 2019-01-08 | study: AquaDiva: Metagenomics assemblies of 32 groundwater samples
TGCCAAGTCCGTCGGCGGCGGGATGCCCCGCCCCGCGCGCCGCGCGCACCCACGCGGTGTCGCCACGTCGCACCACGAGATCGTACACGGCCGCTCTCGGCGGGAGATCCTGAATGGGCACGGGCAGCGCGTCGTCGGGCGCAAGACCCAGCGGAGTGGCGTTCACCACGAGGTCGGCCCCTTCCAGCGCGTCGTGCACCGTCGGCACCGTCGTGCAGATGCGTGCGAACCGCCGGGCAAGCGACTCGGCGCGGCCCGCTGTTCGTGACCAGAGGCGCACTTCGGTGCCGAACCACCGTTCGGCCCCGGCCAGCACCGCGGCGGCAGCGCCGCCGGCGCCGATAAGCGCGACGCGCGGCCAGCGACGATCGGATCCGAACGCGCGCACGATCGCCTCCTCGAATCCTCCCACATCGGTGTTGTCGCCGACCAGCGCACCGTCCTCGCACCAGAAAGTGTTCACGGCACCCACGCGTTCGGCGATCGGGCTCAGCCGTGCACAGGACGCCAGGAACGCTTCCTTGTACGGCAGTGTGACATTGCCCGCGGCGTTCGACGTGCGCAGCCATGCCGCCGCGCGTTCCAGCCGACCCGGCGGGACATCGAGCGCCTCGTACGTCAGCGGCAGTCCGGCGTGCCGAAGCGCGGCGTTCTGGAACGTGGGAGAGAGCGAGTGCGATACCGGGTGTCCAATCAACACCAGCCGGCCCGGCAGCGAAGTCACGAGGACCCCGGCGGCGGCTCCGCAGCAAGCCGTTCGACGACGCGCGCAAGTTCCTGTTCCAGCTCGTCAGCCATGCGACGATACTGATCGACGGCCCCCCCGAAGGGGTCGGCAATGGAACGCCCGGTCACCCGCCTGAGCGCGTAGTCGGTCAACAGGAACACCTTCTCTTGGCCGCCAAGGTCGTGCGCGCATTCGACGTGATGCGTCGCCATGCCCAGCACGAGATCGGCCTCGTCCACCAGCTCGCTCGTCAGCCGCCGCGCGCGATGCCGTGACAGGTCGAACGACCGTTCGAGTCCGACGAGCAGCGAACCATCCGACGCCGGCGCGCCGTGGAGAGCGCTGGTTCCGGCGCTCGCCACCGTGACGTCGAGCGACCGCTCCGCGATCAGGCGGCGGGCGATGGCCTCGGCGAGCGGACTGCGACAGGTGTTCCCCGTGCAGACGAACAACACGTGCACGGTCACTGGTCACCCACCAAGTCGGGCACGGCGGTGCGGAGTTCGAGCGCGGAGAGCGCGCCGGGCCGAATGATCCGCAGACGGGTACCAGTGCAGTCGACGACCGTCGAGGGTGCCGAGGGCTCCAGCCGCCCACCGTCGAGCACCATCAGCGTACCGCTGCGCGCCTGCGCGGCGAACTGCTCGATCACCTCGCTGGCCGCGAGCGCGGCGGGCTGCCGCGGACGATTGGCGCTGGTGGACGTGAGCGGGTCGCCGAGCGAGGCAATGAGGCGCTGCAACGCCGGATGCGAGGTCCACCGCACCGCCACGCCCCCTTCGGGGCCGCGCAATCGCGCCGGCACCCGGCGCTCGGCGCCGCGCAGCACCAGCGTCAGCGGGCCGGGCCAGAACCGGGCGGCCAGCATCGAACTCGCGTGCGTCATGTGCAGTCCAAGACGGCCGATCATCGCGCTGCTCGACACGAGCAGCAGGAACGGCTTGCCGAGGGGCCGGTCCTTCAGTCCAACCAGCGCCCCCACGGCATCGGTGTCGATGGCGCCGCCAAAGCCGTAGACGGTCTCGGTGGGATAGGCCAGCACGCCGCCATCCTGCACGTGGGCCATGGCGCGCGGAATGGCCGCGTCGATCTCGGCCAGCGACCAGAAGGGAACCGGGCGGACGTCAGTCGGCGAGCCCATACATGGCCTCGGCGCGAAGGAAGTCGGCAGCCCCCGTGACCTTCATCGCCCGCTCGCTGCCCTGCACCACGACCACCGGCTCGCCGAGGCGCTCCACGAGCGCGGCATCGTCGGTGCCGTCGTAGCCCGCGTCTTCGGCGGCACGGTGTGCGCGCAACAGCACCTCGCGTGGGAAACCCTGCGGCGTCTGCGCGCGCCACAGGGCGCCGCGTTCGACGGTGCGCACGATCCGTCCGGTGTCGTCGACTTCCTTGAGCGTGTCGACCACGGGCAGCGCCGCAATGGCCGACGTGCCCCCCCGCACCGCCTCGACCACCCGATCGAGCACGGCTTCGGGAACGAGCGGACGCGCCGCGTCGTGCACGAGCACGATGCCGCATTCCGGCGGAAGGTCGGCCAGTCCATTGCGTACGCTCTCGGCGCGCGTCCGGCCGCCCACCGACACGAGCATGCGCTCGGCGTCGCACTGGAAGATCCAGGGCGGCGGATCCCCGGCGTACTCACGCGGCAGGACGCAGACCACCATCGCCACGTCGGGGCGCGACTGGAACAGTTGCAGCGAGTGCAGAAGCATCGGCCGGCCCGCGACCCAGCGGAACTGCTTCAGTTCGCCCTCGCCGATGCGCGTCGACGACCCGGCGGCGACGATCACCACGCCCACGTCGCGGGCGGTCACTGGAACAGCTCGCGAAGCAAGGCGGTGATGTCACGCACGCCGACGACCTTGAGCGAATTGGTGGTGCGACGCGGCAGGCCGCCGGCCGACACGTAGGCAACGCGCATTCCCATCTTTCCGGCCTCGGCGAGCCGGCGGTCCACCTGCGATACGGCGCGTATCTCCCCGCCGAGCCCGACTTCGCCAATGAAGACCGCATCGCGCGGGAGCGCGCGGTCATACACCGAACTGGCCAGCGATGCGGCCACCGCCAGGTCGGCGGCCGGTTCGCCCGCCCGCACGCCACCGACGACGTTGAGGAAGACATCGAGTTGCGCGAACGACAATCCCGCCCGCTTGTCGAGCACGGCCAGCAGGAGCGCGAGGCGCCGCGAGTCGAACCCGGTGCTGACGCGCTGCGGCGTTCCGAAGCCGGCCTTGGCGGCCAGTCCCTGGATCTCGATCAGCACCGGACGCGAGCCTTCGATCAGCGCGGTGACCGCGCTTCCCGACGACGTCGCGTCGGCGCGGTCGCCCAGGAAGAGCGCGCTCGGGTTGTCCACCGGGATCAGCCCTTCCTGCGTCATGCGGAAGACGCCAATCTCGTCGACGGACCCGAAGCGGTTCTTGGTGGCGCGCAGCACGCGGTGATCGAGCGTGTTCTCGCCCTCGAAGTAGAGCACCGTGTCGACGATGTGCTCGAGCGTCTTGGGACCGGCGATGCCGCCTCCCTTGGTGACGTGTCCCACCACGAAGACCGTGGTCCCGCTCTCCTTGGCAAAGCGCATCAGCCGCGCGGCGCACTCACGCACCTGCCCCACGTTGCCGGGCGCGCCTTCGAGGTCGCCGGTGTAACAGGTCTGGATGGAATCGACGACCATCACGGCAGGGCGCCGCTCGCCGGCCGTTGCGAGGATCGTCTCGAGGTTCGTCTCGCTCAGCAATGAGACCTCGAGCGAGCCGCCCCCCAGGCGATCGGCGCGCAGCTTCACCTGCAATGGCGACTCCTCGCCGCTCACGTACAGCGCGCGGTGCCCCTTGGCCTCGAGGCACGATGCCACCTGCAGCAGGATCGTGGACTTGCCGATGCCCGGCTCGCCACCGACCAGCACCATCGAGCCGGGCACCACGCCGCCCCCCAGCACGAAGTCGAACTCGGCGAGCCCGGTGCGCAGGCGATAGCTCTCGGTGCCGGCAACGTCGCGCAGGCGCGGCGTGTCGAGCACCGCGCCGCCATGGGCGAAGCCGGACGCGCCGCCCTTCCGACGCTCCTTCTTGCCGGTCGTGGTGGGCGCGACGATCTCCTCGACGAGCGTGTTCCACTCGCCGCAGGCGTCGCACCGGCCCTGCCACTTGGCGTGGTCAGCGCCGCACTCGGTGCAGCGATAGGCGGTCCTGGCCTTCGCGGCCATCAGCCGGGCTGGCGGGCCGTGTAGCTCTCGAAGCGCGTGAACTGCTTGCGGAAGTTCAAGCGCGCCATGCCCGTGGGGCCGTTGCGATGCTTGGAGATGATGATCTCGGACAGGCCGTCGAGCGGGATGTTGGTGTCCTTGAGCATCTTCGCCGTCCCCTGCTCGTCGTAGGCCCCCTCGTAGTACTCGGGGCGGTAGATGAACATGACGACGTCCGCGTCCTGCTCGATCGACCCGGACTCACGGAGGTCGGAGAGCAGGGGGCGCTTGTCGGTGCGCTGCTCCACGCTGCGCGACAGCTGCGACAGCGCGATGACCGGCGTGTCGATCTCCTTCGCCAGGATCTTGAGCGCACGCGAGATCTGCGAGATTTCCTGCGTGCGGTTCTCGGAGTTCGGGGGCGGCTGGATGAGCTGCAGGTAGTCGACGACGACCAGCCCGATGTCGGCCGACGCCTTGAGCCGGCGCGCCCGCGAGCGGATGTCGTAGATGCTCAGGCCCGGCGAGTCGTCCACCCAGATGGGGGCATTGCCCAGGAAGCCCGCGGCGCGCGCGATCTGCGCGTCGTCATCGGGCGTGAGCTTGCCACTGCGAATGCGCTGTGCGTCCACGCGACCCTCCGAAGCGAGCATGCGGAGCAACAGCTGCTCTCTACTCATTTCGAGGGAAAAGATCGCAACCGGAACATTGCGGTCGATGGCGGCGTTTTGCGCGACGTTCAGCACGAACGCCGTCTTGCCCATCGACGGGCGCGCGGCGACGACGATCAGGTCGGAGCGCTGGAACCCCAGCGTCATCTTGTCGAGGTCGGCAAAGCCGCTGGGCACGCCGGTGATGTCGCCGCCGCTGGCCCGCAGCAGGTCGATGCGCTCCATCGCCGACCACAGCAGGTTCTTGACGCGGACGAACCCCTCGGCGCCGCGGTCCTTTCCCACCTCCATGATCTTGTGCTCGGCCATGTCGATGAGATCGTGCGAGGTGTTCTGCCCCTCGTACGCCTCGGTGACGATGCCGGTGGCCACCTCGATCAGCCGGCGGCGCAGCGCCTTTTCGCGGACGATCTTGCAGTGGTGCTCGACATTGGCCGTGGTGGGCACGATGTCGATGATGGTGGCGAGGTAGTCCTTGCCGCCGACGGCCTCCAGCGAGCCCACGCGATCGAGTTCGTTCGAGAGTGTGAGCGGGTCCACCGCCCCGCCGTCGCGGTGCAGCACCAGCATCGCCTTGAAGATGCGCCGGTGCGGCTCGCGATAGAACATCGTCTCGTCGATGAGTTCCGACGCGCGCGCGATGGCGTCGGCGTCGAGCAGCATCGCCGAGAGCACGGCCTGCTCGGCGTCCTCGGAGTACGGAGGACGCCGGTCCCGGAAGGGATCAGGCTTGGACTGCGGAATCGAAAATTCGACGGGCGAGCTGGACATCTTCCCAGGTCGGGCGCTTCCATGCGGGATTCCGCAGGAGCGCTGCAGGGTGATACGTCACGATCAGGGGGACACCGTGAAACCGGTGCACCAGACCCCGTAACTTACCGATCGGTTGGCTGGTCTGCAGCAGCGTCTGCGAAGCGAAGGTTCCCAGCGCGATGATGACACGCGGCTGGAGCAACTCCAGCTGCCGCAAAAGGTACGGACTGCACGCCTTGATCTCGTCGGGCGTCGGGTTGCGGTTGCCCGGCGGACGGTGCTTCAGCACGTTGCAGATGAAGACGTCCTCGCGCTTGAGCTGGACGGCCTCGAGGATCTTGGTGAGCAGCTCGCCCGAGCGTCCGACGAACGGGCGCCCCAGTTCATCTTCCTTCTCGCCCGGGGCCTCGCCGACGCAGACGAACCGGGCCGCCGGGTTGCCTTCCCCTGGCACGTGATTCCGGGCGGTCTTCGCCAGCGAGCACCCCGTGCAAGAGGCGATGTGCGCGGCGAGGCCGTCGAGGGAGTCCACCGAGGCGAGCGGCCCGGCCATGAACTCGCGGACCGCGCGGCCGATCACGATCGGCTGGCCCGGTACCGCCGCTGGGGCAGGCGCGCTGCCCACCGTGGAGTCACGGGGAGTCACGGACGAGACGGCACGCGGAACGGCGTCGCCGGACTCGGCCCCAATGGATTTGAGCGTCTCGCGCCAGTCGCCGCTCTCGGCCGGTACCTCGTCGCGCGGCGAGCGCTTGACGCCACCGCGCGGCGCGGGCGACGAAGCGGCATCGGGACCCGCACCGCCCCGCACGCCAAGCAGGCGCAGCACGTCTGCCACGGGCACGGAGTCGAGCACGAGATCCGACTCTCCCTGATCCCGGCGTTGTTCCAGGTACAGCCGCAGCCGCTCCCTAGCGTCCATCGAACAGCCCGGCCACGCGGTCGAGTATCGCGTCGGCCACGTCGATCTTGCTCTGCAGTGGCAGTTCGACCGTCGACCCGTCGCGCCCGAGCAGCGTGACCCGATTCGTGTCGTAGCCCGGTCCTTCCCCTTCCCCTGCCTTGTTGGCCACGATGAGGTCGAGTTCCTTCGCGACAAGCTTGGCGCGCGCGTTGGCTTCCAGGTCTTCCGTTTCGAGCGCGAATCCCACCACCACACATCCGGCTCGCCGTGCGTCACGCGTGGACTGGAGGATGTCGGTCGTCGCGGCCAGCGCCAATGACGGAGAGGTCGCGCCCTTCTTGATCTTCTGCGGCGCCGGCCGCTCGGCACGGAAGTCCGCCGGCGCGGCGGCCATGATCAACACGTCGGCGTTGGGGAGCGAGCGACGCACGGCATCGGCCATCTCTTGCGTCGACTCCACCGACACGACTCGCGGTCCCACGGGAATCTCGACCCCCAGCGGACCAGCCACGAGCGTCACCTCGGCGCCCCGGCGCCACGCGGCCGCGGCCAGCGCGACGCCCATCTTCCCGGAGGAGTGGTTGCTGAGGAAACGCACGGGGTCGAGCGCCTCGCGCGTGGGACCGGCGGTGACGACCACCTGCTTGCCGCGCAGCGACGACGCCGGTTCCAGCAGTCGCGCGATGTGCGCGCGAATGGTGGACGGTTCGGGCATGCGTCCCGGACCGCTCCCTTCCTCGCGGCTGGCCAGCGGGCCGACCTCCGGGTCGAGCACGTGATACCCGATCTCGCGAAGGCGCGCGACGTTGCGCTGGACCTGCGGGTGGGCCCACATCCGGTCGTTCATTGACGGCACGACCAGCACCGGCACGTCGCCCGCCGCCAGCAGCGACGCGGTCAGCAGGTCGTCGGCCCGCCCGATGGCCGCGCGCGCGATGAAGTCGGCGGTTGCCGGCGCCACGACCATGACGTGCGCGGCTCGCGGCAGTCGAATGTGGTCAAGGGCGTGTCCGGCGGCGACCAGCTGGTCGTGCACCGGCCGCCCGGTGAGCGCCTCGAAGGTGATGGTCCCGATGAACTCGCGCGCCGAGCGCGTGAGCACGACGTCGACCTCGGCGCCGGCCAGGGTCAGTTCCCGCGCCAGCGTCGCCGACTTGTAGGCGGCTATTCCCCCCGTGACCCCGAGGAGGACGCGCCGGCCTTCGAAGGGACGCACCGGAGGGACCCTTCGGCCAGGTTACTCGGTGGGCCGGCGGCGCGGCACCACGCGATACTCGATGCGGCCTTCGCTGAGCTCCTCGAGCGCGCGCGTCGTCAGCTTCTTCTCGCCGGACTTCGAGCGGTCGCGGGGAAACTCGTTGAGCACGCGCGTGTACTTGGCGGCCACCAGCACCGAGAGGTACTTGTTGGTCGCGTGCTCGGTGACTTCGGACGGGGTGAAAACTCGCATGGCTGTCTTCCGGGGTTAGACGTAGTTCGTGATCTTGTGCTCGAGCCTGGCAATCAGTTCAGCCACCTGCTCGTCCAGCGCTGGCGCCCGCTCGCGGCGGGCCATTTCCGCATCAATTATGGCCGACACCCGCGCCACGGCGCGGTCGAGATCGTCGTTCACCACCACATAGTGATAGCGGCCGATTTCGTGCAACTCGGTCTGCGCGTTGCGCAGCCGGGTGAGCAGTTCCTCGCGGTCCTCGCTGCCGCGCCGGTTGAGGCGCTCGACCAGCACATCGATGGACGGCGGGATGATGAATATAAGCGCCGACTGCGGGAAGGCGCGCGCGAACTGGGCCGCGCCCTGCACGTCGATGTCCATCATCACGTGGCGCCCCGCGGAAAGCACCTTCTGCACCTCGCTGCGCAGCGTCCCGTACGGGCGCCCATGCACCTCGGCCGTCTCGGCAAACTCGCCCGCTTCACGGCGGCGAACGAAGTCGTCCATCGCCAGGAAGTGATAGTCGACGCCGTCCACCTCACCCGGCCGCGGTTCGCGCGTGGTGCACGACACCGAATACCCCACGTCGTCGCGCTCGGCGAGGAGCCGCCGGGCGATGGTGGTCTTGCCGGCGCCCGAGGGCGCCGAGAGCACGATGGGAAACCGGATCACTCGATGTTCTCCACCTGCTCGCGAATCCGCTCCAGCTCTTCCTTGATCGCGATGACGTCGCGCTGGATGAGCGCGTCGTTCGCCTTGCTCCCGGCGGTGTTGGCCTCGCGCAGCATTTCCTGCAGCAGGAAGCCAAGCCGCTTGCCCACCGGCTCGTCACCACCATCGCGCAACGCGCCCGCGAAGGCGGCGATGTGCACCCGGAACCGGTCGATCTCCTCGCCCACGTCGAGGCGGTCGGCGAGGATGGCGATCTCCTGGGCGACGCGCTGTTCGTCGAGTGCCAGGCCGTTGGTCAGCTTGGCGATGTTCTCGACCAGGCGGTCCCGCTGGGCGATGACGCGCTCGGGCGCCCGCGTGGCAATGCGCTCGACGGCGACCTCGATGAGGGCCAGCCGCTCGAGGATGACGGCAGCGAGCCGCGCGCCTTCGCGCTCGCGCATGGTCGACAGCTCGCTGGCGGCGGCGACGACGATGGCCACCAATGCGGCGGCACCGCCGTCGAGGACATCGTCCTCGCTGCCGGTACGCACCACCTCGGGCATCCGGAGCACCGTTGCCACGTCGATCTCTCCTCCCAACGCGAACTTGTCGCGCAGCGCCTTGAGTTGCGTTGCGTACTGCGCGAAACGGGTCTCGTCGATTATCGCGCCCAGGTCTGCCGAGCGCTCCATCCGGGCGCTGACCGTGACGTGCCCGCGCGCGATGCGCTTGCGCAACGCGTCGCGCACCTCACCCTCCCACCGGCTGAGCGCCGAGGGGAGCTTGAGGCTGGGACTGAAGAAGCGATGGTTGACGGTGCGGAGTTCGACGCTGATGCGGGCAGTGCCCACGACGCCGTCAGCCGCCCCAAACCCGGTCATGGATCGTATCATCTGGAACCAGATAAGTTACGGCGTGACAAGGTGTTTGGCAACGGCTGAGGCTAGTGGATAGTGGATAGTCGATAGTTGATAGCCACTATCAACCATCCACTATCAACTATCCACTATCGACTATCAACTATCCTCTCTCGTCAGATCAGTTCCAGAACTCCCAGCGCAGCCCGTAGTACTGCAGCATCCGCGGCATCATGTATCCCGGGGCGGTGTAGTACACCTTGCCGACCAGGTTATTGAACTGGATGAACACCGTGCCGCTCATGATGCGGAACTCGAGGCGTGCCGACAGCACGTCGATCGGTCCGGTGGACTGCCCCACTCCACCGGTGGCGTCCGGGAAGAACATCGGCGTGCGATGGTCGTACATCGCCGCCGCCAGCACGTGGAAGTTCCCGCGCGGGAACTTGCGCGGCCAGCTGCTGTCGAGCGTGAGGCTGCTGTGCACCTCCATCTGCGGACGGTAGGCGCCCGAACCGTCCCAGCGAACGGCATCGACGTTGATGCTCACATCGCGATAGACCGGGCCCCTCACGCCAATCACGACGCCGCGCGTCTCGCCCGACAGTACCCGGACCAGGCTGCTGTCGAGCACGGCAGGAGCCGTGAGTTCCGTCAGGCCGCGCGACAGGCCGCCGGCGCTGACCGAGATCCCGCGCACGACCGTGGAGAGCACCAGGCGCGACGCCGTGAAGGCTGGTCCGCCTGCCGAAGTCGCCGACGGGGTATAGCTGCCGTACGCCCCGTCAACGGAGAGCCAGCGCCAGGGCGCAACACGGGCCGACAGGTCCACGCGGCGCGTCGAGTCGGCGCCGCGGGTCTCGGCGAACGCGGCGAAGGTGACGAACGACCACCGGTAGCCGAGCCTGGCCGACGGCGAAAGGTCCGTGCGACCGTGGCCAACGCGCAGCCGTGCCGTCACGCTGCCGTCGAGGCCCCAGCGCGACGCCCCGGCGGCGAGCACGTACTGCGCGCGTGAGGTGGCGAAGGTCGCGGTGTCGACCAGCATCCTCCTGACGGAGTCGGGTCCGGCCACCACATACGTCGTATCAGGGGGCAGCGTGTCGCTGTCGTCCTTCACGCTTTGCGTGGACGCGATCAACTGGACCCACGGGGCCGCCTTCGCATCGGGATCACCCCACGCCACACGCCCGTAGGCCGTCCCGAGCGTGCCCTTGAAGGCGGGCACGGCGTTCTTCTGCGCGATTTCCCGTGACAGCGGGAACCGGATGGTCGGCGCGCGGTCGACGCCGGCGCGATTCCACGTCGCGTCGACGCTCCAGCGCTTGCGGGCCCACCCGAGGCGACCGAACACCTGCAGGGACGACCCGTCGCCGCCCGTGCGGAGCGACGCCGTGCTGTACTGCTGGGCAGCCAATTGAATTACCCCGCCGTTGTGCAGGCGGCGACCAAAGTAGCCGCGGTAGAAGTTGGTGTTCTCGCTGCCGGAGGTGACGTCAGTGCGCGTCGCCGGCGTGGTGCGCTCCACGCGCCACGAGCGCAGGTGCACGCGCAATTCGCCGGCGGCGCGTTCCGCGCTCACTTCCTCGAGCTGCCACAGCGGCGTGACGCCAAGATCGAGCAGACCGCCGTTGCGCGCGTCGATGGCGTCGATCTCGACGCCGTCGAAGAAGACGCGCACGCGAGCCGCCTCGCCGTTACAGGCGATGAACTGCGGTGCCGGGATCCAGTTCGCGCGAAAGGCGGTGACGCCCGGAATGCGGGCCAGCAGGTCGGCCAGGGTGACCGCCCCGGCGCTGCGCAGCGCTTCGCCGCGCCACACCCACCTCCCGTCGGCGTCGACCGGGAACTCGGCCTGGGCGGTCGGCTCCTTGATGGAATCGGCGGCAAAGCGCTTGCGGCGCAAGGCAGCGGAATCGGCCTTGGTGAGAATGCGCGGCGTGGTGTCGCGCACCGAGGGATCGCGCGGGAGCGCAGAGTCGGGAACAGCACGCGGCACGATCATCGGCCGCGCGATCGTGTCCCGGGGCGGGATGGGCTGCTGGGCCGCGAGCGCGGAGCCTCCCGTCAGCAAAAGGGCCGCCAGGAGGCGGCCCCGCGAGCGACGGCCTCCGATCAGCGGGCCCTCCCTCGCACGAACTCGACGAAGGTGCGCACCGGCGTGCCGGTGGGCCCCTTGGGAATCACCACGAGGTCGTTCTCCGAGTACGCCGTGCCGGCGATGTCGAGGTGGACCCAGGGCACGCCGGCCGGAACGAACTCCCGCAGGAAGAGCGCGGCCGTGATGGTGCCCGCTCCGCGGCCGCCAATGTTCTTGATGTCGGCGATGTCGCCCTTGATCAGCTCCCGGTATTCGTCCCACATCGGCAGTTGCCACCCTGGCTCACCACCCCTTTTGGCGGCGGCGAGCACTTCGTTCACCAACTGCTCGTCGTTGCCCATGACGCCGGTGGCGCTGTTGCCGAGGGCGATCACGCAGGCGCCGGTGAGCGTGGCGGCATCGATGATGGCTGCCGGTTTGAACTTCGCGCTGTAGGAGAGCACGTCGGCCAGCACCAGGCGCCCCTCGGCGTCGGTGTTGTGGATCTCGATCGTCTTGCCGTTCATGGCCCGCACGACGTCGCCGGGGTTCATGGCGGTACCCGACGGCATGTTGGTGGTGCTGCCGATGAGTCCGACGACGTTGACCCGCAGCTTCATGCGCGCAATCGCCTCGAGCGCGCCCAGCACGCCGGCCGCGCCCGACATGTCGTACTTCATCAGCTCCATCCCCAGTGCGGGCTTGATGGAGATGCCGCCCGAGTCGAAGCAGAGTCCCTTGCCCACCAGTGCGATGGGTGCGTCGCCGCGGCGCCCCCCACGGTACTCGACGACGATGAGCTTGGGGTCCTGCGGCGTCCCCTGCGCGACCGCCAGGAACGACCCCATCTTGAGGCGCGTGATCTCGCGGCGGCCGAAGACGCTCACGCGCAGGCGATGGCGCCTGCCGATGTCGCGCGCCGTGCGCGCAATGTGTTCGGGGGTGCAGACGTTGCCCGGCAGTTGCTGCAGCCGTCGCGCCACGCGCTGCCCCTCGCCGAGGGCAACACCGTTGGCGAACGCCGCCCTGGATCCCCGCACGTCATTGCTGATCACCACCGCCTCGGCCAGCGGCTTCGGTCGATCCTTGGCCACCGGCTGGGTCTTGTAGTCGGTGAAATCCCACGAGCCGCGCGACAGCCCGAACGCCGCCGCCTCGACTGTATCTCCGGCGAGTTGCGGCGCCCAGAACGCCATCCGGCGAACGCCCATCGCATTGCCCTTGCGACCGGCGAGCGTGGCGGCGCGCGCAATGGCCGCGTACGCATCGTCGTTCTCGCCGAGCCCGACGAGCAGAACGCGCGCCGGGCCGCGACCGTTACCGACGAAGAGCAGTGATTCGTCGCGCTCTCCCTTGAAGTCCGCCTGCTTCACCGCGAGGGCCAGCACGCCCCCGTACCCCTTGTCGAGTGCGGACAGCACGCGCGGGAAGACGCCACCGGAGTGAAGCGCCACCGCCAGCAGCGGCGTGGCAACGCGCCCCGGATCACCGCCCCGCAGGGAAAGCGCCAGCGACATCTCAGGCCTCCCTCATGCCGGCGATGATCGCATCACCGAAGCCCGACGTCGACACCTCGGTGGAACCCGGCATCTGGCGGGCGAGATCGTAGGTCACGGTCTTGTTGCCGATGGCGCGCTCCATGCCTGCGACGATGAGGTCGGACACTTCCTGCCATCCCATGGTCTCGAACATCATGACGCCCGACAGGATGACGCTCCCCGGATTGATCTTGTTCAGCCCCGCGTACTTGGGCGCGGTGCCGTGGGTCGCCTCGAATACCGCGGCCTCGTCGCCGATGTTCCCGCCCGGCGCTATGCCCAGTCCACCCACCGAGGCGGCGAGCGAATCGGAGATGTAGTCGCCGTTGAGATTCGGCGTGGCGACCACCGAGTATTCACTCGGGCGCAGCAGGATCTGCTGGAACATGGAGTCGGCAATGCGGTCCTTCAGCACCACGGCATCGGCACGCGCCGTGCTGCCCGCCGCACCCAGATCCGCCTCGGCCACCACATCCGTGGCGAACTTCTCCCTGGCCAGTTCATATCCCCAGTCACGGAATCCACCCTCGGTGAACTTCATGATGTTGCCCTTGTGCATCATGGTCACCGACGGACGCCCCTTCCTGATGGCATAGCGGATGGCGCGTTCGATGAGGCGCTTGGACCCGAAGGCCGACATCGGCTTGATGCCGATCGCCGAGCCTTCCCGGACCTTCTTGCCGAACTCGTTCAGCAGGAAGAGCCGCAGTTTCTCGGCCTCGGGCGATCCCGCCCGGAACTCGATGCCCGAGTAGACGTCCTCGATGTTCTCGCGGAAGATGACGATGTCGACCTTCGCCGGATCCTTGACCGGCGCACCGACGCCCTGGAAGTAGCGGACGGGGCGGATGCAGGCGTAGAGGTCGAGTTCCTGGCGCAGCGCGACGTTCAGCGAGCGGATGCCGCCGCCGACTGGCGTCGTCAGCGGCCCCTTGATGGCGATGCGGAATTCCTTGACGACTTCCAGTGACTCGCCGGGAAGCCACTCACCGGTGGCCTTGAAGGCCTTTTCGCCAGCCAGGATTTCCATCCACTGCACGCGCCGCTTGCCGGCGTAGGCGATCTCCACGGCCGCGTCGAAGACGCGCACCGAGGCCTTCCAGATGTCAGGGCCCGTGCCATCGCCCTCGATGAACGGGATGATGGGCTGGTCGGGGACGAGGAACTCGCCGCCCTTTGCCTCCACGCGCTCGCCACGTGCAGGCACGGTTGAATGCTTATACGTCGCCATTTGTCGGAGTAGTTGAAGGAAGAGTGTCGAAAATTAGGAACAGCCCCGGTGTGGAGCAAGCGAAGAAGGGGGCGATCTGTTGCGACCTGCGGGGGGCGACGTACCAATCAACAATTACCGCACCGCGCGCGGTGTCAGGAATCTACCCAGCTGTGTTCGCGGAACCAGCCGAGGCACCGCTCGAGTTCCAGCGCCACCAGATCGGTCAGCGCCGCGGTGTCCCGGAGGTCACCCGCCTTGGCCGAGCGCTCGGCATTCGCACAGAGCTCTTCGAGGTACCGCGCACCCAACTGACCGCACCCCGACCGCATGGTGTGGAACGCGGTCGCCACCGCACGCGCGTCGCCGGACACGATGCCGTCACGCGCGACGGTCATGCGCTCCGGCGCGGAAATGGCGAACATCGTGACCACTTCGCGCATTGTGTCGCGGTCCAGCAGTTCGAGCAGCGCATCGAAATCCGACTGCTCAATGGGTGACTCGGGCGTCATGGCTCCGTCATTCAAGGGTGCGGACGGCGCCACGTCGGCGACGCAGCGGTTGGCAGCACAATTCGGCTGTGCGAACCTTATCTTCCGCTCCATGGGAGACGCTAGACCACCAGCTGCAATCACGCCACTGCGACGCCTCGTTCGCGCATTGCAGCTGCGTTGCCCGGCGTGCGGTTCGCGCGGGGTGGTGCACGGGTGGTTGCGGCTGGCGGACGCCTGTCCGGGGTGCGGGTTGCGCCCCGATCGCGGAGAACCGGATCACTTCCTGGGTGGCTACGTCGTGAACCTGGGTGTGGCAGAGTTCCTGGCGGCGGTGCTCTGGGCGGCGTGGCTGGGCGCGGCGTGGCCCGACCCGTCGTGGGCGCTGATGCAATGGAGCGCGGCGGTGCTCGTGATCGCCATGCCGGTGGCGCTGTATCCGTTCACGCGACTCGTCTTCCTGGCTATCGACCTGAACTTCCAGCCGACACGGCCGGGGGATTTTGGGGAGGACGACCCGACATACAAATGAACCGGAATTCGGATGACGGAGTTGGAATCCGATTCCGGAATTCGAAGCGGAATGCGGAATAGGACGGCCGGGTTCGCGGGATTTCTCGGACGCGGTGATCGTCGCCTACCCTTCGGCCTCGCGCGTCGCGCCCGGCATGTCGACCAGCCGGTACGGGTGGCCCGTTGCTTGAAGGAACCGCTCGATTCCCTCCCGCGCGATGACGAGCGTCGTCGTGTTGACCAGCGGATGGCACTGCAGCGCGTCGGCGTTCCAGAGTTCCCGGTCGACGAACACACTCACCTCGCGGGCCTCGTCGTTGAGCAGCGCCAGCAGCGAGACCGCGCCGGGTTCGATGCCCAGGTACTTCTTGAGCCGCTCGGGGGAACCGAAGCTGAGGTGGTCGAACCCCAGCACGAGCGACAGTCCCTTGATGTCCACCTGCTTGTCGGAGCCAACCACCACGAGGACGTGTCGCCGGC
>ERZ1292633.3409-Hain-H41-02um-R1-3409-length-15497-cov-6_pt1 | contig 15497 bp, 14 predicted proteins | sample MGYA00564406_ERZ1292633 | MGnify/ENA primary metagenome ERZ1292633 (study PRJEB36523, sample SAMEA6512639) | groundwater metagenome | collected 2019-01-08 | study: AquaDiva: Metagenomics assemblies of 32 groundwater samples
AATGAAATTCGGCCACGATCGAAAGGTCGTGGCCGATTTCTATTCTGCAGCGCCCGCTACCGCACCCACGCCAGGGTCACGCCAAGGACCAACGGCACACTAGCCGCGGCCGAGCCCGTCGGCATGCGGAGCGCGATCCCGGGCCGAATGGCGCCCGCCAGGAAATCTCCATGAAGATCGAACTGGCTCTGTGTCCAGATTCCCAGGTTTCCATAGGACGCGGTCAGAAGCGAGCTTCCCGACATCCCGGCTCCGACCCGGGCCCATCGCCCCTGGTAGCCAATTTCGAAGGAGTAGTTTCCGTATAGCTCCGGGTCGCCAGTGCTGCTCGGAAGGGTGAGGATCGGGCTCAGCCTCAGCCGATAGACCATTCGGTGCGTCGTGATTTCGCGCACGTTGAACGCCGCCTCGATGGAGGTCACGTTCGTGGCGAACGCATTCGATCGGAGCCGATCGGTGTTCTTCCCGTGGCCCAACGCGCGCCATTCCTCCTCGGTAGCCAGCGGCAGCCGAAAGCCGAACTCCATGAAGAACGGCTTCGTGCCGCTCCGGGTCTCGATCCCCACGTACGGATTTCCGGCGGCGCTCTGCGGGACCCCGGCAAGCTGGCCGTAGGGATAGTAGGAGTAGTAGTAGTCGTTTGAGTAGGCCCCGTCGTAGTGAACGAACGGAATCTCCCACGTGATCGCAACGCGGTCGCCCAGACAGGAGCGACCCCCCAGGAAGTAGGCGGCGGAGAAGACGTCGCCGTTGATCCTCTCCACGTTCGGGCGGAGCATCTCCAGCATGACCGTGTGCTTCGAGTCGCGGGGGAGCCAGAGCGACTGAGCCGGAGCCCGAGGTGCGATGGCCAGAGTCGTGGCGAATGCGAATCCCAGAAGCATAGCGATGGCGAGGCGGCGGCCCGCAGAAGTCATAGGTCCTCCCTGCGATGAGCGCGCTGGGGTTCCGGAAGTATACGCCCGCACCGGCTATGACCGCCGCATCTACTCGCCGAGCGCCTTCCGGCACTCCGCGAGGGCCGCGGTGATCGCCTCCGACTCTTCCCGAGAGTGGGTCCAGCTCCCTTGCCGCGCGGACAGTCGTTCGTAGCCGCGCTGGGATTCGAGAAGCCAGCCGCGTGCGCGGCGCCAGTGTGCCGAAGCCGTGGCGGCCGATCTCGTTGCTTGCTTCGCGCGGCCCATCTCCACGAGGCCCATGCCTAATCTCGCCTCGATCAGGTCCGCCGGGAATCGAGTGTCGCTCGTATCGGCCCGCGCCAGCCGCTCCAGCTCCGGCATGAGAGCACGCAACACAGACTCCGCCTGTTCGATTTTCCCCGACGCCGCGAGAGCGTGGCCCACGAACGTGCGGGAGATCGCGTGGCTCACGACGAAGTCCTCGTTCCCGGGGTCCGCCTCCACTGCCGCGCGCGTCACCTCGGCGCACACAAGTGCCTCCTGAAGCGCGGCCGCCCGATCTCCGGACCGGAAGAGAAGAATGCGGCCTCGATCGTAGTGGGCGGAACCGAGCCGGCGGCGGAGCTGAAGGTCGTCCGGAGTCTCGCGTGAAAGCGTCTCGAGAATCGATTGAGCGCGCCCCAGCGCCGCCAGGGCGCTGTCGGGAGGACCGGGCTCCATCACGAGCGCCTCGGCCAGCCCGATCGTGGCCTGCGCCAGCGCGCTTCGATGCGACGGGTCTTTCGGCTCCCACTCCGCGATCGACGCGAACTCTTCGAGACCGCGGCGAATCTCAGCGATCCCCTCCGCGACCTTTCCGGCGTTCACGAGAGACAATCCATGATTGTGGTGCAGGCGCGGCGAATTGATCCGGAAGCGCCGCTCCTCCGGCTTCAGCGTCCGAAGCCGCGCGATCAGTTCGAGCGACCGTGCCGACATCGCCAACGCTTCTTCGGTCCGTCCATGCTCTTCGTCGAAGTTCCGGATCTTCGTGGCGGTCGACATCAGATCGATCAGATACTCCGCGTGCGCGGGGTGGCGACGAACCAGCTCTTCGCGCAGTTCGAGCGACTTCTTGAACGAGCGATACGCCTCCTCGCTTCTGCCCACGTTCGCATTCCACGAGTACCCCTGAACGGTGCCGAGCTTGTCGAACGCGTCGGCCAGCGTTCGCACCAGCGCGGTGTCCTGGACACCCTCCGCCACAATGCCGTTCAAGTACGTCGTGGCCATGTCGACGACCTTCGCGCGAAGTGGAGTCGCCCCCGGCATCGTCGCCAGGCCCTCATTCACATCCCAGAGCACCGTGTTCGCCATCACCGTCACGTCGCGCAGCCGCCGCTCGGCCAGCGCGCGGTCTCGCTGCGCGATCTCCGCGCTCCAGAAGGAAAACCCCGCGCCCACCAGGATGGCCAGAAGCGCGATCGTCCCCATCACGACGCCGGCGCGGTTTCGGCGAACGAATTTCGACGCGCGGTAAGACCAGGTGGAGGGACGCGCCTCCACGGGCCGCCCGTCCAGGTAGCGCCGGAGATCGGCGGCCAGTTCCTCGACGGAGCCGTATCGGCGAGTCGTCTCCTTCGACAGCGCCTTCAGGACGATGTTGTCCAGATCGCCGGAGAGCGCACGGCCCAACGCCGTCGATCCACCCGTAGGCGGTCGCGGCAGATTCCTCGTCGTCGTTTCGGGGCCGGATTTCATCCCGCTCGTTCCCGCCACCGCGGTGCTTGGCCGGATGGGGTCGCGCTCGAGCACCGTCCGCACCAGTTCGCCGGGTCCCTCGGCGCGCGTCGGATAGGGGCGCGCGCCGGTGATCAGTTCGTAGAGGAGCACCCCGAGCGAATAGACGTCGGATGCCGTTGTCACCTCGTCGCCGATCAGTTGCTCCGGGCTGGCGTACTCCGGCGTGAGCGGCGCGTGAAGCGTGGTGAGATCGGGTTCCGGCGCGATTCCCTCGCGGGAGAAGATCTTTGCCACGCCGAAGTCGAGCAGCCGTGGCGAACCTTCCGACGTGACGAGCACGTTTCCAGGTTTGATGTCGCGGTGAAGGACCAGCCGCCGATGCGCGGCCTCGACGGCGCCGCAGAGTATGAGGAAGAGCCGCAGCCGCGCGCGAAGCGTCGGCACGTGATCGGAGCACCACTCGTAGAGAGGCACGCCGTCAACGTACTCCATGACCAGCCAGGGGAGCCCCGTATCGGTCGTCCCTCCGTCCAGGAGCCGCGCCATGTTGGGATGATCGAGCGACGCGAGAATCTGTCTCTCCCGGCGGAATCGGCGAACCATCTCGTCGGTGGCGAGCCCGTGGCGGATGAACTTGAGGGCTCCGCGCTGCTGATACTGGCCATCCTCCCGTTCCACCAGATAGACGATCCCCATCCCGCCCTCGGCGAGCGGGCGAATCACCTTCCACGATCCGATCGTCTGTCCGGCCTGCGGCGCTTCGGGGAGCGTGACGGGAGGCATGGAGAGCGCGAGTTTTCCCGGCTCCAAAAACTCTCCCGCGGAGTCGTGGCTGGCGAGGAGCGAGCGGACTTCGGTCTCCAGTTCGAGATCTCCTCCGCACGCCTCGTTCAGAAATGCGTCACGGCGCTCCGGGGGTTCCCGAAGCGCCGCGTCGAAGATCTCGCCCACGCGAGTCCAGCGGCCGCTCACGCGGAAGTCCCTTTCAACTCGCGGTGGAGCCAGGCGCGCGCCAGCGTCCAGTCGCGCTTCACCGTGGCGGGGGAGACGCCCAGCACCTCCGCCGCCTCCTCAATGGAAAGTCCGGTGAAGAAGCGGAGTTCGACCACCTTCACCTGCCGTAGGTCTAGCGCGCCAAGGCGTTCGAGCGCGGCGTCGAGATCCTCCGCGGAGACTCCGAGCGGGTCGGCGCGTTCGACAGACACGTCCGCGTCCTGGAGTTCCACGTGTACGGCGCCCCCGCCACGCTTGAGGGCTCCGCGCTTCCGGGCATGGTCGGTGAGGATGCGCCGCATCGACTGCGCGGCGAGACCCATGAAGTGGGCGCGGTTCTGCCACGAGACCTGCCGCTGGTCCAGGAGGCGCAGATAGGCCTCGTGCGCCAGGGCGGTCGGCTGGAGCGTGTGCCCCGGACGTTCCTGGCGGATGTAGCCGGCGGCCAGACGTCGCATCTCCTCGTAGACGAGCGGAAGGAGCGCGTCGAGCGCGCGCGCATCGCCTTGTCTCCAGCGAAGAAACGTCTGTGTGACCTCTGAGGGGGACGGAGTCCCCTGACTTCCCTCGGGGAGTTCCATGAGCGAGACAATCATACCGGGGGAGAGGCACGGACGGAACCATGTCTCTCTTGGCGGCGTAATCGAGTAGCTTCACGTCTCGGCCGCGCCTGTAGCGATCACGACAATCGAGGGGGCAAACTGCCATGGTACGTACCACGTTTCATTTCACCCTTCGTCTCCTGCTGCTCGTAACGCTCTGCCTGGCGTCTACCTCCACCCCGGCGCGCGCGCAGGGCCGTCCCGATCCCGCCGTCACCATCGCGGCGCAGCGAGAGGCGATGACCGTGCTGGCCAAGATGGACGGTGTCTGGCGCGGCATCGCGTGGACGATCTTGCCGAACGGTGAGAAACACGAAATCACTCAGACCGAACGAATCGGACCGTTCCTCGACGGCTCCGTCCGCGTCATCGAGGGGCGTGGCTACGAGGCCGACGGAAAGGTCGCGTTCAACGCGTTCGGCATTGTCTCCTTCAATCCGGCGACGAAGGGTTACACCATGCACTCCTACGCCATGGGGCAGGTGGGAGATTTCACCTTCACGCCGACGGCCGACGGCTATGCGTGGGAGATTCCGGCGGGACCGATGACCATCAAGTACGCCGCGACGATCAAGGACGGCGTGCTGCACGAGGTGGGCGATCGCGTGATGCCCGGGAAGGATCCGGTGCGGTTCTTCGAGATGACGCTACATCGTGTGGGGGATACGGACTGGCCGGCGGCGGGAGCGGTGTCGGCGAAGTAACGGCAGGTCGGCGACCGGGTCGGCGCCGCCGGGTACTCGGTGGCTCTACCCCAGTCCCTCGGACTTCTGCTCCGCGTGATGCTTGATCACGCGAGCTTCAGCCACGAAGATCGCCTCCTCCGCGATGTTCGTCGCCAGATCGCCGACCCGTTCCAGGTTCCGGCTGATCAGCAGGTACTCCAGCGCCGCGGGGACGCATTCGGGATCCTTCAGCATTTTGGCGGAGAGCGTTCCGAAAATGTGTGTCTTGTCGGCGTCGATGTCGGAGTCGCGCTCGCAGACGCGCCGTGCCATCACCGGGTCGCCACGAAGCCAGGCCGAAACAGCGTCCTTGAGAGCGCCGCGTGCCCGTTCGCCCATGCGCGCCAGATCTTCCGGCGCCGCCATGACCGGCAACCGGCTCAGCTTGATCGCTCCCTGGGCGATGTTCACGGCGTGATCGCCTAGGCGCTCGAGATCGTTCGAAAGGCGGATCGACGCGACCAGAAAGCGGAGATCGCGAGCCACCGGCTGCTGCAGTCCCAGGAAGCGAAGGCAGTTCGCCTCCACCTCGATCTCGATCTCGTCGATCGACGGATCGTCGGCGAAGACCTCTTCGGCCAGCCGGGAATTCCGCGTGCGGACCGCCTCCATGGCCTTGGTGAGCGCGGTCTCCGCGCGGCCCGCCATCTCGCTCAGACGCTCGCGCAATGACTCCAGATCTTGGTGAAAATGTCGTTCCATTATCCGAACCGTCCCGTGATGTAGTCCTCGGTCAGCCGCTCGCTCGGCTTGGTGAAGAGCGATTGTGTCGGCCCCTCTTCCACGAGTTTACCCGAGAGCATGAAGGCCGTGCGATCGGAGATTCGCGCCGCCTGCTGCATGTTGTGCGTCACGATCGCGACGGTCACGGTCTGTTTGATGTCCAGCACCAGCTCTTCGATCTTCGCCGTCGCCGTCGGGTCGAGGGCCGATGCGGGCTCGTCGAGAAGCAGGACTTCCGGCTCCACGGCCAGCGCGCGCGCGATGCAGAGCCGCTGCTGCTGTCCGCCCGAGAGGCCGAGCGCCGTTCGCCCCAGGCGATCCTTCACCTCCGACCAGAGCGCGGCGCGGCGGAGCGCCGATTCAACCGCCCCCTCCAACGCCGACTTCTTCCGCACGCCCTGAAGCCGCGGCCCGTAGGCCACGTTGTCGAAGATCGACATGGGAAACGGATTGGCGCGCTGGAACACCATGCCGACGCGCCGGCGAAGTTCGACGAGATCGATGCCCGGACCCAGGACGTTCGAGTCGGCGAACTGGATGGCGCCGTCGTAGCGGATGGGAGGATAGAGGTCGTTCATCCGGTTGAAGCAGCGGAGGAGCGACGACTTCCCACAGCCCGATGGGCCGATGATCGCGGTGATGCGATGGCGTGGAATCCGGAGGGAGACGCCGAAGAGCGCCTGATGCGACCCGTACCAGAGGGAGAGTCGCTCTGCTTCGAGCGCCGCGGGGGCGGCAGCCTCGGCGGCGGCCGCGGGGCTAATCGCCATGGTCAGCTCCGGGGGTGAAGAAATCGTTTCGATCACGCGACCCGTCCTTTCCTGAACTCCATGACGATACAGGGGAAGTGGGACGGATCACCATTTCGCGAGTGTTACGATTATGTTACGAACCAGGGCATGCATCACGCGCCGGGGCCCGAGCGGGGGAGTTCCAGCCAGAACGTGCTTCCCTCATCCACCTTGCTCTCCACACCCACCGTCCCGCCATGCAGCTGAACGGCGTGCTTCACGATGGAAAGGCCAAGTCCGGTCCCGCCAAGCGCCCGGGAACGCCCCTGATCGACGCGATAGAAGCGCTCGAAGAGCCGCGGCAGGTGCTCGGGTGGGATCCCGCGTCCCGAGTCAGCCACCGTCACGCGGACGCTGGCCGCTCCCGGCACCAGGCGGACGCGCACCCATCCCGATTCCGTGTACTTGATGGCGTTGTCCATGAGATTTCGGAGCGCCAGCTCCAGCCGCGTCCGATCGCAGCGGACGAAGGTCCCCGGCGCCGCCTCCACTTCGAACTTCAATCCGCGGCGCACCGCCAAGTCCTCCAGCGTATGGGCCAGTTCGCGGAGCACGATGCCCAGGTCCCAGTCCTTGAGCGCCAATTCCGCGTCGGGACGTTCCAGATCGGCCAGCGACAAGAGGTCGTCCACCATCGCCTCCAGACGGACGGCCTGCGCGCGGATCGTCTCCACGAACTTGGCGCGGTGCTCCTCGTCTTCCAGCCCGCCGTGCAGGAGCGTCTCGGTATAGCCGAGAATCGAGGTGAGCGGCGTCTTCAATTCGTGAGAGGCGTTCGCCACGAACTCGCGCCGAATCTCCGCCGCGCGCCGTTCGGGGGAGAGGTCTTCCACGGTCAGAAGCCAGGCTTCGGGCGCCTTCCCCTTGCCGACCGGCGCCACGCTCAACTCCACTTCGCGCGTCGTGGAGACGTAAAGCGGCACCTCGCGCGTCACGGCGCGTCCCACCCGCCGGGCCTCCTCCAGCACCTCCAGCAGTACCGGCTGCCGCGCCTCGGCGAGGTGCGCTCCCGGCGGCGGCGGCTCCACCTCCACCGCGTCCCAGAAGCGCGAATTCGCATGCCGCACGATCATGTCGGGGGAAACGAGGGCGACGCCCTGCGGCAGGTAATCGAGCGCGGCGGCGCTCTCGTCCCGCCTCCGCTCCAGCCGGCGGCGCTCGTTGACCGTCCGTTCCGCGATCTCGTTCAGCGAGCGCGCCAGCCCCGCCAGATCGTCATGAGCGTCGACGGTGGCGCGTCCGGAAAAATCGCCCTGCGCCATCCGGTCGGCCACGCGTTCGATGGCGTCAAGTCGACGCGCCACGGCCGCGATGACGATGTACATGGCGCCCGCGGTGGCCAGAACGCCGAAGCCGAGGAGGAGCCAGACGCGGGAGAGCGATCCCGGGGCGCGCGTGAACCAGGTCCCGGCGACGACGGCGATCGCGAGAAGCGTTCCGAGAAGCGAGAAGTAGAGACGGCGAGAGGTGGGTCCCACGCGGTGCAAGATACACCACGCGAGGAGAGGGGGCGGCGTGCTACTTGGCCGGGACTTCGGCCGAATAGCCCACACCGGTCACGGTGCGGATCAGCGCGGCGTCTTTCCCCAGCTTGGCTCGCAGGCGGCGGACGTGAACGTCGACCGTGCGCGTTTCACCGAAGTAGCCAAGGCCCCAGACCTTGTCCAGCAGCTGCTCCCGCGAGAAGACCTTTCCGGGTCGCTGAAGGAGGTATTCCAGAAGCCGGTACTCCGTAGGCGTGAGATGAATCTCCAGCTGGCGCAGGAACACTTGATGACGCTCGCGATCGAAGCGGAACGGGCCGACCGCCTCGGGACCTGTCGGCTCGTCGGGTCGCGTGCGGCGGAGAATCGCTCCGACTCGGGCCAGGAGTTCCTTCGGCGAGAACGGCTTCGTCAGGTAATCGTCGGCGCCACGCTCGAAGCCGATCAGCTTGTCCATCTCGGTGCTTCGCGCGGTGAGAAGGAGGACCGGGAGCGACTGCGTGCGCGGCTCGCTCCGGATCGATTCCAGAACTTCGATTCCGCTCTTCTTGGGGAGGAGAAGGTCGAGAATCACGAGGTCGGGGGGCGACTGATAGATTCTCTCCAGCGCGGCTTCGCCGTCGGAGGCATCCAGGACTCTGTAGCCTTCGCGGGAGAGGTTGTAGCGGACGAGTTCGAGAATGTCCGGCTCGTCGTCCACAACGAGAATGGTGGAGCGGGCCGTCTTCGACACGTCCCGAAGTGTACCACGCGACATCCGCATCGTTTGCATGGCAGGAGCGTATCTGGCGCCCGTTACCGCCCTGCGGCGGGCCTATTTCGATCGCGTTACGACAGGGCGCCCGGCCCGGGACCGCCGGAGATGTCGCCCCCATATGTAAACGCTCCATTGACTTCCCCTTTAGGCTCCGGTAGCCTTTTCCGTCTCGATTGACTTTCGACAAGGTCTCTGACCTTCGGGACCGACAGGAGCAGCCGTGACGAAAAGCGATCAGCGAAAATTCCTCTTCACCCTGGCCGGCGTGGCCGTCTGTATCTACACGCTTTGGCCTACGTTCCAGTTCTATGCCTTGTCGCCCGCCAAGCGCCAGGAAGTGCTTCAGGCGCGCCCCGCTTCCGCCACCAATGAGGAAGAGCGCCAGCGGCTCCAGAAGATGGCCGATCTCCGCGACAAGTCGATCAAGCTGGGACTCGACCTCCAGGGCGGCATGTCGCTTCTGCTCGAAGTGGACAAGACCAAGCTTGGCCCCGCGGAGGCTAAGAACGCCGTCGACCAGGCGATGCAGATCATCCGGAACCGAATCGACCAGTTCGGCGTGGCGGAGCCGTCCATCCAGAAGCAGGGCGACAATCGAATCCTGGTCCAGCTTCCCGGCCTCCTAGACCAGGGGCGCGCCAAGGAGCTGATTGGGCAGACGGCCCTACTCGAGTTCAAGCTGGTAAAGAGCGACGAGGAGCAGCGGGCCATTCTCGACCGCCTCGACAAGCACTTCGCGCTTCGGATGGGCGCCGCCGCTACGGGCGGGGCGACCGCCGCCGATTCGCTGGTGCGGCCGCTCACGTCGCGGTTTCTCTCCGTCGGTCAGGCGGGCGAGTCGTTCGTCCTGAGTGAAAACGTGGCCGCCGTGGAGGCGATGATCGACCAGGTACGCGCCGACTCCTCTTTCGTCCTCGACGGTACCTTCGCCTGGGAAGCTCATCTCACGGAGCGTGAGGGCCGGAGCGGCCGCGTCTTCCAGGTCCTGACGAAGGATCCCCTGATGCAGGGGAAAGACGTGCAGAGCGCGCAGATGCGCCTCGATCTCGACGAGCAGCGCCCCGGCGCGCCCGGCGTCTCCTTCACGCTGACCAGCCGCGGCGGCGCGACGTTCGCCGACGTCACCGGCGCGAACGTGGGCCGACGGCTCGCCATCGTGCTCGACAGTCGCGTCCAGTCGGCGCCGAATATCAACGAGCGGATTCCGCGCGGGCAGGGCTCGATCACGGGAAGTTTCACGGAGGAAGAGGCGCAGAACCTCGCCATCGTCCTCCGTTCGGGCGCCCTGCCGGCGCCCGTCATGATCATCGAAGAGCGCACCGTCGACCCGTCGCTTGGCCAGGACTCGATCCAGAAGGGGCTCATGGCGGGCGCCATCGGCGCCGGCGCGGTCGTCCTCTTCATGCTGGTCTACTACCGGCTTTCCGGCGCCGTCGCCGTGATGGCGCTGATCCTGAACATCCTGGGCCTGCTGGCCTGCATGGCCGGGTTCCACGCCACGCTGACGCTCCCGGGCATCGCCGGCATCGTCCTCACGATCGGCATGGCCGTCGATGCGAATGTCCTTGTCTTCGAGCGCATCCGCGAGGAACTCCGGAACAAGAAGACCGTGCTCGCCGCCATCGAACAGGGATATGCGCGGGCCTATCGCACGATCGTCGACGCCAACGTTACAACGCTTCTCTCCGCGCTGGCGCTCATGTGGTTCGGAACCGGCCCCGTTCGCGGCTTTGCCGTCACGCTCTCGATTGGCCTGATCATCAACATGATCACGGCCGTCGGCGTTTCCAAGATGATCTTCGACGCGTGGTCGCTGCGTCGGAAGGTCAACAGCATCAGTATCTAAGGGAGGCGCGGTGCTCCAGATCCTCCACAACATCAACGTCGACTGGATGGGGAAGCGCGCCATCGCGTACACCATTTCGGGCGTTTGTGTTCTCATCTCGATCGTATCGCTCCTCGTCCACGGCGGCCCACGATACGGCGTCGACTTCACCGGCGGCACGCTGGTGGAGGTCGCGGTCATCCCGGCCCCGTCGGCGGACAACGTGCGCCATGCGATGGACGCCTCCGGCATCCAGGGCGCCGAGATTCAGCGCGTTCCTTCGTCCGGGAGCTTCCTCATTCGAATGGGCGTCGGCCAGGGTGGAGCGGATCCCGCGAAAACCGTTCGGGAAGCGCTCCAGTCGAATCTCCAGGGATCCGAGGTCAAGATCCGTAGCGTCGAGGGCGTCGGCCCCCGCGTGGGTGGCGAACTTCGCGGCGCGGCGGTCAAGGCGGTGCTTCTGGCGCTCGGGCTCATCCTCGTCTACGTCGCCATCCGCTACGACTGGCGCTATTCGTTCGGCGCCGTGGCCGCGCTCTTCCACGACGTCTTCATCGCCTTCGGCGCAGTCTCCCTGACGAATCGCGAGCTGACGCTTACGGTCGTGGCGGCGCTCCTGACGATCGCCGGGTTCTCCATCAACGACACGATCGTCGTCTTCGATCGAATCCGCGAGCGGAAGCAGGCGCTCCGGAAGGAAGCGCCCGAGAAGGTCATGAACCTCGCCGTGAACGAGACGCTGAGCCGGACGGTCATCACGTCGCTCACCGTGACACTCACCGTCCTCGCGCTTTTCATCTTCGGCGGTGAGGTGATCCACGACTTCTCGTTCACGATGCTCGTCGGCGTCGTATTCGGAACCTACTCCTCGGTCTACGTCGCGAGCGCCCTCGCCCTCGACACCCAGCTCTGGCTGGAGCGTCAGGGCAAGAAGAAGTAGCCGCCGCGCGACGGTCCATCCCCGCGCGGCGCGGGAGGGGATGATGTCACTTCGCCTCCAACGCTTCCATGGCTCCGGCCGGCCGGCCGCGCTCTTCCTGGCCGCCATCCTCCTGATTTCCGCCGGCGCCTCTGGCACCGCAAACGCGGCTCCCGCGGCGCCCGACCCGGGGTTCGCGGAACCGGTTGTCCCCGCTCCGCAGCCGACTCCCGTTCAGCTCTTCGCTGCCGTCGAGGGCGCGTGGATCGCCGGGGAATCGAACGCGCTAGCCTCGTTCTGCGACAGCGCCGTCGTCCGAGTGGCCCTGAAGCCGGGCTCTCCTACCGCCACCGCGCCGACGCTGGGCGCCGTCGCCTTCCTCATCCACGATCAGCTCCGTCTCGTCGTCTCGCGCCGATTTCAGGTCGTGCGCCTGGAGGTCGACAAGAAGAAGCGTACGTCCCGGGCTTGGGCAAGATGGAGCGGCGAGTGGGGTGGGACACGAGGAACGCGTGACGTCGAGGTCATTCTCCAGGCCCGGGCGGCGACCGGTTCGGGCTGGCTCCTGACGGAGATTCGCGCGAACGACTGAGTCGTCGCGCGACCCGCCATGGCCTCCGACGTTCTCTACACTTCCGATCTCCACGGAAGCGAAGCTCACTACCGCGAGACGCTCGATCTGGCGCGGCGGATGGGCGCGCGAGCCATCCTCCTCGGGGGCGACCTGGCGAAGCACGGGTCGATCGCGGATCAGCGCGACTTCTACGAACGCTTCTTTCTCCCGCTCTTCCACGACTACTTCATCGAGCCGGGGTGCGCCGATGTCTGGTGGATCATGGGAAACGACGACTGGTCGGCGCATGTGCCGCTGCTGGAAGGGGCCGGCCTGCCGCGGCTGAAGCACGTGCATGGCCGGATCGCGCCGTTCCTGGACGGTTGGTCTCTCGCCGGGCTCGCCTGCGTGCCCGCGAGTCCCTTCGCACTCAAAGATTGGGAGCGCTGGGAGGAGGGCCTGGGACCGGCCACGCGCTGGGACGGATTTCGAAGCAGCACGACCGGGCATTCGCGTCCCTTCAGTTTTGTGGGAATCGAGCGGGAGGAAGCGCTCTCCGCGGAGTTCACGGGGCTCGAGCGCGGGTGGCCCGCCGACGGTTCGCGCATGATTGGCATGTTGCACGGGCCGCCTCATGGAACCGCCTGCGATCAGCTCCACGGGCACGTTCACGTTGGCTCGCGCGAGACGCGCCGATTTCTGGAGCGAAGGGCGCCGGCGCTCTCGCTGCATGGGCATATTCACGAGTCCCCCGTGGTCTCGGGCCGCTTCCACGATCGAGTCGGCACGACGGTCTGCGTGAATCCGGGGCAGAGCCCGGGCAAGCCGCTCGCGGCCGTTACGTTTTCGATGTCCGATCCAACCTCCACGCTGGAGCACACGCTGATGGGGCGCGCGGAGTGAGAGTTCGCGCCCTGCAGCACGTGCCGCACGAGGGTCCCGCGGCGGTTGCCGCGTGGGCGGCGGATCGCGGGCATTCGCTTCAGGTCACGCGCCTCGATTGGGGAGAACCGCTCCCCGCGGTGGCCGACTTCGACCTGCTGGTCGTGATGGGCGGGCCGATGAGCGCGAACGACGAGGCGCTCCACCCCTGGATCGTGGAGGAGAAGCGGCTCATCGGAGAGACCATCCAGGCGGATCGCCGGCTTCTCGGCATCTGCCTCGGCGCACAGATGATCGCGGCGGCCCTGGGGAAGCGCATCTACGCCGCGCCCGCGCCCGAGATCGGATGGTTGGCGGTACGCGTCACGGCGGGCGCGGCGCGCTCGCGCACCTTCGCGGGAATGCCCGCGACGATCACCCCGCTTCACTGGCATGGCGAGACGTTTGACCTGCCGGAGGGGGCGATCCGGCTGGCCGAGACCGATCTCTGCCCGAACCAAGCGTTCGAGATTGAATTCGATGGCGGCCCCGAGCGCGGCGGCGCGCTGGCGCTGGCGCTCCAGTTTCATCTGGAGGCGACGGAAGAGAGCGTGCGCGCGATGGTGGCGGCGGAAAATCCGTGCGCCACGGGAGCCGGCGGCGCTGGCGCGCTCCCGCCGGAGAAGGCACTCCTGGCCTCGCCGGCCCACTATGCCGCGATTCACCCCTTCCTGCATGCCGCGCTCGATGCACTCGTGACGCGGCCCGCGGCGCGGTAGCGCGACTCGCCGCTCCCCCTGCTCCCGCTCCGGCCGCGGAATCGTCGCCGCTACGGGAACCGCCGCTAAGTGCCGATGTACTGCTGAATACGGCCCGCTTTGGATCCCCCCACCTCTGATATCCTGAAGGGACCGGAAGCGCGCGCCAGAACCCCCTTTTCCGCCATCGCACGGAGCGCCGATAAGCGATTATGCAGCATTCATTTAGAAGGTATTCTCTGTCCCCTCTCGGCAGGCTCCTCCTGATTCTGGGCGTGGCGCTGGTCCTGGCGCCTCCGGCGGCCGCGCAGAATCGCGGTCCCCGCCCCGACCTGACCGGCGGCTTCACGCTGGCGCGCCTGAAGTACACGGGCGGCGGCGACTGGTACTCCGACGAATCGTCGCTTCGGAATCTCCTTCGCGCGCTCCGCCAGCGGGGCGACGTGCGGACCTCGCACGACAAGGAGGCGGTCGTCACCGCCACCGATCCTGAACTCTGGAATTTCCCGATGCTCTTCATGACGGGGCACGGGAACGTGAAGATGAGCGACGAGGAACTTAGGTCGCTCCGCGCCTACTTGGACCAGGGTGGGTTTCTCTGGGCCGACGACAACTTCGGCCTCGACGTCTCGTTTCGAGCGCTGATGCTTCGGCTCTATCCCGACGCGCCGCTTACCGAGCTTCCGTTCACGCATCCGCTCTTCAAGCATCCCTATCCCTTTCCCGCGGGGCCGCCGAAGGTGCACGAGCACGACGGGGGACCGCCGCACGTCTTTGCGGTGCTTCGGAACGGGCGGATCGTGGTGCTCTACACCTACGACACCGACATCGGAAACGGACTCGAGGACGCCGGCATCCACGACGACCCCGCCGACAAGCGGGAGGCGGCGCTTCGTTTCGCGGTGAACATCGCGACCTACGCCCTCACGAACTGACATGAGCCCGGCCCGCGACACGCTGCTCCACCATCTCGGCCGCGCCCGGCGCGCCCTCTTCCGGCGCGCTGCCGAACGGACCATGCTCCCTCTTGTGGCGCTGGGCGCCGCGCTCGTGGCCGCGGTGCTGGTGGTGGCGCTCGCCGCCACGCTCTACCGCGGGCAGTACGCCATCCTCCGATGGGCGCTCCTGACGTGCGGCGCGCTCCTCGTGGCGGTGGCCGTGTGGCGGATGCTTCGCGAGCACCTCAGCCCGGATGCCATCGCCGTCGCCGCCGGCTCGCTGGAGCCGGAGCGGAAGGACGACCTTCTCACCGCCCTGGAACTGTCCCGGGAAGCCGAACGCGACGCGGCCGGCACGGGTCGCGACGCTGGCCGCGCCCATGTCGACGCTTCCTCCGCGCTTCGCGACGCGGCCATCGCCATCGCGGCGACACGGGCCGGCGCGCTTCGGCTGGAACGCCTGGCCGCCTGGCCGGCGCGCCGTCGCTGGGTTGCGATCGCGACGATCGCGATCGTGGTGGCCTTCGGCGCGGCCGTGGCGGGCGGACCTCGTACGCCGCGCGTTCTGGCCCACATCGCCGATCCCGCTTCCGCCCCTCGCGCGCCGATCGGACTCCGCGTCACGCCCGGCGGGCAGGAGATCGAGGGAGGCGCCACGGTCGTCGTCCGGGCCTACGTCCGCGGCACCAGGGCGCGCGCGCAGCTCCTGACACGGCGTGGAGGCGAGTGGGTGAACGCCGCCATGGGGAATGTCGACGAGAAGGAAGTCGTGGAAGCGGCTCGTCCCGGAGAGCGCGTCTACGAGCTACGCCTGGCGAATCTGAAAGAGGATCTCCACTATCAGGTCCGCGCCGGAGACGCGGAGTCGCCGAGGTACGCCCTCTCCGTACGTGATCTGCCGCGCGCCACCGGCTACCGGATTCGTTACGACTATCCCGCCTACACGG
>ERZ1292633.2772-Hain-H41-02um-R1-2772-length-17590-cov-7_pt2 | contig 15487 bp, 12 predicted proteins | sample MGYA00564406_ERZ1292633 | MGnify/ENA primary metagenome ERZ1292633 (study PRJEB36523, sample SAMEA6512639) | groundwater metagenome | collected 2019-01-08 | study: AquaDiva: Metagenomics assemblies of 32 groundwater samples
CGGCGGCGTGCTCCAGGGATCCATTGTCGGCCGACGAGAAGCTGGTGGGCGCGTACAACCTGGTCAGCATCGACGGACAGCCGTTGCCGCATTCCTTTGTGGATGCCGGGCAGCCGGTGACCATCGTGTCGCGCCAGCTGCTGGTGATGAAGAACGGCCCGTTCCCAACGGCCTACTGGACCGACTCGAGCATCGGCACCATCGTCATTGACGGGAGAACGCGGCCACGTTCGGCGGCCGGGCAGCTGGCGTTCGTCAATTACGGCGACACGCTGGTGCTGACCAGCAGCCAGAGCCTGGTGATGAACATTCCGTCCTTCAACTCGTTCATTCAGGATCACAAGGGCGGCCTTCGGCGGCTCGGTCAGTTCAGCGCGGAGTTGTACCGCCGTTAGCGGGGTGCGGATCAGGGTGAGCAACGCAAGAAGCCGCCGGCCTCGTTGCGAGGCCGGCGGTTTCGTCACGTTGACATTCGTCCGCGGCCGAGGTAGTGTGGATTGACCCGTGGGTCAATACGGCGTTGCGTCGGTCGCGGGAGATGTGTGCCGGTGAAGTCGGCGGGAGGCACCGATGAGCGCTCCTTCCGAATACAGGGCGCGCCGTGCCTCTCCACGATTTCTGGCGGGACGAAGGTCACTGACGTTACCTGGCGTGATAGGACGTTTCCCGTCCGCGCACATAACGATCTTGCGGCCTGGTCCCAGGTCGGCTATTCGTCGTGAACCTCGCCGAGGCTCCAGACCCTGTGACGGCCAGCGGGGTTCCCAAGTAGCGATAGCATTAGCGGTTCAGCGTTGCGTCTAGCGGGGCACCGCAGGTGAGCGTGAGAACGTGTCATCGCCTCCTGCCTATTCTCACCTATTCCCACGCGTGTGGACAGTATCCCGATGACCATCCAGGCCAAGTGAAGGGTTCCGGGCGCGTGTTCGCGTCGATCCTCCTCGTCATACTGGGCGTGGAAGTGGTCGTGATGATCGGACTGAGCGCACTACCGGCGATAGCGCCGCTCGTCGCGGTCTTCGTCGACGCTCTTTTGCTCGCGATCCTCAGCGCGCCCCTCCTGTGGCTCCTCGTCGCCAAGCCGCTCGCCTTGAGTGCGGAAGCCGAGAAATTACGCCTCGGGGCGCGCATCGCGAGCATCCTGCAGACCTCCGTCGACGGCATCCTGACAACCGACGGGCGCGGCATCATCTCACAGTTCAATGTCGGCGCGGAGAAGATCTTCGGCTACGCGGCCCGTGAAGCAGTCGGCCAGCACCTGAGCGTGCTCTTTCCCGAGCACGCATCCGGGGCGGACAGGGAAGGCGTTGCACTGCGCCAGGGACGCCGAAAGAACGGCGAGATCTTTCCCGCCGAAGCGACCGTCTCGACACTGGACGACGGCCACGACGTGATACGCACTGCGGTCGTGCGCGACATTACCGAGCGTTTACGAGCGCAGCAGACGTTGCAGGACAGCGAAAGCCGGTTGCGGCAGGCGCAGCAGATCGCCGGCATCGGCAACTGGGAACTCGACCTGACCACGAACCACCTCTGGTGGTCGGAGGAAATATTCCGGATCTTCGAGCTGGATTCCACCAGGTTCGGCGCGTCCTACGAGGCGTTCCTCGACGCCATTCACCCGGACGATCGTGACCGGGTCGCCGCCGCCTACACGGGGTCGCTGGAGAACCGCACGCCGTACGAGATCGGGCACCGGCTCCGGATGGCCGACGGGCGCATCAAGTTCGTCGAGGAGCGCTGCGAAACCGACTACGCGTCCGATGGTACGCCGCAGCGCTCGCGCGGGACCTTGCAGGACGTCACCGAGCGCATCCTCGCGGGCGAGTCCCTGCGCGTTCAAAGCGCCGCCTTGAACGCCGCGGCCAACGCTATTGTCATCACCGACCGGAACGGCACGTTCGAGTGGGTCAATCCGGCCTTCACGACCCTGACCGGCTACCGCGCTGAAGAAGCCATCGGCAAGAACCTGAGAGAACTGTCCTGGTCCGGCGTTCACGATCCGTTGTTCTTTCGCAACCTGTGGGACACCATTCTCGCCGGAGAAGTCTGGCGCGGTGAAATGACCAACCGCCACAAGGATGGCAGGCTCTATTCCGTGCACCAGACCATCACACCGGTGCGGGACGATCGTGGCGAGATCACGCAATTCATTGCGATCCAGCGCGATCTCACGGACGAGAAGCGACTGGAGGCCCAGTTCCTGCAAGCCCAGAAGATGGAAATCGTGGGACAACTCGCCAGCGGCATTGCCCACGACTTCAACAACCTGCTCATGGTGATCAATGGCACGGCCGAACTCGCGTTGCGGGAGCTTGGCGAGGACGACCCGTTGCGCGCGGACTTCCTTCAGATTCACGGTGCCGGGGACCGAGCTGCCTCGCTGACCCGGCAATTGCTGGCCTTCGGCCGCCGGCAGATCCTGAAGCCTGACGTCCTGAACCTGAGCTCGCTGGTCACGGACCTGCAGGGCATGCTTCAGCGCCTGATCGGCGAGGACGTCGCTCTGGTGGTCGTGCCGGCGAAGGATGTGGACAGCGTCGTGGCGGATCCCTGGCAGATCGAGCAGGTGGTGATGAACCTGGTCGTCAATGCCCGGGACGCCATGACCGACGGCGGCACGCTGACCATCGAGACAAGGAACGTCGCGCTTAATGAGGCCTTCGCCGCAGAACACGCATCCATGCAGTCTGGGCCGCAGGTGATGCTGGCGATCAGCGACACTGGCACCGGGATGGACGAGGCGACCCGCACGCAGATCTTCGAGCCTTTCTTCACGACCAAGGCGCTGGGAAAGGGCACGGGACTCGGCCTCTCTTCGGTTTACGGGATCGTCCGGCAGAGCGGCGGTAGCATCGAGGTGATCAGCGAACTCGGCAAGGGAACCACCTTCAAGATCTACCTGCCGCGAGCCGAGGCGGTGGCGAGCGAGGTCGCGTCCGCCCCGACGGTACCGTCGGTCCACGGCGTCGAGACGATTCTCGTCGTCGAGGACGAGGAGGCGGTGTGTCGTCTGGCCCAGCACGTGCTGGAATTGGACGGCTACACGGTGCTGACGGCCAGCAACGGCGGGGAGGCGCTGGCCCTCCTGGGGCGGCACGACGGACCAGTGCATCTGATACTCATCGACATGGTCATGCCGGGGATGACCGGCAGGGAGCTGGCGAGACAGCTGAAGGACATCCACCCGCAGACGAAGGTCCTCTTCACGTCCGGTTATACGAACCACGCCGGTTTGCACGATGGGCTGCTCGACAAGGACACCCACTTCATCGGCAAACCGTACGGCGTCGCCCAGCTGACGCAGAAGGTGCGGGAGGCGCTTGACTCGTAGAGTCACCCAATGCGCCTTCGGTCTCTCCACCACCGATCCATCGTTTCAGGGCGCGCGCTTCCCGGATTGTTCGAGCAGACCCTTGGCGGCGGTCATGTATGCATCGACGTCGAAATTCACGGGGTCGATCACGGACTGCACGGCGCATCCCTCGATGACGCCGACGGCCACCGCCGCGAGTCCCTCTGCGCTGACATGCCGGAACCGCTCCGGCTCCGAAGCCAGCACCGCTTCAGCCGCCGGCTGAAACACCTCGCGGTACCGGCGGAACTCCGCTCGCGTCCTGGTCCGGATCAGCGGATGGCGAAGCCCCTTCACACAGTACTCGAAGAACAGCCGGGTGCGACGAGGCTTGCTCGTGAGCGTGATCATCTCGCGTCGGAGCAACGACCACAGGCGAGCGAGCGGCGACTTGATCCGCGCGATGTCTGGCGTGAGGTGCAGAACGGCGGTGGCCTCGAGCATGTCACTCAGGAGCGCCGTCAGCAGCCGATCCTTCGTCTTGAAGTAGAAGTGCACGAGACCGCTGCTGAGTTGCGCCTTGGCGGCCACGAGGCGCACGGTCAACCGGTCGAGCCCCACGCGCGCGGCCACGTGGTGTCCCGCCCGCAGGATTTGCGCACGGCGTGAATCGCTTGCTGCCTTCTGCCCCGGCATGACTACCTCCTCGAACCTGCTCACGTCGTGCTCGTCACTGTTCGTCCGGGCGTCGTGTCTGTACGGAGTGTAGATGAGGACGGCGTCGCGGGGTATCGCTCGAACAGTTGATTAAGGAGGTAGAGTGTGATTAGACCCTCGTCTCGACGGATTCTGCGATCTCACTTGGGCACAGGTGGCAACTCGACGATTTCGAGCCAATAGCGGCCGAGGATGTTCATCGCTTCCACCAGCCCCGTGAACGTCACCGGCTTCGTGATGAACGAGTTCACGCCCAGCTGGTAACTGCGGATGATGTCCTGGTCGAGCCGGGAGGCGGTGAGCACGACGACGGGAATGTCGCGCAGCATCTGGTCGGCTTTGATGACCTTCAGCGCCTCGCGCCCATCGAACCCCGGCATGTTGAGGTCCAGCAGGATCAGCCCGGGGCGCGGGGCCTTGCCGGTTTCGCCCGCGAACGTGCCGCGCTGGTAGAGGTAGTCGAGTAACTGCTCGCCGTCCTCGACGAAGCGAAGCGCATTCGAGATGTGCGCCTGCTCCAATGCCTGCTGGGTGAGTATCCGGTCGTCCTCATCGTCGTCGCAGATGAGAATCGTGATCGGGATCTTGTGCCTGTCTTGCGTCATGACACGTATCCTCTTGGCGCCTGCGTGACCGGCAGAGTAACTGTGAATGTTGCACCCTGGCCGGCTGTGCTCGTCGCGGCGATGATCCCGCCGTGGCGCTTGACGATCCTTCGGCGAATCACAAGTCCGATGCCGGAACCTTCGTGCTCCATCCGGCCGTGGAGGCGCTCGAGCTTCTTGAAGTCGGATCCCGCGTGCATCTCGCTGAACCGCATCCCGTTTTGTCACGGCGATCGTTCAGTACTCGCGGCAGGGGCTCGATCAACTCAGTCGGAGCAGAGGCGGGTTGTCTCTCCGGCCGTACTTGCGCGCATTGCCGAACAGGTTCTGCAGCGACCGGCGCATCTTGCGCGCATCGTCACCGATGAGAACCGTGATCGGAATCATGTTCATGTCCGACGTCACGGCGCGAACTCCGTGTCAACTTCACCCATGAACGCGTCCATATTCACGTTGCGGCGCCCGCTGCCTTCGGATAGAGCGCTCATTGGTGCCTCTTGCCGACTTCACCGGCACACATCGCCCGCAACCGTCGCAGAACCGTATTGACCCACTGGTCAATCGAAACTACGTCGTACGGCGGACGAACCGCAATAGCGAGTGTGATCCACGCCAAGCTCCTTCCCCGTGATCGTGCCGACGATCGGCTTCGGCCTGCCACGCGCCCTGGTGACGCACGCGCACTTGCCGTGGCGCAACGAAATGCCGGCTCCGGACGCGCGAGAGTGTCCGGCCAGGATCCCTCCGGCTGGGATTGAGCCGAATATGGGGTTCGACCGCATCGAAGCGTGGTTCCGCGTGACGAACATCACGGCGGAGTCCAATCCGCCGGCCGAGCTGTGGGTCGGTCGGGAGTCACGTGCGCCGACGCAGGCTGGCCCACGGTGGAGGTCCATTTCGACTCGGCCATGACTCCGGGCATATCCGCGCCGCGCCAGCGTCCTGCATACGCGCCGTAACAGATGCTGAATTAGTCGAGGAACTCACCCGATCGGCTCGTCATTCATATGGATGCGCTGCAGTTGGAATGATCTCGCGCCCGCTCCGGGGAGGCGCGTGAGCTTTCGCAGACGAAGCGCATCCAGGCTCGGCTGAATCCCGACGATGAACTTCAGATCGAGCACGAGTGGAACCTCCGCAGGGTCCGTGACCCTCGGGGGAGGTAGATCCAATGGCTTCCAATAGGCCCCCAACACACAAGACGCCCAGCGATCGAGTCGCCGGGCGTTTCTTCTAACAGTATCAAAACCAACCACTTGCAAAGTCGGGGCGAGGGGATTTGACCCGCCGGGGAGCGCTGCTCACCCGAAGGGGAACGAAGTTCAACCTCCGACCTCCCGCTGCGGTAGGCGGGTGGCCGCCGCGGTCGTATCTTTTCGGGGGGCCTGTGAGTTGACGCCGGCCGCTGCGGTGCGCTGCTGCAGCTGCCGACGGCGACACACATCACGGCCTCGCGCCACGGGCAGGACGCTGCGGTCCGCGGTCGGCCACGGGCGCCGGAGTCGATGAGGACACGCCGGGTGGATGGAGCCCGCGCCAATTTGACCGTGAGGTCCCTCCATGAGGCTGTCGTTCCGTTTCGTCGTCCCGTTGCTCGCCGCCCTGGCGCTTTTCGCCTGGGCGCTGACGCCGTTCGTCGACCGCCAGATGCTCCAGTGGTTCGTGCGTGACCTGGACATCCGCGCCGCGTTCGTGGCGAACACCGTCCAGGAGCCGGTGCGGCAGCTCATCGAGGCGGGAAATGCGGCGCGCCTCCGCCAGTACTTCACCCGACTGACCAACGACGAGCGGCTCTTCGCCGTCGGCTACTGCGCCGCGCCGACGAGCGCGCCGTTTGCTTCGCCAACGTGGCCGCCGGGCATTCGCTGCGACTCGCTGGCTCGGTATGCGGAGCCGGCGGAGCGGCAGCTGAACATCGCCCACGGAGCGCTCCACGTCAGCGTGGCGCCCGTCCCGCTGAGCGATGGCTCGTCGGGCACGCTGGTGCTCGTGCACGACATGAGCTTCATCGACCGGCGCAGCGCCGAGACGCGGAAGTACATCTTCTACCTCTTCGTCACGCTCGGCGTCGTCGTGTCGCTCATCACCGTCGCCATCGCCCAGTTGAGCTGGCGCGGCTGGGTCAACGGCCTGCGCGCGCTGATGCGCGGCGAGGGCCTGCTGCGACCCGTCGGTGAGGACGCGCCGGAGCTCACCCCGGTGGCGAAGGACCTGCGCGAACTCATCCAGAACATCGAGGCGGCGCACCGGTCACGGGCCGAAGATCAGGTCGTCTGGACCCCGGAGTCGCTCCACGGGCTCCTCGAGGGTCCGCTGCGTGGACAGCAGATCATCGTGGTCTCAAACCGCCAGCCGTACATCCACCAGCGCGACGGCGACGGCATCGCGGTCATGCGGCCCGCGAGCGGCCTGGTAACCGCCCTCGAGCCGATCATGCGCGCCTGCTCCGGCATCTGGATCGCGCATGGCAACGGGACGGCGGACCGTGCGGCCGTCGACGCGCGTGATCACGTCGCCGTGCCGCCGGATGCGCCGGCGTACCAGATCCGGCGTGTCTGGATGACGCCGGAGGAGGAGGCGGGCTACTACTACGGCTTCGCCAACGAGGGGCTGTGGCCGCTCTGCCACATTGCGCATGTGCGACCGACGTTCCGCGCCCGGGACTGGGACGCCTACGTCAGGGTGAACCAGCGCTTCGCCGACGCCGTGGTCCAGGAGGCCGTCGCGGCCGATCCCATCGTGCTGGTGCAGGACTTCCACCTGGCGCTCGCGCCGCGCATGATCCGCAACGCCCTGCCAGCGGCGACGATCATCACCTTCTGGCACATCCCGTGGCCGAATCCCGAGGCCTTCGCCATCTGCCCGTGGCGGGCCGAACTGCTCGATGGACTGCTGGGGAGCACCGTGCTCGGCTTCCACACGCAGTTTCACTGTAACAACTTCTTCGACACGGTGGACCGCCTGCTCGAGGCGCGCGTCGACCGCGAGCTGTTCACGGTCACGTTTCGCGCCGCGTTGACGACGGTGAAGCGCTATCCCATCTCCATCGAGTGGCCGACGCCGCCGGAGCTGACGGCGTCCTCCGTGCCGGCATGCCGCGTCGCAGTCCGTGAGCGCCACGGCCTGCCTGCCCGCCACATGATGGGCGTCGGTGTGGATCGGCTCGACTACACCAAGGGGATCGAGGAACGGTTTCGCGCCGTCGAGCGACTGCTCGAACTTCATCCGGAGTGGGTCGGCCGGTTCTCGTTCATGCAGCTGGCCGCGCCGTCGCGCTCCAGCATCGAGCAGTACCAGGACTACGACACGCGCGTTCGGGCGCTGGCCCAGCGCATCAACGCCCGGTTTGCGGACGCGGCGTATCCGCCGATCATCCTGGACATCGAGCACCACGCGCCGCGCGCCGTCTACGAGTACTACCGCGCGGCGGACCTGTGCTTCGTCAGCAGCCTGCACGACGGCATGAACCTGGTGGCCAAGGAGTTCGTGGCAGCGCGCGACGACGAACGCGGCGTGCTCGTGCTCAGCCGCTTCACCGGCGCGGCGCGCGAACTGCCGGAGGCGCTGGTGGTCAACCCGTACGACGCGGATCAGTGCGCGCTGGCGCTCCACCTGGCCCTCACCATGCCGGACGCCGAGCAGCGCGACCGGATGCAGTTGATGCGCGGGCTGATTCGCGAGTTCAGCGTCTTCCGCTGGGCGGGGCGCATGCTCGTGGACGCGTCGGACCTGCGCCGCCGCGGTCGGTTGGCCGAGCAGCCCGGGGTGCCGGCCTGATGTCATCCGCTCCTCCACTCCCACGCGCCGAGTGGGCCTACTTCTTCGATATCGACGGCACCCTGTCGGTGCTGGCCTCTACGCCGGAAAGCGCCCGCTTGGCGCCGTCCGTGCGCGAACTGCTCGAGGCGCTCCGGGCGCGGTGCAATGGCGCCGTGGCGGTCATTAGCGGGCGCTCCCTGCGGGACATCGATGCCATGTGCGAAGGGCTCCGGCTCCCCGCGGCCGGCCAGAACGGAGTGGAGCGCCGGGACGCCGCTGGACGCATTTCAACCCGGCCGGTCGCGCGCGGCCAGCTTGACCGCGCGCTGCCCGTGCTTGCCCGGCTGGTGGCGCGCAATCCCCGGCTGCTCCTCGAGGACAAGGGGCACTCGCTCTCGCTGCATTATCGGGCGGTGCCGCCGCTGGCCGGTGTGTCGCACCGCACCATGCGCCAGGTGCAGCGCCGCCTGGGTGCTGACTTCAGGGTGCAGAGCGGCAAGCGGGTCGTGGAGCTGATTTCCACCGGCATCGACAAGGGACAGGCCATCCGCGCCTTTCTCGAGGAACCGCCCTTCCGGGGGCGACTGCCGGTGTTCCTGGGTGACGACGTTTCCGACGAGCCGGCGTTCGCCGCGGTCGACGCGCTCGGAGGTCATTCGGTGAAGGTCGGTGCGGGGCCGACGACCGCTCGTTGGCGGTTGGCTGGCGTGAACGCCGTCCGCCGCTGGTTGGCGTCGGGCGATGCACCAGCGCCAGTAGGCGGCGGGGAGCGTCGATGACGAATCTGGAACTGGCCCTCGTCGGAAACGGCGCCATCGCCGCGCTGGTCAACCCGGTCGGCGAGATCGTCTGGGGGTGCTTTCCGGGCATGGACGGCGATCCCGCGTTCTGTTCGCTGCTGCGCGAACGCGGCGGTCCCCGCGACTTCGGGTATTTCGCCATCGACCTCGCCGACTTCGACCGCGCGGAGCAGTCGTATGTCGAGAACACGCCGATCGTGCGCACCCTCCTGCACGACCGCCACGGCGGCTGCGTGGAGATCACGGATTTCGCGCCGCGCTTCGTGCACTTCGAGCGCCTCTTCTGCCCGATGATGATCGTGCGCCAGGTGCGCCGTGTCGCCGGCGTTCCGCGCATCACGGTGCTGGCGCGGCCGGCCGCCGACGCCGGCGCCGTGCGCCGGGGGATGACCCGCGGCAGCCATCATGTCCGCTACGTCGATGCCGACCCGGTGCTCCGGCTGACGACCGATGCCTCCATTTCAGCAATCGTCGAGGAGCGCGCCTTCGTTCTTGAGGACTCGCTGACGCTGGTCCTCGGTCCCGACGAGAGCCTGCAGGGATCCGCGCGGGAGATCGGCGCACGCTTCGCGCGGGATACGACCGGCTACTGGCGTGACTGGGTTCGCTCGCTCGCCATTCCCTTCGAGTGGCAGGACGCCGTCATCCGCGCGGCCATCACGCTGCAACTGAATGCCGTGGAGGATACGGGTGCCATCATCGCCGCGGTGACCACGTCGATCCCCGAGTCGGGCGACGGCGGGCGCACGTGGGACTATCGGTTCTGCTGGCTGCGCGACGGCTTCATGGTGGTGAATGCGCTCAATCGCCTTGGGGCGACGCGCACGATGGAGCACTTTCTCTCGTACATCGTGAATGTCGCGGCGGGGTCGTCCGACGGGACCCTGCAGCCGGTGTATGGCATCACGGGCCGCGACCACCTCGACGAGCGGATCGTCGAGGCGCTGCCGGGCTATCGCGGCATCGGCCCGGTGCGCATCGGCAATCAGGCGCACGAGCAGGTGCAGCACGACGTCTACGGGGCGGTCATCATGGCCGCGACCCACGTCTTCTTCGACCGCCGGCTCGTGCGCCATGACCACGTGGCGTTGTTCGAACGGCTTGAAGTGCTGGGGGAACGCGCCGCGCGCGCCTTTGACCAGCCGGATGCCGGCTTGTGGGAGCTGCGAAGCCGTGCCGCCGTGCACACGTACTCGGCGGTCATGTGCTGGGCGGCGTGCGACCGGCTCGCGCGCATCGCCGCGCGGCTGGGCCTTCCCGGGCGCGAGGCGTCTTGGCGCGCCACCGCCGACGCGCTGCATCGCACCATCTGCGAACGCGCCTGGAACGCGTCAATGAGCACCTTCACCGGGACCTTCGGGGGCGACGCGCTCGACGCCAGCCTCCTCCTGCTGCACGACGTCGGTTTCGTGACGGCGGACGACCCCCGGTTTGCGGCCACGGTGGCCGCCGTGGAGCGCGAGCTGCGGCGTGGCGACTATGTGTTCCGCTACGCGGGCGAGGATGACTTCGGCGCCCCGCAGCACGCGTTTGTCGTCTGCACGTACTGGTATATCAACGCGCTCGTGGCGTTGGGCCGCCGCGACGAGGCGCGGCGGCTCTTCGAGAACATGCTCTCGTGCCGCACCGCGCACGGCCTGCTGGCGGAGCACATCGACGTCACGACGCGCGAGTTGTGGGGCAACTTCGTGCAGACGTACAGCATGGTCGGGCTCATCAGTTCCGCAATCCGTCTGTCGAAACGCTGGGACGAGGCGTTCTAGGTTGCCGAATGCCGTTGTGGTCCCCCCGCCCGTCGTTCGAATCCCGGCTGCCGATCCGGAGGGGTGGAAGCCCCGATTCGATACATCGATCGAGCGCCCGTGACGACGCGGGCCTCCAATCGCGAGCTCCGGACGAACGAAAACCGCAACCCCGTATCCAACATGGAATTGCGGTTCCAGTCGGGGCGAGAGGATTTGACCCAATGGCGTTCGCCTACCCGTTTGCGACGAACACCGCGAGCGCGTGGCGAACGTAGAGCGCGCCCGCACTTGCTCGATTGACAACTTCCTGGACTATGCTACATTCTAGCATATGCTCCATCGAACCCACACATCGGATCCGATCCCCAGATCATCGTCCGGTTTACTGGCATCGCCGGCCCTCTGCCGCCTCGTCACGCATTTCGTGCTTCATCCTCACGCCGACCTGCACTTCCATGGACTGAAGCGCGTGACGGGTCTCCCCAATCGCTCACTGCAACTGGAGCTTGCTCGCCTTGAGCGGCTCGGCTTGATCATGCGAAAGGCCGACGGGCGACTCGTTCGATACGTCGTGCAGGCGGACGTGGCCCGATGGCGAGCGCTGCGTGAAATGATCCGGCAGTTTGTCGAGCCTGCCGACGTCCTTCGCGTCGCTCTCGCCAACGTTGCTGGCATCGAGGTCGCCTTTGTGTATGGTTCGTTCGCGCGTCGGCACGACGTGCATCCGGACAGCGACGTTGACGTCTTCGTTGTCTCCGCACAGATCGACCAGTCCGTCATGCGAACGGCGGTAGCGGCCGAGCTTCTCGAGGTATCGGGACTGCTGCATCGCGAGGTCAACGCATCACGTTACACCCCATCCAGGCTTGCCGGGAAGATTGCGGAACATTCCCGGTTCATCGCGACGGTGCTCGAAGGCGAAAAGGACTGGATCATTGGAAGTCCGGCCGCTCTCGCCGCCGTGACCCGGCGGTCAGCTGCTCCGCTGACCACGGTGGAGCCTCACGGGCGATACGGCGCGCACCTCTATGACCGAGCCAGACCCTGACGTTGAGCTTTCGCGCCTCCGCGCTCGGCTGACGGAGTTGGAGCTTGAGCGGACGGCGCTTCAGTTCCGTCTCGCCGCACTCGCCCGTCCCTCGCGTGTTTCGGAACGTGCATCCGCGCCTGCAGCGGGGACGATCACCGATGCGTCGACGCCCGAGGAGAAACTCGCGCTCTTCCGCGGTCTCTTCGCCGGACGCCCCGACGTCTTTCCCGTCCGATGGGAGAACTCGAAGTCGGGACGCTCCGGCTACGCGCCGGCCTGCGCAAACGAGTGGGTAAGAGGTGTGTGCGACAAGCCGACGATCAAGTGCGGCGCATGCGGCAATCAGGCGTTCATTCCGGTGTCGCTCGACACCCTCGCCAGGCACCTCCGGGGACGGGAGGGAGCGAAGGCGCAGGGCGCGCCCTTCGTGGTTGGTGTTTATCCGCTGCTTTCGGATGATACCTGCTGGTTCCTCGCGGCCGACTTCGATGATGAGCAGTGGGCAGCGGATGCGCTGGCGTTCGTCGAGACGTGTCGCGGTCATGGGATTGCCGCGGCGCTCGAGCGATCCCGCTCCGGCAACGGTGGTCACGTGTGGATCTTCTTCGCCGAACCGGTTCCGGCGCGAGACGCGAGGCAGCTTGGCGCTCTGCTCCTGACCGAGGCAATGGAGCGGCGGCCGGATATCGGATTCGCCTCGTACGACAGGTTCTTCCCAAGCCAGGATTCGCTGCCGACCGGTGGCTTCGGGAATCTCATCGCCTTGCCGTTGCAGCGCGCTGTTCGAGTGCACGGGAACAGTGTCTTCATCGACGATTCGCTGCGGCCGTTCGACGATCAATGGGCGTTCCTCTCCGGTCTGCCGCGAACGACGCGCGAGGTCCTGACCGGCCTCGTTCGGGCTGCGGAACAGGAGGGTCGCATTCTGGGCGTCCGGATGCCGGTCGATGACGAGAGCGCCGATCAGCCCTGGCTGATGCTTCCATCACGTCGTCACCGAGCGGCACCCCTCGTCGAATCGCTGCCGAGCCGCGTCGATCTCGTCCTGGCCGACGGCATCTACATCGACCGCACCACCCTTCCGCCGGTGATCGTTGCCCTGCTCATCCGCTTGGCCGCATTCCAGAATCCTGAGTTCTATCGTGTCCAGGCGATGCGGATGTCGACGCACGGCAAGCCCCGCATCATCTCGTGCGCCGAGCTGCACCCACGCCATATCGCGTTGCCTCGCGGTTGCTTCGACGAGGCGCTGGCATTACTGCGGTCCTACCAGGTAGAGGCCCGCGTCGACGATCGTCGTGAGGTGGGCGAGCCGCTGCCTGTGCGCTTTCTCGGGACATTGCGCGAAGAACAAGCCGTTGCGTTCGACGCGCTCGCCGCACACGACTTCGGCGTGCTGGCCGCATCCCCCGCGTTCGGCAAGACGGTCGTGGCCGCGGCGTTGATCGCGAAGCGCGCGTGCAGCACTCTGGTCCTCGTCCACCGACGCGAACTGCTGACGCAGTGGGTCGAACGCCTCAGGGAGTTTCTGTCGGTCGAACCGGGCGACATCGGCACGATTGCCGGCGGCCGCAAGAAACCGACTCGCCGCCTCGATGTCGCCGTGATCCAGAGTCTGGTGCGAAAGGGCGAGGTGTCCGACCTCGTGGCCGGGTATGGGCAGTTGATCGTGGACGAGTGCCACCACCTCTCAGCCGCCAGTTTCGAACTCGTGGCTCGCCGGTCGAAGGCCAAGTACGTCGTCGGCCTTTCGGCGACTGTTGCAAGGAGGGACGGGCACCAGCCGATCATCTTCATGCAGTGCGGGCCGGTACGACATCGCGTCAATCCAAAGGAGGATGCTCTACGGCGGGGTATCGCCCATCGCGTGGTACTGCGCGAAACCACCTTTCGCCTCGACACGGGCGACGGTACCGGTCGCGTGTCGGTCCCGAAGATCTGCACGTGGCTTGCTCTGGACGCCGAACGCAATGCCATGATCGTGAAGGACGTGGCCGCGGCGTTCGCGGAGGGCCGCACGCCTCTCGTGCTCACAGAACGTCGTGACCACCTCGAGATCCTGCGGCACGCGTTCGAGCAGTTCACCCACAGCGTCGTCGTCCTGCAAGGCGGGATGCGACCGGGCGAGCGACGTGCCGCAGGAGATCAGCTGCGCGCCTCCGATTCGACACCGCGCATCATTCTGGCTACCGGCCGGTATCTGGGCGAAGGGTTTGACGATCCTCGGTTGGACACGCTATTCATCGCCATGCCGATTGCGTGGAAAGGGACGCTCCAACAGTACGTCGGGCGCTTGCACCGTGACCATGACGGAAAGAGCGAGGTCGTCGTGTACGACTATGCCGACGTGTCGGTGCCAGTTCTGGCACGCATGGCGGCGAAGCGCCGAACGGGGTATCGCGCGCTGGGCTACGCCGCGGGGAGCGATCGCTAGGATTTCGGGCGGCGCCGCCGGTTGGAGGATCGCGTTAGCCGTCGAGGTCAGGTATCTCGTCAGCGTCCAGCAACAGCTGAACACTTCGAGCCTTTCCGGGGTCGCGGCGGATCAGTTGACACCGTTCCAGTGCTTTGATCATCCGATGCACCGATGGCGGCGAGACCTTGAAGTGGCGTTGGAAATCCGATTCCGCGGGTGAGCACCGGTTCAATCGCCGGTACTGTTGGATGAATGCGAGATATTGCCCCTGCAGCGTGGTGAAGCGCCGAGGCTCCGGCGCACGGCGTCGCACCTCAGGCACTTCCCGTGGCTCCTCATCGTCATCACCCGCCGTATTATCCAACCTGAACCCCGGGATGGCCAGCGCACCCAGACACTCCGGGTGCGCGAGGATGATCGTGCGCAGCGCATCAAGTAACGCGCTTCTCCCCCGACCTGAGAGCACGTCAAGAAGATTCTCGAGATCGAGAAAACTGCTGGGATTGACCCGCCATGTCTTGCGCAGCACACGCACGTGCTTGCAGGGCGATTCGTCGGAGGGACAGGAGCAGGAGCTGGCGTTCGGGGCAGCGAGGTTGAGTTCGGTTCGGTAGAATCCGTAGCGTCCGTCGACGCGCACGACGAGTCGCTGCCCGTCGCGAATGCGCATGCGCATGGACGGACTGTCCACGTACTCCGCCGCGCGCGGATCGCCGCCGCCCTTTGCCCGCGCCGTCAAAGTGCCTCGAGGCGGCGCGTAAGAGCGCACTCGCGGTTTGTGCTGCCAAGTGAGGGCAGCGTCATGCCTCGATCACCTCGTCGCGCACAAAGCGCAGTCGAATGGCCGAGGGAAGGTCCGGTTCATTGAAGTGACAGCGTACTGCGTCGCGAGTTGCCTCCCGGAGTGCCGGCATGTCATCTGCCTCGGTCACAATCGATGTTCCGAGCGCCCGGGCCAGGTACCCGCCCTCTGCGGCGTCTTCGATCAGAAAGACAAGTTCGGTCATGACGGTGCGTGATCCCCTCAGGGAGTGTGTTGCAAGATAGGCCGGCTCAGATTCACCAACAATGAGCGCCGTGGGGACCCTTGGATGCGACTTCGCCGATGGCTTCCTACTTG
>ERZ1292633.3411-Hain-H41-02um-R1-3411-length-15479-cov-6_pt1 | contig 15479 bp, 15 predicted proteins | sample MGYA00564406_ERZ1292633 | MGnify/ENA primary metagenome ERZ1292633 (study PRJEB36523, sample SAMEA6512639) | groundwater metagenome | collected 2019-01-08 | study: AquaDiva: Metagenomics assemblies of 32 groundwater samples
ACAAGTCGTTGGAGCCGCGGGGGCCAACTTGTGCTATTGCACGGACCCGAAAAACGATTTGATGCGAGGTTGATTTCGAACAACTGCGAGAAGCTGGCGAGGTTGCTGCGACCGTTTATCGTTAAGTCCTGTGGCAAGCCGCCTGTGTGCCCGTTGTTGGCCAGCAAAAGGCTCGTCAGTGTGGTGCTGAATGGCTGCGCAACCCAGTCGCACCAGGGAACCGTACCGGTCAGCCGCGGGTTGTCGACGATGCTCAGGCGGCGGAGTGCCTGAAAAGTCAAACCACCGGGCAGCGACCCCACTAGGTTGTTGTTGACGAGCGTCACGTTGTCCACTAGCGCACAGGGGAACATACCACTTCGGCCCCCGCCGTTGCTACAATCTTGCCTGTTCGTGAAGTTGACCCCGTCCCAGTGTGCGTCGCACGCGGCCACCGAGTCGTCCGCCGTTTGCCAGCCGCCGTTTGCCCTCCGCCACATGGGTCCTCCGGCCGCGTTGTACAGCGTTCGGAGGGCCACGAGATCGCCAGGATGCACCGGATAGTCGCACATCACGGCTCCATGGAGTGCCGTCGAGGCACCAATGCCGATGGCGGCGGAAACAAGCGCTACCGACAACGCGAGGAGCAACCCGGGCGGCGCAACGAAGAGGCATACAAGATGGCTGGAAAGCGACGCGCAACCGCGGCATGGTCGCAAGGACTTACACCATCCCATCTTTCCAAGCAAGAATGTGTGGGAATGGGAGGGGGGAAAGGCTGTTCAACCAACTGTGCTTTGGCAAAGCCCGAAAGAGTGAGGTGGATGAGCGACCGCGTCGAAGCGGAGACCGGACGAAGCGGACGGACACCCGCCCAAAACGGGGACTACGATCGCTCGTGGGTACGGCACTTCACGCGGGAGGGCGGAGGGAAAGGAGTCCTTCTCAGACCTGTTGAGTTTGATTTTGCTTTGCAAAACATGCGCGCCTCAGCGGATTATTTCACGCGCGGGTATGGTGGTGCATCATGCATGCAAATACGACACGCGACAGAAAGGGTTGACTGGATGAGTCTTATCTGATGACTTCATGTGGTAACAAGTGGCGTCTCGCCGACCAGGCATGCTCCTCGGCATCAAACTTTGGCAAAAGGTGGTGGAAGTCACGCCGTCACGGAGTCCACTAGCGCACAGGGGAACGACGCTTGGCCCCTGTCGCTACAATCTTTGCCTGTTCGTGAAGTTGAGTCGTAGTTAACCCCTTCCCATTGTGCGTCGCACGCGGCCACCGACCGCGCATACAGAAGGGGCAGAGCGCCGCGAAGACTTGATTTGCACCATCCTATCTCTCCGGCCCCTTTGTCTCCGGGCCTCGAAGCGCAAATGTGAGGACTCCGACAAAGGCTGAGATGAGTTCAACAAACAACATCAACGAGCCATCCACGAAACAGACCCCTACTTTGAAGCAGCCGTTCGTCGCAGAGGAGGTGTTAAGAACTATTTTGAGAACGATTAGATGATGAGTGAGAGAGAGAGAGGGGATGGATAAGTCCATTCGTGTTGCGATCGGTCGGTGTCAGGTTTGAGGAGCTACGACGACCCCCGCCACTGACTGACCGTTTAATCTATGAAAAAACAGCTGTGTCTGTCTGAGCGAGTTGGCGCAAGAGAGGAGACGTCGGGGACACAGCCGTTTGTTTGTGGCGGTGTGCTGGTTGGATACACAAGACAAGATCTTTGCTCGTCATGAAAAGACGCCGCGAACTCGAAAAAACGATGATTGCAAGATGGGCTTGTGACCAAAAACGTTTGGAGTGCTAAGCCGGTCGAGAGCCACCACCTTGTTGTGTCGATTGGACGCCAGTCCTCCAATGTCCCGCGACGCAGGGCGATACTGCGAGAAGTGGAGGCGATTCTCAGGGCTCCGGGCGGCGTCACGAAGTTGAGGCAGCAGCACCGTCCGCGGCGACGGCATTCGCGATCCTCTTTGCTGGCTCGCGGTCATCTCATGTTGAACGGCCTCTTCCGTTTTTGCCCAAACGGTGGGTTCGCGCAGCGAGCTCTTCGCCGCCGTTATCGACCGATCGAAGGAGGCCTTCCAGCGCTTGGAGATGTTGATTTCCTTCTTCACCTGATCCTTCCAAGTATTACAGAGGATGTGGTTCTGCGCGCCTCCGCAGGAAAACACGTTGCCCTTGACGATGGTCGGATCCATCGCGCGGCGAGAGTAGTCCCTTTTTTTATGTGATTCAAAAATCGCGAGTAAGGGAGCCGATCGCGCGAGCCGGGATCGTCTTTTTTTTCTCAACAGAAAGGGCAATCCGAGAGCATAGAAAGTGCCTACAAAATTCTTCGTAAGCCGGTGGCCGTGCATTGAAATGTTTACGTCACTTTCGTGATGGACGCTGCGCGCTTGGAACAGCGTAGGATCACCTCGTAGCGACCTTTGAAAACAAACACACGGCCGCACACGGGGAACGGACAATGGGGGGGAACGTCATTTCACTGTTCATCCCTCAGCGGCGCCGGTCCTCGAAGCCGCGCGAGCCGCCATTGCTACGCTGAAAATCGCCCCTTCCACGTTGGTAGCCCCCACGGTCATCCCGACCTGTTTGCCGGTCCTGATACCGGTCGGCAGGCCTTCCGCCGTCATCGCGCCGAGGATCGCCACCTCTGTCGTTGTAATTACCTCGATTCTCGCCGCGACCCCCGTCGTTCCCTCCGGCTGTTTCGTTGCGCCCTCCTCCTCGATCCTGGTACTCGTCCCGGGATGTACGGTCGCCCCCTCCTCGGTATCCACCATCGTTTCCGCCGCGAGTCACCGCATCCTGACGGCCACCGCGGTCGTCGCGGCTGAACGTTCGCCCACCACCCCCTCCGCCGCGTGACCCGTAGCTATCATCCGCCCGCGCCCGGGGGGGGGGGGAGCCACCGTACGAGCGCGGCGCGAATGACCGATCGCGGTCGTCGCGTGGTGGGCCCCTCGAGCCACTGTTAAATGAACCGCGAAACTTGCCTCCTTCATCGCTTCCGAAGGACGGCCTGGCCCGGTAGTCGCCGCCGCCGCCACCATCACGATTGAAGCCACCACCACCGCGTGGCTTAAACATGGGTCGAGAAAAGTCTCGCGGCGCGACTTGGGATCGCCGTTGTTCCAACTGCGCGCGATTTTCAAGCGACGTCGGATCCCGCGGCTCTAGTGGCGGCAGTCCCTCCGCGGCACGCTTCTCGTTGAGTACTTTCAGCTTCTCCTCGTCTGACTTGGCTTTGTGGAAGCGAAAAAAGTTATTGCGCCGAGCAATGTTGCCGGCGAACTTCGTCAGCTGCGCCATGCGGACACCGCTCACGAGGCGGGTCGAGAAGAAGTTGGGATTGTTTGTCATGAATTTGGCGAGGCCCCCGTTTCGAGCCACGTAGTCCATCACTTCCTCCTCATCGCCGAGCAGTGAGGCAAGGCTGGCGATGGGCACTTCCGTCTGCTTGTTGGGCCACAGATCAATGACTTTGGCGATTAACTTGGGCGCCGGTGGCACCTCGACTCGCTCGCGGCGCATATCTTTGACGGGATCGGTCGATGATGCGTCGGCAGTAGCACTTGTTGTTGAACGAGCCGCGTCGGCAAGCCACCGCATTGGTGCGGTGAGTGTGCTCGCGGCGGCCGTTGCGCAGCATCGTGCAGTGAGAGCCTTTCGAAACGTCAGCATACCGGATTCTGGTGTGGTGTGTCAGGACCGGTGACGTGCGGACTCGTCTGTTGAGCCTGAGGAAAGGAACATCCCAAAATAACTCAAAATACCTTTAGTCGACGACGTTGGAGGAATGATTCGCCTTTCGGTCCATTTGACAGTGGGGGACACACGTGGGAAATGGGATGGGGGAAGGAAGAGGGGAAACCGGCAGGGGGGGCGTCAATGGGGCGGGGATGGGGAAACCGGGAAGGGAAGGAAGAGTTTGCCGACGGCCCTTCGCTCCGACGTCTCCTTTTCCTGCCTCTAATTTCCTTCCCTCCCCGCCCCATTTGTAAGCGCCTTGTCGTCCGTCTACGTACATTTCACATTGGATTTTTTCCTTGTCGCCGAAAAGCTGGAAAATATGCCACTTTGGTGACCCGTGTCGTCTCCATCTGATATGAGGGGGCGCGGCCGTCTCGTTGTATTCCAGACACCGAGTTCCAGGGGTCACTGTCGAGCTCCACACGTACACACTAGTCGATGAAATAACCCTGACTTAAGGTTGTGCACAACGATCCTCAGTCGTCGACGACCATGATCTTCTTTCTGGACAGCTTCCCGATGGCGGCATCCATGGCCGCCAAATTCCGCTCGAGGTACTCCTTGCGCTTGAGCTGAGACTGGGTGTGCATGTTGACGCTCAGCGTCAGATACTGCTTGTTCAACTGAGTGCGATGATGGAGTAGGTCGTCACGCAGCTTGCTAACCTCCACCGCACTGAGTTCCTGAGCTTTGGAGGCCGCGGCACGCTCCTCGGCGCATCGGGTTTGGTTGGCGGCGGCACTTTTCAGCTGGGCTTTGATGTCTTGCAAGTAGGGCGGCAACTGGCCAAAGTTAGGACGGTCGACGGCCCGATCAGCGGAGGCGGGAGATCGTTTCGGCGCGGTCAGAATCGCTTCGACTGCGTTTGCGACGACGAAATTTTTGTCCGTTTTCAGACCCATGATTGGTTTTTCCTCCCGTTTTGGAATGGCGGGACGCTTTTTCTCGTCGCTAGAGTGGCTGCGCTGCTGTGGCGAGGTGGTGCGCTGTGCATTTTCGATGAGGAACTGTCCAGCGGTCTTTTTCAAAAACTCGTGCGGGTTAATGGTGCCGCTAACGGCCTTTCCGAAGGTGGCAAAGGATCGTTTCGCGGGATGCGGCGCAGCGATTTTGTTTTCGCTGCTTTCACCGGCCACGTTGTAGAGAACCTTGCTAGTTCCATGGAAACCGAACGTCGACGCAGTCGGGGGAATGATATCCTTTCCGCCCGCCCCTGCGCCGTGTCGGGATCGGTACATGGTGTGCGAGACTTTCGGCGCGTCGGGTTGCGGCACCAACGCGTAGACGCTTTCCTCCACGAGCATCTAGCCTTCGGAAGAGAGGTAGCGGAGTTGGGTGACGAGAAACGATCTGCGGATCGGACAGCACATGGTCAACAATGAAGAGGTCAGTGATGTGTTTTCATCGATCAATAAGTTCCCCGTTCGACTACCGTTTCAGCGTTGGTGGCAGAAAAATTCGTTGGTGGTAGACATCTCGGGTTGCTTTTTTCGTGTCCCCTCTTTCCCGCCCCTTCCCCCCAAATCAGGGCTCGTCTGGTTGTGACTCTCTCCCGAAAACGACATCCGCGACGTAGTGATACTGCCGAGGGGCAAAAGATTTCACTTCCCGCAGGGCCCGGATCGAAAAACACTCCACGCTGTCCTCTCCAAGCTCGGAGACAAAGTTATGATGTGCCACACTATACGCCGACTTCCGGTCACTGGCAAGAAAGTGGTAGTGAACGGTGCCTTGCGGCCTCATAGACGACGTGGCGACGGCCGCACCTGACGGGTCAGTCTGCGGGGACGTCGAGCGGCGGCGATTGCGAGAAACGGACAATGCCGCGGATGACACGGCCGAGAGATCACCCTGGTTCCCACTTGGCCTTTGTTTCTTTAAAAAACTCACAGCGCGCCGAATAAACACTTTGCACGACGGGATGTACCCCATAAACACGCGATCGGCGGTTCCAACGAGTTCGTTGCCCACTTCCCGGTTGTCGCCGTGCAGCACTCTGACGATTCCGTCCACCCCATTCTGCACGGCGTTGAACGCCATGTAGCGCACGCTGTCTTGGTTCTTGTCAATAGCCCAGATGCACTTCGGCTGCCCATACATCGCAAACGGCAAGGTGAAGTAACCAATACCACAAAACATGTCGACGGCCGTTTCCAGTGGCCGTTTCCCCAATCCTGAGAAGTGCATCCGCTCTGTCGTGTTGCCGCTGCAAAACATCACCTTTGCCGCATCGAGCGAATATTTCACCCGATTTTCGATGATCGTGGTGAATGCAGGATGGAGCAAGTCGTCAAGAAGGGAACCCCTTGTCACGTCATCCGCGCCCTCGTGTGAGACCGGGTGACGATCAGAACTGCCATCGTCGACCTGTTGTTTCCCAACGGCTTTTGTCGGGGACGCCGCCACCGCCGCGGTCGCCGATTCGAAGGACTTCGCCACACGGCCGACGGTGGCTTCCACGATGCGCATCGCATTGTCGCGGTCCATCCACAGCAGCTCCGTGGACGGCCGGCGAAGCTCGCCTTGGATGCCCTTCGTGTCCAGGAGCACAACAAAAACTGGCGGCTGGAACGACTTAGCAAAGGCTGCGGCCAGAGACCCGAGTTGTTCGCGCGAGTATCCTGGTGATTCCTTCACCACCACGACATGACCGAGACGTTCATATTTCCGGGGCAAGCCTTCGTCGCGGACGTGTTCCGGTTGTGCGCTGGTCCTGTCGTTGTTGGAGACCTTCCGCGTTCCCCTTTTGCTCCCTGATCGCTCGACCGACTGCGCCGCAACGATTTTATTGGCAACGATGACAGCCGCAGCTGTCACCAGCAGCACCCATTCGGCCATTTGTAGCAGCATATCTCTCTCAGTCCCTGTCGTTCGGGTGGAGTCAACTCGTAACGCGTGCATCTTAATTAACGAACCGACCCAACACGAATGTGGGACTCGTCGAGTCGTCACCCGATTACGGGACGGGGGGTGTAACAGTGGTCATTGGTGCCCCCTCACCTTCTAACAGCCCGAGGGCGGCACACTACAAAGACGACGACGAGGACGCTCAGAATGAACGCGAACGCGACGACGTCGTCGACCGGTTTCGACGCCGCCACCTCCTTCAACGGCGAGGAGTCGGACCTGACGGTAGCAGCGATCGTTGGCGCGTTGCTGCTCGCCGTCGTGCTCGAGTGTTCCAGATCCGTTGCGGCTCCTTCGTCGCTCGGTGTCTCCGTGCTCTTCGGCCCACAGGGCACTGTCGCCAGAAATTTGAAGAGATGTTCGGCAACCCGTCTGCCAATGTGCTGCTCGCCCAAACTATTCGGATGTAACCCATCGTACGTGAACAAAGCTGGGTTGAAACCCGAATGAATGTCCACGACAGTCACGACGTGAGCGTCTCTGTCTCCTTCCCCCTCCTGCCGGGGGGGACCACGTCGTCTGAACTCGGACGACGATGAGTTCGACCCGTATCTCGTCGCAAACACTTCTGACATCAGCAGACGATTCACTTCGACGGAGGAGTTACCCACGTAAGAAGTCCTGCGGAGCTTCGTCAAGGTCGCGGTCTTAATCACAATGGGCGTCAGCGACAACAGAAACACTCGCCGCAAGTGTGAACCACAGCGAGCGAACACCCCGCGCATTAGCTGCTGGAATTGCTCCACAATTTGAGAAGCCGTTGTTGCGTAGTACAGATCGTTAAGTCCGAGACCGAGCACAACGACATTCGCGCCCGAATGACACACCGACGACGATAACTCGTCGCGTGCCAGCACCTCGGACAAGCGCCGACCAAAGAAAGCGTCGTGTTCTTGTGGAAATCGCGAAGTAATGTTCGCCATATGAAAGTCCACTTGCTTTTTGCAGCCTGATCGAGGACCGACTGCCTGAAAACAGACATCCACGGAGCGGTCCTTCAAGAGATTCCACAACCAGCGTCGATAGGAGAGGTGGGCAAATTTGAAATCGCTGGAAACGCCGTTACACGAAGTGAAACTATCACCGAAGAACAAGATCCTTGTTGGGCGCGTGCTAGATTGCAGTCGGAGTTCCGTGTTGGGAGAACCTCGTGACGGCAGTGCCCGCACGAACCTGGCCGGCGTTGGGTCGTCAAAGACCGTATGCAGGATGACGCACAACAAGGCGACGGCAACGCGTGTTTTCCCCCAAGACGACATATGCCGTCCCCTAAGGCCACCTGAAATCGAGTGTCAAGCACACCAAGGTCACAGACAGCGAGTATCATTCATCGTTTCTCGTTGGAGTTGTCAAATCTAAGCGGGGGTGAATTGCAACTCGAGAGAGAACGTAGGGACAACTAAGTAAGGTTTTTACGTACGACATCGGTGACACCAAGCGTTTTTTTCCTGTTACGCAAGGCGCAGGTGAAGGAGCGCGGAGTCCTGCAACACGCCGTCTTCGTCGATGCTTTCTACCCTCAGCGACCCATTGCTGGCAAACACGGTCAAGCAGTTGATGTAGTTGATGCCCTTGGAAACTTGAACAAAATCCGTCTCCGAAATCTTCCTACCTTTGAAGACCCCCAACGCGCCATCGCCGAGGAATACGATGCCCGCCCCACCTTGCGCACCGATCTGAAACGGGACAGGAGACCCCCGAAACAACGGTTTGGTGCGTTTGTAGACGTGTTCGTGAAATTCCAGGGCCACGGGCACCTTCTGGGCATCCATGATGGGCACCCAATGCTTCGCCACGAGCGGGGTCGGGTCGTCGTCGCCGCTGTCGTCGAAGGAGGTTAGTACTGGGTAGGCAGGGTTATGGTACATCACGATGACGAACCGCATTCGGTTGATGACCTGCTGTGACAGCGACTGTTGCGGGTCAGTGGCGTCGATGCCACGGAACGCGATGATGCGATCGTGCAAAAAGTCGTTCTGTGCCTCGATGGCCACCATGCAATTGGAGTCCAGCCCAATGAGGCCGACTCGATTGCCGATGGCGTGGCTGTGGAAGGTTGTCGTGTAATCCTCGAGCGCGGATCCTCTCTGACCGTCATCCACATCAAACTGCGGCATGAACGGCGTGTAAAAGTGGTACCGCGTGGGATCGCTTTCCGTCAAATATCCTCCGCTCTCATGATTGCCGGGGATCGTCATGAGGCTGATGTGCAACCCCTCAGATGTGATCAATGTGGCCATGGCATTGAGATAGCGGTCCCAGCGCAAGTAGCACGTCCGGAGGTTGTTCGCGTAGCTGAGATCGCCTCCAATGAAGAGAAACATCGGTTTAGGCATTCGTTGCAACGCGACCGACAACAATTCCAGGCCAATCGAGCTACTGTGATAGTCCCCTCCTCCGATGAAGGTGATGTCGCTCGTGCTGTTGTCGCTCGGCACCGTGCGGATCGTGATGCTTTTGGAAGAAAACGTTCCAGTGGCCGCGGTGAACGAGACGGAGAATTGATAAACCGTTGAACCGCTCAAGTTGTTGGCGAAACCCTGAGCTACGTATCTTCTATCTTCTGACAAATCGGCGAGATCAAGCATGCGGCTACGCAACTGCCATATTGGACCGATGCATTTTCTCGACAGGAGGTCGGCTTCGCATGCCGTCACGGAGTGATCCGCCGGGGGACGATCGTCGCTTGCTTGGAAGTGACCGACCACGCGAAGGCGCGAACTGTTAGTTCCCAAAAGTGAATAGACATGGCATGTGTCATCGAGCAGACACACTTTCGGCTCGTTTCTTCGGCTCACCCACGTTGAGATGTGGCTAGGATTCGTGCAGTAGCAAATTCCGTCCATAATGAGAACGATGCACAGGGTGAAGGTAAACGACGCGACGCTGGAAATCCAGTACAACAGAGGTTGCCGCATCGCTACGACGAAGACTGACGTCGCGAGCGACCTGAGCGCCGCGCAGAACCCTCCCATTTTCGCGGTGACAGCTCCCGCCTTGCTGAGATAAGCGCCTCCGGAGGACTCGGCGTTTTGCTTCATCACCTTGGTGATCAAAAATGCCGATCGCCACGCCGAACCGAGCATGGTCATGCCAAACATGACCGTTGGAATCCACAGGAGCGATGAAATCACGAAGGTGACCGGGGCAGGAAGGAAATTATAACCCGACAGCAGCGCAAAGAAGAGCGTCATAAGCATTTGGGCCGTTGTCACCAGGCCTGCCACGACGAAAGCAACGACGCGACTGGTGTTAGAGGTGAGGTTGAAGATTAGGACAGCTGCCACGATGGTCAAAATCGTCGCCAAGCCAATCAACACGCCCCCCGCGACGAAGAAGGAGGCGATCGCGTACACGGAATGGGTGACCATTTTTTACTCGGGCGGCCTGCCAGCCACTGGAGGAAAAAGGAGGAACTGATTGCTGATGCGGCCGGAATTTAGGTTCGCGGTGGCAATGACGATGTCATTGGAGAGCGCTGAAACCGATACAACGTTGCAACGTTTGGCTTCCTGACCACATCATGTCGTTGTTTCGCCCGTCTCTCTCTCTCTCTCTCTCTCTCTCTCGCTCTCACTGTCTTCACGCGTGCGCAGGAAGTCTGTCCTTCCATCGATCGCATTTTTTTGGTTTTGAAGACCAAAAAATAATCGAAAGGGAGGGGAATAGAGTTCAATTTACTTGGCCTTCGAGGATACTGCTTTGGCCGTCGCCTCCAAATTTTCACACGACGCTATGGCACCGCTGGTGAAGGCACAAAAGCCGATGACCAGATGCGAGAGCTGCAGACCGGGGATCAAGGCGGACGCATTCATGGATGCGATCAGGTCGCAGGTGTTGCGAACCAGCATCAAACGACGCTTGGTGATCTCGGCACTCGCCTTCTTCTGGAACGTGGCCACTTCATCGGGAGTCGCATCGGAAGGTGCGACCCCTGCCGCTTTCGACAGCGCGAGCAGGTCCAAGACGACAGCGAGGATGAAGCCGAAAAACATGAATCGGGTACCGCGAAGGACCCATCCGTTGACATCCTTTAACGCAAGGACGCCAGGTTTACCGAAGTAAACAACGTTGTCACAGACGCAAAAGAGTGCGTCGAACAACGTGCGGAGAAACGTGAGCCACGTGTCGCAGTCTTTGGGGGACCCCGCCATGACCATTCTGTCCACATTGGAGGTCCAAAGCACGAGTCGCATCAAGCTCCGCCCGTCAGAGATCGACTTGAAGAGTGTTTCATGTTGCTTTGCGTTGGTGAAATGAAACAACATTCGAGCGACCCCCGCTGCGGCCTTCAGCAGCTTGTCGCGGCCATCGGTTTTCGCTAGGAGCGCGATGAGAACGTCCTGAGGTGCCGCCATGTGGGGTTCCCTGGAAGGTGATAAAAACTGTACTTTCCCGTCCGTCAGCAACCTGCAATCGGACAGGAAAAAATGGCAATCAGTTGCCAGCATCGACCGGGAGGGCGCTTAACACATAAGGCATTTTTTTTAAACAAAAATCTCTTTTGAATTGACAACAAATACCGTTTTTACGCGTCCAGTTCCGTTTTCAAATTGCGCAGGTCAACATTCGCGGGATCCAACGCGAGTCCCGCTGCGCACGCCGCCTTGGCGTCGTCGACGCGGTTTAGCATCTTCAGCGTCGCTGCCTTCCTCATGTAACCTTTCGGCCATTTCGGACTCAGCGCCACGCAGCGCTCGGCATCCCAGAGTCCGGCGAGATACTGCCGCGTGTTGTAGTGGCACGCAGAACGGTTGCTGAAAAACACGTGATTCGTCGGATCTAACGAGATGGCCAACGTGTAGAACTTTGCGGCCTTGTTGTTTTCACCTTGTCCGAAGACCTTGTTCCCATGATCCTTGAACCTAGTCGCCTCTTGAAGGCGCTTTGGCCCGGTTACTTTTTCCTTTGTCAACTCACGCGCGGAATCCGCGCGATTGGTTTCTTTCGCATGTTCAACGGCGGTTTTTCCGTCGACGTCCTCGGCTGTCGCATCAGCGCCGAACGCGACGAGGGCCTTCACCTCATCCAAAGTACCATGCGTGACGCTGAGAATTAGGGGCGTGCAGCCGCCGCATGCAATGTTCGGATTGGCACCATGCTCTAACAGGAACAAGACCAACTCTGGCTTCTTGGTGAAAACCGCATTAAACAATGCCGTGCCCCCGTGCGCGTCGACGTCGTCGATCGAGACTCCAAATTCATAAATCAAGGTCGCAACTGTGTCGACTTCCCCATGGTGGCTCGCCCAGTGAATGAGGCCGCCGGTTTCCAGAGGTCGAGGGAAATTGGTCGTGGCGCCAAGACTTTTTAAGTGGCGAAGTGTGTGGAGATGGCCCATTCCCACTGCATGGTGAGCCGCGGTAGTTCCTTTGTCACTCGCAAAATTCAAATCGGCTCCGGAGCTCGCCAACAAGGAAACGGCATCGTTTTTCGCCATTTTGGCCGCTAGCATCAACGGGGTGTTGCCGTCAAAATTCTTCACGTTCCAGTCGGTGTTGAACTCCTTGAGCAGCTCGATCATCGGGAGATTCCCTTGGAACGCAGCGAAGTGAAGGGCCGAATATCCTCCTGCTTCTACGGCATTTACGAGCGACGGATCGGCTGTGAGCTGTGCTCTGCAATCGGCAACGTCGCCGGCTCGAGCCTTCCTCAAAAATGACTCAACCTGGGGAGATATCCTGCTTCCGTCGTCCATCGTACTGTATGCGTCGGCGTTACAAAGAAAAATAGGAACTGTAAAAAAAAAAGAGACGTGGGATGAGGCAGCAGCCAGGTTGGTGTCCATGAATTGATTCCAAGTCGTCGACATCCACCATGGTCGATTCAGCCAGTGACGTTTATTTGATCATTGGAACCGTTGCGGATCCTGAGGGGAGGCAGAAAGTCCGACGCTGCAGCTCGTCACCGGCAATCCTGCACCAGTTCGGACCGGTCGATTAGCGGCATCCACTGAGAAGCGACGGTCTGGGTCGTCGCCATCGTCGTCGAGGTACAAGGACGACGTGCTCGGGGCGGCGATCGTCATGCCGCAAGCGGGGCTGATGCCGCCTGTGTTGCCTCCATTTCTCATCGCAGTGGGGCGGTTCGCGTCGACTGCGAAAAACGGTTCCTCCACGCCGCCGCGATGTCTGTCGGTAGACGAGTTCATCGGCACACCGGATAATTCCGCCAACCAAGGGTGGTGCAACAGTTCCGAGCATGTTTGCCGATCGGATGGTTTTAGGGCAAACAAGACGTGAAAAAAGTCATCAGCCAGTCGGGAAAGACCTAACGGCAAACGAGGGTGCCATAGCTCCGAGGGGACGTCTTCGCTCGATCGTTCCGGAGTGAGGCGAAGCCAACGCTGATACGTTTTTCCTATGTGCAAGATGAGTGTCTCCAGTTGATTGGATTGCACGTGATACCAAGGCGGATAGCCGGTCGCCACGTGGCACAAAGTAGCCCCAACAGCCCAGATGTCGGAGTGAACAGAGTGATTGCCGTCCGTGATCACCTCTGGCGCCCAGTAAAGCGGCGTGCCCTCAAGATGAAACGACGATGCGGCAGCAGGCACACCGCCCTGCAGGTCATCTTCGGGCAAAAAGATACGCGAAATGCCGAAATCACCCAGCTTCAGTGACCCGTCGCTGTGAAGAAACGTATTGTGTGGCTTCACATCGCGATGAAGCAGTCTAGCATCGTGAATTTGCATCAAGCCCGAAAGCAAATCGTGCGCGTAATGGCGCAGTAATTTTTCTCCCACAATCAGCGTGGGCCGAGAGGCCGTCGATTCCTCAGCCGTGAACGTGGACGTCACAAAGCGACCACCGTGCAACGTCGCCGCGGCTGTCACTTCGGCGGGACCTCGGTGCTTGTCAGCGTTCCTCGTGAACACGCCATCAATCCACTCCATTAAAGTCCCCCCTCCACAGTACTCCTGCACGAGATAGACGCGGTCCGAAAATTCAAAGATGCCCAACGCCTGCACGACGTTCCGGTGCGAAGGTACCGCCATCATGAGTCGATACTCTTTGAGCAACTTGTCCGTTCCAGCGGCTCGTTCGTGGCTCTTCAGTTCCTTGAGCGCGACCATGGCTCCGGTTTCTCGATGGACTGCTTGATGAACCTTGCCCGATCTGCCTTCGCCGATCAGGCGATGAAAGTACGGAAAGCGTTTCAGCTGTTCAACTTGCCTTTCGGCTGCCAGTGCGACGGGGAGCGGCAGTACGTCCTGCATCTCACCGTCCCCCTTCGAGGGTACGTTTCGATGACAAACCGACCTCAGCGTTATCGTTGCGAAGGCTGCCAGTGCGGTTCCTGCAACGGCCCAGCGAACGCATGTACGAAACGTTTCCACTTGCATCATTTCTGGATTGGAGGGGGGAACCCTCCGCATTTTCTTTGGCAATTATCCATTCCTACGCCAACGTACGAGAATAACAAGCCCCTTCGTGACGAAAGCAACCTACTTCGTGATAGCATCAAATGTGGCGATCAAATTCAATAGTCCTTCTCTGAATCCAACGATGGTGTCTGGGAATGCTTCGTCGCCCACCAATCCACTTTGCGAAAAATCGATCATTTTCACATCCACGCAAGACTCCCAGTTACGACCGGTGATGTCAAATCTGGCAGCGTGACACAGCAGCAAGGAACTGCTCACGAATGAGTATTTTTCGAACACCTGGGCATCGTCAAGTTGCCCAAGCAAATCGAGCAATCGTCGCTTGTACGCGCGCGACACGTCTGCATCGCAATTGGGGGGAAAAAAACCACCACTTGCTGTTAAGATTCGGCTTGCCTCGTCAGAAAGTGCCAACGACGACAAACCGGCGGGAGACTCTTCCAGACTGCAGAAAAGTCTCAGGACGTCATGGATTTGTGGCATAGTGATCGTCCTGCCTAGCAACTTGCCTTCTCTCCAGGTGATGATCTCGTGAGGCTGCCCGGGCATTGTGCGTTGATGAACGGCGCCGGTGATGCGTAGTGCACCAACTTCAGACGTTGTGCCTCGATCCTTTTCCATGATGTGCGTGACTCGATCTGCCGGTGTGTTCGGCCCATGCCGTACTCGTCCGAGTTTGATGTCCATAATTGACGTCGTTGACGTCGCGTGAGCCACGTGAATACGTTGTTGCACGGTGCGTACAACGTTGGTAAGTCGAATTGAGTGTGTCATTTTACCAAGAGCAGATGGCAAAGCCTCACTTCCGAAATATTGCGGCGCCGTCGCTCGCAATACGGAGAGCCGAGGGTCTCGCAGCGTGCGTTGGTACATTTCGACCTCCTGTGCAGTCGTTGGCTTGACGATCAAATCGACGTTATCTGCATCGACGGTCACCAAACCGTGACCTGCTGCTTGGTCCACCGTGGCCATGAAAATGGGCGCTGAAAATCTGCAAAGGACCACTGAAAAGTAGAAAGGAAAGAAAGAAATGCAAGAAAACACCCGGTTCAAAACAGGCAATATATCATGATTCGTCGGGTTGTACTGTTGGCTTTGGGAGTTGATGTGTGCTGGATGCCATGCTCATACTCTTTTTTCCATGTAGTCATGCTCAACGATCCGCTTTTGGCGCAGAAGAAGTTGAGAAAGCTCGAAACCGTGGTACGGATACCGACCATAACACATGTCAGAAATGTTGAATGTGGCATACATCAAATGATGCCACGCATCGAGTCGCGATGGCGTGACGCACTTGTCGCGATGGTTTTCGACCCAAATTTTGGACTCGAGCGATACGTTTTTCACTTCAAAAACGCGGAGTAGATTGAAGGGAGAGCGGTACACCTCTTCGAACAATCGAGTATGGTCGATTTCAACCTTCGGCGTTTGCTA
>ERZ1292633.3412-Hain-H41-02um-R1-3412-length-15479-cov-6_pt1 | contig 15479 bp, 3 predicted proteins | sample MGYA00564406_ERZ1292633 | MGnify/ENA primary metagenome ERZ1292633 (study PRJEB36523, sample SAMEA6512639) | groundwater metagenome | collected 2019-01-08 | study: AquaDiva: Metagenomics assemblies of 32 groundwater samples
CTATTTTTTCAAATTGACTCACACGCCGACATGACCAGTCGTGGCCCCATCCCGCCGCCTTCGCCGCGCACGACATCTGCACGGCGAGGTGTATCCTCCAGTCGACCCACGGACCGCTTGTCGGTCAACGACGATCCGGCCCGGCAGCACTTGTTTCGACCCTCTCATTACTACACCCTGAACCACTCCATGTACAGGGTGTCCCCTTCGCGCCTCAGGATGGTGCCGCCACCTGCCGAGGCGCCCCCTTCTCCGGGAGGGTCCGCCGCGAATCCCGTGTCGGCGGCGTCGGGCGGCCTCATCGCGGAGAGCCAGCGGTGCCTGCTGCTCAACAATACCCTATGCAACTTCGGCGGCATCGACCGTGAGCACCCGCAGATGATTTTCCGCGTGATTCACGAAGCGGAGGCGTCCAGGCCAAGTAATCTGGAACTGTATCTTTCGCAATGCAGAGCCTGCGACCTCCCCATCCGCGAGGTTCTTTGCCGTCAATTGAGCTACACTCCAGGCTGTTATAATCTGGTGCATCTTCACTGCGATGGCACCTTCTTCGGCGACGCGGGGCTCATGTCGCTTGCGACACTTATTTCACACAACTTTGACTCGTTGCGAAGCCTCCGCTTGCGCAGCTGCGACGTCACCAACGCTGGTGTCGTCAGTTTGTGCACGAGTCTGCAGCCGCCGCTTGCTGCGCTGAGGCGGCTGCCCGCGGTTAGGGTAGATGCAATCTGTGAGTCGCCGCACCGGCCTGCGGCACTGCTTCAGCTATTGAGGCCGTCGACCGGCGGGGAAGATGGAAGCCAGGGGGACAGCTGCATCCAGGCTGACCTCGAGCGGTCGCTCGTACTGTCGCCGCGGGACGCCCGCGCCGCCATTTCGCATACAAAGATTTCCTCCCCATCGGAACGTGGCCCGTTGCCGCACAGGTCCGCACATCAGCTGAACCTCGTCGACCTGGGCTGCAACGCTGGCATCACCGACGCGTCCGTGCCGTGGCTACTTGCGTTGGTGTTGACATCCCCCAGCCTCCACCGCGTCGCTTTGCAGCTCACGTCGGTGTCGAAGGCTCGCCAGGCCGACATCACTGGTTCGTGTCGCGTTAGCTCCGAGCGCGACAGGCCCAAGTTGCAAGGTGGTCAGCGCCTGACCCGCGCAAGGTTTGACGCGGCGGTCGACCTTTTCTCATCACTGATGAAGCGCTCTTCGGGAATGATTGAACTGTCGGACCTTGAGGATCGCAACCCGTCGATCGCCGCCAACGTCAGGGGGCGTCTCGTGAGCAGAGGGCACGAGAGCAGCAACCTTTCCGTGGGGGGCGCTCGCGACGGAGCGCAGGTGTCGTCCGCCGATGCCATCAATTTCTTTGTGTTCCTCGAAGCGACCAATCCCGGTCTCCCACCGGATACTCTGCGACACGATGTCATGGCCATGTCAGAGTACGTCTTGGTGAAGCCGCCTGCACGCCCCTCAACTGAGAAGCTTCTGCTAGACCAGAAAATTGAGGTTTTGCGCATGTTCAAGGCGATGGACGTCGACCGGGACGGCCGCGTGTCGTTGAAGGACATGCGTCAGGCGGCGTGCAGCGCCCTAGCCTGTGAGAGCTTTGTAGCCATTTGCGACAAGCTGGGGATCAGCAGCGACGAGGGCGTCAGCGCCATCGATTTCAGCGAGGTCTGCGCACCGTACTTGGTGGAACAGAGACGACGGCGACGGTTTCGTTGACCGCCGTGTTTGGTTGACCCCCAGCCATGTATGATAATTGAGAAGAGTTCCAGTGGCCGTGCCCGCGACGAAAATCTCCCGCCATCAGGCAAACAATTGGCTCGAACGCCTGTGCTTGAAATTTTTTTGTCTTACGATTTGCATCAAGGTTGCGCTACACGGTTCCTGTCGCCGCAGCTTTTCTTGACCTTCCACCTATGGCCGTGAACCCCCCGATGCTCGCCTCGGGCATGGCAACTTTTTCGTTCATTTGTGTCCTGCTGTCGATGGCAGGGTTGCACCACGTTGCCACCGCTTCGAATTCGGCGGTCATTGACATCGACGTCGTTCCGTCGCTCGACGATCTCGTCACGCCATTGTATGAACCAGACATTTGCTCGACGGTCGACGGTGACTGCGGTTCAAGGATGGGGCGCTCGCCCAGCCCGCGGTTCAACGAATCTCCTGTTTCCCGTAGCAAGCAAAGTATCGTCGAGAAACCACCGACCGCCTCTCCAATACCGTACGACCGTGACACGCACGGCGACGACCACGTTAGTCCGTTCGCATTTTTCGCCGCTGTCGAACGGCGCAACCGCCAAAGCCGTTTCACCACGTTGGCAGGCGACTGCGACACCATCGACAAGTGCTCGGGCCATGGCAAGTGCCTCCCTGGCTCGTCGCTGTGCATCTGTGACCGAGATCCGTCGCTGGGGTTTTGGACGGGCCTGACGTGCGGCGAGTGCGACTTCGGATGGGCCGGCAGCGACTGCAAGAAGGAGTGCTCCGGCGGTAGCTGCAACGTGTGTAACAGCCACGGACGCTGCAAAGAGGGCACAAACGGCGACGGCACCTGCGTGTGCCTCAACAGCGATCTCGAGGGTCACTTTTCAGGCACTGAGTGTTCGCAATGCGCACCCGGTTGGTTCGGGGGTGAATGCACCAAGTCGTGCCCCGGAAGCGACGTCGGGCTCGCTTGCTACGGCCGGGGCCAGTGCACCAATGAGGGAGACGGGACCTGCACCTGCAACCCTGGCTACGACCCTCAATCGGGGTGTCGCACGTGTGACTCTTCTCACTACGGCCCCGACTGCGCGCTCCCGTGCCCGGGCATTCTCGGAGACGGCAGAACGCCTTGCAGTGGTCACGGGCGTTGCTTCAACGGCACGGCTGGCAATGGCACGTGCCACTGTTTTCCTGGGAGCAACTATGGCACCGCGAACTGTGGGGTGAAATGCCCCAACGACTGCAGCGGATTCGGCCTTTGTCGTGAAGGTTCGGAGCAAGATGCGACGTGCGACTGTTTCACGAACTATGCACCGCCGGACTGCGGCGTGTGCCTCCCGCAAATCACGGGTCCAACGTGTACTCTCCCATGCCCTCTGAGCGCAAAGCTAGAGATCTGTAGCAATCGCGGCAACTGCTCCTTTCGGACACTCTCGAACGGGACCATTGAGTCGTACTGCAAATGCAGCTTGGGCACCGCAGGTGCCACGTGTGAGGTGATGTGCGCTGGCGATCCCCCGTGCACGGGCCACGGCACCTGCGCGCTCACCGACTCGGGTCTCTATCGCTGCAAGTGCTTTCAGGATTCCGTTCGCGGCTTCTGGACCGGGCCGTTATGCGACACGTGCAACGTCACGTTCAATAACAGTATCACCTGCACGCGACGCTGCCCCGCGGACAGCTTCGGCACCATCTGCAGCGGGCGCGGCACGTGCGCCGAGGGGATCTGTTACTGCGACCGGGCGTCCGGGGATGACCCATTCGACCATTGCGGCATCGATTGTTCCTTCGGCTCGGCGCCGAATGCCGTGGACCGCCTCACCGGAGCGTGCGTCGGGTGCGCCTGCGTGTACTGTCCCGACAAGTTTCGCTGGGACACGGAGTGCGACCGACCCTGCCAAGGCATGGACGATCGCGGCCTCGCTTGCAGCGGCCACGGCTACTGCGCCGAAGGCTCGACTTCCAACTGCCGGCTGCCGATGGTCTGCGATCCGAAGCAGCTGAACACCGGGGAGTGCCAATGCGAGTTGGGTTATGCGGGGAGAGGATGTCAGGTGAGGTGCAACGATCCGCCGTTCGCGGCCAGGGATGCCTGTGGCGGGCTGGGCCGCGGCAGGTGCGCCTCGGTTCTCAATAGCTACGGCGACCCTGTGCCATTCTGCGACTGCTACGTAGGATTCGCCGGCGAACAATGCCAATTCACGTGCCCGACTGTTGCGGACATGATCTGCGCGGGCCACGGGCGGTGCAACGGCACCAGCAGCGGCGATGCCACCTGCAAGTGTGACCCAGGATACACTGGCACCAGCTGCGAGCTCTCGTGCGCGTGTAACGTCCAGTACGGCACTTGCGACTTCTCGCAGTGCCGCAACCTCACGAGCTACCAAAGCTGCCGCGCGTGCGTTTGTGGCGGTAATTTCTCGGCTGACGGACTGTGCAACGACTGCCTTCCCGGCTATCAAGGCGACACGTGTGAGGGGCCGTGCGTCAACGGCAAAACGCAAGGGCGCATCTGCAACTGCTTCACCAACTGGAGCGGGCCGGCGTGCAACATTCCGTGCCCACGCGTCAATGACAAGGGCGACATCTGCAACGGTCGGGGCAAGTGCATCTGGGGCCGGCTGCGGAAGGCGACCTGCGAGTGCAACGGCGACTGGTACGGTCCCGGCTGCGAGGTCTTTTGCACGATTGAAACTTGCCGAGCCAGCTCCCTGCTGATCCACCCCGTGTGCAACGTGGAGAATGGGCGGTGCCAGTGCCAGGACAATCTACAAGGGCGCTGGGCCGGCCTGCGCTGCGACATCTGCATCGATGGATACTGGGGAGACGACTGCGCCGCCGAATGCGACTGTAAAAAGCATGGTAGCTGTGATATCGTCACGGGGGAGTGTCAGTGCTACCAGGATGAAGTCAAAGGGTTTTACAAGGGGCAGCAATGCGAGAGCTGCGTGGACGGCTACGTGGGGGCCAAGTGCCAGCGGCGCAACGTGGCCATCACCCGCATCACGCGAAACAGCACCACGGGAACCGCGACGTTCTTACCCCCGGAAGTGCGCGGGGCGACTCGGCCCGAGTCGTCCCTGCTCACCGTTGATAGCCGCTTCGGCCGCCTTTTTGCGGGATATCCGGCCGCTCAATTTGACATTTCCGGCCTCGGCATCGGCCTCGAAGCCACGACGCAGATCAAACGTGCGGCGGAAGTGGCAAACGGCACCGTCGCGGCGTGCGTCGAGCCCGAAGTCGTGATTTCTTGGTTCCATGAGTTGGACCACTATTTATTGGTTCACTCCGTGACGGCACCCGCACATTGCGCCCGGCCTGCCCTGATTCTCAAACTAGACCGCAGTGACCGTCTTAACCTCACGACGCCGGCTCCTGCAAAGGAGATGTGGCGCGGACCCGCCGACCGTCCCGGGATCATCACGCGCATTCTTGTCGCCGACGCCGTGTCCAACATCAACTTACCGCCGGACGCCGCGTCCGCATCCGTGAACGTCGTGGCGTTTGTCACCGTGCCGATGGTACCCACCGACGACTTCAATCCGTTGACGTCACCCCTCCGAGCCAAGGAGGGTGGCACCGTCACCGTCGTGGTGCTCACCGACACAAGCAATTTGCTGGTTGTGAACCGCCCACTTGATCTTGATGCTCGCGTCAGGGACCTCGCCATCCAGGAGAGCCCGACCACGCGCAATGTGCAGATCGCTATTGCCGGTGGCAAAGGCGTCAATACTGTCGCGGCAGAGCTCTGGCTGTTTCAGCTGTCGAAGACGGATTTGATTCCTGCTTCATTCTCCAGCGGCTTCGGCCTCATGAACGCGTTGCCTTGCTGGTCTCAGTCCATATTGCCCAGCGCGCAGGATTCCGCTCCTGCGGGAGTCTGCCAGTACTGCACGATTTTCGACAAGGTCACATTTCATGGCGACAACCTCGTGGTCGCAGTGGCCACCAACGTCGACGAAACGATGATGGCGTACGTTCAACGGACGAGCACGCTGAAGTCCACGTTTTGGGCCAAAGTCCGGGGCTCCTGCGTGCTGGCCAACTACGTTTCCGGCGCCAATACAGTTGTCGATGCCACCGCCGCCGTGCGTTACGATGTGGCCCCCGATTTTGTGGTGAGCGTCGCTCGCTCCGACGAGATCAACTCGGTCGCGACAGCCGTTGCGGTGGACAAGGCCACGGACGTCGCTTACGTGTGCCTGTCCATGGCGGCCGTCAATCGACCATCGGTGCTCGCCAAGTTCCAACTCAACGTCAACATCAGCGTGTACGGCAAGAGGCAGCTGAACTACGTCGCGACGGCAGCACGAGTCATCATCCCGGAAGTATTCACCCGATTGGTCGTGGATTTGCGCGGCAGGCTTCTGTATGGCCTCGTGGGCTTCATTGAGTCGCCGAGGTTTACCACTTTTTTGCTCTACGAGGTGGTCTCCCTTATTCCCAACGTGGCGGACAATCGAGGCGGTACGCTGATTGCGGTTGGCGGGCAGGGCTTCGGCACGCTCCAAACCGTGTTTCGCGAGCCACTTCAGGTCACGTGCCGCGTGGGCACATCGATCGCGGCCGCCGTTTCCGTCGCGGCGAGCACCGTGGTGTGCGTGGCGCCCGCCATCAGCAACATCTCCGAGGCAGGGACCTCGTGCAACGGCGACCCTGTCGACATCAACCTTTATGGCACGCGCAACTGGTTCACGGAGAACTCGGAACCGCTGAAGCGGTTCGAGACGTCTCGCCTTGATTCCGTGTCGCCCGATCGAGGCAGCTTGAATGGCAACGTCGTCACGGTTCACGGGCAGGGCTTCGTGGAGTCCCGGTACTCGCGCTGCAAGTTCTTTTCGAGCAACCCAAGAACGTCCGAAGTGCTGGAGACCATCGCCATCTTCGAAAGCCCATCGCGCATGCGATGCACCCAGCCTCCGGCGCGGCAGGGCTTTGCCGACGCGTCGCTGCTCGACATCACGATCGATGGGCAGCTGTGGACGGGCCCGGTTCCGTACCTCATCGTCGGCGTTGCGAGCAACCTCTCGTCGGCTTCCGTTCCCGTCGACACCGCCGATGTTAGCCGGTTCGCGCTCTCGGTGGCGACGGCAGACTCCGAGAACCACAGGCTACTGTCCCTGGACACGACAGCAAGGGAAGTATGCCTGCAGAATTTCAGCGTGCAGCAGGCGGCTTGCGACGATGTGTTCTTCTCGTGGCGCCAGCCGGACGACGGCTACCCGTATCCACCATGCCGCAACAACACCATCAACCAGACGAGCGGCAAAGGCTGGTGCCGTCTGACGCAACAGGGCACGGTGGATTTCGACGATCTGGAAATGTTGTCACCCCGGGAGGGCGACATGATCGTCACCTTCCAGGAGCAACGGTTTGGTTGGCAACGCCAGGTGCTCGTGACCGTCCGGGAAGGCTTGCCTTTCGCGTTGGCCATCCTGAATCGCGTGTCCCTCAAGAAAGCCGACATCCTGCCGTCCACGCCTCTCACGCCGGGGCCCGAAATCGTCGTCATTGACCGCTGGGCCAACGTTGTCACTACTCCGTCGAACCTGGACGTTCAGGCGAAAACCTACTTCGTGCTCGACAGCGACAACTCAAGCTTCACGCTCACGACCCCATATTCCATCACGACGCGGGAAGCGGGGGCGAAGATTGTGTTCACGCAGATGCAGCTGCGCTTTTGGCACGGCGCGAGTCATCTTGTCAATTTTTCGTCGCCTGGGCTCGTCGGCGTCCAGTCGGATCCGTTCCGAACTCAAAAGTGCGATGGAGGCACGTCGCAGTTTAAAATGGCGAACTCGGACAAGTGTGAAAATTGCCCATCTCCAGGCGCGGAGTGCTGGGGCAACGAGACCGTCACGGTCCTACCTGGATTTTGGCGAGGGGAAACCATCAAGGACATCTACGGCTGCCCGGCAGGTGCCACCGTGTGCCTTGGCAGCAGCGCATCCGCGTTGGAAGGGTCGAACTGCGCGCCCGGCTACGAAGGCACCTTGTGCGCTCAATGTGCCGCCGGCTTCGGGAAGGCCGGTAAGGCTAGTTGCGCCAAGTGCGACGCCGTCTGGAGGATTGTCATGACCATCACCGCGGTGGGTGTCGGGGCGATCCTGCTGCTGCTCGGGTGGACCTTCGTCACGCTGCGTACCGCCGAAGTCACTGACGTGTCGGTCATTCTGCGCACCGTCGTGAACCACATGCAGGCCACCGGTGAGTTGGGTGCGTTCTCCACGGAATGGAGCCCTTTTCTAAAGAGCATGTTTGACATTCAGTCGACGGGCAGCTCGCTGAGCTTCGGTGGCGTCGCGTCGGTGGATTGCTTGCTTCGCTACTACGGCCGCAACCACTCGCTGCTATTCACCATCTACATGATGTTGCCCCTCGTGTCCCTGGCCATGGCGGCGGGCATGTTCGGGGTCGTTCGTTTCCTAAAGATGCAGCCGGTGATCTCCAAGAAGCTGAGGGACGAAATCGAGGCGGACTTGAAAAACTTCGCGGGCGCGCAGTCGGGGGTACTGCTGCGACGCTACCCTCTGTACATGGTGCTCATCACGACTTTCTGCGTCAGCATGTTCACATTCTACCAGACATTAATTACCCAAAGCACATCCGTGTTACGGTGCGCCGAACACGTTGTGAAGACGGGCGTGACCGAGTACTACCTCAAGATCGACTACTCGTTCAAATGCGAGTCACCCGAAAAACATTCGTTCCGTAACGTGGCTCTGCTCTGCGCCATTGGCTACGGCTTTGGCGTACCGATTGCCTTCGTCGTCGGCTACCTGATCATCAACGGGAGGGTCGCGGGTGCCGAGCAGACGAAGTTGATGTTCATGTTCCTCATCGGCGGCTACAAGGAGAAGTACTGGTTCTGGCAGGCCGTCATCATGATCCGAAAGATGATTCTCGTGCTGATCGTCGTGCTCATCGACAACAACTCCGTGCTGCAAGCTTACAGCGGCATGTGGGTCATGTCCATCGCCTTAATGGTGCAGCTGTGGTTCCAGCCGTGTGAGAAGGACGAGCACAACTTGGTCGAGGCACTATCGCTGGCCATTATCACGGTCACGCTGAATCTCGGACTGCTCTACTTCGTGGGGCTGGCCCCCTTTCAGCGCGACGTACTGACAGGGGTGATCTTTTTGATTACACTGGCTGCCATTTGCATGTTCGTCTATTTCCTTTACGAACCGGTCAAGGCGATGCTCATTCAACGGCTTCAAACCGTCGCCTCCATCGTCGACGGACTGAAAAGGCGCGCCAGGGGCCAAAGCGACAACGACGTCCCCGACAAGGTGCTTCGGTTCCGGACAATCGACGAACGGCTCGACCAGGACACCTTCGACGAAGGGCCCGCTCTCCGCCTCGACGCGATCGCGCCTCGCTTCCGCCGGTCCCGCGGCGGCGATGGTACCGACGTCGTCGAGAGGCCGGTGTTCGACGAAGAGGATTTGTGATTTCGCATCCGGGGCGGACGTCGATTGCCCCGGCAGCCTTCTGTGTTATGTGTGTTTGACGTGATCTTCTTTCGAATCGGATCCCCATTCCGATCTCATAGTGATCCTCCCCCTGTTTCCCACCCCACTCCCGCCACGCGACAATACACGCCTCCGCTCTCTTGGATTCCTCTCCTTCGCCTCTTTGCACCGACCGTCTCCCGATGGCGCATCCCATCTGCCTTTGAACGTTTCTCAGATCAGTCCCTTCCTTGGGTTCATTTTCGTCGTCGCCTGCTGCCAATGCGACGCGGCACCGTTGTACTACTTTTGCTGCTGATCAGCGCAGCCTACACCGCCAGAGCAACTTCCGTTGTCAACGACGACGACGACGACCCCTTCGACGATTTCTTCGAAGATGAAAGCGATGACGACGCGCGCGTCCGCCAGCAATGGGCTGCAAGTGTTGAAGAAGTTGCGACCCGGCAGACCGCGCGTCCCTCCGCCTCACACGACCTTCCAGAAGAGGAACGCGTGCTTCATGAATCGGATGGGATTGCGAAATTCTTTGCCGCCGCTCACTATAGACAGCGCCGGCATCGGTTCACGACCCTGGCGGTTGAATGTGACCCAACCAATCCATGCAGTGGGCACGGCCGGTGCACGACAGGGTCGCTGTGCACTTGCGACCACGATGCCCAAAAGGGATTTTGGTCCGGTCCTCAGTGCCAGGACTGTGATGTCGGCTACGCCGGACCCGAGTGCAAAAAACAGTGTGCCGGCGGCTCATGCAACGTGTGCAACACCCACGGCATCTGCAACATGGGCACCGGTGGCGACGCCAGTTGCTCTTGCTACAACTCGAACGCCCAAGGGCATTGGACCGGCGCGGAATGCTCGCAGTGTTCTCCCGGTTGGTTCGGGACAGAGTGCACCAAGTCTTGTCCCGGAACCGATGTGGGTCCTGCATGTTACGGTCGCGGCCGTTGTAACGACCAGGACGACGGCAGCTGTGTCTGCGACCCTGGATGGGGCTCCGGTAGCGGCTGCCGCGAATGCGACGAGGCGCACTGGGGTCGAGGGTGCCTCAACTCGTGTGCGGGCACTCTGAGCGATGGCGTCACACCTTGCAGCGGGCATGGTCGCTGCTTCAACGGCACCACGGGGAACGGCACCTGTCAATGCTTCTCCGGCAGCCACTACGGCACGGCGACCTGCGGCGTCAAATGTCCCGACGACTGCAGTGGCTTCGGCATCTGTCGCGAGGGCGCCGATCGCGACGCCACTTGCGATTGCTTCGGTAATCGTGCACCGCCAAACTGCAAAGACTGTCTACCAGGCCGCATCGGACCGTCCTGCCAACTCAACTGTCCGTTGAACCCTTCTACACTTCAGATCTGTAGCAATCGAGGGAACTGTTCATACAGCCCAACTCTGCTGACGGCGTACTGCAAGTGCGCGCCAGGATATGGAAGCTCGCTCTGCGAAGTCGAGTGCGAAGGAAGCCCCCCTTGCAGCGGGCACGGAACGTGCGATTGGGCACTGGGCGTCAACCCTATGTGCGTTTGTTTTAGCGATCCCGTCCGAGGCTACTGGACGGGCCCGACCTGCGGGCAGTGCCAAGCGATGTACAATAACAGCGCGGGCTGTACGAAGGCGTGCCCCAATTCGACTGGGGTTGCATGCAGCGGGCACGGCATGTGCTCCAACGGCGTTTGTTTCTGTGAGCGCAGCCCTCTTTCGAGCGGCACGGAGTATTGCGGCCCGGCGTGCGAACGATCATCCAAACGTGATGCCGCGTCCAGTTCGTCGACAGCGTGCCTGCCTGGCGCGTGTTCGTGCGTCTACTGCTCCAAGTTGTTCGCCTACGGCGTGGACTGCGGTCGTGACTGCCCGGGAACCAGTGTCGACGGGTTGATGACGTGCAGCGGACATGGCTGGTGCGGGCAAGGCAATTCGTTGACGTGCCGAGACGCTGCGGCGGACCCTCCCTGCGCGGCAGGTCAAATTAATACGGGGGAGTGCTCCTGCATGCCCGGATATGTCGGGTTGGACTGCAGCCAAAATTGCGGCGCTCGTAACTGCGGGAGTCCCGGACGCGGTTATTGTGTGCTCAACGACCTAACCCCCGAGTGTGAATGCTATGACATGTTCGCCGGCGCGAATTGCGAACTGTCTTGCCCGGCGGTCGCCGATATGATGTGCGCTGGCCATGGGCAGTGCAACAACACCCGCTTGGGTGATGCCTCCTGTAAATGCTCTGGGGGCTTCACGGGCGCCAGCTGCGATATCCCTTGCGCCTGCAATCCTCAAAATGGAGCATGTGACGTTCAGCTTTGCCAAAATTACACCACCTACCAGACGTGTTCCGTCTGCCGGTGCTTCGGCAACTTCTCTGAGGCCGCCCTCTGCAATGATTGCGTCAACGGCACGCAAGGGGAGCGATGTGAAGGGCCCTGCGTGCACGGCATCACACGAGGCCGCCAGTGTCTGTGCCAGACAAACTGGAGCACTCCCGCATGTAACGTGTCCTGTCCGCGGGATCCGAATTCCGGCTACGTGTGCGGCGGGCACGGCGCGTGCCGCTGGGGTAACGACCAGAGCGGAAATTGCGTGTGCGACGACGACTGGTACGGATCCTATTGCAGTAGTTACTGCACGCTGTCGCTCTGCACGGCAACGCTCATCAACCCGCAGTGCAACGTGGAGAGTGGCGCGTGCGTGTGCCAAGACAGCGCCCAAGGTCACTGGAACGGCACGCGTTGTGACGCCTGTCGCGATGGATTTTGGGGCCCCACCTGCACCGAGGAGTGCCACTGTTCCAGCCATGGCTCGTGCGACATCAACACCGGCGAGTGCCGCTGCTTCGAAAGCCAAGACATTGGCTTCTACACGGGCCAGCAATGTGACACATGTGCGGAAGGATACATCGGCGAGAAGTGCGAGCGGCGCAATGTGCTTATCACGCGTGTGCAGCGAAATATCTCCAATCCCGACTTGCCCGTGTACCCTCCCCCAGCGTACCCGGCCGACACCCTCCCCCGTCCCAACTTGCTCACGGTCGACGAGCGGTTCGGCTACGTGTACGCTGGGTTCCCCATGACGCAGCTCGACGTCTCCGGCGTGGACGTTCAGTACGTCTCCTCCTTGCTGAGGGCATCGTCGGCGGGCCCGACTCCGGCCCCAGGCGCGAACGAGACACACTGCGATGTCCCGGAGGTCTACCTGTCGTGGTTTCAAGACACCGTACACTTCATGTTGCTGCAGCCGACGCCGAATTGTCCCGAAGCAGCCTTTGTTCGCATCCTTAAGATGAGTCGGTCGGTCGCGCTAGGCCAAGTGCCCGCGCTCGATAAGGTATGGACCGCCCTCGCCACCGACGAATTCCGCAGCTACCGTATCATCGGCGCGTCGGTCGTGAGTAATCCCGCGCTCGTTTCCGAGGACCCGACAGGATCGGGAGCCCATGGCATCGCGATCCTACTGGCAGCCCCCCCTTTGGCGGGTGCTGCGACCGAGACAGGCGGGGGCTACATGATCTTTATCGACGACCTGAGCGGCCGCGTCCTCGTGGCGTCACAGGCGCTCGACCGCGACTTTGTGCCAAAGGACATCGCCATGTCCCCATTCTTCGAAATCGCCATTGCGGGTTATCTACTTTCCATCACTGACAACCGGGGCAACTGGGAAATTCAGGGCTACAAGCGCGTCAACGGAGAGACCCGGTCGCTTCTAGATTCAACGTCCTACACGTTGCGGTCCGAGCTGCCCTGTTGGCCGTATCAACTCACGGGTGGAACCGGCTCCGGCGCGTGTACGTTCTGTGGCAAAGTGGACAAGATTCTTTTTACGGACCGCAATCTCGTGGCCGCGATCCGCACGAGCCAGGAAACCATCATCGCGCACATCTTGTCCCCTTTGCAAGTGACGGGCACATTCTTCGCGGACATTGCCGGCCGTTGTTTTCTCGCCAGAGTCGAAGCGGTGTCCCAGGCGACGCGCGTCGTTCAGTCCGTCGACACCAGCAGCCGCCGTGGGAAAGTTCCCCAATTTGTCGTTGTTGCTGCCCGCACCGACGAAACCGACTCCGTCGCCACAGCGATGGCGGTCGATCCCATGGCCAAAGTCGTCTACGTGTGTTTGTCCCTTGCGAAGGTGAATCGCCCATCCGTCCTTGCCAAGTTTCAGCTCGGTGCCGATTTCACGGTCTACGGGAAGCGTCAGCTGAACTACGTTTCCACTGCCGCTAGAACGATCGTGCCCGAGGCGTTCACGTCCATGGGCATCGATCGCACGGCCAGGCTCCTGTACGGCCTCGTAGCCGACGTCAGCACACTGCGGGTGGTGACACTTCTGCTGTACGAAGTCCACCAGCTGGAGCCGAACGTAGCGGACCAGCGGGGCGGAACAGTGATCAACGTTACGGGTCTGGGATTTCAGCAACTCATCAACCAGGCCACGCGTCTATCGCGCTTCGTGCCCAAGTGCATCTTCGGCGGCCGAGACTACGTGGACGCGGACATCGTCTCTCCCGGCATGCTTCGGTGCCGCGCCCCGCCCGTCGACAACTTAACGTCCGCCGTTGGCTCCTGTGACGGACAAAACGTTGAGGTGACGCTCTACGCTGACCGTTGGAACACCGACAACCTCGTGAGCGTGAAGCGAATCCAAAGCGCCCGCATCGACAGCGTGTCGCCAGATCGAGGCGGGTTTGGCGGAGAAAACGTGACGGTGAGCGGGCAAGGCTTCGTTGAAAGTCAGTACGCCCTTTGCAAGTTCTTTACGAACAACACTCAGCGCCCCGTGCCGCCCCTGTTCGCGGCGATGGAGTTTATTAGCCCGAATCGCGTTCTTTGCCGGCAACCAGTGCTCCCCTCCGCGACCGCTCGAGCATTCCCCGAAACCTCTCTGATTGACATCTCACTCGACGGCCAGTTGTACTGCGAGACCGGACCCAGTCAGTACCAAATCGTGGGCAGCGCCACCAACCTGAGCGCGCCGTCGTCTATCGTCGTGGACGCCGCCGACACCAGCCGATTTTCGATTGTTGTGTCCGTCATCGATGACGAGAACCACGAGTTGCTGTCGTTAGATCCCATCGAACGCGAAGTGTGTCTGGATTTCCGCGCGATCCGCCAGTCCCCGTGCGACCCTGTCAGCTTCGAGAGTTGGCGCTCCAATGTCGACGGCTATCCTTTCCCGCCATGCCGAAACAACACCGTCAACTACACGAGCGGGCTGCCCGATAACGATTGGTGCGGCGTAACGAACAACGGGCGCATCGAGTTCAAGGACATCGTGATGTACCAGCCCAGGCGGGGCGACATGGTGCTGCCGTTTCGGCCGAAGAACTTGGAATCCTGGACACGCTACGTCACATTGCAAGTTCACGAAGGGGTCGGCTACGCGCTGATGATCGCCAACAGAAAAGAAATGACCCTACCGATCACCGACGGCCAGGCGCTCTCGCCGCCACCGGAGATCATCGTGATCGACAAGCTGGGCAACGTCCTCTCTTTTCCCGGAACGATCGTCATCAAGGCGACGACGTACTACGTCCTGGATGGAACCACGCAACAGGTGCTGGGGAATCCGTACTTTCTGACCCAGCGGCAAGACGGCAGCAAGATCCGCTTCTCACAGGTGTTCTTGAAGTTCGTGCACGGTGCCAATCACTACATCAATTTCACTGCCGACTCCTCGCTGCTACCCACCACGTCGCCGGCGATTCGAACGGCCATTTGTGAAGGCCCCGAGCGCCACTATAAGGTCGCGAATTCGTCGTCGTGCAAAGAGTGCCCGGAGCCGGGCGGCGAGTGTACCGGCACGGAGGTCATCAAGGTCAAGGCGGGGTATTGGAGGGCGCCGAATGTTTCCACGACCATCTATCAGTGCTTCGCGGGTGCGCAGGTGTGTCTGGGCAGCCCGAACATGACGGGCTCCGCCTGTGCCCTGGGTTACCGAGGCGAACTGTGTGCCCTGTGCGAGAATGGATGGGGCCACGCCGGCGCCACGCAATGCGTCCAGTGCGAGGCGCTGGGTCAGAACATCGCGCTCATCGTGCTCGGTACCGTCGTGGTGCTTGCCATCCTGCTCGGGTGGACGATTACCACGCTGCGCACCGCCGAAACGACCGATGCGTCCGTCATCCTCCGTACGGTCGTGAACCACATGCAAGCCACCGGTAAGCTCGGCGAATTCTCGGCCAAGTGGCATCCTTTCCTCAAGGGGGCTTTCCAAGTCGAATCGAGCGCCAGTTCGTTGAGCTTCAGCGGCGTGGCCTCGATGGACTGCATCCTCCGCTACTATGGCCAGGACTACTCCCTCATTTTCATCATC
>ERZ1292633.3413-Hain-H41-02um-R1-3413-length-15478-cov-6_pt1 | contig 15478 bp, 14 predicted proteins | sample MGYA00564406_ERZ1292633 | MGnify/ENA primary metagenome ERZ1292633 (study PRJEB36523, sample SAMEA6512639) | groundwater metagenome | collected 2019-01-08 | study: AquaDiva: Metagenomics assemblies of 32 groundwater samples
CGATTTCACGACGTACGAATATTTGGGAAACATGGGAACGGTCAGCCTTACGTTGACGGCCGCCTTGGCCCACGAGAGGGGGTTTTTTCAGGATGGCGACAAGGTCGGGTTTCTCGGCATCGGCTCGGGCCTCAATTGCTTGATGTTAGGCTGGCAGTGGTGAGCGGGGGCCGGCTGTTTCCCAAGACCGGATGCAGGCTCGACCTGGGCGGGCACTCGATGCATTACATGGACGAGGGCCGAGGCCCGGTCGTTTTAATGCTTCACGGCAACCCGACATGGTCGTTTTATTACCGTGAACTCGTGGCGGAATTATCGAAGACGCACCGCTGCATCGCCCCCGATCACATAGGCATGGGATTATCCGATCGGCCCGACGACTCTCGCTATCGCTATACCCTTGCCTCCAGGGTGAGAGATCTGGACATTCTCATGGAGCGCGTCGCCCCGCAAGGCCCCGTGACTTTGATCGTGCATGATTGGGGCGGGATGATCGGCATGTCCTGGGCGGTGCGCCATCCCGGCCGGATCAAGGCCATCGTCGCCTCGAATACCAGCTGTTTTCGCTTGCCCTCGGAGAAGCCTTTTCCGGGATTGCTGCGGCTGTTGCGTTGGTCGCCCAGCGGCCTGCTCCTGAGACTCTCGCGGCGCGTGCGCCGCCGGATGCTGGAGACGTGCACCGTCCGCGGTCTCTCTGCGCAAGCGGCCGACGCCTATTTGTCCGTGTGCGACGGCTGGAGCCGGAGCCGCGCGCTTCAACGGTTTGTCCAGGATATCCCTCTGTCGGAGGGGGATCCCGCCTGGGACACGATGCTCGAGACCGAGTCCAAGCTCGAGGCATTCCGGGAGACCCCGATGCTGCTGGTTTGGGGGATGAAAGATTGGGTTTTCGATCGGGCGTTTCTCGACGGCTGGATCAGGCGATTTCCCAAGGCCATGGTCCGGCGGTTTGAAGACTGCGGCCATTTTCTTCTCGAGGACGCTCCCGAATCGGCCGTGTCTGTGATCAGCGATTTCGTGGGACGGGACGGCAAGGGGTGAGCGTCAAAGGCGCAGTTCAAGATATCGGCGCGCGCTTCCTGGAAACGGCCCGCCGTCTTGGCTCCCAGCCGGCTCTCATTGACCGCGGCGTCGCGACGAGTTTCGCCGAGCTCGCCGAGGACATCGAAGGACTGGCCAACGGATTTCTCCTCTCGGGACTGGCGCTCAACGCGCGGGCGGCCGTCCTGCTGCCCCCTTCGCGGGAATTCTTCGCCGTGACTTTCGCCCTATTTCGCGCCGGCGTCACTCCGGTCCTCATCGATCCCGGCATTGGCTTTGGAAACATGGGGCGCTGCCTGGCCGAAGTCGAACCTGAGGCGTTCATCGGTTCGGCCAAGGCTCATGCGGCCAGGGTCATCGGTCGTTGGGCCCCCAGCGCCCGCATAAAGATTACGAGCGAATATTTCTTTGGCCTCTCGACGCTCTCCAAGGTGAGGGATTTGGGACGGGGGCGCGCCCGAGACATTCCCCGCGCGCCCGAAAACGCGCATGCGGCGATATTATTTACCTCCGGCAGCACGGGACCGGCGAAAGGGGTGGTCTATGAGCATGCGATGTTCGCCGCTCAGTTGGACATGCTGCGGGAACTTTTCGATATCAAAGAGGGGGAGTCGTCTTTGGCGACCTTTCCTTTGTTCGGCCTTTTTGACGTGGCTTTGGGGCAAACGGTCGTCATCCCGGAGATGGACTTCACCCGTCCAGGCCGCGTCGATCCCATGGCCGTTATCGAGCCGATCCAAAAGCACCGCATCAAGCAGCTGTTCGGCTCGCCCGCTCTGCTCGATTGCGTGGGCCGCTTCGGCGCGCGTCACTCGATCGCCTTGCCTTCACTCACACGGGTCATGTCCGCCGGCGCGCCGGTGGCGGCTCGAACCTTGGCCCGTTTTTCCACGATGCTCAACGAGGGCGTGCCCATCCACACACCTTACGGCGCCACCGAGGCCTTGCCGGTGGCCATGATCGATTCCCGGGAGATTTTGTCCGAAACGGCCGCAAAAACCGCGGCGGGCCGGGGGGTGTGCGTGGGCCGTCCGGTCCCGGGCGTGGAGGTCTCGATCATCGGCGTCGACGACGGACCGATTCCCGCCTGGTCACGGGAGCTGCGTCTGCCCCAGGGAGAGACGGGGGAGATCGTCGTCAAGGGGTCGAACGTGACCGGAGAATACTTCCGTCGCCCGGGGGAGATGGCGCGGGCGAAAATCGGAGACGGCGCCGGCCGCTGGCACAGGATGGGGGATCTGGGCTATTTTGACGAAAGAGGACGATTGTGGTTTTGCGGGCGCAAGGCCCATCGGGTCAAGGCCGGTCGAGGCGAGCTGCACAGCGTTTGCGTGGAAGGAATTTTCAACGTGCATCCCGAGGTCAAGATGACGGCGTTGGTGGGCGTGGGGACGACTGCGGTTTTGTGCGTGGAGCTGGAAGCGCGGGCGCCCGATAGGGAGCGGGTGAAATCCGAGCTTCTGGCCCTGGCGGCAGGCTTCCCGATGACTCGGGACATCTCGCTTATCCTGTTTCATCCGGGATTTCCCGTCGACGTGCGCCATAACGCGAAGATCTGTCGGGAACAGCTGGCCCTGTGGGCCGCGGATCGGCTCTCATGAGAGCGCTTGTCACCGGCGGCGGAGGCTTCCTGGGGTCCGCGTTGGCGCGCAAGCTGCGCGAGCGAGGCGACGATGTCCGAGTGTTCGGCCGCAGGGTTTACACGGAGCTCGAAGCCATCGGCATCGACTGTGTTCGCGGAGATATCGCCGACTACGACGCGGTGCGCGCGGCCTGTGAGGATCGAGAGGTCATTTTCCACACCGCCGCGAAAGTGGGTTTGTGGGGTTCCTTCGACGAATATTGCGCGGTCAACGCGGGCGGCACGAAAAACGTGCTTCGCGCTTGCTCGCAATTGGGGATTTCCAAGCTTGTGTATACCAGCTCCCCCAGCGTCGTCTTCAACGGGGAGGACATCGCCGGGGTCGATGAGCGCGCGCCCTATCCCGCCGGATTTGATTCACATTACTCGCGAAGCAAGGCTCAGGCCGAACAGATGGTGCTGGCCGCTGATCACGATCACCTCTCCACCATTGCCTTGCGGCCCCACCTCATCTGGGGACCGGGAGATCGCCACTTGATGCCGCGCGTCATCGACAGGGCCAAGTCCGGGCGTCTGTTTCGCATCGGGTCGGAAAACAAGCTCGTGGACACGCTCTATATCGACGACGCGGTGCAGGCGCATATTTTGGCGGCCATTCAGCTCTCGCCTCTTTCAGACATTTCCGGCAAGGCGTTTTTCCTGTCCGCGGGAGATCCCCGCCCCTTGTGGGAGATTGTCGGCAGGATGCTGGCGGCCGCCGGCTTGCCGCCCGTGACCAAGCGCATCTCGAAGCCGTTGGCGGTTTCGGCGGCCTGGGCGTGCGAGGCGTTTTGGCGCATGCTGGGCGCGTCGTCGGAGCCGCCGTTGACTCGGTTTTTGGTGAGCCAACTGACCACCGCGCACTGGTTCGACGTGTCGGCGGCAAAGCGAGAGTTGGGCTGGCAGCCGCGGGTGCGCATGGAAGACGGGATGGAGCGCGTGGCGCAGTGGATTCGGGCGGTCAAACCCTACGATTGAGCGCGGGCTCTGAGCGAGGCTGCGACCGAGACGCCCAGGGTCCCGCCGATGATGGCCAGAGACCATGTCGTGGGCACATGGAAGAAGCCTTGAATGAGCATTTTGACTCCCACGAAAACGAGCACCGCCGACACGCCGGTTTTTAAGTACTTGAATTGCGTCATCGAGCCGGCGAGCAGGAAATACATCGAGCGCAAACCCATGACGGCGAAGATATTCGAGGTGTAGACGACGAACAGGTCCGAACTCACTCCAAGAGCCGCGGGGATGGAATCGACGGCGAAGACGAGATCCGTGGCCTCGATGACCACGAGGGCGGCGAAAAGAGGAGTGGCGTGGAGAACTCCGTTGAGGCGCACGAAGAACACGTGTCCGTGCGTCCCGGTCGTGACGGGCAGAAAGCGATGCAGCAGGCGCAAGGCGGGATTCTTTCCGGGTTCGGGATGATCGTCCTCGCTGGCAAAAAGCATTTTCCCGCCCGTCCAGACTAAAATGGCGCCGAACAGGTAGAACATCAAATGCGACGAGGCCAGCAGTGAAATCCCGGCGAAGATGAAAATAAAACGCATGGCGATGGCGCCGAGGATGCCCCAGTGGAGGACGCGCGGCTGATTATCAGGCTCTATGTTGAAGAAGGAGAAGACCAGGATGAAGACGAACAGGTTGTCGACGGAGAGCGACTGTTCGAGGATATACGCCGCGAGGAACTGGAATGCCTTATCCTGACCGTAGACGAAGTACACCGCGGCGCAAAAGGCCAAGGCCAGGGCCCACCAGAACGCGACCATGATCGCGGCCTCGCGCACGCGCATCGAGTGCGCTTTCTTTTGGAGAACGCCGAGATCGAAGGCGAGCATCACGCCCATCACGAGGACGAAGCCGGCCCACAACCATGTCACGGCCATAATCTAAAAATTCTATCATAATGGCCGTGATCGTCATATTTTCCGACGGAGCGTGTTCGGGCAATCCCGGCCCGGGCGGCTGGGCCTGCGTCATCGCCTTGCCTGAGGGCAGGGCCATGGAACTCGCGGGTCGCGCGGATGCCACCACCAACAACCGCATGGAGATGAGCGCCGTTATCGCCGCGTTGAGTGCGGTGCGGCGGGTCCCCGGTCCCGTCGTGGTGAACACGGACTCGACCTATGTCATCGGGGGAATGACGAAATGGCTGTCCGCCTGGAAGCGCCGAGGATGGCTGACGGCCTCCAACGAAGCCGTCAAAAACGAGGATTTGTGGCGCACATTGGACGCTCTGAGCCGGGAGCGCGGCGAGGGCGGAGTGCAATGGCGCTGGATTCGAGGGCACGACGGTCACGACGCCAATGAACGCTGCGATGAACTGGCGGTCGCGATGACCCATCGCAGGCCCGTGAGCCTTTATGACGGGGAACTGCGGTCGTATCCATATGGCTCGCTGCTTCCGGGTGAAGCGGCCGAGTCGAACGTCCCGGTCCGGCGCGCGCGCGGGAGGGGTGAGGCGGGGCCCGCGAGCTACTTAAGTTTGGCCGATGGTTCGCTGGAGCGGCACGCCACTTGGAAAGAATGCGAATCGCGCGTCAAAGGCCGCGCGGGCGTGAAATTCAAGAAGATTCGCTCTCCGAGCGAGGAACGCGCCGTTCTGAAATCGTGGGGCTTGGAGTGACGGGAGCCGAGATCATGTCCGGCGGCTGCCGCCAGAGCCACACGTTGAAGGCGTGCGAGCCGAAGGCCGCCGCCCAAAGAAACCAATCGAGCCGCCCGATCGCCGTCAGGATCAAGATCAGGTACACGTAGTCGCGGCTGGCGATGCGTTCGACCGTGACGGCCAGAGGTCCGCGCTGACCGTCGGGGATGCGCAGCACCAGCCACCAGACGGAGAATCCGCAGGCCAGGAATCCGGTGACGATCAGCAGGCCGGGCAAGACCCAATCGCCCCCCGGGTGGAGGCGAGCCACGCCAATGGGCAAAGCGACGAAAATCGCCAGGTGGGCGACATGATCGGCCGCGACGTCGTAGGCCGCTCCCCAGGGCGTGGAAAGATGCTTGAGGCGGGCGACTTCGCCGTCGCAGCCGTCAAGAAGGCAGCAAAACCATAGGAGCAGGGCGCCTTGAAATTGCGTTCCCTCCGAGGGACTCGCCAGCCACCACGCTCCCAGCAATCCCAGCAGGAGGCTGGCGGTCGTGATATGATTGGGAGTGACCGGAAAAGGCAGCAGACTGCGGGTGATCACGAGGGAGAGGGCCCGATCAAACCGCGCGATGTAGCCGTCGGTGTCTTTGACCAGTCGGGAATAAAGCGTTTCGGCGGCGGCTTCGGCGGCCTGTCCCCGCGCGTCGAAAAAATGTCCGGCCTCGATTTCTTCGGCCGGTTCCGAAAGCGCTTGGGAGAGGACGTAGGCCGATGGCTTCGTGCCGGCGCCTAGAGACGCGGGTCGGAAACACACGGCGGCCACCGGTCGGCCCGCCAGAATGCGGCGCGCGTTGCTCTTGTCTGCGATCGCCTCGCAGGCCGCGGAAAAATCACGCAGGCCGCCTTCATCCGGAAAGGAGTGGGCCTCCAAGGCCAGCAAAGGCAGTGAGGCGTCGAGAGCGGCGGTCCCGATTTTATCTCCTAACACGGGGGCGCCGCCGACGCGCAGTTGAAAGGACCATTTGCGCAGGAAGGACTCGTCGGCCCCGGCGATGATGATGCGGTCGGGGGTCAGTTCCTGGGCGGCTCTGATGGCGCTACGCACCGCCGGCGGCAATCCGGCCACCAAAGGGGCGTTCGGGTGCGCGCCGATGAGCACCTGCCAACGTCGGGGTGCGGCCGCATGCATGGCTTGATTTTACAGTATTATAGACCCCGGCGAGGCGTCAGCCCCCGGCCGTTTCGGCCGATGTGTTGCGGACCTGCCTCGCGGGGAGGCTGCATCAAAATGTTCCCACCGAAACGAGTGGTTATCGCGAGCGATCTTTCCCGGGAGACGTCGCGCGCCGCTGACTGGGCGCGCCGCATGAGCGCTCCCGGGGCCGATTTCGAGACGCTTTTTGTCTTTGAATCGATGCCGGTGCCGGTGCTGGGCTTGCCCTCGCCTCCGTTGTCCTCGGTCATCAAGAAGAAGATCATGGCGGACTTGAGCCGAGTCGTTCCGTTTGCCGCGCCTCGGGTGGAGGAGGGAGACGCCGCGGCGGTCATCATCCGTCGCGCGCGGCGCGCCGATTTATTGGTCATGGGCAGCCATGGACGCAAGGGAGTCGAGCGGGCGTTGATGGGCTCTAGGGCCGAATCGGTCATTCGAGACGCCCCCATCCCGGTTTTGGTCGCTCGAACGCCTTTGGCGCCGGTGGACGGCGTTCTGGCTCCGATCAATCTCATGCCGTATTCTTATCGGGGTCTGTTGCTGGCCGCGCAAGCCGCCGTTCATCTGGGAGTTCCTTTGAACGTGCTCCACGTGGACGTCAACAGGAGCCGCGGACCCAACCCGCGTTTTTTCCTCAACGGCATGATCTCGCGCCTGCCCGCGCCTGTGCGTCGAGACCTGTCCGTACGCTTGGTCCTGCGAAGGGGCGATCCGGTGCGCGAAATCTTGGCGGAGTCCGCGAAGAACGGTCTTGTGGTCGCGACCGCCCACAGAAAATCCTTGCTGTCGGATTTGGTTCTTGGAACCACCGCGGAACGGATTCTACGCCATTCGCCTATTCCGGTCTTGACCGCCCCCTCCGGCGTTTGAGACTCTCGCGATGACTTCTGCTAGAATACGGCCTCGATGAAAACGGCCTTGTCCTGGCGCAGTGCCGGCGTTCTTCTTCACCCGACCTCTCTGCCCGGGAGCAGAGGCGGGACCTTGGGTCCTGAGGCTCTGGAATTCGCCGACGTCCTAGCCGATTGCGGGCAAACGTGGTGGCAGATGCTCCCGGTGTGTCCCCCCGATGAAACCGGCTCTCCTTACGCGTCCCCTTCGAGCTTCGGGGGTCATCCGGCGCTCATCGACGTTGGTTTGCTTGTCGCCGAAGGCCTGCTTAAGAAATCGGAGCTGGGGCAGTCCAAACTCAAAGCGTTGCGCGCCTGCTTCTCCTCGTTTCGCCGTCGCGCGGGAAGAGAGATGCGCACGGACTTCAGGGCCTTTGGCGAGCGAGAAGCCGCGTGGCTGGCCGATCATGCCTTGTTTTTTGCGCTCAAGGATGAGCAACGTCTAAGACCTTGGACGCAGTGGGACGAGGGATTGCGCCGCCGCGATCCCGCCGCTCTCGACGCCGCACGTCTTCGACTGAAGGACGAAATCGGCTTTCACGAGTTCGTGCAGTGGGTGTTCGCCCGTCAATGGGAGGCCCTGCGGCGCCACGCCGCGGCGCGCGGGGTGAAGCTTATGGGAGACGTGCCCCTGTACGTGCGTCATGATAGCGTCGACTGCTGGGCCAATCAGGAGATGTTTTTTTTGGATGAGAACGGAACGCCCAGCGTGGTCGCGGGCGTGCCTCCCGATTACTTTTCGCAGACCGGACAATTATGGGGAAATCCCTTGTATCGTTGGGAGGTCCATCGGGCGTCGGGCTTTGCCTGGTGGATGGCGCGCTTCAAGATCTGTGCGGCTCGTTTTGACGCGTTGCGGTTGGACCACTTCATCGGATTTCACAATTACTGGGAGGTTCCCGCCGGGGCCACGACCGCGACCGACGGGCGCTGGGTCCCCGCTTGCGGAGACGACTTGTTCCAGGCCTTGCGCCGCGAGGTTCCGGGTCTTGAGATCATCGCCGAGGATTTGGGAGTCATTACGCCCGAGGTGAACGCGCTGCGCGAGACATTCGGATTTCCCGGGATGAGGCTGGCGCAATTTTCTTTCGGGGGCGCGGAGACGGATTGGCCCGAGAATTGGCCGCAGAACTGCGTGGGTTATACCGGCACGCACGACAATGATACGACGCGAGGGTGGTGGGAAGACGACGGCATGATCAATCCCCAGCGCAGCGCGGCCCAAGCGGAAAAGGAGCGGCGGGCATTCCGGCGCGCCTTGGGCCGCGAGCCCCTGACTCCTTCTTGGGACATGGTGGACTTGGTGTGGCGCTCTCCGGCGCGCATCGCGATCGTCCCTATGCAGGATCTCCTAAACGTCGACGGGTCCGGGCGCATGAACCGGCCGGGGACGCTGGGTGGAAACTGGTCCTGGCGTATGGACGCCCAGGGCCTGACTCGACGTCTGGCCGGGCGCCTGGCGCTGCTGACGGGAGCGTGCGGCCGCGCGCCGCAGAGTTGATGAAAGCCCGCGCGGTCGATCATGGGGTCTCGGAGCTGTCCGACACGGATCTTCATCTTTTTAATGAGGGCACGCATGTGCGTCTCTACGAAAAGCTGGGGGCTCATCTCGATGTTCACGACGGCAAGAAGGGCACGAGATTCGCCGTTTGGGCGCCGAACGCAAAAAAAGTCGCCGTGATGGGTGATTTCAACGGCTGGTCCAGGAGCAAGCATATCCTTAAACCGCGCGCGTCATCCGGTATTTGGGAGGGCTTTGTTCCCGGCGTCGGGCGAGGGGCGCTTTATAAATATTGTATTTCCTCTCATCAGGCGGGCCATCGAGGGGAAAAGGCCGATCCCTTCGGCTTTCGTCACGAAGAGCCTCCCCGCACCGCCTCCGTGGTGTGGGATTTGGATTATCGTTGGAGTGACGAGTCCTGGATGGCCACGCGCCGAAAGCGTCACCTGCTGTCTTCTGCGATGTCGACGTACGAAGTCCATCTTGGGTCCTGGCGCCGGGTGCCAGGGGAGGGAGACCGATGGTTAAGCTATCGAGAACTCGCTCCCTTGCTGGCCGCGCACGTCAACAAGCTCGGCTTTACCCATGTCGAGTTGTTGCCGGTGATGGAGCATCCCTTTTACGGTTCATGGGGTTATCAGACCACCGGTTATTTCGCGCCCACCTCCCGGTACGGATCCCCCCAGGACTTCATGTTTCTTATCGATCACCTTCACCAAGAGGGGATCGGCGTGATTTTAGATTGGGTTCCTTCCCACTTTCCCACGGACGCTCACGGCCCGTCTTTCTTCGACGGGACGCACCTCTACGAGCATGCCGATCCCCGGTTGGGTTTTCATCCCGATTGGAAAAGCGCCATATACAACTACGGGAGAAAAGAAGTCCGGGCCTTCCTCAGTTCCAACACGCTGTATTGGCTCGACCGTTTTCACGCCGACGGCCTGCGCGTCGACGCGGTGGCGTCCATGCTCTATCTCGATTACTCGCGCAAGGAGGGGGAGTGGATTCCCAACGCCTTCGGCGGGCGGGAGAATCTGGCGGCCATCGACTTTCTCAAGACGCTCAACGAGACGATATACCGCTACTACCCCGACGTGCAGACCATCGCCGAGGAATCGACGGCTTGGCCGGGGGTGTCGAGACCGACGTATGGGGGGGGGCTGGGATTCGGCCTGAAGTGGGACATGGGCTGGATGCACGATTCGCTCACCTACATGCGCAAGGATCCGATTCATCGCCGCTTCCATCAAAACACAATCACTTTCCGGGCCATCTATCAATTCCACGAAAATTTCGTGTTGCCGCTGTCCCACGACGAGGTGGTGCACGGCAAGAACTCGTTGCTCGAGCAGATGCCGGGAGACGATTGGCGCAAGTTCGCCAATTTGCGCCTGCTCTATGCCTGGCAGTGGGCCCTGCCCGGAAAGAAGCTCCTGTTCATGGGAGGGGAGTTCGCGCAGCGGCGGGAATGGAGCCATGATCGCAGCCTCGATTGGCATCTGTTGGCCTACCAGAGCCACGCAGGGGTCATGAGCTGGGTGGAGCGCCTCAACGGCGTGTACCGCAGCGAGCCGGCTTTGCACGAACTGGACAGCGAGTCTCGGGGATTCGAATGGGTGGATGCCGCCGATACCGATAACAGCGTGCTCTCATTTCTGCGCAAAGGACAGAGCGAGTCCGATCAGGTTCTCTGCGTTTTTAACTTTACGCCCGTGCCGCGGGCGGACTACCGCATCGGAGTGCCCTGCGCAGGATGGTGGACGGAGCTGGCCGACTCCGATGCTTTGGAATTCGGCGGATCGGGCGCGACCCTGGGCGGGGGCGTGATGACGGAGGCGATCCCTCGGCACGGCCGTCCCTTCAGCGTGAGATTGCAGCTGCCCCCATTGGCGGCGGTCTTCCTGAGACGTCCGACTCGATAGGAGGTCGTGATGAAGCACTGGTTCGTGTTGTCGGTTCTTCTTGCGGGCGCGCCCGCCATGGCGACGATCAAGACGAAAGTTTTCGAATACACCCATGGCGACGTCGTGTTGCAAGGGTATGTCGCTTATGAGGACGGCTTTAAGGACAAGCGGCCCGGAATTCTTGTCGTTCATGAATGGTGGGGGCATGGCCCGTACGCGCGAAAACGCGCCGAGGATCTGGCTAAGCTGGGCTATACCGCTTTCGCCCTGGATATGTACGGTAAAGGGATCTACGCGAAAAATCACGAGGAAGCCGGCCAACTGGCGGGCGCCTACTTCAACGACCGCACGGCCATGCGCGAGCGGGCCTTGGCGGGTTTAGAGAAGCTCAAGACCATGCCGTATGTCGACGCCTCGCAATTGGCCGCGATCGGCTACTGTTTTGGGGGGACGTCCGTCTTGGAGCTGGCGCGTGCCGGCGTCGATCTCAAGGGCGTCGTCAGTTTCCACGGGGCTTTAGCGACCCCGTCTCCGGCGACCGAGGCCCCGAAGGCGAGAATCCTGGTTCTGCACGGCGCCGACGACCCCATGGTCTCTCCTCAGGTCGCCGATTTTCTCGCGGAAATGCGCCGCGTCAAGGCCGACTGGCAATTCGTCCAATACGGCGGCGCGGTGCACAGCTTCACGGTTCCCGACGCGGGCAACGACCCCGGCAAGGGCACGGCCTACGACAAGAACGCCGACCAGCGTTCATGGCGCGCCATGCGGGGATTTTTCGAAGAGATATTCAAATAGGGGGGGCCTTTGGAAACACGAAACCCCCGGCTTTGCTCGCCGAGGGTCTAGGTCCCGACATTTCTCGTTACGGGTTCGAAATCGTGCCGACGCCTGAAGTATAGCACATAAACAAGAAACCCGCATCGCCGTCCAGCGGCGATGCGGGCTTATTCAGGTCGAGGGCTCTAAACTAGAGCTTGCGGACGTTCGCGGCGCGCGGTCCCTTGTCGGACTGCTGCACGTCGAACTCGACGGCCTGATTCTCAGCCAAAGTCTTGAATCCCTCGCCCATGATGGACGAATGATGAACGAACAGATCCTTAGATCCGTCGTCCGGCGTGATGAAACCAAAGCCCTTCTGATCGTTGAACCACTTCACTTTGCCCGTAGCCATTCTATTTGCTTCCTCTTTTCTTACGTAGTGCTCACACACGTCTTTGTGGCAAGGCCCATCGTCGGACCTCTGCCAGTATTATAGCACACGAATTCCCTGCCAAGGCCATTATTTCTACAAGCCTTTCCAAAGGTCATGCCGGGACAATGACGTCGCGATGTCGGTCTTGGGGAGCCCAAAGGCGCCCGCCATCGAGCGCGGCGCGGGTTCGTCGGCCGGCGGCTTGTACCAGCACCGCGGGCGCAGGCCGACCGAAAAACCTTGAGAGCCGGTGCAGGCGCCGGGAACGGGATCGGTTTCGCTCAGTTCATCGCCGACGGCTCGGGTGCACAAGGAGGCGGAAAAATACGTGTCGAGCCGGCATTGCGTCGGAGGATGTCGGTCGTACATCCGAGTCACGACGTTGGGGTCGGGAGTGTCGTAGCGCGGAGCGACGGGCTCGCTGCGCAAGGCGCGCAGCAAGGCGGTCACCGACATTCCTGCGACGGCGGTGCGCACGCAGATGGCGCGTTCCCGGGCCCCGGCGAAGGATTTCGCGCACGCGGCTTGAGGCTGGGAGTCGTCGAGGGAGGCGCGGGTGAATGCGTTTGAGGCGGTGTCGGCAAAGACCAAGCGCAGGCACTTGAGGTTGGCGAAATAATCGGCCTGGCCTTCGTTGGAAGCCCAGTCGAGGCCGTTGGAGTATTTGGGCGCTCCGCCGATATGGTGCCCGAGTTCATGGCAGGCGACGAGGGCAAAGCCGTCTTGGGTGATCGCGGCGTGGCGCGCCAAGCCTCCGTACATGTTCAGCACGTAGTCGGTCCCGTCGGCCCCGCCGCGTTGGGCGGAGGCGTTGACCGTGGCATCGTCCCAGAGGCGATTGATCACGAGCCGCCCGCCTCGTGAGGCGATGATCGGTCCGTATAACGCTTGGATATGGTCAAGGACCTGGTTGAACTGCTGATGCGTGATGCCCTTGGATTCGAGGGAATCAATCGGGATGCTGAGGTTGTTGGGAGGCAGGAATCCGTCGTCGGCGAAGACCGGACTGGCCTCGGGGGCGGCACACAGGGCAACCAACAAGACGGGCAACAGACGTTTTAGAATCATGGACACCTCCAGGTTCTCGATACTGGCATAACGGGGATCAAGACGCAAGTGATTCAGCGGAGTGAGGTCTTCCGTAGTGGCAGTATTGTTGCAAGGAGAAAGTCGTGCCTTCTCATCCCCACGCTCATGCTGGTTCTGCCGGGCATCCGCGAGCGGTCGATTTCAATGACGCCCCGTTCCTGGTGATATGGGAAACGACGCGTTCCTGCGCATTGGCGTGCCGTCATTGCCGGGCGGAGGCGGTTCTGGGCCGTGACCCGGGTGAGTTGTCGACGGCGGAGGGCAAGGATTTGCTCGGCCAAATCGCCGCGATGGGAACGCCGATTTGCGTTTTTTCCGGAGGAGATCCGCTGAACCGGCCCGACCTTGAGGAACTCGTGGCTCATGGGAAATCCGTGGGCTTGCGCGTGGGCACGATTCCTGCGGCGACGGCCAATCTCACGCGTGAGCGCGTCGCATCTCTTGTTGACGCGGGATTGGATCAGATCGCCTTCAGTTTGGACGGCCCCACGCCCCAGACGCATGATGCGTTCAGGCAAGTCCCGGGTTCCTTTGAAAAAACCATCGAAGGCGCCGCCTTCGCAAGAGCCACGGGCGTTCCCCTGCAAATAAACACGTGCTTTGCTTCCTGGAACTATCAGTACATGGAAGAGTTGGTCAAGTTGGTGACTTCGTTGGGCGTCGCCTTTTGGGAGGTTTTCTTCCTCGTTCCCATGGGTCGCGGCCGGGCGATGGAGTCGCTGAGCGCGCAGCAGTTCGAGGACATTTTCGCGCGCCTGCATCGCTTGAACGATGAAGTTCCCTTCGTCATTAAAATCACCGAGGCCCAGCATTACCGTCGCCACGTCATTTTGAAGGAGAGCGAGGGCCATCCCGGAGGAGCGGCCGAGCGCATCAAGCATATTTTGGCCAGGCCTCGCGGAGTCGGAGGCGGAATCGGCCTCTCTCCTCAAGCGGTCAATTCAGGAAAGGGCTTTGCCTTCGTCGATTTTCAGGGCGAGATTTGTCCCTCCGGGTTTCTTCCCATACCGGCGGGCAATATCCGCCGTGATCGCCTTGCCGATGTTTATCGCGAGAGCCGGTTATTCCGGGAGCTTCGCGACCCGCAGGCGCTGAAAGGAAAATGCAAAGTGTGCGAGTTTTCCCGCATTTGCGGGGGGTCGCGCGCCCGGGCGTACGCGATGACGGGAGACTGGCTCGAGACCGATCCGTTTTGCGCCTACGAACCTTAGCGGGATTGTGAGGGCGCGTTGAGCAGGGCGGCGGCCTCGTCGCGAACGCGTAGAAGAGTCAAACGGTTGACGGCCTCGGGAGAGGGCAGCACCGTTTTTGTTTTCAACTTGACCTCGAAGGCGTATATCGGCGTGCCCGCGACTTCGCGGAATATGACGAGGGTGGTCGCCTCGTCGAGCTTTTCCACGCTCCAGGCGGGGGTTCCGTCGGGGTGATCGATGACGGTTCCCAGACGTCCGAACACCGTCTTGTCGTCGCCGGCCATGCGCCATTGCCTGACGAGCGCAAGAGCCTCTTGGGAATGTGGATCGAGCGCGGTCGCCAACGGCGAGGCGACCGGGGCCGTGGCCGGGAGAGGGGGCGTTTCCGGCTTGTGGCGCGCGGAGTGCTTGCCCATGTTGAACCGAGAGACGAGCATGAACGTTCCGATAAGGCACACGACGGGCAAAGCCGTCACGAGTATAGAGGGGCGGGAATGAACGACCGGCAACGACGTCGGCGCGGAGAGTCTGGGCGCGGGGGGGGCAATAGCCAGGTCCGCCGGCGGCTCGGCGCTTGGCGGCGGCGTCGCGGGGGACTCATCAAGGGCGACTTCTTCAGGGGGAACCGTTACGACGACCGTCATGACGGGAGGGTCCTCGACGACTTGCGCAACGGGAACCTCGGCCGGGGAAGGGATCGGCGCCGATGGTTGGGCGAGAGGAAAATCGTCCATCAAGGGAGGAAGGACGGGGTCAGGCGCAAGGGGGCTCGGTTCGGGAACAGGAGTCGGCGGGGGCTCTTGGACGGGAGCCGCAGCCGCCGCGGCGGCTTTGAGCGGAGCGAGAGACGCTTTGGCGACGGCGGCGGCGGCGGCGGCTTGCTCGGCCGCGGCTTGGGCGGCCAACGCTTCGCGCAGGGCGAGCATCTGCTCGCGTAAACGAGCCAATTCTTCCTCACGCGTCGACAGGCGGGTCCGAATCGCCGAGGCGCAGTCGCGCAAGGCAACGGCGCCGTCGGCGATTTTGCCGAGCGTGGGGTCAGGCCACTGATCGTGAGGGGTCATTGTCCCAAGAGACTCAGCCCTAGGGTAGCGGAGAGTTGTTGCAAAGTCATAACAAAAAAGTGCGAGGTCTGGAGATTTCACACACTCGCCCGGAATCTTCAGTTGATTCTCCGCTGATGAGGGAACTGCGTTCGGATCGTCCCTTGTCGGGATCGCTCGGGAGTGACCCTCGCTTGGCGC
>ERZ1292633.3414-Hain-H41-02um-R1-3414-length-15477-cov-8_pt1 | contig 15477 bp, 18 predicted proteins | sample MGYA00564406_ERZ1292633 | MGnify/ENA primary metagenome ERZ1292633 (study PRJEB36523, sample SAMEA6512639) | groundwater metagenome | collected 2019-01-08 | study: AquaDiva: Metagenomics assemblies of 32 groundwater samples
AGTTGGAACGGATGGCGTTTTTCTACCTGCCCCGGATCTGCAATCACTGCCTGAATCCGGCTTGTGTCGCCTCCTGCCCGTCAGGCGCGATCTACAAGAGGGGCGAGGACGGCGTGGTTCTGATCAATCAGGACGTCTGCCGCGCCTGGAGAATGTGCGTCACGGCGTGTCCCTACAAGAAGACCTATTACAATTGGCACGCGGGAAAATCCGAGAAGTGCATTCTCTGCTATCCGCGCATCGAGGCAGGCCTTGCTCCGGCTTGCATGCACTCCTGCGTCGGCCGAATTCGCTACCTCGGGGTGATCCTGTACGATGCCGACCGCATTCACGAGGTGGCATCGGTTCCGGAAAAGGATCTGATCGAGCATCACATGAGCATGCTCATGGATCCGTTCGATCCGGAGGTCATCGCCTCCGCGAAAGCGAACGGAATCGCCGATTCGACGCTGCATGCGGCGCAGAATTCGCCCACCTACAAGTTCGTGAAGGAGTGGGGGCTGGCCCTGCCGCTGCATGCGGAATTCAGAACCCTACCCATGCTGTTCTATGTGCCGCCGCTCCTGCCGGTGATGGCTACGGTGAAGCAAGTCAGCAATAGCGAGCAGGCGGCAAAGTTCGGATCCATCGCCAAGATTTGGGACGACAACTGGCTCTACGACACCAGCACCGACGAGCTTTGGGGAGCCATCGATAAGGCGCGCTTCCCGCTCAAGTACCTCGCGAATCTGTTTAGCGCGGGAGACGAGGGCAAGGTCAAGGATAGGCTGAAGAGGCTGTGGGCCATCAGAATCTATCGCCGCTGGAAGACGGTCGGCGACCTTTCGGAGCAAAAGGCGAACGATGCGCTGAAGGCCGCGGGCTACACGCCCGAGATGGCCGACGCGGTCTACACTCTGACCTCACTCGCCAAGTTCGATGACCGGTTCGTGATCCCGGCGGCCCATCGCGAGCATGCAATCGAGATGCTGGAGTTCACGGGCGACAGAAGAGGCAACGTAGGTTTCGGCTTCAAGGAAGGGACGGCGCAAAGGGGGCTGTGAGTCAAGATGAATTACGCACATTATTCCAAAATGGCTGAACTGCTGGATTTTCCAGGGCCGGGGTTCGCCGCCCGCGGACAGGCGCTGGTGGGTTTTCTGCGTCAGGACTATCCCGAGGCTGCGCTTGAGGTGGAGCTTTTTCTCGACGCAATTCCGGAAAGCACACTCGACCTGCAGGAACTGCACACGCGCACGTTTGACGTGCAGGCCCTGACTACGCTGGGCACCGGTTATGTCCTGTTCGGGGACGACTATAAGCGCGGGGCGTTGTTGTCCAATCTGAATAGAGAGCACGGCGAAGCCCAAAACGACTGCAGGGGCGAACTGGCCGATCATTTGCCGAACGTGCTTCGACTGATTCCGAAGCTGAAGGATCCGGACCTGCTGGACGAATTGGTCGAGCAGATCCTGGTTCCGGCGCTGATGCTGATGATCCGCGAGTTTGACCCGGAGAGGATAGCGAAGAAAAACGCGAACTATCGGAAACATTACAAGACCCTCATCGATCCTGCCGGCGGATGCGATTCGACCATTTATCGCCTGACGCTCAAGGCCGTGTTGAAGGTGCTGGCGCGGGATTTTCAGGTGACCGAGACAATGACCAAATTGTCGGATTGGAGCAGCCGGCCGCAGACGATCGATTTCCTGCGGCTGGTGGAGAAGGAAATGGACATCGAGCGGGACGCAAACCCGGGCAACAGCGGCTGTGACGCCTGAGCGCGAGGAGAATCAGACATGAATGCAGTCAACAATTTCCTGTTTATTGGTTTACCGTATGTCGCCATCGCGGTGTTTCTGGTCGGGGCCATTTACCGGTACAGGACGAACGGGTTCAAATACTCGTCCTTGTCCTCCCAGTTCCTGGAAGGGGGCGGTATTTACATATTCGCGGTGCTGTTTCACTGGGGAATATTGATTGTGTTCCTTGGACATCTGATCGCTTTCATGATCCCGGACGCGATCCTGGCGTGGCACAGCAGCGCGGCGCGGCTGATCGCCGCCGAGATAGTGATCTTCACCTTCGGCCTCGCCGTCTTGATCGGATTGGTCGGGCTTTTCATCCGGCGAATCTCGCAGCCGCGCATTCGGGTGGTGACCAGCCGGATGGACATCGTCATCGAACTTCTGCTCCTCGCGCAGATCGTCTTCGGACTCTGGATTGCCCTGGGGTACCGCTGGGGATATTATTGGTTCGCTTCGGACATGTCGCCGTATCTGTGGTCGATCGTGAAATTGAGTCCGCAAGCCGACGCGGTCAGCGCCATGCCCTGGGTGATCAAGACCCATATCGTCGGGGCCTTCATCATCCTCGGGATACTGCCCTTCACGCGCTTGGTGCACTTCCTGGTGGCGCCGTTTCACTACACCTGGCGAAACTATCAGCAAGTCATATGGTATTGGGACCGCAAACGGGTGCGTGACCCGGGGACGGCATGGACTACCACACGACCGAGGAACAACTGACCATCATGGAAGTGCACAAACTGAATCGGATCGACCCTCTGCGCAAGCAAGCGGAGAGGGGCCTGGACGTCGCGCAGGGTTTGTCTCCCATGGACCCTCCGGATGCCTACGCGCCTCCAGGCATCGAGCCGGTGCCGGCGGAGGCCTTGCATCCGTTTCTGAGGCAATTCAGGAATGAGCATGTTCCCTTCATGGAGGAATTGAACGCTTTTGAGGCGGCGATCCTTTCGGTTCAAAAAAACGGATACACCAAGGAATCCGACGCCAAGCTGAGGCATTTTTTCCATTTTTTAGATCAAGAGTTTACCCCTCACAGCCGGCGCGAAGAGGCGACCCTATTCCCCCTGCTGCGCGAGCGGCTGATTGCGAGCGGAGAGCATGGCAGGGGGAGCGTTCCCGCAACGGCGACCGAAGTGATGGAGGATGAGCACGCCAAAGCCATGCAGCTTGCCGCGGTGGTGGTGAATTTCCTGGGACTCGTTTTTCGTCTTCCGGACGAGAGATCCGGCATGATCGTGCTCGATGCCGCGCTCGAACAGGGCAAGAACCTGGTCGAGTTGCTGCGCCTTCATGTTTTTCGCGAGGACAATGTAATCTTCTCCCTTGCTCATCGACTGATCTCCGGGTCCGAGTTCGACGAGATGCAATCAAAGGCAGCGGTAGCGATAAAACCGATCTAGGAATGGTCCGAACCAGGGGCGATGCCTCCACCTAGTAGGTCCCTCGGATCAGAGGAAGCGCTGGTCGGCCGCAGACTTAATCAGAGCTTCCCCGGCAGCCTGTCAACGGCCGCTCTCGCGCGAGACCGTCCTGCGGATGTGCCGCACACCGAGCGCCGCGAGCAGCGCAACCAGCGGGACGGCGGCCGCCATCACGAGGTCCGGGTCGAGCGCGACGCCAAGCGTCTTGCCGGCCTTGGCGAGATAGCCGATGAGTCCCACGGTGTAGTAGGTTACCGCCGCCACCGACAGCCCCTCGACCGTCTGCTGCAGGCGCAGCTGCAGCCTGGCGCGCCGATCCATCGAGGCGAGCAGCGCCTGATTCTGCTGCTCGCGCGTGACCTCCACCCGCGTGCGCAACAGCTGGCTGGCGCGGTCGATGCGCTCCGACAGCGCACTTTGCAGCCGGGACGCCGATTCGCAGGTGTTCATCGCCGGGGCGAGGCGGCGCTCGGTAAACTCGCTAAAGGTCTGCACGCCCTCGATCCGCATCTCGCGCAACTCGGCGATGCGGCGCTCCACCAGTGCATAGTAGGCGCGCGCCGCGCCGAAGCGGTAATGGGTCGAGGACACCGAGTGCTCGATCCCGGCGGCGAGCCGGGTCAGCTGATCGAGCAAGGCCGGCTCATCCGCGGGGACGGCGTCGGCCATGCGCGTCGTGATTTCCACCAGCTGCCGGTCGGAGGCGGCGAGTTCCGGCAGCAGGCCGCGCGCCAGTGGGAAGGCGAGCAGTGCCTGCATCACGTAGGTTTCGATCTCAAGCATGCGCTGCAGCATGCGCCCGGCCTGGCGCGATGTCAGGCGCACGTCGAAAACAAGAAACCGGCTAAACCCGTCGCCATGGATGCGGAAGTCGGTGTATGCAGCGCCCGCGCCTTCGCCGATGCGCGCTCCGACCACGGCGTTGCCGCCGAATAGCGGCGCGATGTCCTCCGTCGGTGGTGGCCCTGCCGCAGCGGGGAGCACGGCGACGTGCGCCGCTGCAATGACCGTGCCGGGTAAACCGGCGAGCCACTCCTGCGGCACTTGCTCGATCACCGGGCTCGCGAAGGCTGATGGCAGCGTTAACGGCGCGCTGCCGAGGAAGGTGTAGCTGGTGAATTCGGTGTGCCGCTCCCACTTGATTTGGAACGGCCCCAGGTCCGCGCTGAAGTGGTTGCCCGTGATGGATGGCGGCGGCCGGCCGTAGCGCGCGCACAGCTCGGCGAGGCACTGCTGCTCCACTGGCTTGGTCGTCTCGCCGGCGAGCAACGCGAGATAGGAGGCACGCGCCGGCGGCCGCAGCTCGGCGAACGGGCGCGCATGCAGCTCGTGGTTGAGATCAAAGCGCTGCGTGTGGTTCCTGGGAAGGAGCATGGCGTTGCGCGAAAAACGACGATGGCTTTGCATTATAGCGCTGCGATTACGACGGGCGTGCCGGCGGCGCGAGCCGGGGATCATCCCTTTCCGTCCAATCCTCTGTGGCCAGCACCGGGCGAAACAGGCAAAATGGGAAATTGCTTGTGCAGGCGCATGCACTGCGCCACGCCGTCCAGGAGTTCGCGTCATGAAAATCGATCGTCGCTTTTTCGTCGAATCGCTGGTGGTGAGACTGGGGATAGCCTTGGGGGCCATCGTGCTGCTGGCGCTCACGGCCACCATCAGCGCAACCGTGTTTGCCGAGTTGTCCACCGGCAAGGCCGCTGCGATCAACCTGGCTGGCAGCCTCAGGATGCAGTCGTACTGGATCACGCTGCAGGTGCTGCGCTCGGGCGACATCGGGCGCGCTCCGGCTGAGCTGCAACAGGCGCTGACCGGGTTCGAATCGCGCCTCAACAGCCCGCTGCTCACGGGCGGCATACCCTCGGATTCGGCCGACCCCACGCGCCGCGCCTACGACCGCGTCGCGGCCAACTGGTCGAGCACGCTCAAACCCGCGTTCGCGCGCGCCGTCACCGAGGGCGCGCCGGCGCGCGACGCATTCGTCTCGCGCATGGCTGCGTATGTTCTCGATGTCGACCGGTTGGTGTACCTGCTCGAACACGATCTGGAACAGCGCATCCAGGCGCTGCGGCTGATCCAGGGTGCGGGATTGTTTGCGATCGTCGTGGTGATGTTCATTTCGCTCTTTCTCATGCACGCGCAGGTCATCGTCCCCCTTGCGGATCTGCTGCAGTGCGCCCGCCGCGTGCGCGTCGGCGACTTCAGCGTGCGCGCCCGGCATTCCGGCGAGGACGAACTGGGACAGCTCGGCCAGTCGTTCAACTACATGGTGGAGGACCTTGCGCGCAGCTACGCCACGCTCGAGGCGCGGGTGGAGGAAAAGACCGAGCAGCTGGCGCGAACCAACGTGTCGCTGGAGGTCCTGTACAACACCACGCGCACACTGGCCGAGAATCCGCTCACGCAGGCCACGCTAGACGGGGTGATGCGCGACATCGAGCGCGTCGTCGGACTCAAGGCGGGCGCAATCTGCGCGCGCGAGGAAAACGACCGGCGCGGCTTTCCCGTCGCCCTCAAGGCCGGCAGCGAACAGGCCAAGTCCTGGTGCCGGCAGGAACGCTGTTACGAATGTTTCAGTGCCGGCGCGGGCGAATCCGGGGTGCGCATCGTCGGCAGCGGCGATGAGCGCATGCTTTCGGTGCCGCTGTCCGAGGGAGGCAAGCCCTACGGCGTGATGCTGCTGCAACTGCCCTCCGGCATGCGGATCGAAGAGTGGAAGATGAAGCTGCTGGAATCGATCGGCCACCACATCGGCGCGGCATTCGCCACCGCCAAGCGCAGCGACGAGCGGCGCGGCATTGCGCTGCTGGAAGAGCGCTCGGTGATCGCGCGCGAGCTGCACGATTCCCTGGCGCAATCGCTTACCTACCTCAATATCCAGGTGGCGCGCCTCAAACAGCAACTCAATACCAGCGACGTGCGCGAACAAACGGCCGGCGTGGTGGAGGAACTCAAGTTGGGGATCAACAACGCCTACCGCCAACTGCGCGAGCTGCTCACCACCTTCCGCCTGCGCATCGACGGCCGTGGCCTGTCCGAGGCCCTGCAGGATACCGTGCGTGAATTTTCACAGCGCGCCGGCGTCGAGATTCTGCTGCACGACCGGCTGCTCGGCCACGAACTCGACTCGAGCGAGCAGATCCATGTGCTGCAGGTCGTGCGCGAGGCACTCACCAACGTCGAGCATCACGCGCACGCGCGCCGCGCCGACGTGCGGCTCGCAATCGAGCAGGGACGGATACGCGTGGCGGTGGAGGACGACGGCGTCGGCATCAAGGACGCAGAGCCGCCGACGCACCACTACGGCCTGGCGATCATGCGCGACCGCGCCGCAACGCTTGGAGGCACGCTGCAGGTGGCCAGGCGCGCCGAGGGCGGCACCCGTGTGGAGCTGGAATTCTCCCCCCGCGGACCATTCCGGGTCGCCGCGACCCCAGCGGAGGCGGCGGCCTGATGAGCAGGGAGCAAGGGTCCCGCGCAGCGGGGATGCGACCGGCCACGATTGCCGCCGGACGCCGACAGCGCTCAACAATGCAGTGTGGCAGGCGATCGGAGGCGGCGGCATGAGCGAAGGCAATCGCATCCTGATCATCGACGACCACCCTTTGTTTCGCAAAGGCGTGTCGCAACTTATCGCCATGGCGCCCCACCTGCAACTGGTGGGCGAAGCCTCCAGCGGCGAGCAGGGCGTGGCCAAGGCGCGGGAACTCGACCCAGACCTGATCCTGCTCGACCTGCACATGAAGAGCATGAACGGCATCGATACGCTCAAGGCGATCCGCGACGCGGGCCTCGATTGCCGCGTCGTTATCCTCACCGTGTCGGACCATGCCGACGACCTGGTGGCCGCAATCCGCAGCGGCGCGGACGGCTATCTGCTCAAGGACATGGAGCCGGAGGACCTACTCGCGGCCATCGACCAGACCTTGAACGGCAGCACGGTGATCGGCGAACGGCTGAACGGCCTGCTCGCGCGCGCGATCCGCGACGAAGCCACCGCGAGCGAGCGCGACAGCGCCACGCTCACCCGGCGCGAACAGGAAATACTCCAGGGACTGGCGCATGGGCTGTCGAACAAGCTGATCGCGCGCAACCTCGAGATTACCGAAGCCACGGTCAAGGTGCACGTCAAGAACCTGCTGAAAAAACTCGGCTTCCGCTCGCGCCTGGAGGCGGCCGTCTGGGCCGTGGGCCGGGGCAACAAACAGGGCAATTGACGTTGGGTTGCCGTGGTGATCGCCAGCGCGAGCTGCGCCAACCAGCCGGACCGCATCAACGGTCCGACGCCTGCCACCACATAAGCAAAGCCCGCGAGAACCCTGTCATGAATTCAAACGCCTGCGCTTTTTGGCCAGGCCGCGCAGGACCGCTGCGATGGTGCCCAGGACAAAGGCGAGCAAAGCGATGCCGTTGAGCGCGCCGCCCCAGGCACGCCACTGCGCCAACATCGCCCAATCGCCGACCAGACGTATCATCAACGAGACATGCAGCAGCGCAAGCGGCAGGTAGAAATAGGGTGTGTAGGGAACCGCCACGCGCAGTACCGCCGGCAGGATAATGGGCGCATGGCCGAATACCATCGAGAACACGAATCCCAGCAACACCGCGTGCAACGCCGCGTCATAGGAGGCGCCGCCATAATTGAGCCCGCCTGAGACAAGAATGGCGAGTCCGGACAGCGCGAGCCAAACGTAGCCCGTGAGCAGGCACACGGCGATGAAGCGCGGCAGTCCCCTGCCCTTCACCGTGCGCCGCGCGATATCCTGGCGCATCAGCCACAGGGAAAGCACGAGCAGCCCCGCCCCCAGCAGCAGCGTCCCCGCTGTCCAGGCGAACGCCGATAAAGCGATCCCGGCCAGCAGAACGACGATCGACGCGACGAACACGCGCCGCGCGACCGCAGAGGGCGGCAGGAGCCGCGACAGCTCCAGGCGCTCCCCGGCGATGGTGAGCACCAGAAACCCAATCCAGAACGGAACGGAAACGTAAATGGGTCGCCCCGCCAGCCAAAGCAGATTGCCGAGCAACCAGCAGGCGGCCCCGAGCGCGAGCGTCAGGGTAAACAGCTCTCGCTGGCGGCGATAAAACACGAGCGAGGCAGCCAGCAGCACGGCACTGCCCATCACGACGAGCATCGGAGCGGCTGCGAACGGCGCACCGATGATTCCCGCCGTCGCGCCCAGACCGGTGAGCAGCGGCCCGAAATAGCCCCACCGCCGCGACAGCGCCACGGCGCGCTCGAGGCTGATCACGGTGCCAAAAAAACTGGACGCCATGAGCGGCCCATGCAGCGCGGCAAGATCCGCGACGGGGGCCGGGAACAACCAGCCCAGTCGCGCCAGACCCGCCGCCATCCCCACAAACAGCGAGGCAAATGCGAGCACCAGCAAGGGCACTCGCCATGCGACCGGAACGTCGGCGCTCATTTACTCCCCGCCTCGGCGCTCGCCGCTACGATCTCAGGCGGACTTGGCGATACGCACTTTCCATACTTCGGATTCAGCGCGGCCAGCCGAAGGTTTGCCTTGCGCTCTCCGACATCCTGTCGGGCGTCCACGGGGGTTCCCATACCAGCACGACATCGACGGCCACGTTCTGCGGCAACGCGGCACCGACGGCCCTGCGCGCGTTGTCAATGATGATCTCTCCCATCGGGCAGGCAGGCGTGGTCATGGTCAGTTCGACGCGGACGAGTTCCGGCGCAATATCGATGCGGTAGACCAGCCCGAGATCGACGATATTCATTCCGACCTCGGGATCGTCCACCGTGCAAAGCGCATCGCGTACCCTCTCCTCGGTTGGCAATGCGGGTTGCGATTCCATGTAGGCTCCTTAAAGCGGTATACGATATGCGGCTTTACTATAATACACATTTCAGGCATAATCAATACTCAATATACATCTTTTAATTCCACCCCAGGCCCCGACCATGCGCCTCACCACCTTTTCCGACTACGCCCTGCGGGTGCTGATCTACCTTGGCGTCCACGACGACCAAATAGCGACGGTCGGGCAGATCGCCGAGGCCTACGGCATCTCGGCCAACCATCTGATGAAAGTGGTGCACTACCTGGCGCAGGGTGGATACATCGAGACCGCGCGCGGCAAAGGCGGCGGCATGCGTCTGGGGCTTGCGCCGGAAAATATAAATCTCGGCGAACTGGTGCGCGGCACCGAGGACAACCGCAAGCTCGTCGAGTGTTTCGACCGCGACACCTCCGACTGCCGCATCGAGTCGGCCTGCGTGCTTCGCGGCGTGCTCGGCCAAGCGCTGGACGCCTTCTTCCGTTCGCTCGACGCCTACACACTGGCCGATTTGCTCGCGCCCAAGCCCAGGCTCGCGAAAATGCTGGTGCTCACGCAAAAGCGCGCGAGCTGACGTTGGTCGCCGTTAACCTGATGGAGGCCTCCGATGAGCGCGGCTAAGATTTCTTTCCCCGGATTCGATGCCCCTGCGGCAAGCTTCGAGGCGCCGCTGGAGATGCTTTCGGCCTGCCACGGCCGCGTAGAGCGCCAGTGCCAAACGCTGCTGCGGCTGGTTCCGCATCTGGCCGCGAGCGGGTCGGATCAGGCCGCACGCGAGGCGGCGCAAAACGTGATGCGCTACTTCGACACTTCGGCCCGGCACCATCATGCCGACGAAGAGGAGGATCTGTTCCCGGCGCTGCTGCAATCGGCGCCGGAGGCCGAACTGGCGCCGCTGCGCGAACTCATCGCTGCGCTGCAGGCGCAGCACCGCGAGCTCGAACGGGCCTGGGGCGAATTGCGCTGGAAGCTCGAAGGCGTCTGGCTAGAAACGATGCGCGACCTGGACGCAGATGAAGTCGGGCGCCTGGTCGATCTCTACCGCAGCCACATCGAGCGCGAAGAAGAGGAACTGCTGCCTTTCGCGGCGCGCGTTCTGGGGGTGGCGCAATTGGACAGCGTCGGCCGGGCGATGCGGCTCAGGCGCGGGATAAAGGATGTCTAACGGAGGCCGGACCGAACCATGCCTGATCAAATCGTCGAATTCACCACCGACAAGCGCTTCGTCCGCCGCGCGCGCGAGCTAAAAACCATCGCAGCGATGGTGCGCCTGTACTGCCGCGGACACGGCCACCAGGGCCGTTCTCCGCTTTGCCCCGAGTGCGCCGCGCTGTTCGAGTACGCGACCCGCCGCCTTGAGCGCTGCGTGTTCGGCGATTCGAAGCCGACCTGCACCAACTGCCTCGTCCATTGCTACAGTGCGGACATGCGCGAGCAGGTCAGGGTAGTCATGAAATGGGCCGGTCCGCGCATGGTGTGGCACCACCCTGTCCTGAGCTTCTTCCACCTGCTCGATGGGCGCCGGCCGGCACCCATGCTGCCTGCCAAGCCGCCGCAGCGCCTCGAATAATCAGTCGCGTACAGTGTCGCCCTAAGCCGGCCCAGCTCATCGGGGTGCTGCGCACCACCGCCAAAATCGATGACGCGCGCTCAACAGCAGCTTCTGCTGCACCGCCCTGTAGGTCACCCGCAAGCCATTGCTCCGATTTGCGGGAAGTGGCGCGCCATCCATCGACAAACGCCGATAGCGCGTTCGTATCGAGGATCAACGCCGATCCTCGGGTTCGATGACCTCGAACTCCTGCTCGACTACGGATTGCACGCGGACGGTTTCCTTGTGCAATCGCTTGAGCTTGCCAAAGCCCTTCATCCACTCCGGCTCGCTTGCGTAGGCGCGGCCAGTGTCGCGCACCAGTTTGTCGCGCAATGCCTCCGTGACGAATTCCTTAAGCGATTGCTTTCGGCCTGCCACGGCCGGGTCGAGCGAGCAGTGCCAAACCCTGCTGCGGCTGGTGCCGCACCTGGCCGCGAATGGACCGGATCAGGCTGCGCGCGAGGCAGCGCAAGACGTCATGCGCGTCCGCTGCGACGCATAGTTATACCGCTTTTTACGCAACCACTGCACGGGAACGGCCGGTTCGAGATTTGATCTTCGGCGGCGCGAGTTCCTCGCGAACAATCTGGCGCACAGCATCCAGAACTGAGCTTTGCTGAATATGCGACGCTAAAGCGTCATTGATCAGAGTTTGGTAATTTCCCGACCCAGCACTTTCGACCTGAGCACGAAAATACTCAATAATTGAGTTGTCTAGCCGGATCGAAACCTTAGTCTTTCCTGGCTCTGGCCTAATTACTGGGCCACGTACAGCCTTCGAGAAATCTATATCGCGATACGGTTCAGCGCCGAGCTTTTTCATAAATTCTCCTTTGAGGCTTGTTTGCTTTCCACGACGAGATCAAGCGATAGATATCGGGCTCTCGGTGTGTATAAACGACTACAAGCAATGCGCCAGTCGCGCTCATACCCAAAAGGTAACGAAGCGCTGTTCGCCGATAGAATCAGGATCCTCACGCGTCAGGGCGTAATCGTCTGTGAGGACGGTTGCCGCTTCTGAAAAGTGGACGTCATGCTCTCGGACGTTGTCTTCAGCTTTGCGCGGGTCCCAATCGATGTTCACAAGCGCTAGTGTATGGACAAATGTCCTACGAGTCAAAGGGAAGGCGCTTGGCGGCGCGCTCGCCGTGGCGCAAGATGAAGAATTTACGCTTTCGGCCGGCGCCATGCTCGTCAATCCAGGAGGCCAACCAATAAGCCTGTCCGCCGCCGCGCCGGTGGTCGCGCCTGTCGTAGCGGCCAACACCGGAAATGCCGGAGGAATTGTTACGCCGCAGAATTGAGCGGCGCCAAACTTGGTGATCGAAGGCGCTAACTTCTGTCTTGACTTGTTTGCGGTAGGTCACTGCCGCTTTCAGGGCTTTGCGCCTGCCGCCGTGCACACCATCGGAAAACATTTTGATCGTGATGTGGGCCTTACGCTGCACTTGGACCAGCCAACCATGGGTGCGGCGGGCCTCGTCATCAAAGCGGCGAATGTTGCGAAGGCGCTTCATGGTGCGCACGGATAGAAGGTCTAACAACGTTTGAGTTCAGCGGCCGCCGAAGGGGGTCCGCTGCGACGAAGGGTGGGGCGCGTAGCACGGCGGTCCATGGGGCTTATGCCAGGCTAGCTTCGCGAGTGCGGCTGACCGCTTGATAGACCAATTGCTTGAACTCGAAAGAGAACGGGTGCCAAAACGCCATTTGGCGCTGCGTCATCAGCAATCCCGCGAGATTCGCCTGCGGCGATATCCACCAATGCGTGCCAGCGATGCCGCCCCATTGAAACTCGCCGGTCGCACCTTTGGGTTCGAGTGATGACGGCGCCAGCGTCAGCGAACCGCCAAGTCCGAACGCCTTGCCCTCGATCTCGCCGAATCCGGGAAACCGGATGCACACACCGTCCGGCAGCTGATTGGTCATCATCAGCGCAATGGTTTCGCGCTCCAGCAGCGTCGGGCCGCCGGGCAGGAGGCTGCGCAGCAGCGCCAGCATGTCCGGCAGAGTCGTGACCAACCCGCCGCCACCCGATAGCCTGGGAAACGGCCGCAAATAGGCTTGGGGATACGGCGCGGCATCCGCACGCGTCAGCCCGGGCTTCATTGGATCGGCAAGGTCCGCACCGGTGTAATACGCCGCGAGCCGGTGGCGCTTTTCCTCAGGCACGACGAACCCGGTATCCACCATGCCAAGCGGATCGAATATCCGTGACTGGATGAACGCGTCGAAGCGCTGGCCGCTGACGATCTCGACCAGCCGGGACATGACATCGGTTGCCACGGAGTATTCCCACCCCGTGCCCGGATGAAACACGAGCGGCAGGTCGGCAAGCGTGTCCATCATGTCCGCCAGCGACGTGGCCGGATTGAGCACGTTGCACTCGTTGTAGGCTTTGAAGATCGTCGTCCCGGGATCGAGAAGGCCGTAGCTCAGCCCCGAGCTGTGGCTCAGCAGATGACGAATCGTGATCGGTCCGCATGCTGGCTCCGCATCGTCCAACGCAGTCGCGCCGGACCTGAGGACACGGCGATTCGCGAGCTGCGGTATGAACTGCTCGATCGGGTCGTCCAGTCGGAACCGGCCTTCCTCGAAGAGCAGCAGCGCGGCGCAGGACGTGATCAGCTTGGTGTTGGAGAACGCACGGAACAGATGGTCGCCGCGCATCGCCACGTCCTGCTCTTTGTCGGCCCACCCGACACAGTTCAGGTCTACCAGATCTCGCCCTACCAATACTGCGGAGGAGACTCCCGCGAGAATGTTCGCGTCCACGTAACGGCGCATGGCGGCGTGCACGGCACCGAAGTCGTAGCCGCTGGCTGTCACTGTCGTGTTTTCCATCGCGGTACCTCTCCCTAATTTGGATCAAACTGTGTAGAACATGCGATACCGCTGTACGGTGTGGCCCAACGTTCGCCTTCAGCGGCGCGCGCCGCTCTTGGCGCGCGTCCGGGTGGATGCGGCGGTTAGACCTCGCAGGTATTCGGGCATCTCCTGGCGCAGGACCTGGCGTAGCGTCTGCTCGGTTACTGGTTGGTCGGTTTCGGAAAGGTAATTGCGAAGCGCGTCATTCATCATGGTTTGATAGCCCGCCCCCGCTTTCTCCGCCCGCGTCCGAAATTCGTCGAGCACGGAGTTGTCGATGAAGATGGAAATGCGCGTCTTGCCTTTCTGCGGGATGACCGCTCCACGCTTGCCCTTGGAAAAATCGTACTCAACCCTCATATCCCTTCCGCTCCTTTCGCGTCGACCGACGCGCCGAGATCGGGCGGCACTCGTCGTCGCGCTCTGTCCAGACCACCACAAGTAATTCACCGACGTTTCCCAGTCCGACGGTAACGAAGCGTTGTTCGCCTTCGGCGTCTGGATCTTCGACGGTGACCGCGAGCGGATCCTCAAGCACGCCTTCGGCGTCGGCGAACGAAACCCCGTGTTTCCTGAGGTTTGCTGTCGCCTTCGCCGGGTCGTGCTTAAACCGCATTCCGCAATGATATATATATTATATGCATTGCGCAAGCGGCGATTCTGCGAGGTCTAACGTAATGGTGAGCGACGGGCCGCCACGATGCCGGAAAGAACGACGCTGCTTCTGGCCCGTCCGCTCCACCTAAAGTTAGGCCCGACACCCGTTTGGACTGAGCCCGGGCCGGCGGGAGTCAAGGTGGAGGAACAATGGTGAGGTATTCCCGTATGTGCCCCCGATAGCGCGTTCCGACACGAGGATCATCCGAGAGTTCGAAAAGGGCCTCGCGCGACTCAGGCGTGTGAAGCTGAAACAGCGTGTCGAGGACGGCGGCAACCGACAGCCCGTATTTCTTGAGATACATGTCCAGAACGCGATTCGCGACTATGTCTGCACGTTTCACCTGTTGCTTGGCTTCAACAAGTTTGCCGATGGTTTCCAGGCGGCCCTTGGGGGACGAAAGGTCGTGAACGGTGCAGTGGAGAAACTCATGCACTATCCAGTTCCGGTTGCTCCAGCCACTGGTGAAGTACTCGTTCATCTTCTCCGGTGGCTCGATCTTCTCCTTTAGCCGCTTCAGAAGTTGGCCAAGCGTCTTCTGCGAGAACAGCTCGACAGCGGCGGTGAAGGCGCTTTCTTCCATGTCCGCCTCTTCATACGAGATCGTCGATAAAAGCAACACCAACGTTCCCTCAAAGCACTGGCAAATGAACAAGGCCTTGCCTAGTTCTAAGACTACCGGTTCAAGCTCGTCGGAAACGCTTGCTGGATCGTTCGACATTGGTTGATGCGCCCTAACGCTCACGCTCACCGGCGCGCGAGCACGGTGGTTGATTGTGGCACACTGCTTCACGCGCGTCCGGGTGGAGCGTGTTGTTAGCGGTCAACCCCACCCGAGCCACCATACCGCCGCGGCGACGACCAACCCCGTACCGATACCAACGACCCACTGGCTACCAAGGAAGCGCAGCAAGGCGCCAGGGCCGGCCGCACTACCAGGCGGGCCAGCGATGTACTTTGAGGTGACGTCCTCGCCTGCTTCGAGAATGTCTTCAGGATCGTAGCCGCGGCCAGCGCTTAGGAAAACGAACCCACTTGACTCTCGGTTGATCTCTTCGATCTCCTTGACGCTCTTCGCATGAATCGCGTTCCGTTCGTGCTCATTCTCGCGGACAGTCTGCACTACATGAATCTTGCGGACTGTTGAGACTGGAATGATCTCGTTGCCACAAACAAGGGTTGTTCCCTTTCGATAGGGCAGCAAGACTTGCGCCTTCAGTTGCACCTCTGACAGGTCTGTGAGCACGGATCGGAGCTTAGTCTGGTCCGTGTCGACCGATAGAAGAACGTGGAAGAACGGCATGGATCTCTGACCGCTAACGTGGTGTTGCAGCGGGCGCCGAAGGC
>ERZ1292633.351-Hain-H41-02um-R1-351-length-57264-cov-14_pt1 | contig 15470 bp, 13 predicted proteins | sample MGYA00564406_ERZ1292633 | MGnify/ENA primary metagenome ERZ1292633 (study PRJEB36523, sample SAMEA6512639) | groundwater metagenome | collected 2019-01-08 | study: AquaDiva: Metagenomics assemblies of 32 groundwater samples
AGGGCCTCTGTACTTTTCGTGCTCATCTGTCTGGACTATTCGTGCTCACTCACACACTGGTAGGCCCAGGACAATAGATCGTGCCACCACCGATCTGGAGACACGTCTGGATAGCCGCTCCATTGGACCAGTTCAGGCAGAAGAGGACCCAGACGTTGCATCGATCGACATACGTCGTAACCCAGTGCTGAATTAGCTCTGGTCCAGAGCAAATATTTCGCGAGCGCGCCCAAACAGTTGCGATGCCGCTTTGTAGGTAAGGCGTGACCGCACAAACGACAGCCGCCTTAGTCTCAGACGGCGCCGCGTAGTTCACACCTGTGATGATGCTTAGAACGACCAACACCGAAGCAAGTCGCTTCACTGGTCAACTCCCCAATGACACGGACCGAATCAGCGTTCCGCAAGTAACTTCTCTTTTTCAGGAATGCGACAGAGTCGATTTCGTGTCTCGCTTATGGCCTTACCTCCTCTTCCAGGCGGCTAACAAGAGACCTCCGACGACAACGCAACCCCTAACGCTGGCCGGTGGCTCCTTTGGCCATCCGATTCATTTTTGCCACACGATACAATCTGTAACCTCACTTGGCAAATAGAAAATATCACCAATCGGTCACCCCCGCTTGCCGATCGTCGGAGTGCGTCTCCGGGGGCGTGACGTACCGTCTTAAGTAGGCACCGACAGGACGCTTTCCCGACATTGGGAGAAAACTCAAATGGATTGGATCATCGCCGCGATCGTTGGCGTCGGAATCGGCGCGCTCGGTCTCGGGCTCGCCCAGCAGCGGTTAGGCCCAGACGGCAGGCAGTACTCCTCGGAGGGGCTGCGTCAAAGATTTGGGTCGGCGATCTCGATCTCCGCCGACGGAGTCGATCGCAAGCTTCAAGATGACGCGCTAACGGGGATTCACCGCAGTCCACTCGTCCGCGTGATCGCCGTCGGCGAGGTCCAGTCCAGCGATGGCGCGACAGTCGAGTGCATATCGCTTGAGCTGCGCGAGGGAGGGGGCATCGGACTTCTTAGAGGCTACGCAGCTGAGGCCTCCTCAGGGCCTCGGCCAGCTGGCGCGACACCGACCGACCCCACACCAAGCATTGCTGATGACCTCGGCACCACATATCGGGTCACCATGCCGTCATGGACAGGCGACGACCGAGCCACCGAGATGGTCTTCCGGTTCGCGCCGACGCCGCCCGTAGAAGCGCGTCGTATATTCATCAGTGCCCCTCGGACTCCACCATTGTCCTCCCGCTGGATGGTCGCGGCTGCCCGCTGGGTATTCGAGGTCGATCTGGTCCCGCACTCGCCCGGTTGATGGCCCTCGACTCCGCAATGCGGTCGCCGCGGCTCGCCAGGCGCTCGTCGCCGGGCTCGCCCACTTCGCGGCCAAGACCGGGGTCTTCCTCTTGAGCAAGGGTCAGCACCGGTGGACCGAACCCTTCTGCGGAGTGGCGTCTTCTCGATCCCGGCCCCTGCCGGGTCCACGAGAGAGCACGGAGCCGTCCCGGGCACGTTGCCTGGGCCGGCTGAACCAGGTGGACAGCCCGTACGAAAGGCGGATCGGCACGTTGGATCGATCGCTTGGGGCAGCCTCGCCGCTACACTGACTCGACCAGGCTGGCCAGGAGGTGGAATCGAGCGTGACGGAACGGGGCAAGACGGTCCACGGCGAGGCGGCCAACGCCGGGCATCGCGTCCTGGCCCCCGATGACGCCGAGGTCGAGGCCTACCTGGAGACCGCGCTCAACGCGCCCGCGCCCGAGCGTACTGCCGCCGACGAACGCCCCGCCACCGCGTCCGGGACCGTCGCCATTCTCGACTTCGGCAGCCAATTTGCCCAGCTCATCGCCCGCCGCGTCCGCGAGCTGAACGTGTACTCGGAGCTGCTGCCGCACGACACCTCGCTGGAGGAACTGGAGCGCCGCGGGGTGCGCGCGATCATCCTGTCCGGCGGCCCGAACTCCGTGTACGACGACGACGCCCCCAGGCCGGATCCGGCGATCTGGACCGGCCGCATCCCCGTGCTCGGGATCTGCTACGGCGCCCAGCTGATGGCCCAGGAGCTCGGTGGGGACGTCCTTCCCACAGCCAAGCGCGAGTATGGGCCAGCGACGCTGACGCTCACCGGCGATGACGGGCTGTTCGCCGGCCTCGAGCTGCATCAGCCGGTCTGGATGAGCCACGGCGATTCGATCACTCGCCTGCCGGAGGGCTTCCACGCCACGGCTCAGACCGACTCCACGCCGTTCGCCGGACTCGTGGACATCACCCGCAACCTGTACGGGATCCAGTTCCATCCCGAGGTGGTGCACACGCCGCGCGGCAAGGATGTGCTGCGCAACTTTGTCCACGGTATCGCCGGCATCCCGCCCGACTGGACGCCCGCGAACTTCGTGGAGCAGACGGTCGCGGAGATCCGTGCCCGCGTCGACGCTCATGCCAGCGCCACCGGTTCGGAGGGGCTCGTGATCTGCGCGCTCAGCGGCGGCGTGGATTCGGCGGTCGCGGCGGCGCTCGTCCAACGGGCCGTCGGGGATCGTCTGACCTGCATCTACGTCGACCACGGCCTCATGCGCAAGAAGGAATCGGAGCTGCTCCGCGCCACGTTCGAGGCGAACCTCGGCATGCGCCTCGTCATGGTCGACGCTCGCGAGCGCTTTCTCGCGCGTCTCGCCGGCGTCATCGATCCCGAACAGAAGCGCAGGATCATCGGCGACGAGTTCATCCGGGTGTTCGAAGAGGAGGCCGGCAAGCTCGGCCAGATCGACTTCCTCACGCAGGGGACGCTCTACCCGGATGTCATCGAGTCCACGACGGCTGAGACGAAGACCGCCCAGAAGATCAAGACCCACCACAACGTCGGTGGGCTGCCGGCCGACCTGCGGTTCAAGCTCATCGAGCCACTCCGCTACCTGTTCAAGGACGAGGTGCGTCGGGTCGGCCTCGAGCTCGGCCTGCCCGAGGCGATGGTCCAGCGCCAGCCGTTCCCCGGGCCCGGCCTGGCGATCCGGATCATCGGCGAGGTCACCGCGGAGCGGCTGGACACCCTCCGCGATGCCGACTGGATCGTCATCGACGAGATCAAGGCCGCCGGGCTCTATCGCAGCGTCTGGCAGTCCTTCGCGATCCTCACGCCGGTTCGCAGCGTCGGCGTCATGGGCGACGGGCGGACCTACGCAAATGTCGTCGCGATCCGCGCGGTCACCAGCGACGACGGTATGACGGCCGACTGGGCGAAGCTCCCCTACGACGTCCTCGGCAAGATCAGCAGCCGGATCGTCAACGAGGTTCCGGGCGTGAATCGAGTGGTCTACGACATCAGTTCCAAGCCACCCGCGACGATCGAGTGGGAGTGACCGACGGTCTCGAACCCGGCGGTGTCCGCGGTCACCGGCAACCACGTGTTGGGGGTCGCGGAGGGCTTCGCTCACGCTAGGATGTGCGCATGGTCGGTGATGCGACGAGCCACGGCGAGCAGGGTGCAGTGTGCCCGTGGTGCTCGGCATCCCTGCCGGCCCCCGAGACCGCGACGTGTCCCGGCTGCGGGGCGACCCTGATCGAACCCGAACTCGAAGAGGGCGTGCCGGGCGTCACCACCCTCGATCCCGAGTTCGCCGCCCGCGCCAATCGGACCGGGCGGCCGGACGAGCCGACCCCGCGGCGCGGCCTGCTGTCCTGGCTGGGCGCCGAAACCGAAACCTCACCGCCGAGCGACCTCGAGGGTTCCGTCGGGCCGCCGAGCGACGAGGTTCGCCGCGAGATGCTCCGGCTCGAGATGGAGGCGCTCATCCGCGATGCAGAGGCCGAGCGTTCCGCCGCGGCCCTCGACCTCGCCGCGGAGGCCGCCCCCGCGGATCGCCCTGTCGACGCGGGAGAGCCCGCTGCCGGGGGCGCGGAGGCGACGGCCGGCGACCCGGTGACCCCTGTCGACGACCCGGCGAACACCGCCGCCGACGTGACGAGCACCGCCAGCGACACGGGAGACCAACCCGCCTGATCCGGCTCCGGGCTATCCTCACCGGCGTGCCAGAACGCCTGCCCAGCCCGGGTCCGTCGTTCGTTCGCGAGCAGGACGTCCGCATCGGTGATCGCCGCTATCGCGCGGGCATGGCCCGCCCGACGATCGCCGACGACGAATGGTGGCTGGCCGTGATGTGGGTCGCCGACGACGAGGGCGTGATTCCATTCCGCGACGTGGGCCCAGATGCCGGCCCGCCGCCCGACCCGCCGCTGCTTCGCCTGGGACCGTCCCTGGCCGGCGCACTGTCCGGGTTCATCCTCGAGGAGAACGGGCGGCTGGCGTTCCAGGTTGGTCCCATTGCCCCGCCGGACGATCCCTCCCGGCCTTGGCGTTCGCCGCTGGCTGTGCGGGCCGCCATCAAATGGGAGCCGTTGCGGGCCGCCACGATGCGCCCGAACGAACTCGCGGAGACCATGCTTTCGGCGTTCCGTCGATCGATCGAAGGGCTCCACCGGCCCTGACCCTTCGGGGCCGCCGGGGTGAAGTCGGCCCAGCGGATAGACTTCCCGCGATGAGAGACATCTTCGACGACTTCCTCAAGGATCTCGAGCGGCGGCAGGCCGAGGCCGCGGGTCGGCCCCAGAGACCCCGCCGGGTGGGGCCTGACGAGGCCGACGATCGCCCCGACGGCGACGGCCCCGGTGGTGGCGGCGGGTCGGCCGGCGGTCCGCCAAGGCGGCCCCCACAGGGACGGCGCCGGGGAGCGAACGAGGGTCGCCGGATCGTCGGAACCTGGGCCGTCATCCTCGTCGTGCTGGGTGTGCTCTTCCTCGGCTCGCTCGCGGTCAACCTGTGGACAGACGCGCTGTGGTACGGGAGTATTGGCTTCGCCGACGTGCTCTGGACGCGGATCGGGAGCCAGGCTGCGCTCTTCCTCCTGGGTGGAATCGGCGCCCTCGTCCTGCTTCTCGCCAATCTTGCGATCGCGAGCCGGATCAGCTCGCGTGTCGAACCCGGCAGCGGGGACGGACTGCGCACCCTGTTCGCTCGCTTCGAGGCAGCGTCATCCGGTGGCTTGGGCCAGCCGCAGCGTGGGCCTCGCCCTGTGAGCCCGGAACCGATCGACCTGCCGGACCTCGGGCCGCTCGGCACCTGGGCGCTCGTCGGCGTCGCCGTGCTGTCCGCCGTCGGGCTCGCCGGTGCGTTGGCCGGCCAGTGGGAGACCGTGCAACTCTGGCTCAATCGCGTTCCGTTCGCCGCCGACGGTGCGGCGGTGGTCGACCCGATCTTCGGTCGCGACATCTCGTGGTTCCTGTTCGAACTGCCGTTCCTGCGTCTCCTGCAATCGGTCGCCAACAGCCTTCTTGTCGCGGCGTTCCTCGTGGCCGGCGGTCGCTATCTCGTGGGTGCGCTCGGCGGCCGATTCGTCCTGAGCACACCGGTCCGGGTACATCTCGGCGTCCTGGCCGGCCTGTTCCTGCTGACGATCGCCCTCGGCTACCAGCTCGATCGATTCGATCTCGCCTACTCGAGTCGTGGCTTTGCGACGGGTGTCAGCTACACCGACCAGACCGCGCAATTCCTGGCATACGACGTGCTGACGGTGCTGTCGGGCCTGGCGGGAGCGCTGCTCGTCGGCGCGGCCTTCACGCGCTGGGTCTGGCCGCTCGGCCTGACGATCAGCATCTGGTTCCTGGCCTCGCTGATCGTGGGCCGGCTGTACCCGGAGGCGATCCAGCGGATCACGGTCGATCCCAACCAGTATGCCCAGGAGGCGCCCTTCATCGACAACAACATCCGGATGACCCGGCTGGCCTTCGGCCTCGACGGGTGGGACGACACCAGGCGGTACAGCGGCGACGCCGCCCTGTCCGGCGACGTGGTGGCCGAAGAGGCGGCAACGTTCGCCAACGCCCGATTGTGGGACTACCGGCCGCTCGGCGATACGCTCGACCAGCTGCAGACCGTTCGGCGCTATTACACCTTCTACGACGTCGACACGGACCGCTACAGCATCGACGGCGTCCAGCGCCAGGTGATGCTGTCGGCGCGCGAGCTCGACCTGGCCGGGAATCCGAACGCCACCGGCTGGGTCAACCAGCGCGTCATCTACACCCACGGCACCGGCGTGACGATGGTGCCGGTCAACGATGTCGCCAACGAGGGCCAGCCGCGCCTGTTCATCAAGAACCTCCCACCCGTGTCGTCGGACGGGGCTCCCGACGTGACCCAGCCGGCGATCTACTTTGGCGAGGCTCCCAGCGACTACATCGTCGTCGGTGCCAAGCAATCCGAGTTCGACTACCCGCGCGGCAGCGACGAATCAGGGACCAACGACGCGGCCGCCGCCGTGGAGACCCGCTGGAACGGCACCACCGGGATTCCCCTGGGAACCACGCTGGACCGGCTCCTCTTCGCCGCGCGCTTCGGTGACCTCGACCTGCTGATCAGCGATCAGGTGACCCGGGACAGCAAGGTGCTGTTCCACCGGACGTTGACGGATCGATTGCAGCTCCTGGCGCCATTCCTCACCTTCGACAAGGACCCGTACGTGGTCATCGACGAGTCCGGGCGGCTCGTCTACGTCCAGGATGCGTACACGACGAGCAACCGCTTCCCGCACGCCCAGGCGTTCGCCCCCGCCGACCTCGGGGCGGGGAGCGGTCTCGGCCGGGCGCCGTTCAACTACATCCGCAACAGCGTCAAGATCACCATGGACGCCTACGACGGGACGATGCAGTTCTACATCGCCGACCCGAGCGACCCGATCGTGCGTGCCTACGCGGCGGTCTTCCCGTCGCTGTTCCGCTCCATCGACACCATTCCGTCCGATCTTCGTTCGCACCTTCGCGTGCCCGAAGAGTTGTTCAACGTGCAGACCCGCATGTTCGGGAGCTATCACGTCACCAACAGCCAGACGTTCTTCCAGCAGGACGACCTGTGGACCGTTCCGACCGGCGTCACCAACGAGCAGAGCCTCCCGTCCGAGGCCTACTACGTGATCATGCGGATGCCGGGCGAGGCGGAAGCGGAGTTCCTCCTCCTCCAGCCGATGGTTCCAAAGAACCGGCCGAACATGATCGCCTGGGTCGCCGCCCGCAATGACGAGCCCAACGCCCGAGATGTTCGGGTGTACCGCTTCCCCTCCGACACGACGGTGTTCGGTCCCGCCCAGATCGAGGCTCGGATCGACCAGGACCCGGCGATCAGCGCCCAGATCACCCTCTGGAACACGTCCGGATCGAAGGTCATCCGGGGCAACCTCATCGTGATCCCGGTCGGGAACACGCTCCTGTACCTCCAGCCGGTGTACCTCCAGTCCACGAGCTCCTCCTTCCCGGAATTCCAGCGGATCGTGCTCGCCTCGCCGCGCCAGGTGGTCTGGGGCGAGTCACTCGGCGAAGCGCTGGAACTGCTCCTGAAGGCCGAGGGATCGACACCCACGCCGACGCCGACGCCGGGACCCGGTCCAACCCCGACACCCGGCCCCGCTCCGACGCCGACACCGTCGCCGGGCGATCTGCCTGCGGATGTCCCCGGCCTCATTGCCTATGCGAACCTGCACTTCGAACGCTCGCAGCAGGCCCTTCGCGACGGCGACTTCGCCCGCTACGGCACGGAGATCCAGCTCGTCGAGCAGGCCCTCCAGCGGCTGGGCGAGCTCAGCGGGACGCCCAGCCCGGCGCCGTGACCCGGGGCGCGGGCCTGACGGGTCCGCTCCTTGCGACCCTCGGCAGGCCGCGCTGGTGGGCGCTGGCCCTCGCCGGATTCCTGGTGCGGGGGGGAATCCTGCTGATGTTCCTGCCCATCGTGACGTTGCCCACGCCCTCGGGCGTCACCAATGCGCTGGGCCCCGCTGTGACCGGCCTGGCCCTTGGCGGTGCCGGCACGGATCTCATTCTCCTTGTCGTTGGGGCGAGCCTCGCGTTGGTGGCGGCCATCATCGTCGGCGGGTTGGTGGGGGCCTGGCTGGAGGTCACGCTCGTGCGTGAGGTGGCCGTCGACGAGGAGCTGGGGGTCGCGCTCCCGGGCGGCCCCGGCGGCCCCGGCAGCGGCGGCCTGGTCGGCCGCGGGTTCGCCGTTCGCCTGCTTTCTCACATCCCGCTGGTGTTGGCATTGATCTGGGGCGTTCCCGGCATCGTTCAGGCCGGATACGCCGAGCTGATTCTCCCCGACGAGCTGGTCACGCCGCTGCTGGTGCGCGTGATCCAGCGGGTGCCGGTGACGGTCGGGCTGATCGTGGCGGCGTGGCTCCTGGGCGAGCTGCTCGGCGGGCTGGCGCTCCGTGAGCTCGTGGCCGGCCGGTCCCTTCTTGCGGCGCTCGGTCGAGGAATCCTGGCAGTGGTCCGCCGCCCGATCGGAGCGATCGGGGTCCTCGTCGCGACCCAGGCCGCGATGGCCATCCTTCTGGTTCCGGCGCTCTCGGCGTCCGGCGCCACGTGGGACCGGGTCCGCTTCCTGCTGGTCGACGGGATTCTCACCTCCCAGGACGCCGTACATCTCGTGCTCTCCCTGTGCCTCTTCGTGACGCTGTGGTTCGGCGGCTTCGTCCTCGCCGGGCTGGCCACAGCCGTTCGGGCCGCGGCCTGGACGGTGTGGTCCTTCGCGCTGCCGAGTGCCCCGCTGCCCGGTGGCCCGCTGCCCGGCGATCAGGACGCGCTCGGCGCCCCGTCCGGAACTTCCTGAACCTGGGGCTGGTTCCGGACCGCCGACTCTGGCACCCTGTCAAGGTCCGGCCTGTCCGGGCGCACGGAGGTGCCTCATGACGGTGAACCAGGTCCTGTGTCCCGATTGTGGTCGACCGCCAGGCATCGGGCGCGACACGTGCGCCGCCTGCGGCGCCTCGCTCGATCCGATCACGCGGGCCGCGGCGGCGGCCAGCCAGGCTCCCGGCCGGGCGTCGCTCCTGGCGGATCTCCCGTTCGATGCCCCGAATGACGCCGCCGGCTGGTTGGTTGCCATCGGCGGGCTCGTGGCCACGGTGGGCTTTCTCCTCCCGTGGGCACCGAATGTGATCGGTTCCGCGGGGATCGGGGGCTACGTGGACCGCTGGGGATTGGCGACGATCTCGCATCTCCCGGTATTCCTGGCCGTCCTGATCGTTGCGCTGCTCGCGCTCATTCCGAGTCGCGTCCCAACCTGGCTCATGTCGGGACTCGTGCCGATCCTCCTCGGCGGGCTGCTCGTGGGCCTGGCCTGGCCGTACCTCGTCGGCGGGCTGGGCACGGGAATCGGATTGCTCGCCGATGCCGTCGCGGCCGTCGCCCTGGTCGTCGGCGGGTCGCTCCGCCTGGCGCCATGGCGTCACGGGAGCGAGAAGGCGCCCGTCCTGTAGCGGCGAGGCCCCCTGCTACACTGCCCCGGATCATCGGCGGCATCCTGCGGGATCGGTTCGCCAGCGAGAGACAGGGAGGCTGCCGGAACGGCGCATGGACGAGATCCTCAACACGATCGGGGAGGCACTCGGCGGGTTCATCAACAGTGCCCCCATCCAGCTGGGCCTCCGCGCCGCCGCCGTCTATATCGTCGTCATCTGGCTCGCAGCGGCGTACTGGGCCTTCCGGGACATCCAGCTCCGTCTCGACAACCCGCTCGTGCCGTACCTCGCGGCCGCGTTCATCATCCTCTTCACACCCCTGTTCTTTCCGGCCGCGGTCTTCGTCTATCGGATCATCCGTCCGCAGGAGAAGATCGGCGAGGTCTACGAACGGAACCTGGCCGAGGAAGCGCTCCTCGCGGAGGTCGAGGCGGTGCACAGCTGCCCGACGTGTGCGCGCCGCGTCGAGAACGAGTGGATCATCTGTCCGACCTGTCGTACCCGGCTGAATCGCGTCTGCCCGAGCTGCAGCCGTCTGGTGGGCCTGGACTGGTCCCTGTGCGCGTGGTGCGGCAAGGACTTCGAGCGACCCGACACCGTCGCGGCCGCGATCACGTCGGGCTCCCGGCACGACAGTGCGGCGGCTCTGCCGGCGGCCGCAACCCAACGTGACGTAACCGCGCGGACCACCGTCCGACCACCGACTCGAGCGGCCACGCCGCACTCGATGGCCAGGCCGGCATCGGGCTCGAAGCCAATCCCGGGAGCGACCTCCGACCCTCTGCCGGAGCGTTGACCGAGCCCACGCCGCCACGCCCCGGCTCATCCCTGTTCTCGATGGAAGGGCGAGCGACCCCGGCCCTCTTCGTGATCGGCTGGACGGCGAGCGTGCTCGGGCTCGCCCTCGTGCTGATCGGCGTCCTCAGTGGACAGAGCCCCGGCGGGCCCGTGGTCCTCGTCGGGGGCATGGCCCTTCTGTCGATCGGCCTGATCGCGGGCGCCGGATCGCAGGCGATCGATCGGCGCGTTCGTGGCGGCATGGCGTACCACGGGCCGTCGCCCGTCCTGGTGTTCGCCGTCACGATTCCGATCAGCTACGTGGTCGCGTTCGGTGTCGGGCTCCCACTCGCCTTCATCGCCGCCGACATCGACCGACCCGTGGCGGAACTGCTCCTCATCGCGCTCCAGGCCGCGGTGACGCTCGGAGTCGTGCGCCTGGTCGTCGTCGGGACCGGCGGCCTGTCGTGGGCCGAGATCGGGTTCACCCGGTCGACCCGCACGGTCATGAATGACGTCGCGTGGGGCGTGGTCATGGCCGGCCCGGCGATCGTCCTGACGATCATCGCGTCCGTGTTGCTCGTGACGATCTTCGCGGTTGCGCCGGCGAGCCCGTTGCCCCCAACCGGGTCGGCTGCCGGGCTCGTCCTGCACCTGGTCGCCGGCGCGATCGTGGCCCCGTTCGCGGAGGAGGTCATGTTCCGTGGCGTCGCCACCACCGCGTGGGTTCGCACCAGCGGCGTCCGCGCGGGGATCGTGCGTGCGGCCCTCCTGTTCGGCGCCGCGCACGTCCTGCTCATCGGTGGCGATTCGGCCGGTCAGGCCTTCGCCCTGGCCGCCGTCGGGTTCCTCGGGCGGCTTCCCGTTGCGCTGATCCTGGGCTGGGTCTTTGTTCGACGACGGACCATCTGGGCTCCCTGCGCCCTCCACGCCGTGTTCAACGCGGCGCTCATCGTTCTCGCCGAACTTGCCATGAACGCGGCGCCGGCGGGCTGACGCCGGGGCGCCGATACCCGGGCCGCGTCGGGTCTGCGATCACCCGGACGGTGACCCGCCGGTGAGCCCGGGGTGAGTGCCACTGGGTAGTCTGCGCCTGTCCCTGGATCCGGATGGCGGGGGGAATCGGCGGGCTCTCGTCGTTCGGGTCCGGGGACATCCCCAGGAGTCTCGCAAGAGATCGGAGGTCGCTGACGGTGCCCATCGTGCCTGAGTCGCCGGCGCCGGCGAGTCCTGTCGATCGCCGCATGGAGCGCCGCCCGGGTCGGGCGATTCGGGAGATGCCGCTGCCGGAGCGTCCGCGCGAGCGCCTCTCGGCCCGCGGCGCGTCCGGCCTCACCGCCGCCGAGCTCATCGGCCTGGTCTGGGGCTCAGGATCGCGCGCCGCGAATGCCGTCGCCCTTGCCGAAGACGCCCTGGCCAGGTTCGACGGTCTGGCCGGCCTCGCACACGCATCGGGGCCCGAGCTCGAGTCCATTCCCGGCGTGGGTGTCGCGCGGTCCGCGCAGATCATCGCGGCCTTCGAGCTCGGGCGGCGCCAACTCGCCGACTGGCCGACAGGCCGCTGGTCGGTCCGCGGGCCCCGTGACGTCGCCGACCGGCTCGTCCTCCAGATGGGGCGGTTGGAGCGCGAGGAACTGTGGGTCGTCCTGCTCAACACGAAGAACGTCGTCCTGCGCGTGGTGCCGGTCTACCGGGGCAACGTGTCGGCGTCGCTGGTCCGCGTCGGCGAGCTGTTCCAGGATGCGGTGCGCCTCGGTGCGAGCGGGGTGATCCTTGCCCACAATCACCCGTCCGGTGATCCGACGCCGAGCCCCGACGATCTGCACCTGACGGCCGAGGCGCTCGCCGCCGGCCGCCTGCTGGACATCGAGCTCCTCGACCACGTCGTCGTCGGCCACGACGCCTGGGTCTCACTCCGTGACCGCGGCGTGGCGTTCGATCGGGTCGGGCCGTCGGTCGCGGAGGCTCGCTGACCACCATCGGCCGCGCTGGCCGCCACCTGGCGTCCTGCCGGCGCCGGGCGCCCATTGGACCGGCGGGTATACTGCTCGGGCTCGCCCGCCGGGAAGCGGCATCCGCGATCCACTCGGCTGCGGAGGCGCCGCGCGACCGGCGCCGTCGCTCATCCACGCGACCATCCGACCCGACACGAAGGACCCGCTCACCGACCATGCTGGATCGACTCTTCGGCCTGTTCTCCCGCGACATCGGGATCGACCTGGGCACGGCCAACACCCTGGTCCATGTCCGCGACCGCGGCATCGTCATGAGCGAGCCGTCTGTGGTGGCGATCGACGCGAAGACCAAGCGGGTGCTGGCCATCGGTGCCGAGGCCAAGCGGATGGTCGGTCGGACCCCCGCGAGCATCATCGCGGTGCGTCCGCTGCGTGACGGTGTGATCAGCGACTTCGACGTGACCGAGCAGATGCTCAAGTATTTCGTCAACCGGGTCCACGACCGCGTCGGGCTCATCCCGCGCCCCCGGATCGTCGTCGGCGTCCCGTCCGGCGTGACCGAGGTCGAGAAGCGCGCCGTACGCGACGCGGCCCTGAATGCCGGCGCGCGCTGGGCCCAGCTCATCGAGGAACCGATGGCCGCCGCGATCGGAGCCGGCCTCCCGGTCAGCGAGCCGTCCGGCAGCCTGATCGTGGACATCGGGGGAGGGACCACCGAGGTCGCGGTGATCAGCCTGGGCGGGATCGTGGTCAGCCGGAGCATCCGCATCGGCGGTGATGAGATGGATCAGGACATCGTCAGCTTCGCGCGACGCGAGTACAACCTGTTCCTCGGCGAGCGAACCTCGGAGGACATCAAGATCGCGATCGGTTCGGCCTATCCGGGAGAGTGGGATCAGCGTCGGGTGACCCTCCGGGGCCGCGACCTCCTCACCGGGCTGCCCCGCAGTGTTGAAGTTGGCGCCGACCAGATCCGCGAGGCGATCGAGCCGTCCGTGATGCAGATCGTCGAGACGATCAAGGACACCATCGAGGAAACACCGCCCGAACTCGTGGCCGACATCATGGACCAGGGCATCGTCCTCGCCGGGGGCGGCGCCCTGCTTGCCGGACTCGATCGGCGCGTGGCCGAAGCCACCCAGATGCCTGTTCACATTGCCGACGATCCGCTGACCTGCGTTGTGCGCGGCACCGGGGTCGTGCTCGAGAACCTCGACTCGATGAAGCGCGTCCTCATCGCCGACACCTACGCCGGCCCGCCGCGCTGACCGGTTGAGCGAGGCCGCGATGAGCGGACTGTTCGCCACCCGCCAGGCCCGCCGTCGGGTCGTGGCGTATACGACCCTCGTGGCGATCACGTTCGTCCTGATGGCCTTCTCGAGAAATCCCGCGGTGACCGAGTTCCAGCGCGGCGTCGGCTTCGCGCTGCGGCCAGCCCAGGAAGCGCTCGACGACCTCGGTCGGCAGGTCGAGGACGTCATCGGGGCCATCTCGGAAATCGATCGGCTGCGCCTGGACAACCAGTCGCTGCGCGCCGAGCTGGATCGGCTCCGCGCCCAGAACCGGACCGTGGACGAACTCCGCCGCGAGAACGCCGTGCTGAGCGCGATCCTCCAGATTCGCAACGGGTTCGAGTACGAGACGATTGCCGCCCAGGTCATCGCCCGCGAGTCGTCGGAGTTCCGTCGTCTGGTCACGATTGGCAAGGGAACCGACGAGGGAATCTCGATCGGGGATGTCGTCGTCGGCGACGGCGGCGCCCTCGCCGGGCGGGTTGTCGAGGTGGGGGCGACCTTCGCCAAGGTGCTCCTGATCACGGACACCGCCTCGACCGTGATTGGCCAGCTCGCCTCGAGCGGAGCGACCGGCGAGGTGATCGGCCAGCTGGGTGGCGTGCTGATCATGGGCAAGATCGATTCGGCCGAGCAGGTCGTTCTCGGCGAGGAGGTCGTCACCGCCGGCATCGAGCTGGCCGGCGGGATCCGCTCGCCATATCCGCGCGGGCTGCTCATCGGGCGGGTCGTCGAAGTCAGCCGCGACGCCAACGAGGTCGTCCAGGTTGCATTCCTGGAGCCTGCGGCCTCGGTCGATCGGTTGCGCTTCGTGCTCGTCATCCTCGATTACGAGGGTGGTCTGCCGGGGATCGACGAGCAACCGACTGACTGCACCCCGACCGACGGTAGCGGCGGGACGCTGCCCGACGTCGACCGGCCCTGTGCCACGCCCGCCGCGGCCCCGCTGCCCACGCCGACGACCCGCCCCTAGACGTCAACGCGCCGCGGCAGGCCCTGCGCCAGGTCTCGCGGCCGGGCCGCCGGTCGCCGAGCCGCTGAGACGCCGTCCGGCGGCACACCGTGGCGGCACGCCGCGTCGATGGCCTGAATTGCTGGTGGCGCGGACGCACCACCCCCAACACCACGTGACGGAAGCGTTCCCCGCCGGACCACCCCAATTTCACCCCGATGGGGCTACCGGGCCCCGGACCATGTCGTCGTTGAGGTTGTGACGCCCATCGATGAGCCTGACCGAGCACTCATCCCGCTCACGTTGCTGAGCGATCCGCTCGGGAGTTTTCCACATGCGCCAGTTGGCCGTCGCGCTCATCCTGACGCTCGCCGCCGCCGCCGGGATGTTCGTTCCTCCGCGGCCTGCAGCCGCCGTCGAGGGTGGCCCGAAGATCGTCATCATCGTCGGCGCGACCCACGGCGCGACCGACTCCTACCGTCAGAAGGCCGATGCCGAGTACGCCGAGGCGATCAAGTACAGCTCCAACGTCATCAAGGTGTACAGCCCCAATGCCACCTGGGATGCGGTGAAGGCTGCCGTGGCTGGCGCATCCATCGTGATCTACCACGGCCATGGCAACGGCTGGCCCAGCCCGTACACGTACGACCCGAACTACACGACGAAGAACGGTTTCGGCCTGAACCAGACGGCCGGCCAGGGGGACTACAACAACAAGTACTACGGCGAACCGTCCATCGAGACCCTGAGGCCGGCCGCCAACGCGGTCATGCTCCTGCACAACCTGTGCTACGCGGCCGGAAACTCGGAGCCCGGGAATCCGGAGCCCACCGAGGCGGTCGCCCGGCAGCGCGCCGACAACTATGCGTCCGCGTTCCTTCGCGCCGGGTTCGGTGCCGTGATCGCCGGCGGTCACGAGGGCGCTTCGTCCTACATCCAGGACCTCTTCACCACGTCGCAGACGCTGAACGAGCTGTGGCGCGCCGCGCCGGGCGCCCATGGGAATACGTTCTCGTTCGCCTCCGCGAGAACGCCGGGGGCGATCGTCCAGATGGATCCGGACGCTCCCGGCGTCGGCTTCTATCGAGCCATCTCGGGCAATCTCAACCTGACGACCAACGACGTGATGTCGGGTGTGGCGGTCCCGCCCCAACCGAGTCCGGTCACGCGTCTCGCCGGCGCTGACCGCTACTCGACGGCGGCCGCGATCAGCGC
>ERZ1292633.3417-Hain-H41-02um-R1-3417-length-15468-cov-29_pt1 | contig 15468 bp, 14 predicted proteins | sample MGYA00564406_ERZ1292633 | MGnify/ENA primary metagenome ERZ1292633 (study PRJEB36523, sample SAMEA6512639) | groundwater metagenome | collected 2019-01-08 | study: AquaDiva: Metagenomics assemblies of 32 groundwater samples
CAAGGGAGCTGGACAGGCCGCCTTTCAAGGTGCTGGGAAGCGATCTTCTCATAGATATTGCAAAGGCCCACCCATCAACGCTGGAAGGTCTAAGAAATATTCGCGGGGTTACGGAAAGGGTGGTAGAAAGATATGGCAAAGGAGTTCTGGAGGCGATAAAAAATGGAAATAGTGTCCCTCCTGAGCAGTGTCCCAGGTTTGAACGGATCGAGAGGTCAAGAAGGAATGAGGCTGAGTTGCAGAGGTTTGAGCGTCTCAAGGCAGTATCTGCACGCATAGCTAGCGAGCTGGCTATTGATCCGGCAATCTTATGTACCAATGCATCTCTTTCAGCCATAGCTTCGGCGACGCCGATCACTCTTGAAGAGGTAATGAAAGTAACCCTAAAGTCCTGGCAGAGAGATCTCCTGGGCAGGGAATTCCTTGCCGTATTCGGATGATTATATGGCTGATTATTTCATTTCAGATATTTCACAGTCCGAGATTGTCAGGGAGAAGGCAAAGGCAAGGGAGTTAAGGGCAAGTCAGTGGTGGAAAAGGAGGGTGGCAGAGGGGATATGCCATTACTGCCAGAAGCACTTCAAACCGTCGGAACTGACTATGGATCATGTGGTCCCTGTAATCCGTGGAGGTAAGAGCACAAAGGGGAATGTGGTTCCATGCTGCAAGGAGTGCAACAATAAGAAGAAGCATATGTTGCCTATAGAGTGGATGGAATATCTGGATAGCTTAAAATAAGCGGATGGCGTTAGACTTTAATCGGGATCATTATTCAAGGAAGATTGAATACAGCTTATCATAGGTCTTTTCCAGGCCTTCCGATACAACCCTTATATCTCCAATAACAGGCATGAAGTTTGAGTCCCCGTTCCAGCGGGGGACAATGTGATAGTGGACATGGTCTATAATCCCGGCCCCTGCGGAGCGTCCAAGGTTTGCTCCTACATTGAACCCCTGCGGATTTATGGCCTTTTTAAGGACGTTGACACATCTCCTAACATTGATTGATATATCGGTTAGTTCCATGTCTGAAAGGTCATTCAGGTCAGCCGTATGTCTGTAAGGAGCCACCATTAAATGTCCTACGGCATAAGGGAATTTATTCATAATGACAAAGGAGTTTTCCCCTCTGAAGAGTATCAAGTTCTCCCTGTCGCTTTCCTTCTTAGTTAGATCACAGAATATGCACCCCTTCTGCTCATCGCATCTTTCGATATACTCCATCCTCCACGGAGCCCATATCTTTTCCATCTAATATCTCCAAAATGAAATAACCGCAGAGACACAGAGCAAAATCTTTATCCACAGATTACACAGATTGCACAGATTTTGAGATTTAATCTGCGTTAATCGGTGGAATCTGTGGACACATGGCTCTTCTAATGCCTTTGAGACCTTGATTAAAAGGTATTTAGGTTCTGCTTCTCATTATCCTTGAAACTTCTTTAGTGGTCTTCAGGATTTCTAAAGCCTCTTCCTTTGTCAGAGACCCCATTCCGCAGCTTGGGGTAATCATTGACTGTTCGGAAATCATCCGCCTGTCAACGCCAGCTGCAACAATTTTATCAACAGCCTCTGTAAGACGGTTTACCAGAAAGTCTACCTCCATCCTGCCGCCCCTGTCGGTGGGTACAATCCCCCAGGCCAGGATTCCGCCTCTTTCAAGGAACCTCTTCAGCTCCTCATGATACATCCCCAGTTTTTCTACATACCCGTAGGCGTCGAAGTTGACAATATCTATCCTGCTTTCAAAAGGGAGCGACCAGTCCATATTCCCGCAGCAGTGAATCCCGGATATCCCGTTCTTTTCCTTTATCCCGTCTATTACCTCATTCCAGTACTCTATTACCTGCTCCTTTGATACATTAAAATATGCGGAACCGTAAGAGGTCATGGCCGGTTCATCCATAAAGATAATGACAGGGAGGTTAAACCTGCTGAGTCCCTCGATCTGCCAGACGGCCTTCATCCGAAGTGTCTTAAGGACTGAATCAAAGAGATCTGGATTATAAATAACGTAACCGCCCTGCTGGTCCTTCATACCCATCCCAAAGGTTATAGGGCCTGTAATATGTCCCTTCAACGCCACAATTTCCTTGGGAAGAGCTGATTTAAGCCTGTCCAGCATAGCATAATACCCTGGAGCAAATTCCCGGCTCAGTGCAAAGTACTCAGCATCTCCTGCGAAGAAATGTTCATAGAATCTCTCCAGATCTGGGGTCAGATCGCCGGCTGCATCGATCCATATCTTATTAGATTTGACATCAGCCCGTATCCTGGGCATCCCCTCGCTGTATTGCCATACCATCCCCTCAACAGGGCCTCTCTGGGGCAACTGAGGCCAGATGGGTATCTCAGGCAGATATTCAAGTACGAGTGATACAGCCTCTTCAGGGTCAAGAACCGGCAGACTCCCGATTCCTGTGGCCAACCATCTTGGTTTAAAATTCATAGAATGTTCCTAATACAAAGATTTAAATTTACCGCTGAGACGCGGAGACGCTGAGTTAAACATCTTGAAATTATTGATTCTTTTCTCTGCGCCTCTGCGGTGAGAAAAAACTTTTTATGAAACCATCAATTTTGCATGACCGTAACACAGAGTTTTCATTGGTGTCAAGAAGGAAAAGGGCTAATTTAGAAGGGTCAAGGCCTATCCCTTGTCGGCAGCGCTCATTAACAAAAGCAAAAACCTCTTTCTGTATTCCTCATCGTCAATGGCCCTGAGACATCTTATGACCTCCCTCTCATCAGGAGAAAGCCCCTTCATGTCGGCATAAGCTGCAACCTTTTCGTGCGCCTCATCTGCCGCCATCGGCTTTTCATAAAAGTAACCAACGTCCGTATCCAAAGCAGATGCAATCCTCTGAAGCATCTCCGCGCTTACCCTGTTCAGTCCGTTTTCATATTTCTGTATCTGCTGGTAGGTGACGCCAACAATCTCGCCAAGTTTTTCCTGGGATATTTTCAGGTCCCTCCTCCGCCTCTTGATCTTCGAACCGATTGGATGTCTTATTGCCTTTCTTCATCAGCCTCTCTCCAATTGACTTTATGGATAGGGTTATTGTGGCTCCACTAACCTCAAAGGGGGTAGAAAAGGTTTACCCGTTTGAAGTCAAGATTACTGCAGAAGACGGCGTAAGTGATGCTTCTAAAATACTCCTTGATCAGATTCGCACGCTCGACAAGTCCAGGCTTGGCAAGAAAATAGGGAAGTTGGGCCATAAAAAAATGGAAGAGGTAAGCCAGGCTATCAGGATCAGTCTGGACGTCTGAATCTCCCCTCACTCCCCCCTTCCGCGCGCCATCGGAAGCAACCCTTTCGGATTCAAAAACTGCCAAGAAACCTGAAAAAATGCATGTCCTGAGCGCAGTCGAACGGATCGGCTCGAACTTCATTTTGGGCCAAAAGCTGGCTTCACGAATGGCAGCGTGGGCTTATGCCCACTGGAAATAAAGGTGTTTATTGGATGTCCCTCTTTTTTTCGCAGCGCTCCTTTAATGGTCGTTGACCCTATTTCCCTGTATTTTCCTGCTATTCCCCTATATTTTCCAAGAATGCCCAAAAATAAAATTAATTGACAATGAAACAACGTAACGGTATAAAGAATATCAACATATTGAGAAAAAATTATAAGGGGGCATCTAATGAAAAAACTTTATGCAATGGTTGTGATTCTTGTGGGCTTGTATCTTCCCACATACGTATTCGCACAACCTTCCTTTACACCTAAGACAGATTTCACAACCGGAACTAATCCATACTCTGTTTCGACTGGTGATTTCAACGGAGACGGGAAACCGGACATGGCAGTAGCGAATTATAATTCTGATTCTGTTTCAGTATTTTTGAACACGACAGCTTCGGGAGCTTCTACTCCTTCTTTTACGGCAAAGACAGATTTCACAACCGGAATTGATCCAGACTCTGTTTCAATTGGTGATTTCAACGGAGACGGGAAACCGGATATGGCTGTGGCGAATCTGATTTCAACTACTGTTTCAGTATTTTTGAACACGACAGCTTCGGGAGCTTCTACTCCTTCTTTTTACGCAAGGACAGATTTCACAACAGGAGGGACTCCATACTCTGTTTCAATTGGTGATTTCAACGGAGATGGAAAACCGGATATGGCTGTGGTGAATCGGGCTTCAACTACTGTTTCAGTATTATTGAACACGACATCGCCGGGAGCTTCTACTCCTTCTTTTACCGCAAAGACAGATTTCACAACAGGAAGTAATCCAGACTCTGTTTCAATTGGTGACCTCAACGGAGACGGAAAACCGGACATGGCTGTGGGAAATTTTTCAGCAAGTACTGTTTCAGTATTATTGAACACGACATCGCCAGGAGCTTCTACTCCTTCTTTTACCGCAAAGACAGATTTCATAACAGGAAATAGTCCAGACTCTGTTTCAATTGGTGATTTCAATGGAGACGGGAAGCAGGATCTGGCTGTGACGAATGATTTAAGTACTGTTTCAGTATTATTGAACACGACATCGCCGGGAGCTTCTACTCCTTCTTTTACGGCTAAGACAGATTTCACAACCGGAAGTAATCCAGACTCTGTTTCAATTGGTGATTTCAACGGAGACGGGAAACCGGATATGGCCGTGGCGAATCATAATTCTAATACTGTTTCAGTTTTGTTGAACACCACTCCTACAAATATATCAGGACCAACAGATGCCTGCATAAAATGGTCTCTATTGAGTACAAATGCGGTAACTTCTGCCGTAGGCAATATAAATGGACAGCCTGAGTCTATGGGAGTGGGATCATCTTCTCCGTTTATGTCAATCTACCTTCCTTACAGCAACGGTCAACGACTTTGGGTAGGTAATACCGGGTGGGTCGCAGCTCCTTTAGACCCTATGCGTTATATTGAGTTCAATGCTTCTCCTCAACCTGGGAATAGCCTTAATGTTACTAACCTTTCCTTCAAGTATGGTGATTTTCCTCTCGCTACCGACTTTAACATTTTGAATTTTCAGGCTTATTATTCAACTGATGGTTGGGCGAGCAGTACGATATTGAATTCGACTGAAATATATTTAAACACTGCTATGACAACATTTACGGCACAAAACTTAAATGTGCCGGTAGCAAGCGGTCAAACTTTTTCTCTAAGAATCTATCCTTATGCGCTTCAGGATGGTATGGCTATGACTCCTACTTTTGCAATTCACAATAATGTTGCCATCTGTGGAACAACAGCCCCTGAAGTTTTAGACACAGGCTCCATTTGCGGGATCAAGTATAACGACTTGAACGGAGACGGTCAGCAACAGTTAACTGAGCCGGTACTTCCGGGCTGGACAATCAACTTGTCGTACAACCAGGCGGCCGGACCCATGACGATGACTACTACAACAGACAAAGAAGGTAAATATTGTTTCACCAAATTGACGCCGGGCGACTACAAGATCGAAGAGGAAATGCAATACGGATGGCAGCAAACGGCTCCACCATATCCGGGCACCTACACGGCAACGCTCGCAGCGGGACAGAACCTTGACCATCAGAATTTTGGAAACCAACTCATACCAAGGACCGTCTGTGTTGAACCACCATTGGGAATGGTTGCATGGTGGCCGCTGGATGAAACGTCCGGCTCGACATCGATTGATATTGCAGGATTCAACAATAGCGGCACACGCATGAACGCCCCTACACCAGTGACGGCAAAAGTCTTGGGGGGATTACAGTTCGATGGATTAAATGACTACGTGAACGTGTCCAACCAATCTGAGCTCAACTTCGGTACAGGTGATTTTTCTTTCGATGCATGGATTAATACAACGGATAGGACAGGTGCGAAAATTCTTGTTGACAAACGAACCTCGTCAACCGGCTACAGAGGATATTCCTTTTTTCTCATGAACGGCAAGCTTGCTCTGCAAATGGCTGATGGGACGTATACGCAATATTTTTCGCCGGTTTCTGTTGCTGACGGCAACTGGCATCATATCGCAGTAACGGTCTCAAGAGCCAGTCAAACAGGGATACTCTTCTATCTCGATGGTGTGGATACGCAATTCGGCAATCCAACACTGCGCCCGGGTTCACTCAACAACAACGGTCTTCTACGGATCGGCAGTCAATCCTTCTCGCTCGGCTACCGGTTCAAAGGAGCGCTGGATGAGATTGAGTTATTTAACCGTGTTCTCACGAAAGCAGAAATCGTCGCGATATATAAGGCCGGCAGTGACGGAAAGTGCAAACGCGGCAGCATTTGCGGTATGAAGTTCAATGATCTGAACTGTAACGGCGTGAGAAATACGGGTGAACCGGGACTTCCGAACTGGACAATCAACTTGACAGGTGCAGCGACGATGACTGATACAACAGACGAAAAAGGGAACTATTGTTTCAACAACTTGTCTGCCGGGACATACACTATCGCAGAGGTAAACCAAGCCGGTTGGCAGCAAACGTTGCCACCATATCAGGGCACCTACACGGGTCCGCTCCAAGCGGGACAGAATTTCAACATGGTCAACTTTGGGAACGTGGACACAACGAACTCGCCCCCTGTTGCGAATGCGGGTACTGACCAGAATGTGGCAACGGGCACGCTGGTGACGCTGAACGGCAGCGGGAGCAGCGATCCCTGGAACGGTTGCGGCATTAAGTCTAAGCTGACTTATAGTTGGTCGTTCACGTCAAGGCCCGTAGGCAGCGCAGCGACACTGTCAAGTGCGACCGTGAACCTCCCGACGTTTACGGCTGACAAGGGCGGATTGTATGTGCTTAGTCTGGTTGTCTATGACGGTACGCTGAACAGCGCGGCGGATACGGTGACGGTCACGGCGGTCCCGGGCGCAAACTTCAAAATGCCCGACACCGGCCAGACAACGAGTTACACGAACACTTTCGGCGAGGACCATGACTATACCATCAACCCGCCGTCATATACAGATAACGGCAACGGCACGATCAGGGACAACGTCACCGGCCTTGTCTGGCAGAAGCTGGATGATAACGCGACAAGGAGCTGGGCCGGCGCGACAACCTATTGCGACAACCTCACCCTTGGCGCTCAGACGGACTGGCGTCTGCCCTCGCGAATAGAGCTTATCAGCATTGTTAATTATGGCATTTACAACCCTGCTATCAATGCCGCATTTTTCCCAGGCACAAACTCTTCGAACTATTGGTCGTCTACTACCTCCGCGGGCAATACGGCAAACGCGTGGTATGTGTATTTCTACGGCGGCTACACGCACTACAGTAATAAGACTAGCACTTCCTATGTCCGTTGCGTGCGTGGACAGTGAGTTGGTGATTTGATCATTGATGTTCTTTGATTATTTGATGGTCTCGTAAAAAGTCAAATTTTCACACGGAGGCACAGAGAACACGAAGATAACCTATTGAGAATGAAGGGTTTTTCTCTTTGTGACTTTGTGGCTTTGTGTGAGACCAGTCTTTTTACGAATGTATCAATTTTCGCGCAAAGGTTTTTATCAGGTTCAATTTAAAAAGGAGGAACATAAAATGACAAAGGTATTCGTGATCTGCATGGCTTTTATGTATATGGTGTTGCCTGGCGTATCAGCGGCGGGCAGCCTTACTGACAACGGCAATGGAACAGTGACGGACAGTGGGACCCTTTTGACGTGGCAGCAGGGTGGGAACGGCCCTATGACGTGGGCAGCGGCACTCACTTATTGCGAAGGACTCATCTTGGCGGGGGGGCAGTATGACTGGCGGCTGCCAAATATCAAGGAACTGGGTTCGCTTGCTGACGATTCGCGGGTCAACCCGGCGATTGATCCCCTGTTTACCAGTACAATCTCTTCGGGCTATTGGTCGTCTACCACGGTCGCCAGCAGCACATCTAACGCGTGGAATGTGAATTTCAGCTACGGCTACTCGCCCTTCAGCTATAAGACTAGTTCAAATTATGTGCGTTGCGTACGTGGCGGACAGTGAATTGATTGTTTGATTATTGATTTGCCTGTAGCAATACACAGAGGAATTATTGCGGATGGATCCCAAAACATCATCTTTCTTCCTCCCGCTCTTCAAGAAGAAACCGGAGGGCAAGGCCTTTTTTATCTTTAGGGCGCGGTAAATCCCAAAAGCGCGCGGCTATCTTGCCTGTGCCGATATGCACCAATCCAGCCCGTTCCAGAGTAAAGAGGTGGGGCGGGAACTCTGTTTCATCTCTCTTGATGGGTATGAGCTTTGCAATCGGTTTCCCCCTGTCAGTTACAAGCACTTCTTCTCCTGCTTTTACATTTGTCAGGTATTCGCTTATAGATGCCTTCAATTCGGAAACAGCCGCCGTCCTCATAATACACCTCCAGTCCATAATAAATAAAGGGGACGGTTCTAAGAGTAAAGAGGGTCAAATCTTTATTGTTGACAACCGGCTGCAAATACTGAATTTCAGGCTTTTAGACAGTTCCCTTTACTTGGGGGACTCATAGGGATCAGACATTGCTAACTTGCTTTTATGTAGTCGTAAATGTGTTTATCTGGTGTTTGTAAAATATAGAGAAATGGCAAGGGTGGAAAGGGAAAATCAAGACCTGTAATGAGGTATCAGGCAGTTTTTTTGCCGGTTCTTTCATGCACTACCTGCTCCCATACAGTATCCCTGATTTTTTCTAAGGGAATATGCTTTTTTGCATACTTTTGTAAAGACCCGCCGACACTCTTTACAGGCCTTACTATGACATTCCCTTCCATTAACTCAAATTCCACTATATCGCTTCCCAAGAGCGTTCTTATCTCTTTTGGGATTGTAACCTGCCCTTTTGATGTGATTTTAACAGCCGTTGTCGTTAGCATAAAAACTCCTTACCAAATCTATAAGTATTACTTATAGCAAATGTAATACAAAATTCCCTCCTTGTCAATTTTCAAATTCGACTCATTAGCCTTCTCTCTTTTCCTCCCCCTCAACTTCTTTTACGCTTTATAAAAAAACGGGATTTATTGGGGAAGGGGAAAACTAGAGAAGGGATAGAGGGTCAAATCTTTATTGTTGACAACCGGCTGCAAATGCTGAAATTTCAGGCTTTTAGACAGTCCCCTTTACTTGGCCAGGTAGGGCGTGGACTCATCGAGGTCAGACATTGCTAACTTGCTTTTGTGTAGTCGTAAATGTGTTTATCCGGTGTTTGTAAAATATAGAGAAATGGCAAGGGTGGAGAGGGAAAATCAAGACCTGTAATGAGGTATCAGGCAGTTTTTTTGCCGGTTCTTTCATGCACTACCTGCTCCCATACAGTATCCCTGATTTTTTCTAAGGGAATATGCTTTTTTGCATACTTTTGTAAAGACCCGCCGACACTCTTTACAGGCCTTACTATGACATTCCCTTCCATTAACTCAAATTCCACTATATCGCTTCCCAAGAGCGTTCTTATCTCTTTTGGGATTGTAACCTGCCCTTTTGATGTGATTTTAACAGCCGTTGTCGTTAGCATAAAAACTCCTTACCAAATGAGCCTCTTGCAAAAGTCTTTTCCCCCTCCCTTGACGGGAGGGGGTGAGGGGGTGGGTGAACTTTCAAATGTGTCTAAATGGGACTTTCACCCCCACCCTAACCCTCCCCCGTCAAGAGGGAGGGGATATTTTTTGCATTTTGCAAGAGGCTCAAATCTATAAGTATTGCTTGCTTAGGGTGTTCCTTTGAAAAAAGTCTTTCCGGGAATGAACAGATAGTTCAGGCCGAACATCTGGTTATTGAAGGCGTTGAATATGGAATCTGCCTCTTCTCCAAGGAAGAGGTTGAAAAAGGAGAATTTCTTTTTTTCCATATACTTGACATACGGCTTACCCTTTATCCCAGCCATCCTTGATACTCCGTCTATAGCATCCTCAAGGTTGCCGAGTTCATCAACCAGCTTCAGATCTTTCGCCTGTTCCCCCGTGAATATCCGGCCGTCTGCAAGCCCTTTTACGTAATCCTCCGGGAGTTTCCTCCCCTTTGCAACGACCCCCACAAACTGTTTGTATGTATTGTCTATTACTCCCTGCAATAGTTCCCTTTCCGAGTCGGACATGGGCCTCAGGGGTGAACCGATGTCTTTAAACTCCCCACTCTTAACTACATAACCCTTAAGCCCTATCTTTCCGAACAACTCTTCAAAGTTGGCAAACTCCATAAGGACGCCGATACTCCCGGTAAGGGTACCTGGATTTGCATATATCTTCTCAACTCCACACGCGATGTAGTAGCCGCCTGATGCTGCAACGGAGCCCATAGAGACAACAACTTTTTTGTCCTTTATCTTTGAAACCTCCCTGTATATTTCCTGAGAGGCCCCCACACCACCGCCTGGACTGTTTATCCGTATTACTATCGCCTTTACATCCGAGCTTTTATCAGCTTCGTGGAGCTGTTCTATAACAGACTTGGAGTCTGTTATTATCCCTTTTACCGTTACAACCGCCACCTTGTCCTTTCCAAACCCGTCTCCAAAGAAGAGTGATACGATAGCTATCAGGAGGATGAGGCCGAAAAGGCTTGCTGCGGCAATGAAGATAAACTTTACTGCCTTCTTTATCAAGATTACTCCTTACCTGTGTTATTGAATTTATCTTTTAAGACATCTCCGAAGCTTGTCTTGCCGCTTCCCTGTTTCTGAAAAAAATCCTTTATTGCTGCCTTCTCCTCGTCCTTTTCAAGCGACTTTACGCTTAAAGATATCTTCCTGTCGGCGATGTCCAGACCAAGAACCTTAGCCGTCAGTACCTCCCCTTCCTTAACCACATCAGAAGGCTTTTTCTCCTTCTCTTTTACAAGCTCGGATGCGTGAATCAGGCCTTCTATTCCATCTTCTATCTCAAGGAAGACACCAAAATCGGTCACACTGCTTACCTTCCCGCTGATAATAGCCCCTTTCGGATATTTCGCGTGGATATCAAGCCAAGGGTCTTTTGTAAGATGCTTTATCCCCAGGGAGAGCTTTTCTTTTGCCTTGTCTATATTGAGTACCACAGCCTCGACCTCGTCTCCTGTCTTGAACAGTTCCGAAGGGTGCTTTATCTTCTTGGTCCATGAGATGTCGGAGAGGTGGACAAGGCCGTCTATTCCTTCTTCTGCCTCTATGAATAGACCGAAATCAGTTATGCTTTTAATGGTTCCTTTTATGTGACTACCAACAGGATGATTCACTTCCAGGGTATCCCAAGGATTAGGAAGGGTCTGCCTGAGACCAAGTGCGAGTTTACGGCTGGATGGAACGATATCAAGAACTGTAGCCTCAACGGTTTCTCCAAGGGACAGGATTGAAGAGGGATGTTTCACCTTCCGCGTCCATGACATCTCAGATACATGTATCATCCCTTCCACACCTTCCTCCAGCTCGATAAAGGCGCCGAAATCAGTAAGGTTTACAACCTTTCCCTTTACCCTCGTTCCAACCGGATACTTATTTATGACATCCTTCCAGGGGTCATCGGTTGTCTGTTTCATACCCAGGGAGATTTTTTTATTTGCCATGTCGAGCTTTAATATCTGGACAGTAATCTTATCTCCTATCTTCAGGACTTCTGACGCCTTGTTTGTTCTTTTCCATGAAATATCGTTTATATGTAACAGGCCGTCTATACCGCCGATATCTACGAAGGCGCCGTAATCCATGATGTTCTTCACAACACCTTCTACTATCGCACCTTCATGCACTCCTTCGAGGGTCTTTTCTCTCTGTTTTTCTCTTGACTCTTCAAGGCAGGCCCTTCTGGAAACAACCACGTTTTCTGCCTTTTTGTTATAGTTTAATACCTTGAACTGGAATGTCTTGCCTAAGAGGTCATCCATGCTCTTTACAGGTTTGATATCTACCTGGGACCCTGGAAGAAATGCCTGGACTCCGCCCAGATCAACAAACAGACCTCCCTTAACCTTTCCGGTTACCTTCCCCTCTATAAAGCCGCCCTGATCGCAGGATCTGGCTATATCATCCCATACTATCATCTTGGCAGCCTTTTTCCTGGAGAGTATGACCAGACCGTTTTTACCTTCCAGCTGTTCAATTATAGCCGAGATACTATCGCCCACCTTAATATCTACAGTTCCGTCAGGTTTCCTGAACTCCTCAATCGGAATTATTGCATCAGACTTGTATCCTATATCGAGAAGGATAGAATCAGAGGTTATTTTTACTACTTCACCCGTGACCGTCTCCCCTTCAGTCAGTTCACTGATGCTTTTTCCGAAAAGGGCCTCGAAAGACTCCTCTTCCCCTACTTTTTCGGGCCTTTCTTCCTGATCCTCCTGAAACTGCGCCTTTGCCTTATCCATTAACCCATTACCCCCTAAACAGAATTATATTGAAAACTTCAAAATGCAATCTGCATAATGAAAAACCATACATATTTGTGCTCTACAATTTACGCTTTTCACTTTGCGTTTCTCCATACTCTTTTATCCTCTTTACTACCTCATCTATAATCCACTCAGGAGTAGATGCACCTGCCGTTACGCCAACCTTTTTTACACCACTAAACCAAGCAGAATCAAGCTCAACAGCTACCTCAACATGATGGGTGTTCGGCTGTATACTCTTGCATATCTCGGCCAGCCTATTTGTATTGGCGCTGCTGTAACCACCTACCACTATCATGCAGTCAACTTCCAAAGCGATGTCCCTTGACTGGTCTTGTCTTATGGCGGTGGCCCCGCAAATAGTATTGAATACCCGTAGTTCACCAACCTTGCCAAGGCACTCATTTACAATAGCCTTAAGATTGTCAAAAGATTGAGTTGTCTGGGCCACAATCCCTATTTTCTTCTTTTTCGGGAGAGTTTCCAGTTTATCTGGTGAGTCTATCACTATTACGTCTTTTCCGCCATAACTTATTATGCTCTTTACCTCGGGGTGTTCCTTGTCCCCGACTATCACAACAAAGTATCCCTCAGTCCTTAGAAGAGTCGTAAGGTCCTGGGCCTTTTTGACAAAAGGGCATGTGGCATCAACTATCCTGAGCCCTTTCTTCTTTGCCCTGTCTATCTCATCGAGAGTCACACCGTGGGAACGTATAATTACCGTGCCTTGGTTTATATCCTCAACATCCTTTCTCACGCTTACCCCGGCGGCTGCCAGTTTATCAACTACCTGCGGATTATGAATAATGGAACCGAGGGTATATGTATCAGGGTTGCCGCTCTCGGCCTCCTGAAATGCCATCTTGGTTGCACGTTTTACACCGAAACAGAAACCGGCAGATTTTGCTAAGATAATTTCCATGATCCCAGTTAGGCGTGAATCGTAAGTAGTAAGGTGTAAACCTCAGACCTCACGCCTCACGGCTTTTGATAACCTCTATCATCTTCTCAACCACTTCCTTTATGCCAACGTTCGTGGAATCGACTAAAATAGAATCGTCGGCCATTTTTAGTGGTGCAATGTCTCTCGAAGAGTCATTAATGTCCCTTTTCTTTACGTCCTCTATCGTTTGTTCAAAGGTGACATCAAGCCCTTTAGCCGCCAGTTCCTTATAACGCCTCTTCCCCCTCTCTTCAAGGGATGCATCAAGGAAGAACTTGGCCTCTGCATTCGGGAATATGACTGTGCCTACATCCCTTCCTTCAAGGACAACTCCGCCATTCTCGCCCATTCTGCGCTGAAGGGAAAGTAGCGACTGCCGGACCTCTTTCCTGGCGGAGATATCGGAGGCTGCCATGCTCATCTCGGGTGTCCTTATCTCCTCCGAAACATCCTCGCCGTTCAGAATAGTACGAAGCCCGCCGTTATCGGGTAAGAACTCGATCTTCACTCTGTCACACAGGCTGCTCAGGGCAACACCGCTGTTGATATCAACATTCTCCCGCTTTGCCTGAAGCGCAACTGCCCTGTACATGGCTCCGGTGTCAATGTATGTATACCCGAGCTTCATAGCCAGGAGCTTGGCTACTGTGCTCTTCCCTGACCCTGAAGGCCCGTCTATGGCTACAATGATCTTTTTCATTGGATGCTGACCTTTTTAATCAGTTCTTCAAAACCGGGGAATGATGTGTCTATGCACTCGACATCTTCTATAGTTGTTATCCCGTCTGTCCCAGAAGCGGCAACAGTCATGGTCATTGCTATCCTGTGGTCGCCGTGGCTTTTTAATGTGACGCCGCCTTTCGGTTTTCCGCCGACTATAACAGCGCCATCTTCACGTTCAGTAACTGCTATATCCATAGCTCTCAGTTCAGAGGCTAAAGTTGCGATCCTATCTGTTTCTTTGACCCTCAGCTCTTTAGCATCTCCAATCGTTGTTGTCCCTTCTGCATATGCAGCAGCAGCGCCTATAACAGGCAGTTCGTCTATTGCTCGTGGAATTAAATCTCCTTTTATTTCTATGCCCCTGAGGTTGCTTGATTTTACCCTGATATCGCCGACAGGCTCTCCGCAGACTTCGCGCCTGTTTACAATTTTCAGATTGCCCCCCATTTGTTCCAATATGTCAATTACACCAGATCTGGTCGGGTTGATCCCGACATTCTTTATCAAAAGGTCTGACTCTTCAGTTATCAGGGCATATACAATAAAAAAGGCTGCGGAGGATATATCACCTGGAACCTCTATATCTTTGGCAACAAGCCTCTGTCCACCTGCAATACTGACTGAATTATCTTTTCTTTCAACCTTTGCTCCGAAGTAAGCCAACATCCTCTCCGTATGGTCTCTCGATAAAGTCGGCTCAGTTACAGTAGTAACGCCGTCTGCATAAAGTCCCGCAAGCAGAATGGCGGACTTCACCTGTGCGCTTGCAATGGGGGAGTTGTAAGTAATTCCTTTCAAATTTGATCCCACAATCGCAAGAGGGGCCTTGTTCCCGTTCTCTCTTCCGAATATCCTTGCGCCCATTTGACTTAGAGGCTCTATAACCCTCTTCATTGGTCTCTTCCTGAGGTACTGGTCCCCTGTTATAGTTGAGAAAAAACTTTGCCCGGAAAGGAGACCCGTAATGAGTCTTATGGTTGTCCCTGAGTTCCCGGCATCTATAATGTCGTCAGGCTCTTTGAGGCTATACAGTCCCTTGCCATGAACAATAACTTCATCTCCCGATTCATCTATGACTATACCCATCTGCCGGAAGGCCTTGAGGGTGGCCATGTTGTCCTCTCCCTTAAGAAGACCTTTTATCCTCGTGTCTCCATCAGCAATAGATGCAAACATCAACGCCCTGTGGGATATGGATTTATCCCCTGGGACACTGATTTCGCCTCTTAGGCCTTTTGTTTTTTTAACGGTTATATTTTTCATTTATTAGACCTTTGACACTGATTTACACAGATAGGATATGATTTCACTGATTTAAATCTGCGTTAATCATAGCAAAATCAGTGCTCATCTGTGTCAGATAACTATTGCTTAAATATCGAATCCCTTGCCTTCTTAGATTTATCAAACTCCTTAAAAATCTCATGCCCATCCGACTCTTTTATATAGCCCTTCAGTCTTGAGAGGCTTTTCTCAAATCTTGTTATCATATCAATGACAGCCTCT
>ERZ1292633.3420-Hain-H41-02um-R1-3420-length-15463-cov-9_pt1 | contig 15463 bp, 17 predicted proteins | sample MGYA00564406_ERZ1292633 | MGnify/ENA primary metagenome ERZ1292633 (study PRJEB36523, sample SAMEA6512639) | groundwater metagenome | collected 2019-01-08 | study: AquaDiva: Metagenomics assemblies of 32 groundwater samples
GCCACGCGGCTCCAAGACCCGGCTGGTGCTGGATGTGATCGCACGAACGGTTGGCGCATTCTCGCTTGCCGAACTGGAACGCGCCTGCCCGGGTGTAAGCAGGGACATGATTCGTCGCGTGCTGAATATTCAGAAGGGAAAGACCGTAGACTGCATAGGCCGGGGTCCAGGCGCGCGTTGGCGGAAAAGAGGGTAATTAGCGTGAAAGAGTGTAATAAAGAGTGTAATGTCTCGGCGCGCGGGAAAGGGCATGATGGCTGCACTGCCGAGCATCGCGAAAGAATCAATAGGATAAGTAAGCTATGCTGCTCGTGATCGACAACTACGATTCCTTCACCTACAACCTGGTGCAGTATTTCGGCGAACTGGGCGAGGAGGTGCGGGTGGTGCGCAACGACGCCATCGACCCCGCAGGAATCGCTGCGCTCGCGCCCGCGCGCATCGTCATCTCGCCCGGCCCGTGTACGCCGAGCGAAGCCGGCATCTCGCTCGCCTTGATCCGCGAATTCGCAGGCAAACTGCCCATACTCGGCGTGTGCCTCGGGCATCAGGCGATAGGCCAGGCCTTCGGCGGGCGCATCGTGCATGCGGGCCGCGTGATGCACGGCAAGACCTCGAACATCAGCCATGCCGGCAAGGGCGTGTTCGCGGGGCTGCCGTCGCCGTTCCTCGCGACCCGCTATCGTTCGCTCGCGATCGAGCGCGCCAGCCTGCCGGAATGCCTCGAGATCACCGCCGAGAGCGAAGACGGCGAAATCATGGGCGTGAGGCACAAGCGCTTTGCGCTGGAGGGCGTGCAGTTTCATCCGGAGTCGGTGCTCAGCGAGCACGGCCACGCGCTGTTGAAGAATTTCCTCCGGGACCGCAGTGACTTGATCGGAATCGTTCCGAACTCGGATTGAAAGCTACCATGAACGCCGTTCCTAGCCGCAACGATCCCTGTCCCTGTGGCAGCGGGAAGAAGTACAAGCATTGCTGTATCGGGCGGTTGACGACGCGAAGCGTTGCCGGGGAGGATGCAAACCAGTACGTTCAGTCCGCTTTTCAGCACCATCGGGCGGGTCGCCTGGAACAAGCAGAAGCGATTTACCGGCGGGCGCTGCAGCTGGCGCCGAATCATCCCGATGCGCTGTATCAGCTTGGCGTATTGAACCATCAGCTGGGCAAGAACGAGGCTGCAATTGAGCTCATCAAACGGGCCATCCGTAGCAATCGGGCCAATCCCTTTTTTTATGACTATCTTGGCTCGCTATACAAGGAACTGAATCGGTTGAGCGAAGCCGAAGCCAGCTACCGGCGGGCGCTGGAGATCAATCCGGATTTCGCGGAGGCGCATTACAACCTGGGCGTCACCCTCCAGGACCGGGGTCTGCCGAGCGAGGCGGAACGCAGCTATCGGCGGGCGCTGGAGCTAAGACCCGATTTCGCCGAAGCGCATCACAACCTAGGCACCGTGCGCAAGGACCAGGGCCGGTTGAGCGAAGCCGAAGCCAGCTATGTGCGAGCGCTGGGGTTCAAACCCGATTACGCGGAAGCGCATTTCAATCTGGGCAATGTGTGCCGGGACCAGGGCCGGTTGATCGAGGCGGAAGCGAGCTTTCGGCGGGCGCTGGAGATCAATTCGGATTACGCCGAAGCGCATATCAACCTGGGTACCGCGCGCAAGGACCAGGGCCGGCTGATCGAAGCCGAAGCGAGTTATCGGCGGGCGCTGGAGATCGATCCGGATTACGCCGAAGCGCATAACAACCTGGGCATCGCGCTCAAGGACCAGGGTCGGCCGAGCGAGGCCGAAGCTTGCTATCTACGGGCGCTGGAGATCAGGCCCGATTACGCGGAGGCGCACAACAACCTGGGCGGCACGCTTCAGGACCGGGGTCGACCGAGCGAAGCCGAGGCTTGCTATATACGGGCGCTGGAGATCAAACCCGATTACGCCGAGGCGCAAAGTAACCTGCTTTTCTACCTCAGTTACAGCGAAGCGATAGATGCGGCAACGCTATTTTCAGAGCACTGCCGCTTTGGTGAGAAGTTCGAAGCGCCGCTGCGCGCCAGTTGGCCGCGGCACGCCAATTTGCGCGACCCGGAACGCCGGTTGCAGGTTGGTTTCGTCTCGGCCGATCTCCACAACCATGCCGTGGCAAACTTCATCGAGCCGGTGTTGGCACATTTGTCGAGCCATCCACAGCTGGCACTGCACGCTTATTACAATCATGTTGCTCAAGATGCTGTCACCCAGCGCCTGCGAGGGTATTTTGCGCAGTGGCATCCAATCGTCGGTCTGTCGGACGATGCGCTGGCGCAAACAATCCGGGCTGACAGTATCGATATCCTGATCGATCTCTCCGGCCACACTGCTAGGAATCGCCTATTGGCCTTTGCCCGTAAACCGGCGCCAGTTCAAGCGAGTTGGATGGGTTATCCCGGCACCACGGGCCTGCAAGGCATGGATTACTATTTGACAGATAGATTGTTTCTGCCACATGCGCAATTCGCCAGCCAATTTACCGAACAACTCGTATATCTACCGGCTAGTGCGCCGTTTATGCCCTCCGAAGTTGCACCGTCGGTGAATGTGCTGCCGGCCTTGGGAAACGGCTATCTGACTTTTGGCAGCTTTAACCGCTCAAGCAAGATCAGTCGGTCGGTAATCGCATTGTGGGCGCCGCTCCTGCGGGCATTGCCCAATTCCCACATGTTGATGGGAGGTATGCCCGAGGAGGACAAGTACGACCTGCTGATCGAATGGTTTGCGCAGGAAGGCATTGCGCGGGACCGACTCAGTTTCCATGCGCGCAGTAGCATGGAGCGCTACCTGAGTCTGCATTACCAAGTCGACATCTGCCTGGATACGTTCCCTTATAACGGAGGCACTACGACCCTTCATGCTCTCTGGATGGGTGTGCCGACACTATGCCTCGCTGGCAGCGCGGCAGCGGGACGGACAGGCGCCTCTATTCTCGGCCATGTTGGTCTGGAAGCGTTTGTTGCCCATGATGCAGACGATTTTGTGCAAAAGGGCTTATCTTGGGCTGGTAACCTTACCGCGCTGTCCGATATTCGGGCAGGACTGCGGGAACGCATTGCGAAGTCAGCCATAGGCCGGCCCGCGTTGGTTGCCGGCGGTCTTGAACGTGCTTTGCGCATCATGTGGCAACGCTGGTGTGCCGGGCTGCCAGCGGCGTCCTTTGAGGTGACCCCGCAAGGTATAGGCAATGCGACGCACGAGGCCGACACATGAAAAGCCCCCCAAGAACACCACCGATCTATGTAACGCAGCCTTTCCTTCCGCCGCTGGAGGAGTTCCTGCCCTATCTGGAGCAAATCTGGGGAAGCAAAATCCTCACGAACAGCGGCCCGTTTCATCAGCGGTTGGAACAGGCTCTATGCGATTACCTGGGGGTGAAACACATCTCGTTGTTCACCAACGGGACCATTGCACTGGTGACGGCACTGCAAGCGCTACGTATTTCAGGCGAAGTGATTACTACGCCCTATTCGTTTGTGGCAACCTCTCACTCACTGCTGTGGAATGCAATCAAACCGGTATTCGTGGACATCGATCCGAACACACTCAACATCGATCCGGCAAGAATCGAAGCCGCGATAACCCCGCAAACCACGGCCATCATGCCGGTGCATTGCTACGGACATCCTTGTGATGTCGAGGCCATCCAGAAGATCGCCGACAATTACAATCTCAAGGTTATCTACGATGCTGCGCACGCCTTTGGTGTGCAAGATGCGCACGGCAGCATACTCCTGCAAGGTGATCTATCTGTGCTGAGCTTCCATGCCACCAAGGTGTTCAACACTTTCGAAGGCGGAGCGATCGTGTCTCCCGATGCGAAGACCAAAGTGCGTATCGATCAACTGGCGAACTTCGGCCATGTTGGCGAAGTCACCGTGGTGGCGCCAGGCATCAACGGCAAGATGAGCGAATTCAACGCTGCGCTAGGGCTGTTGCAATTGAAATACATAGACCATGCACTTGCGCGCCGCAAAGACATCGATACAGCCTACCGCGAGCGGTTGAAAGGCGTGAAGGGAATCCATTGCTTGAACGACGCGGGTGAAAAAACCGCCAACTACGCTTATTTCCCGATCTTGGTGCGAGCTGACTACTCAATTAGCCGCGACGATCTTTACCAGAAGCTCAAGGATAACGGCATCCATCCTCGCCGCTATTTCTATCCGTTGATCTCGGACTTCCCCATGTATCGCGGCTTGCCGTCTGCCCATAGCGCGAATTTGCCAGTGGCAACAGCCGCGGCGCAGCAGGTTCTTTGCCTGCCGATCTACCCCAATCTGGATATGTCGGTAGTTGAGGAAATCACTAGTCTAATTGGGGCCAATAGCGTTGGATACCGAGCAAACGATCGACTTCAGGGATGAGGCGAAGTGAGGCTGGCCGTCATGCAGCCGTACTTCTTCCCCTACATCGGCTACTTTCAACTGATCGGGGCGGTGGATATGTTCATCGTGTACGACAACATCAAATACACGAAGAAGGGGTGGATCAACCGCAACCGCATGTTGCAGAACGGCAAGGACGTGATGTTCTCGCTACCATTGAAACGTGGTTCGGATTATCTGGATGTGTGCGAACGAGAGTTGGCGGCGGACTTCAACCGCGACAAGTTGCTGAACCGATTCAAGGGGGCTTACCGACGGGCGCCTTATTTTGCGCAAACGTTCCCGCTGGTCGAGCAGATAGTGTGGTCTAAGGATACGAACTTGTTTTGCTTCCTCCACCACTCCATCATCAAGACATGCGAGCATCTGGGCATCGCAACGGAGATACGAATTGCCTCGGACGTCGCAATCGACCCTGACCTGAAGAATCAGGACAAGGTCCTGGCCCTGTGTGCCGCGGTCGACGCGACTACCTATGTGAATGCCATCGGCGGAATGGCGCTGTATTCAAGAGAAACATTCCGGGAAAAAGGTATCGACTTGAAATTTGTCAAATCGAGACCGTTTGAGTACGCGCAGTTCGGCGACGTATTTGTGCCTTGGCTGTCTATCATCGATGTAATGATGTTCAATTCGATCGATGCTATCCAAACCTGTATCTCGACGAATTACGAATTGAACTGAATCGTGTTCAATTGGAAAAAGCTAGGCAGGGTGTTCGCTCCGCAAGAAGTGGAAGGGCGCAGCTGGCTGAAGGACTTCGCACAAGCCCCAGCCACCTTGGTGTTCGACGATATCGTGCGCGTCTATTTCTCCTGCCGCCCGCCGGCGGATGAAAACGGTCAGTACGTGAGCTACTCTGCCTATGTCGATCTGGATCGTGCCGACCTCTTCAACGTTCGCTATGTCAGTGAGCAACCGATCCTCAGCCTGGGCGGGCTGGGCGAGTTCGACGAGTTTGGCACCTATCCCGTATCGATCATCCGTAACGGCGACGAGGTGCGTGCCTATTACGCAGGTTGGACGCGCTGCGAATCCGTGCCGTTCAACGTGGCGATCGGCATGGCGACCAGCAGGGACGGGGGCAAGACTTTCACGAAGCTCGGCAAGGGTCCGATCTTGTCGTATTCGCCGGATGAGCCCTTCATATTGAGCGGGCCGAAGATCCGCCGTTTCAACGAAATCTGGTACTTATGGTACATCGCGGGGCGCAAGTGGAAGATGGTCGAAGGGCGGGCGGAGCCCGTCTATAAAATCCGCATGGCATCGTCCACGGACGGCATCCAGTGGAACAAAACCAACAAAGACCTGATCGAGAGCCGCATCGAAGAAGACGAAGCGCAAGCAAGCCCGGACGTGTTCTACGCCGACGGCAAATACCACATGTTCTTCTGTTACCGTTATAGCAGCCATTATCGTGGCAGGGAGAACGGCTACCGCATCGGCTATGCGTCCAGCACCAACCTGTCCGACTGGATGCGCGACGATGCGAAGGCGGGCATTGACGTTTCCGATGAAGGCTGGGATGCGGAAATGATCAGTTATCCACACGTGTTCGAACTGGACGGGAAAACATATCTAGCCTACCTGGGTAACCAAGTCGGGCGAGACGGCTTCGGTCTAGCCGTACTCGATGGCAGGTTAGACTAAACGATGGGCGAGATGAAGTGGCGAAAGCTCGGCAAGATATTCGATCCGACGCTGTACAAATTGCCGAACGACTGCGTGCAATTCGCCCAGTCTCCGCAAGCTTTGCTGTTTGATGATTTCGTACGCATCTATTTCTCTACCCGCTCAGTGGACAGGACTAACGGTAAATATCTAAGCCATATCGCCTTCGTGGATATGCGGAAGAACCTACGCGACGTGATTCGCGTGTCCGACCGGACCGTCATTCCGCTCGGCGGCCTAGGGTGTTTCGACGAACATGGGATCTTTCCCATGAGCGTCATGCGGCACGGCGATGCCGTGTACGGGTATACCTGCGGTTGGAGCCGACGTGTCTCCGTTTCGGTGGATACGGCCATCGGCCTGGCCATCAGTCGCGACCACGGCCTAACATTCCAGCGGATCGGGGACGGACCGGTGCTGGCGGCAACTATGCACGAACCCTGTCTGGTCGGCGACGGCTTCGTGAAACTCATCGGCGACGTGTTCCACATGTGGCACATCTTCGGTACGGGGTGGAAGCGGTCCTCGGCAGATGCACTGCCGGATCGCACCTACAAGATCGGCCACGCGGTCTCGCGCGATGGTATCAACTGGGTCAAGGAAGAGGGGCGGCAGATTATTGTCGACCGCCTGGGCGCCGACGAAAGCCAGGCTCTGCCAACTCTGATCGAGATCGCGGGCAGGCATCACATGTTTTTCTGTTATCGCCAAACTTTCGATTTCAGGAAAAACAAGAATCGGGGCTATCGCATCGGTCATGCCTGGTCGGACGATCTGTCGACTTGGACGCGGAACGACGACGATCCGCTCCTCGAGGTCACACCGGGGGACTGGGATTCGGATATGTTGTGCTACCCGCATGCATTCGAATGCGATGGTAAGGTGTATCTGCTCTACAACGGCAACGAGTTCGGACGCTACGGCTTCGGACTGGCGGTATTGGAACGATGAGGACAGCAGTAGAATATCTGTCGAACAAGGCATCTGAAGCCGAGCTCGTCGAGCACCTGTCGCACTCCGACGCCGATTTCGTGCCGCCCTTGAGCGGTCGGGTTGATGTGTGCGTCTACGCGCAGAAGATCGCGAGCAAGGCAGTGAGGTTCGAAGCATGGTCGGGCGACACGCTGGTCGGACTGGTCGCGGCATATTGCAACGACCAGGAGAAACGTGCCGCCTACATCACCAGCGTTAGTGTTCTAAAGACGTGGACAGGCAAAGGAATCGCCACGCGTCTGGTGGGTCAGTGCGTCGAACACGCCAAGCGCTCGGGCATGCGGCAGATCAGTCTGGAGGTGGCGAGCGGCAATACGCCTGCCATCAAGTTGTACAAAAAAAATGGCTTTGTCGCTGGCAAGGGCAATGCGGCCTTTGTAAGCATGATTCTGCATTTGTAGAGACGGGGACGAAGATGAATAGCAGCCGAGACTACAACGTCGAAACTAAAGATACGAATGACCGCAAGTATGCCTACAGCTTCGATTTCGACGTGATGCACTCCTATATTCTCAAATCGTTCGAGCCCTTCTTTAACACGGGCAGCCTGCTGGAACTGGGAAGCTTCAAAGGTGATTTCACAAGACGATTTCTGCGCTATTTCGATGATGTCACCTGCGTCGAAGCCTCGGATGTGGCTATAGCGGAAGCGAAGGACAATTTGGGCGACAAAGTGAAGTTCGTCAATTCGCGCCTCGAGGACGTTACGCTGCCCAAGCGCTATGACAACATCGTGCTGACCCATGTATTGGAACACTTGGATGATCCTGTACTAGCGTTGAAGCGTATCAACGAGGAGTGGCTGGCTGAACGGGGTAGATTTTTCCTGGTGTGCCCGAACGCCAATGCGCCTTCGCGACAGATAGCGGTAAAGATGGGGCTGATCACGCACAATTCCGCAGTCACCCCGGCAGAGGCCGAGCATGGCCACCGCCGTACCTACACATTGGACACCTTGGAGCGAGATGCTGTTGCCTCGGGACTGAAGGTGGTTCACCGGTCGGGGATATTCTTCAAGGCGCTGGCGAACTTCCAATGGGATAGATTGCTGCAAACAGACATCATCTCCAAGGAATATCTGGAGGGGTGCTACAAACTGGGGCAGCAGTATCCGGACTTGTGTTCGAGCATTTTCTTGATGTGCGAAAAAGGGGATTGACTCGGATTGGTTGAAACGCGCCGATATTCGTGCAAACCAGGAAATATGAACAATTCCGAACGGACCGGTACTGCTGGCAGACCCATTCTGATCTTCCCTGGGGGCATGCCGCGTTCGCTCGAATACTTGCAGAAATGTTTGCGCGATAAACAAGCTGTCATCGGTGCCTCGTCGCTCGATTATGATGCTTCGCGGGAGAAATACCCTTCATGGCTGTCTCTCCCCTATGTCACCCAGCCCGGGTTCAATGATGCACTGAAGCAAGCCATTCTAAAATTCGAAATAGGGGGCGTCTATTCGCCAAACCCTGTGGTATGGAATTATCTGAATCGTGTCCTGAAAGAGCTCGCTCCAAGCGTGCCTTTGGTCAACGATTCGCCGGTAGACGCGGAACTGAGCGGATACCGTGCGGCCCGGGATCGGGCGCGCACCGTGCTCGAAAGGCCGCTGCCGCTGGCCTCATATCTTGCAGCCAGGCCGCCAATGTCGGAAATGGAGCTTGCCGCTTTGTTTCGGCACGCGGATGCGATTCCTGGCATGTGCGACCACGAGAAGATTTGCGCTCTATGCGAAATTGCGCGTCGTAGCGCAGCAGGGGACATCGTAGAGATAGGAAGCTGGTGGGGGAAGTCGGCCTTTGTTTTGGCGACATTGGCGCGCTGTTACAAGATTGGAAATTTGTTATGCGTAGATCCCTGGTCAAATGAATACTTGGTCCAAAATGACGAGAAAGGCTTGGTGGATAGCGGTTCCGCGCAAATGGATGCCGAGGAAGCGCGAATCGTTTTTGAAATGAACCTTCTTCCTTACAGCGCGAGTCATGTCAACTATTTGCGCATGGCCTCGACAGACGGAGCAAAGCACTATCGCGATCACAGGAGCGCCAGTACAGCATCATTTGGCACAACCGACTATCGCGGCCATATCGCGGTATTGCATATTGATGGCAACCACAGCTACGCATCGGTAAAAGCAGATATTGCCTCCTGGAGCGGCTTTGTCGTCAAGGGCGGATGGATCATCATCGACGACTATATTTGGCCGTATGGCGACGGCCCGCAAAGAACGGGCGATGAGTTTTTAGCGATAAATATGAACAGAATTGATGTCGCATTTGTGATGGGTAGCGCCTTATTTATGCAACTATCCTCATGTATGCGCTGATACCAAACATGTTTTCGCGGTATGCTGAATTATCGGCGCCAGTCCGGCAGACTCGCTATCATTTGCCGATGAATACTATTATTTCGATAGGAATCGAACCATGTCCATGACGCCACAGGAAGCGCTGCAGCGCGTGATCGAGCACCGCGAGATTTTCCACGACGAGATGCTCGACCTGATGCGCCAGATCATGAGCGGCCAGATATCGCCGGTGATGATCGCCGCCATTACCATCGCGCTCAGGGTGAAAAAGGAAACCATAGGCGAGATCACCGCCGCGGCGCAGGTGATGCGCGAGCTCGCGACCCGGGTCGAGGTCAGGGACGCGCACAACCTGGTGGACGTGGTCGGCACCGGCGGCGACGGCGCGCGCACCTTCAACATCTCCACCACGGCGATTTTCGTCGCCGCCGCATCCGGGGCGCGCGTGGCCAAGCATGGCGGGCGCGCCGTGTCCTCGCAGTCGGGCAGCGCCGACGTGCTCGAGGCGCTGGGGGTCAACATCAACCTTCAGCCTGCGCAGGTGGCGCAGTGCATCGACGAAATTGGAGTCGGCTTCATGTTCGCGCCCAATCACCACACGGCGATGAAGCACGCGGCGCCGGTGCGGCGCGAGCTGGGGGTGCGGACGATATTCAACATCCTCGGCCCGCTCACCAATCCGGCCGGCGCGCCGACGCAGCTGATGGGCGTGTTCCATCCGGATCTGGTGGGGATACAGATCCGCGTGCTACAGCGCCTGGGGGCGCGCCATGCGATGACCGTGTACGGCCTGGAAGGCCTGGACGAGATTTCGATCAGCGGCAAGAGCATGATCGGCGAACTGAAGGACGGCCGCATCGAGGAGTACAGCGTGCATCCGGAGCGTTTCGGCCTGCCGCTGCACGACCCGCGCGCGTTGTGCGTGGACACGGTGGAGGCGTCGCGCGCCATGGTGCTCTCGGTGCTCGACAACAAGCCGGGCGCGGCGCGCGACATCGTCGCCCTCAACGCCGGCGCCGCCATCTACGTGGCGGACAAGGCGGCGAGCATCGAAGAGGGCGTGGAAATGGCGTTCGAGGCCATCGCCAGCGGCGCGGCGCGGGCGAAGCTGGACACGCTCGTGCAGTTGACGCAGAAGCTCGGCGGCAAAAGTTGATGCTTAGGGTTAGCGCCCGGGTTGACGCCTAGCGCCGCGCCTGCCGTGTCCGACATACTCGACAAAATCCTCGCGCGCAAAGCCGAGGAAGTCGCGGCCGCGAAACGTGAGCGGCCGCTGGAGCGCCTGCGCGACGCGGCGCGCGCGGCGCCGCCGCCGCGCGATTTCGCCGGCGCCCTGCGCGCGAAGATTTCGAGCGGGCAAGCCGCGGTGATCGCCGAAATCAAGAAGGCCAGTCCGAGCAAGGGCCTGTTGCGCGCGGACTTCGATCCCGCGGCGATCGCAAGGAGTTACGCCGCGCACGGGGCAGCCTGCCTGTCGGTGCTGACCGATCGCGATTTCTTCCAGGGCGCCGCGGCGCACCTGGCCGCGGCGAGAAATGCCTGCAATCTGCCGGTGCTGCGCAAGGATTTCGTGCTCGATGCCTACCAGGTGTACGAGGCGCGCGCGCTCGGCGCCGATTGCATACTGCTGATCGTCGCCGCGCTCGATCCCGCGCGCATGCAGGAGCTGGAGTCGGTGGCGCGTGACTTGGGCATGGCGGTGCTCGCCGAAGTCCATGATGCGGCGGAACTCGACGCGGCGCTCGCGCTGGCCACCCCGCTCGTCGGCATCAACAACCGCGACCTGCGCACATTCGAGACCCGGCTCGCGACCACGCTGGACCTGCTGCCGCGCATACCGGCCGGGCGCATCGTGGTGACCGAGAGCGGGATACGCGAGCGCGCCGACGCGGACCGGATGCGCGCCAAGGGCGTGCATGCTTTTCTCGTAGGCGAGGCCTTCATGCGCGCCGCGAATCCCGGCGCGGAGCTGGAAAGGATGTTCATGGCGCCAAAAAAAACGGCCAGCCGAAGGTCCGGGCGTTAAGTTATCGCGTTGAAAATTTGTTGAGCACGCTGTAATTCAGCTCATGCCCGCTTTCACCTGACGGCCGGCAAAGCGGCAATGTCGGCTTCCATCTCGGCCATGACCTCATCGTGGGGAATGCTCGGCCGGGGGTCGTCAATGGATTCCCGAATCTCGGCGGCCAGCCACTTTGTATAGGCGGCGGCAGCGCGTAGCTGCTCCAGGGTCATGCTCTGCATGATCAACTCCTCTATCGGTCAAGGCACAGGATAAGCAATAGTTGTGTATGACATCACTGCTGTCCAAGATCAAGCGAATGCGAAAGCGGCCTGGGGATTGTCCTGTGGATCGGGCGGCGTGGCAAATGGTTTGTCGAGCCAAGCCATCAGATCGCGATGGGTGAACAGATTCATGCGCAGCAGTGCCACTGTCGGCGCTGAGTGTTGCTTAAATGGCAACGGGGCGGTTGCAGCGAAACGAGTTGACTAGTGACGCGCTACACGCTACAGTGGAAATATGATAGTTAGTTTCAGGCACCGGGGGCTTAAAAGGTTTTTCGAGGAGGATGATCCTCGGAAGCTGCCGCCAGACATGGTGGACCGGATTAAGGCAATTCTGGCGCGGTTGCACCAAGCAGAGGTGATAGAGGATATGAACGTCCATTCCTACAAGCTTCATCCGTTGAAAGGAAACCGGAAAGGGGAGTGGGGCGTAACGGTGAGGGCGAACTGGCGTATTACCTTTCGGTTTGAGAAGGGGTATGCGCTTGAGGTGAGTTTTGAGGACTACCACTGAAAAGGAGTAGCGCTATGAAGGCTTTGAAAATGAAGAATCCGCCGCATCCGGGATTTTCGGTGCGTGTGGACTGCCTGGAGGCGCATGAGCTGAGCGTGACCGAAGGGGCCAAGGTCCTTGGTGTGTCGCGGTCTGCGTTGAGTCATCTGGTGAACGAGAGCGCAGACCTGTCGTGGGATATGGCTATTCGCCTGGCGAAGGCATTTGGCGGTACGCCGGAGGGATGGATGCGCTTGCAGTTTCAGTACGATGCAGACCAGGTGGAAGAACGGTCAAAAAAAATCAAAGTGAAGACTTTTGCGGATGCGGTTCATGCGTGAGGAGTGGAATTCTGGACGGTTTGCAGGGTACGGTGTCGGCGCGGCCGGCATCGCGAATACCCACCCTACGCATTGAGTAAGTAGTAGAGGCGGAACACGGTTTGTCAGCGCGTCAGGCGATGTATGCGTTACACCCATCCATGAGCACTTCTCCACCCGCACCCTGAAATGCGCCGCGCCGCCATTCCCACCGAGCGCATCGAGCGCTCGATCCTGGTCCTGCGCGGACACAAGGTGCTGCTCGACGCCGATCTTGCCAAGCTCTACGGCGTGGAAACGAAGGTCTTGCTGCAAGCGCTCAAGCGCAATCCGGATCGATTCCCGAAGGACTTCATGTTTCAGTTGACCGATCAGGAGTTTAGAGACTTGAGGTCACCGTTTGTGACCTCAAGTTGGGGCGGCCGGCGCTATGCTCCTTACGTCTTCACCGAGCAGGGCGTGGCGATGCTCTCTTCCGTCTTGAACAGTCCGCGCGCCATCGCCGTCAACATCGAGATCATGCGCGCCTTCGTGCGGCTACGCGAGATGATCGCCAGCAACAAGGAATTGGCCGGACGCCTGGACGAGCTCGAAGCCAGGATCGAGAGAAAACTCTGCACTCACGACCAAGCCATCGCCGGCATTCTGGATGCCATCCGCGCGCTCATGCATTCGCCCGATCCCGTAAAGAAGCGGCGCATCGGCTTCGTGCAGAACGAATAGCCGCGCGTCATGCTCGATGCAGACCTCGCCACGCTGTTCACCATTCCCGCCCCATTTGTAGGAACGCAGCTCACCGGTCTGCGCCGCCAATACGACCAAAGGAAGTCCCCGTGGGACAAAGCCATCCTCGCCCAAGGTGTTGCCGCGAATCCCGGGGCGGAGCTGGAACGGATGTTCATGGCGCCAGAAAAAACGGCCAGCCGAAGGTCCGGGCCTTAAGTTATGGTGTTGAAAATTTGTTGAGCACGCTGTAATTCAGCTCATGCCCGCTTTCACCTGACGGCTGGCAAAGCGGCAATGTCGGCTTCCATCTCGGCCATGACTTCATCGTGGTGAATGCTCGGCCTGGGGATTGTCCTGTGGATCGGGCGGCGTGGCGAATGGTTTGTCGAGCCAAGCCATCAGATCGCGATGGGTGAACAGATGCATGCGCAGCAGTGCCACTGTCGGCGCTGAGTGCTGCTTAAATGGCAACGGGGCGGTTGCAGCGAAACGAGTTGACTGGTGACGCGCTACACGCTACAAAGCTTCATCCGTTGAAAGGAAACCGGAAAGGAGAGTGGGGCGTAACGGTGAGGGCAAACTGGCGCATTACCTTTCGGTTTGAGGATGGGTATGCGCTAGAGGTGAATTTAGAGGACTACCATTGAACAGGAGAGCGCTATGAAGGGTTTGAAAATGAAGAATCCACCCCATCCGGGATTTTCGGTGCGCGTGGCCTGTCTGGAGCCGCATGGGTTGAGCGTGACCGAAGCGGCCAAGGTCCTTGGTGTGTCGCGGTCTGCATTGAGTCATCTGGTGAACGAGGGTGCAGACCTGTCTTGGGACATGGCTATTCGTTTGGCCAAAGCGTTTGGCAGCACGCCGGAGGGATGGATGCGCTTGCAGTTTCAGTACGATGCAGACCAGGTGGAAGAACGGTCCAAAAAAATCAAAGTGAAGACTTTTTCGGATGCGGAAAATTTGCGGAGGATGCGGCAGACTTTTCCTATGTTTGCTGTGCAGTAAATATTGCGTTTATGTAGAATATTCTGTATATTGCATATATTTGCTGGACAGCAAAAGACAAGAAAACTTGCCATGCTTGAAATTCTCAAATCCGAACGAGAACTGATCGAGCAGTTCCTTGAGACCCTTCGCGCGCTGCCCGAGGTCAAGGCTGAATTGGGCACGCAGGACTTCGTTGGTTTGGACGGCAAGCGGGGCTACGACGTGCAGGTCGACCTTAGTGTCGCCGACAAATCCTTACCCTTGTTTGTCGCTGCAAGAAAGGCCATCTACCCCCGGGACGTTCGTCAGGTCCTGTGGCAGATCAGAGAATTCATCCACCGTAGGCCGGCAGAAAAGGGCGGCGGCCAGTTTGTACCGCTTCTGGTCGCAGAGTCCATCTCTCCGGGCGCGAAGGAATTGCTCAGGGCCGAGCGGGTCGGGTACTACGACAGCGGCGGCAGTTTTTACCTCTCCGCTGATGGCGCTTACTTTTTCATCGACAAGCCGCCGCCTAAGTCCCTGTCGAGGTCCATGCGGTCGTTGTTTTCCGGCAGGCGTGCACAGGTGTTGCACGGCCTCCTGAATCGCCATCAGGACTGGTTGGGTGTAACGGAACTCGCCGAGCAGGTGAACGTGTCCCCGGCGACCGCTTCGCAGGTCCTCGCGGAACTGGAGCGGCTCGACTGGCTAGTCTCCCGCGGCCAAGGCCCCAGCAAACAGCGACATCTCCGGGAACCCGCGGCATTGCTGGATGCGTGGGTGAACCAGCTGACCTCGCTACGTCCCCTTGTGCTGCGACGTTACTTCGTCCCCTCGACGAAGGCGGACAATTTGCTTGCGCGCTTGGGTCAAGTCTTCGCCGTCCATAACGTAGAATACGCCATCACCAGCGAAACTGCCGCGCAGTGCTACGCGCCTTTTCTGTCCGGTATTTCCCAAATCCGCTGTCGGCTATTGGCTGGGTCTGCCGCTGACGCAGCCATCGGCGAACTCGGTGCGCGTGTCGTTAGCGAGGGTGCCAATCTCGCGATCATCGAAACAAAGTCGTCTGGCGACTTGCTATTTCGTGAGCAAGTCGGCGGCATATGGATGGCCAACGCCATTCAGGTCTATCTTGATCTCCTGCGTGGCGAGGGGCGTGCCAAAGAACTGGCTGAACACCTGCGTAAAGAAAGGATCGGCTATTGATGGCTAAGCCCGCAACCCTTGACCCTACTTTCCGCACTTTCAGATCAGACTTTCTGCAATTTATTCAAGAGTCGTTTT
>ERZ1292633.3422-Hain-H41-02um-R1-3422-length-15459-cov-6_pt1 | contig 15459 bp, 18 predicted proteins | sample MGYA00564406_ERZ1292633 | MGnify/ENA primary metagenome ERZ1292633 (study PRJEB36523, sample SAMEA6512639) | groundwater metagenome | collected 2019-01-08 | study: AquaDiva: Metagenomics assemblies of 32 groundwater samples
CCCTGAGCCTGTCGAAGCCTGTCCTGAGCGCCTGCAAGGCAGTCGAAGGGGGCTGCCCTTCTTATACGCTCAAGAAACACAGTGCTTCGACAAGCTCAGCACGAACGGGTTTGGTTTAAGTAAATGTCGCCGCGCGATTAGCCCCCAACGCGCAATAGGGCAACCGTGCGCAGGCGTTTGGATAGACTTTTATTGCGCGGATCAATCCGCAAGCATTAGACGAGAGTGGCGCGGATCAGTCCACGAAGCGCATTGCCGATGAAGAATGGGCTTGTCAGGTCGGCTGCAGTCAACATGGCCTCGCGGGCCTTGCCGCTGGCGATCAGCTCGGCGCGCAGCACGCCGGGGAGCAGGCCGAGGGTGAGCGGCGGGGTGAGCAGGACGCCGTCGCGCGGAACAAAGACAGTGGTGAAGCTGCCCTCTGTTACATGGCCCTGTGGGTCGATGAACGCGACCTCAAACGCACCGGGGGCTTCGCGCGCGTCATCAAAAAAGGTGCGGTCGCTGGTCTTGTGGGATAAGCGCACATCGTCGCTGCAGACGGGCAGCGGGGCGAGCGCCACCGTGACGGGTTCATCGGGCGCGGGCGGCATCGGCGTGACTTCAACCGCCATGTTGCCGCGCGGGGACAGCCGCAGCCGCACCCGCGATGCTTCGTCGGTGCGGAACGTTGCGTGCTGCAACATGTTGCGCGCGGCGTGCCGATCAAAAGAAAAGCCGAGCGCGCGGGCGCTATCCCCCAGCCGCGCGAGATGACGGTCGAGCAAGAGCACGCCGTCATGTGGGTCGAACCGCATCGTTTCGATCAGGTCGAAATTGGCCCCCATCGCGCGCACAAACTCCCCCTTGGCTAAGCATTCTTGCCATTCGTCATGGGCCGTGGAATCGGCGACGACCCCGGACCCTAATCCCAGCGTGGCGCAAGCGTCGCCTTCGCGCAACATCAGTGTTCGGATGGCGACGTTGAACGCCGCCTCTAGCCCCAGTGCATTGGCGGGCGCGAAAAATCCGATGGAGCCGGTATAGGCCCCGCGCGGGGCCGCTTCGGTCTGGGCGATAATCTGCATCGCGCGGATTTTCGGCGCGCCGGTTATCGATCCACAGGGGAACAGCGTCGATAGCAGCGCCGACGGCTTGGTGCCTTCGGGCAGGGTGGCGGCGACGTCGGACACCATCTGGTGGATGGTGGGATAGGTTTCGACACGAAATAGCGTTGGCACATGGACGCTGCCTGCAACCGCGATGCGGGAGAGGTCGTTGCGGAGCAGATCGACGATCATCAGATTCTCGGCGCGCTGTTTCGGGTCGCTGGTTAGGGTTTGCACTTCCCGCGCGTCGGCGATGGGGTCGGCACGGCGCACCGCCGTTCCCTTCATCGGGCGGGTGATGATCTGTCGATCACGGACCGAAAAAAACAGCTCGGGCGAAAAGGATAACAGCCAATGCGTACCGGTAAAGACGATGCCGCCATAACCGGCGCGCGCAGACCCGCGCAGCCGCGCATAGAGGCTGAGCGGATGGCCGTGGACTTGCACCGTCGCATTGAATGTCAGATTGGCCTGATAAATGTCGCCGGCTGCGATGTGATCCAAAATCTTTGTGATCGCGCGCTCATAGTCGGCCATGCTGATATTTGGCTGTGGAGCATTCACCATTGCGCCGCGCGGGTCGGGAAGCAGCGCCGCCAGCGTCTCTGCTGCAATCCGCTGGCATTTGGCAAAGCGACCGAACCAGCCATAGGGCCAGCCAGCGGGGCCGGGGCTGGGGTTTGCCATCAGGCGCGGTTCAAACGCCTGCCCCGCTTCGTAGGTCAGGAACCCGGCGGCATAATCCCCTGCTTCGGTCCACGCATCAATGGTTGTGACCAGGTGGGGCACGTCGCATAACGCGGCGGCTGCGGCGATCTCGATCGGGCCGGTGAACAACCGCGCATCCGCCGCGCCGCTGCATCGCGCATCATCGAGCAGCACGAACGGCTCCGTTAAGTTGTAGAACAACGGGGCCATTCATCATTCGTCCGGTTGCGTTGCAATGAAGGGGACTTTAGACGCAGACGCCAAGCGCTGGCAACCGCCAGTCGCGCCACTTAAATTGTGCTTGCACCAAGTTACGCAGCACGGCAATTTCAGGAGCCTCACCATGGCGGCCATGGGCCATACATCGGCAAGTTTTAACTGGACCGATCCGTTCGTAATCGACGACCAGTTGAGCGAAGAAGAGCGGATGATCCGCGATGCCGCGCACGGCTTCGCGCAAAGCGAACTGCAACCGCGCGTCATTGCGGCCTTCCGCGAGGAACGCGACGCGCCCGAACTGTTCGGCCTGATGGGCCAAGCTGGCCTGCTCGGTGCGACCTTGCCCGAAACCTATGGCGGCGCCGGTGCATCCTATGTTGCCTATGGCCTGATTGCACGAGAGATTGAGCGCGTCGATTCGGGCTATCGCTCGATGGCATCGGTGCAAAGCTCGCTCGTCATCCATCCGATCCATGCTTATGGCTCAGAGGAGCAACGGCGAAAATATCTCCCCGGCCTTAGCGCGGGCACATTGATCGGCTGCTTTGGCCTGACCGAACCCGATGCGGGGTCGGACCCGGCCGGGATGCGGACCACCGCGCGCAAAGTCGATGGCGGCTATGTCCTGTCGGGTGCCAAGACGTGGATTTCCAATGCCCCCTTTGCCGACGTGTTCGTTATCTGGGCCAAGAGCGAGGCGCATGGCGGCGGCATTCGCGGTTTCATCCTCGAAAAAGGGATGAAGGGGCTTTCCGCGCCCAAGATACAGGGCAAGCTGTCGCTGCGCGCATCGACCACGGGGATGATCATGATGGATGATGTCGAAGTGGGCGAGGACGCGCTGCTGCCCGACGTACAGGGGTTGAAAGGACCGTTTGGCTGCCTCAACCGCGCGCGCTACGGCATCAGCTGGGGGGCGCTGGGCGCGGCGGAGTTTTGCCTGGGCGCGGCGCGGCAATATGGTCTCGACCGCCACCAGTTCGGCAAGCCTTTGGCGGCGAACCAGCTCTATCAAAAAAAGCTGGCCGACATGATGACCGACATCGCGCTGGGGCTACAGGCCAGCTTGCGGGTCGGGCGATTGATGGACGAAGGGCGGTTCCACCCCGACATGATCTCCATCGTCAAACGCAATAATGTTGGCAAAGCGCTCGATATCGCCCGCCAAGCCCGCGACATGCACGGCGGCAATGGCATCAGCGAAGATTATCAGGTGATGCGCCACATGGTGAACCTTGAAACGGTCAACACCTATGAAGGCGCGGCGGATGTCCACGCGCTGATATTGGGGCGCGCCATCACCGGCATCGCGGCGTTTTGAGCATGGGCGAGATGGATTTTCAACCCACATTGGTTGGTGAAACCGTTATCCTGCGCCCGACAGCCCGGGGCGATTGGGCGGAGATGTTCGCTATAGCGTCCGATCCTTTGATCTGGGCGCTCCACCCCGCGCACGACCGCTGGCAGGAGAGCGTTTTTCGCCGCTATTTCGACGATGCGCTGGAATGCGGCGGCGGCCTGACCATGATCGACAAGGCGAGCGGCGCGATCATCGGCGCCAGCCGTTACAGCACGCGCTGGGCGGGCGATGGCGAGGTCGAGATCGGCTGGACATTTTTGTCACGATCCTATTGGGGCGGTGCGACCAATGGCGAAGTCAAATCGCTGATGATCGCGCATGCGCATCAATCATTTCCCACATGCCTGTTCATGGTCGGCAAAGATAATCTGCGCTCGCGCCGCGCGATGGAGAAGATCGGCGGCGTGTTGCGCGATGACACGCGCATTCACGAAATGGCGGGCATGCCCGTGACGCATGTCGTCTATGCTATCCATCGCCCCGCCCCGTGACGGGCATTAACACCCCCCTCTACGGTATCAAAATACTCGAACTGGCGCGTATTCTTGCGGGGCCATGGGCGGGGCAATTGCTAAGCGATCTGGGCGCAGAGGTGATAAAGGTCGAAAGCTCCGCTGGCGACGACACCCGCACATGGGGTCCGCCCTTTGCGACCAACGCCGATGGCACCCGCGATGCGGCCTATTATCACGCCTGCAATCGCGGCAAAAAATCGATCATCGCCGACTTTACCAAGCCAGCGGACGTGGCGCGGGTCAAAGCCTTGGCAGCAGAGGCCGATGTGGTCATCGAGAATTTCAAAGTCGGCGGCCTCGCCAAATACGGCCTTGATTACGCATCGCTATCCGCGCGGAGCCCGCGCCTGATCTATTGTTCGATTACCGGCTTTGGCCAAGACGGCCCCTATGCGCCGCGCGCGGGCTATGACTTCATCGCACAGGGGATGAGCGGGATCATGGACCTGACGGGCGCGCCCGACGGTGAGCCGCAAAAAATCGGCGTTGCCTTTGCCGATGTCTTCACCGGCACCTATTCGGTGGTGGCGATACAGGCGGCGCTGTTGATGCGGGAACGCACTGGCGTGGGACAGCATATCGACATGGCGCTGCTCGACGTGATGACGGGGGTGCTCGCCAATCAGTCGATGAACGCGCTGTTCGGCGCTGAGCAGGGATTGCCCGGGCCGACGCGGATGGGCAATGCCCATCCCAATATCGCCCCCTATGCGGTTTTTCCGGTCAGCGATGGCTGGTTCATTCTGGCGACGGGCAATGACAGCCAGTACCGCAGCGCGTGTGACGTTTTGGGGCTCATCGCGGCGCGTGATGACCCGCGTTTTGCCAGCAATGCTGGCCGCTTGGCCCACCGCGATGAATTGACGGCGGCGATCAGCGCGGCGACGCGGGGCTGGACGCGCGATGCCCTGCTCACCGCGCTGGCGCGGGCAGGGGTGCCCGCCGGGCCGATCAACAGCGTCGATCAGGCGCTGGCCGACCCGCAAATAGTCGCGCGCGGCATGGTGGTCGATGCGCCGCGCAAAGACGGCGCGCATTTCCAAACTGTGCGAACCCCGATCCGCTTTTCGGGCGCGACATTGGCGGATCCTGTCGCATCGCCAGTGCTGGGGCAGGACGATAGCGACGTCACAGGCTTTACGAAGATATTATAGGCAGTTGTGCTCAAGCGATTGCCCGTAGGCAAACATGAGTCCATAGATAGACAATGCTGTCGCAAAAAACCCGTTACACCATCCGTGCCCTCCAACATCTGGCCGATCGCTACGGCGAGGGACCGGTGCCGTTGACCGAAATTGTCGAGGCGCAAAATATCCCGGCAAAGTTCCTGACTGTCATATTGTCCGAAATGGCGCGCGCGGGCGTGGTCGCGTCACAGCGCGGGCAGGGCGGCGGCTATTGGCTGGGGGTGCCGCCTGTCGATGTGCGCTATGGCGACATTGTTCGCCTGACGCGCGGCAGCATCGCGCTCGTCCCCTGCGCCAGCCGCTTTGCCAAGGTTAAATGCAAAAATTGCCTGCCAGAATCGGAATGCCGCCTGCGCAATTTGATGCTGTTGGTGCGCGACGAAACGGCGGCGGTGCTCGACCGGTTGACGCTGGCCGACGCCATTGATGTGAGGGGGGCCAACTTGTCGATAGGGCAACACCCCTCATCCAACTCCGCCTAAGCTCGTTCCTCGCCAAGGCTGCTTATCCTTCTCCCGCAAGGGGAGAAGGCATACAGGATCAGCCCCGCCCCTCACGCCAGCAATTCGACATCCCAATACAGCCAGTCCATCCAGCTTTCGTGCAGATAATTGGGGGGAAAGCGCCGTCCATGCCCCTGTAACTGCCAATTGGTCGGGCGGTATGGCGCCTCGAACAGCCGCATATGCGCCTGTTGCGGCGTGCGTCCGCCTTTTTTAAGGTTGCACGGGCTGCACGCGGTGCTGACATTCTCCCATGTGGTTCGCCCGCCCAAACGGCGCGGATTGACATGGTCGAACGTCAAATCCTTTTGCGACCCGCAATATTGGCACTGAAATCGGTCGCGCAGGAACAGGTTGAACCGCGTGAAAGCGGGATATTCCGACGGCCTCACATATTGCCTTAGCGCAATCACGCTGGGGATTTTCATCGTCAGTCCCGGCGAATGAATCTCGCGCTCATAGCATTCAATGATGTCAACACGGTCGAGGAACACCGCCTTTATCGCGGTCTGCCACGGCCAAAGCGACAGCGGATAGTAACTGAGCGGCGTATAATCGGCGTTGAGCACCAGCGCATGACATTGGTCAGGGTGGCGATGGAGGTCAGGATGGAACATGCGCGGCTCGTTGCGCCCCCGGATAATTTATCTCATGCGGCCTATGCCTCCAGCATGTGACATTGTCTTTACACCCCATATGTGTCGCCTTCGTCAAGGGGGATTGTGACAGGCGCATCATTATATTGTGTGCTTTGCGCGCGATGCATACAGGATGTAGCAAGCGATTGCTGCTTGGCACTGGCGGAGCGAAGGGCTAGTGTGCGCGGATGAACTGGCTTGTCATTCTCCTCATTGTCGTATCGGCCGGATTTGTGCTGTTCAGCCTGATCCGTGGCCTTGTCTATTTCTTGCGCGCCAGCGATGCAGTGCGTGAAGGCGGGCAGGAAGGGGGCGGCCCCAGCGAAATGCACCTGATGCAAAACAAAATGATGTTCGCGCGGGTCAAATGGCAAGCCATCACGATATTGCTGCTGATCGTGCTCGGGTTCGTCGCCTCGGCTCGATAAAATTGGGCGTTAACGCGGGGCAAATCCTGATGGTCAAACTCAATAAAATCTATACCCGCACCGGCGATGATGGCACCAGCGGCCTTGTCGATGGATCGCGCCTGCCCAAGGACGACGCGCTGTTCGCCGCCATCGGCGATGTGGACGAGGCGAATAGCGTCATTGGCGCTGCCGTAATTGCTACCGATGGGGTGATGGCACAGCGGCTTAGCGTCATCCAAAACGACCTGTTCGATCTGGGGGCCGATCTTGCTACGCCTGCGGGCGCGGGCAATGACCCGTTCGCGCCAGGCGAAATGGCGCTGCGCATTCTGCCAGCGCAAGTCGCGCGGCTGGAACGTGAGATTGACGCGATGAACGAAGCGCTCAGCCCGCTGCGTAGTTTCATCTTGCCCGGCGGGTGCGAAGCATCGGCGCGGCTGCATGTTGCCCGCTCCGTAACGCGGCGCGCGGAACGCAGCGCGGTGGCCGCAGCCAACGAACGCGCGCTCAATCCAGCGGCGCTCGCCTATCTCAATCGCCTGTCCGACTGGCTGTTCGTCGCGGCGCGGGTGGCCAATGGTAATGGCGCGGATGACATTTTATGGGTGCCCGGCGCATCGAGAGAAAAATTATGAAAATCATTGGCGTCATTGGTGCGGGACAGATGGGCGCGGGCATCGCGCAAGTGGCGGCGCAATCGGGCTATCATGTTGTTTTATCAGACATTTCTCTAGATCGCGCCGAGGCAGGCAAGGCGGCAATCATCGGGCAGCTTCAGCGCCAAGTGGACAAGGGTAAGCTGACACAAGATGATGCCAATATGGCGTCGCTGCGCATTCAACCTGTGGCGGACATGGCCGCCTTTGCGTCCTGCGACCTCGTCATCGAAGCGGCGACCGAACGCGAAGACATCAAGCGCCAGATATTCGGCCAACTCGGCCCGCACCTTTCCGCCACAGCTATCCTCGCCACCAACACCAGCTCGATCCCGATCACGCGGCTGGCGCAGGCCGCGAGCGATGCGGCGCGTTTCATCGGCGTCCATTTCTTCAACCCTGTGCCGGTGATGGGCCTGGTCGAAATCATCCGGGGGCTGGCGACCAGCGACACGACATTGGCCAGCGTCGAGGCATTCGGGCGATCGCTGGGCAAGGAAATTGTTCACGCCAATGACGCGCCGGGCTTCATCGTCAACCGCGTGCTGATGCCGATGATCAACGAGGCGGTGTTCGCGCTGGGTGAAGGCGTGGCGAGCATGCGCGACATCGACACCGCGTGCCGCCTTGGCCTCAACCACCCGATGGGGCCATTGACGCTCGCCGACTTTATCGGGCTCGACACCTGTCTCGAAATTATCCGCGTGCTGCATGGCGGCACTGGCGACCCCAAGTTCCGCCCCGCGCCGCTGCTGGTGAAATATGTCGAGGCGGGTTGGCTCGGCAAGAAGGCGGGCAGGGGTTTTTATGATTGGACTGGGACGGAGCCCCAACCCACAAGATAGGGGCCGACGCGATAGAATTGTTGCCTCTACTGTTGTGCACCACTAACACGCTAAAACCATCCCTTGATAAGGACTCCCCCCTATGCGCCTTCTTGCTTTCCTCACGCTCCCTTTTGTCGCTCTCGCTAGTCCCGCATTGGCGCAGCATATGGAGCATCACGATCATACGATGGCATCGGCAACGCCCGGCGCGCCCTATGTTAGCCCGCGCATCAGTGTCGAAGTGGTGGGAGAGGGGCCGGATGTTATCCTGATCCCCGGCCTTGGTTCCACACCTGATGTGTGGCGCGCCACGGTCGCGGCGCTGCCCGGATATCGCTATCATCTGGTGCAGGTCAAAGGATTTGCGGGCGTTCCAGCCGAAGCCAATGCGACAGGAGAAGTTGTCCACCCCGTGGCGGGCGAGATCGTCCGCTACATCGCTGAAAATCACCTCGACCATCCGACGCTGGTTGGCCATTCGATGGGCGGGACCATCGCGATGACGGTCGCGACGCATCACCCGGAATCGGTAGGTAAGTTGATGGTCGTCGATATGTTCCCGTTCATGGGCGCGCTGTTCGGCGGACCAACCGCCACCCCTGAGTCCGTAGCGCCGATTGCCGCGCAAGTGCGCGCCGGAATCGCAGGCGCAACTGGCGATGCCCGCCGTGCGCAGATCGAGCAAATCGTTGCTGGCATGGTCAATACGGCCGCCGAACGGCCGGCTATTGCCGCCGCGTCGTTGGCCAGCGACCCTGCTACGTCGAGTCAGTCGATGTATGACCTTATCACCACCGATATGGGGCCGAGCCTACCGCGCTTTACGGGGCCAATGACGGTGCTGTGGGCGTGGCGCGAAGGATCCCCCTTAGACCAGCCGACATCGGAAGCCTTTTATCGCGGTGCCTATGCCCGCGCGCCGCAAGCGGTGGTGACCTTCATCCCTGATAGCGCGCACTTCATCATGCAAGATGCGCCGGCACGCTTTCAGGCAGAACTGCGGGCGTTTTTGGCAACGCCGATTGCGACACCGGCTCCCTAAATACTGAGCATCAACCCAGCCAGCGCGGCGGACATCAGATTGGACAGCGACCCTGCGATCAGCGCCTTGATGCCGAGGCGCGCGATCATCGGGCGCTGGTTGGGGGCAAGGTTGCCCGTCACCGCCATCTGAATGGCGATCGAGCTGAAATTGGCAAAGCCGCACAGCGCAAAAGTGATGATCGCGACGGTCGCAGGGGATAGAGTGCCTTGCACACGGCCCAGTTCGATAAAGGCGACAAACTCGTTCAAGACCATCTTGGTGCCAAACAATCCACCAGCAGTGCCAGCTTCGTTCCACGGAATGTTGAGCATATACATTACGGGCTGAAAGATGACGCCAAGCGCGCTCTGGAACGACCAGCCCTCCTGACCGAACCAACTGCCAATCCCGCTTAATATCCCGTTGGCGAGCGCGACCAGCGCAACGAACGCCAGCACCATTGCGCCGACCGCGACCGCGAGTTTGACGCCGGTTTGCGCCCCTTGGGCTGCGGCCATGATGATGTTGGCGGGGGCTACCTCGTCATGGCTTGCGGCAGCCAGCTCGACGGGTTCGATGCCGATGTCCTTTGGGTCGTCGGGCATCATGATCTTGGCCATCAATATGCCGCCGGGCGCCGACATGAAACTGGCCGCAAGGAGGTATTTGATCTCGATCCCCATCGATGCGTATGCCGCGAGGATAGTGCCAGCGACGCCAGCCATGCCCACCGTCATCAGCATGAATAGCTGCGCTGGGGTTAACCCCGCGAGGTAAGGGCGGATGACCAGCGGGCTTTCGCTTTGCCCGACAAAGATGTTTGCCGCCGCGCCCAGACTTTCGATACGGGTGATCCCGGTGACGAGTTTGATCGCGCCCCCCACCCATTTGATGATGAACTGCATGATGCCTAGGTAATAGAGGACCGAAATCAGCGCAGCGAAAAAGACGATAACCGGCAAAGCGGCGAGCGCAAAGGTGTTCGCTAGCGGATTGGTTGCGCTTGGCCCAAATAAGAACTCGGTGCCAGCCAGTGAATAGCCAAGCAGGTTTGAGACACCTTTAGACAGGAAATCCAAAATGGCCTTGCCCCATGATGTGTAGAGGACGAGGAAGGCAATTGCGACCTGGAGTGCGAAGGCCGCACCGACGACGCGCAGGCGGATCCACTTGCGGTTGGAGGAGAGCAACAGCGCCACGGCCAATATGACGATGATACCGCCAAGCCCAATCAGTAATTTCTGGAAATCAATCATGCCTGTCCCATTCCCTTTTGCGGTTTTGCACCGCCCATTGGTGACAGGTCATAGCGGGGGATTGCGCGGGCGCAAAGTGCGAGAGTGATATGTCATGCGGTGTCGACCATATAGGTTCCGCGTTTGCGGCTCCAATGATCGCGGACAATGCCGATAGTCATGATGGTGAGTGCTGGAATGGACCAAAATCCCGCCAATATGATATAGATTGCGGGGACTCGCGTTGGGAACAGCACAGCCGCTAACCCTGATGACACGCCGATAAGCTGCAATGCGGCAAACCAGATTGGCCAATAGCTGGCCGACCGGAATGCGAGTATCAGCGTGCAGAGCAGCAGCACAGCATCGACCATCAGAACATAGGGTTGAGAATTGGTCCAGCCCAGCAGGGTTGTGAAAGAAATCGTTGCAGCCGACGCCAACACAAGTGCGGCGGCAAAAATGGCTTCATTGCGCTGCCCTAGCACAATCGTGGCACCGCATGCGGACAACAGGAATAACCAGTAAAGCACAGCCTCGACCATCGCCGTTTGTTACCGCACGATGGCCGCGACCGGCAACGGTTATTTGACGAGGCTGGGTTCGCGATCCTGAACAGCGCTGGTGGGCAACGGCGGGCAGCCGGCGGGGCAGCCGAATGCTGTTTCGCGCAATGTGGTTTGCAGTTGAAGCGCCTTGAGACCGAGCATGGTTTCGAGCAATTCGGCGCGGCTGTTGATCAATTTGGACATGCTGTTCGTCACCGATTCCAATATGGCCTGTGTTGCGCTAAACGGTAATTTGCTCTGCGCCGCGCCTTCGACCAAGCTCGCGCACAGGCGGGCATTGGCATAAACTGCATTTTCCATGGCTGCGGCCGAAGCCTGCAAATCCGCCGCAACAACGTTTCCGACGCCATTTTCGATCTTGTACATGATAGCACCTCATCCTTTTGACTGGTCGAGCACATTTTGCTCGGCTTCATAATGAGGCGCTATTTCATTGAAATTTCATTGACTGAAAAGGTGAACTAGGCCCGCAATGGTTAATGTTATCGCCAAAATGGATGTAATTATGAGAGCTGCAATTTGAACAATATGGAACGCACGTGCTTGCCTAGGCAAGCCGTTGTAACTCCCGCCAATCGGGGGTAGCCGACGCAATGAACGGGTATGATTGTCGCCTCCCTTGCTGTTCTTCGCCGCATTATCATTGCTATTATTGCTTGGCACAAAATGCTGCGGTCCATAGGGATGGACCGCCTGTATGTCCGCCATTGCTTTGGCAGCTAACCTGCGGCTTTCGGTATCAAGCAGGGCCATAGCCGCGCTGACATGATTATCGACTGTCGAAGGCGACACTCCTAGTCGGAGGGCAATTTCCTTTGATGTAAGCCCTTCATGCACGAGGGTAAGGCACTCGATCTGGCGTGGGCTAAACCTGTCCAAAGCGGGCAGCGTGTCGGGGGAGAGGGGCGTCAGCTGTTCATCCATTATGGACACAGTTGTATCGTTATGTGCTTGGTTGGCAAGGAGGTAAGCAAAACATAATATATCATAATTTCAATTACCTAGGTAATCATAACCAGTTGCGCATTAACCATGTTCGTGTCAATAAGGGTGCACCGGACTGGTCTGCGCATGGGACATATGGTTTCTCGCTTGACCTGACGGCTTTGTGGGAGGTGCCTTATGAATCGGGATCACCAATTTTTCCGCTTTGACGAGCGGCTCACAATGATAGAGCGAAGCATCGGTCGCCCATCGCTTCACAACCCGCTCGTTATGGCGGAACAAATCATCCAGTCCCGACGCATGCGGGATAATTTATTCCCTACGGGCTATTTTTCTGATGTGGCTTGGGAAATCATACTTGAACTATATGTCGCAGAACAATTGGGCGAGGCTAATTGCACGTCCAGTATAGGTTTGGCTTCTAGCTTAGCACCGACATCCGTGCTGCGTCATCTGGCGCGATTGGAGCAAGACGGCTTCGTTTACCGCAGTCCTGACAAATTTGATGCCCGCCGAACATTGGTGAGGATATCGTTGCACGGCATTCACACCATGAACCAATTATTTTCGGCCATGGGTACCATAAGGGAAAGTGAAAATATGGCGGAGCGGCCTGCCATCTTCAAATCGAGCGGGCATCGTTGAAACGATTGCCCTGTTTCGTAAGGTTTAATTAGGCCGTTATATTGTCGCGAGCCCGAGCCCGAGCCCGAGCGCGCCGTGGGGCGGCGCTTCGCGAGAAGCCGTGGCGGAGGGCCGAGCGCTGCACAAGTGCAAAGCCCGAGCAATGCCCGACCCTCCTCGAACCCAAACGCCCAATAGGGCGCTTTATTCCCTACTTTTCCCCGCGTGCAAAAGCCGCTAGTGGGTTGTCATGACAGACCAATACAGCCCCGCCCTAGCTGCGCGTGCGCCGATTAGCCGCTCGTTATTCATATACTCGCTGCTCTACGGTGGCCTTGTTGTGCTGGCTGGCGTGATGGGAACTAAACTCGCTTCGCTTGGGCGCTGGCCCCTGATTGGCGATTTGGCCGTCGAATCGGGGATATTTGCCTTCCTGCTTTTGGTTGTGCTGTCGAGTGCAGTCGCGGAACTGTTCGGGCAGGATACGGCCAATCGGCTGGTGCGCTATGGCTTCATCCCGCTTATTGTCTCCATGGTGATGTTGACCTTTGTCATCCGGATGGTCCCACCAGCACCGTTCTGGCATGATCAGGAAGCCTTCCAGAGGCTGCTGGGCCAGGGAGTGCGGATGCAATTTGCGGGGCTGGTTTCCTACGGCACTTCACAACTGCTCAACGTCTATCTGTTTTCACGGATGGCCGGCGGCAAGGGTAAATCACTGATGCTACGCGCATGGATTGCAAGCCTGCTGTCACAGATTGTTGATACCATCTTGTTCATCACGATCTCTTTCTATGGCGTGGTCGATCAGACAAGCGGACAGCCCATGCCGATCGGTGCGATTATGGAAGGCCAGATCATCTCCAAACTCCTGCTCTCGACGATCATGGTGCCGATACTGGTGCTGTTTTTTGTCAGGTTGGGGCAGCGGCTTGACGGGCGCGATACGCTGACATGAGCGTCACCGCCGACCCCGCCATCGCCGCCAAAGCGGAAACGCTGGTCGAAGCGCTGCCCTATCTACAGCGTTATGCCGGCAAGACCTTCGTCATCAAATATGGCGGCCACGCTATGGGCGACCCAGAAGCCGCGCGTGATTTTGCGTCAGACATTGTCCTGCTGAAAGCTATCGGCATCAACCCCGTGGTTGTTCATGGTGGAGGGCCGCAAATCGGCGCGATGCTCGATAAATTGGGCGTGCAATCCAGCTTTGTTGATGGCCTGCGCGTCACCGATGCCGAAACCGCAAAAATCGCCGAAATGGTGCTGTCTGGCGGTATCAACAAGGAAATCGTCAGCTGGATTGGCCAGGCGGGCGGGCGCGCCATCGGCCTGTCGGGCAAGGATGCGCGGTTGGTGACTGCGCAGCGGCTGCGGCGGACAAAGCGCGACCCCGATAGCAATATCGAAAAGGTCATTGATTTGGGCTTTGTCGGAGAACCGAGCCACGTCGACCGCAGCGTCATCGACACGCAGGTCGCGGCGGGAATGATTCCCGTTATCGCGCCGATTGCCGTGGGCGAAGATGGTGCGACCTATAATATCAATGCCGACACGATGGCGGGCGCGATTGCGGCGGCGCTTGGCGCGGCGCGGCTGTTCCTGCTCACTGATGTTGCTGGGGTGCTCGACAAACAGGGCAATCTTATCACCGACCTGACGCCTGACCGGATTGCGCGACTCAAAGCCGACGGGACAATTACGGGCGGGATGATGCCCAAGATTGACACCTGCGTTCATGCGGTGGTTGGCGGTGCAGAGGCGGCTGTCATCCTCGACGGGCGGGTGGCGCATGTCGTGCTGCTTGAAATTTTTACCGAAGCGGGGGCCGGAACGCTGGTCCGCCGCGCAAATTAGGATCGCATCTCCATGTTAATTCTCTCGCTCATCGAAGTGTTCGACATCATCCTGCAGGTCGCTTCGACGATCATATTGGTGCAATTCATTCTGTCGTTGCTGGTAGTGTTCAACGTTATCAGTATGCAAAACGACCTAGTGCGCAACATCGTCACCACGCTCGATACTTTGACCGAACCGATGTATCGCCCGATCCGCAAGATCATGCCCAACACCGGCGCGATAGACTTTTCGCCGATGGTAGTGATCATCATCATCCGCATCATCAAGGGGCCGGTGTTGGGGTATATTGCCGCACTGGCTATGGGGTCGATGTGACCGCCAAAATCATCGACGGAAAGGCTTTTGCCGCTGGGTTGCGTGGTCGCGTGGCGGCGCGGGTAACAGATTTTGTTGATGCGGTTGGCCGAGCACCTGGCCTAGCCGTAGTGCTGGTTGGCGACGATGCGGCGAGCCATGTCTATGTCCGTAACAAGGCGAAGCAGACGGGCGAATGCGGCATGCTCAGCATTGAGCATCGGCTGCCAGCCGACACCAGCGAAAAGGATCTGCTCGCGCTGGTGACGCAGTTAAACAGCGACCCCGCGATTGACGGTATATTGGTGCAGTTACCCTTGCCAAGTCACATCGACGAGCGCGCGGTGCTATCCGCTATCCATCCGGCAAAGGATGTTGACGGATTCCATGTTATCAACGCTGGGCGGCTGGCGACGGGGCAGGACGCGCTGGTGCCGTGCACCCCGCTGGGGTGCTTGATGCTGCTGCGCGACACGCTTGGCGATTTATCGGGGCTAGAGGCTGTGGTGATCGGGCGGTCGAACATCGTTGGCAAGCCGATGGCGCAATTGCTGCTGGGCGCGAATTGCACGGTGACGATGGCGCATAGCCGCACCCGCGACCTGCCCACCGTTGTGCGCCGCGCCGATATAGTTATCGCCGCTGTTGGATGGCCCGAAATGGTGAGGGGCGACTGGATCAAGCCGGGAGCAACCGTGATTGACGTCGGCATCAACCGTGTAGGGGGGGGGGGGGCGGGAAAAACCAAGGTGGTTGGGGGTGTCTGCTTTGCCGAAGTAGCCGAGGTCGCGGGTACG
>ERZ1292633.3423-Hain-H41-02um-R1-3423-length-15458-cov-17_pt1 | contig 15458 bp, 17 predicted proteins | sample MGYA00564406_ERZ1292633 | MGnify/ENA primary metagenome ERZ1292633 (study PRJEB36523, sample SAMEA6512639) | groundwater metagenome | collected 2019-01-08 | study: AquaDiva: Metagenomics assemblies of 32 groundwater samples
ACGGCGCCCCCTTTGTGAACTTTTTCGAGCGTAAAAAGCTTGAGCATTTCATCGACGGAAATGACTTCTTGGTCATTGCCCGGGTTCCAGCCCATCAGCGCGACAAAGTTGAGTATCGCTTCCGGCAAATATCCCTCGTCTCGATACTCGGTCACCGCAAGCGCGCCGTGGCGTTTGGAGAGCTTGGACTTGTCGGGAGCGAGGATCATCGGGAGGTGCGTATAGGACGGGCGGGGTGCGCCGAGCGCTTCTTGGATAAGGATCTGACGCGGTGTATTTGAGATGCCGTCATCGCCGCGAATGATGTGCGTGACACCCATTTCAAAATCATCCACCACCACCGCGAAATGGTAGAGAGGCGTCTCGAGGTCCTTTGCGATTACAAAATCCTTGAGCTCGGTCGTATCGAATGAAATATCTCCGCGCACCTCGTCGCGAAAGGTCACGACGCGATTTGGATTTTTGAAACGGATCACTTCGGCAAGCTGACCCTCTTCTTTCGGCTCTTCTTTAGAAACATACGCCGTGCCGTCGGCGATGAGCTTTTCAAGATGTTTTTTGTAGATTGCACTTCGCTCGGACTGTCGGTAAAATTCATCGTGCGTGAGCCCGAGCCACGAGAGCCCGTCGATGATGTTCTCCTCGAACTCACGCGTCGAGCGCTCCTTGTCGGTATCCTCGATGCGGAGGATGAATGTGCCTTCGTGCTGGCGCGCATAAAGCCACGAGTAGAGCGCGGTGCGCACGGAGCCGATATGGAGCACCCCCGTTGGCGACGGTGCAAATCGTGTGATTACTTTTGTCATTTTTTTATTCTGAAATTCGGTGGCGCAAGACGACGGCGACGAGCTGTTCCGCAATCTTTTCTGCCGCATCCGCGCGCGCAAATGCTTTTGCCGATTCTTTCATCGCACTCCGGCGCGTCGCGTCGCCCATGAGCCCGTCGATTTCCGACATCAAAATGTTCGGTCCGAGATTTGCCTCTTCAATGACGGCGGTGCCTCCCGCCCGCGCGTACGCGAATGCGTTTTTGCGCTGGTGGTCGCCGACATGGTTGGCGATGGGGATCAATATCGCCGGCACTCCCCATGCCGCAATCTCAAATATTGCCGACCCCGCGCGCGAGACGACGATGGTCGCCGCCTCCGCCGCAAGCTTCATCGTTTCCGTATCGAGATAGCCGTAGATATGGTACCGCGATGCATTCGGATTCCCGCCCAAAAGCCCGTTTACCGTGGCCTGCACCTCCGTCATATTCGCCTCGCCCGTCTGATGAATGACTTGGTACTTTTCAACAAGGCGTGGAGCGAGCGTTTCCATTTGCCCATTTATCTTTTGCGCCCCCTGCGACCCGCCGAGAACGAGGAGGACGGGAATGTTTGGGTCGAGGCCGAGCTCCTTGAACGCGTCTTTTCCAGACGAACGCAAGAAGTCTTCGCGGATGGGATTGCCCGTGAGCGCGGTCTTCCCCGCCGGGAAAAACTGTGCCGCTTCCGGATATGATATCGCGACTTTCTGCGCGAACTTTCCCGCCCATGCGTTCACGCGCCCCGGTACGCTGTCCGACTCGTGGATGATGACGGGAATGCGGAAAAATCGCGCGGCAAAAAGCACGGGGAAGCTTGGAAATCCTCCTTTTCCAAAAACAACATCGGGGTACAAGAAAAATAATTGGAAAAATGCTTTGAAAACGCCCCATGCCGTTTTGAACAGGTCGAAGAAATTTTGAATCGAGAAATACGCGCGGACTTTCCCCGCGGTCACGCGCTTGAATGTCATCTTATTGTCATACAAAAGCCGTTCATTATAGGGCTCGGTCGACATATAGTAGAGCTCCACATTCGCAACCCGCTCGCGCTCGAGCATTTTATTGAGTTTTTCTGCGACGGCAATAATCGGGTAGAAATGTCCGCCACTGCCCCCGCCGGTAAATAGAATTTTCATGTCCGTTTAAGTTTAGAAATATTAAGAAGTATGCCGATCTCCAGAAAAGCAAAGATGAGCGCCGACCCGCCCTTGCTCACAAAAATGAGGGGGATTCCCTTGAGCGGGACCACGCCGAGCATCGCCGCAATGTTCACAAATGACTGCGATACGATCAGTATAACAATTCCAACGGCCAAAAGTCCACTCCACATATCGGGCGCGCGCCGTGCTATCTGAAGTCCGCGAATGCCAAACAAGACGAAAAGGATGATGAGGATTGTTCCGCCGATAAATCCGAACTCCTCCGCCACCACCGCAAAGATGGAGTCTCCTGTCGGCTCCGGCAACGAACCGAATTTTTGGATGCTCTGTCCAAATCCGCGCCCCGTGATCCCGCCGGACCCGATAGCGAGGAATGATTTTTGTATTTGATAGCTCGCCCCTTGCGGGTCGCGCGATTGGTCGAAAAAAGTGAGCACGCGCGATTTCACATGAGGGCTGACCAGAGTGAGCGCTCCGACGGAAAAGACGCCGATGACGACTAGAATAAAAAAATGACGCAATTTCGCCCCGCTCGAAAGGAGCATCGCGCACATAGTGGCAAAAAGCACTGCGAGTGTGCCATTGTCCGGCTGTGCGAGGAGAATGACTGCGGGCATGGCTATGACCCCCAAAAATATGCCGATTGCATATTTTATCGTCTTTATACGGTCTTTAAAAAGAGGCAGGAGCGCCGCAAAATAAATAACGGTGCCGAGCTTGAGCGCTTCGGACGGCTGAAAAGATGCCGTTTTAAACCATAGCCACCGCTTCGCTCCGCCATGCTCAGCGCCGATTCCGGGGACAAATACGAGCAAGGTGAGGAGTGCCGACCCAATGAAAATATGGAGTGCATAGGTGCGCAGTAGTTTAAGCGGAACATTGAGCATGACAATGAGCAGTACGATCCCCAAAAGAAAACCGAGTCCGACCTGATCAAAAAACAGATCCTTGAGAGAGAGTCCTTTGCGCGCAAAAAGCCCGAACGAAGCCGAAGTAAAAACAAAAAGTCCCACTGATGCGAGGAGCACCGTGAGCCCAAGGAACACTTTGTCGATGGAGAGTTCTTTTTTTAAACTAGGCATATATTTATTGGCTAATATGGAGGTCGCACCTCCTTAAAATTACTCTGCTGTCTTGCGCGACGCCTCCACCAGCTTCTCCATATCGTCAAAGCGGCCTTTGTATGTTGAGCCGAGGACGACTGCGACAACTGGGTCGCCGATACCGCGGTCAAAAATGATGGCGAGGTTCCCTCCGGCAAGATCGGTGTACCCTGTCTTTGAAGCGACAAGGCCGGAGATCTTTCCCACTATCTCGTTTGTATTTGGAAGAATGTGCGCGATGTCGTCTTGGGAAATGATGCGCGCGTCTTTGCGCGCGGTGATCTCGATCGTCTCGGGATAATTATTCCACAGTTCCGCAAAAAGGAACGCGACATCGTGCGCGGAACCATACCCGCCCGCCGTTGCCGAGGTAGCTACGGGCAAGCCCGCCCGCAACTCTTTGATATCAAGCCCCGATTCATTAAAAAATTGCGTCTGAGCGAGTCCGAGGGCGAGCGCTTTTTCATTCATCATACCGATGAATTTCACTCGCGCATTTTCCCTGTCCGCATTCGGCTGTCCCTCGCTCCCCACAAAGCCGGCCACTGCATGTGCCGCGTCATTCGACGAAACGAGAAGCATGACGCTGATGAGGTCTCCCAAACGCCACCGCTCTCCGGTGCGAAGCCCAGAGTCGCCCTCCACAGAAATATCATCGCCGGTGAGTGTCGCTACCACACTTTCACTCATATGCTCTCGCGCGACAAGCGCAGTCATTATTTTTGTGACAGACGCAAGGGGAAGCTTCTCGTTTTCATTGCGCGCAAAAAGGACCGACCTTTTTTTGAGGTCAAAAACGAATACGGCGCGCGCCTCGAGAGAAATATCTTCAAATGGATTTGCGGTTGCAAGCGCGCGGAGTTCCTCTTGAGTATCCGCTTGCGTCTGCATTTGCGCCTGCGTGGGAAGCGCGGATACAAGAAATGTCTGCAGTGATACCGCAAGAAATGCGCCACCGCCGAGCACTATCGCAAGCGCTCTCAGCTTCTTCGCGGTAATCTCTTCCCTATTCTTCCTCGTGTTCATTTTTGTTTTCTTTATCGTTTATTTCTGATTGCTTAAATTCCTCGACCGCTTTTGTCGTTTCCTCATACCCGGGCAAGTCCTCGACCTTTGCCACGCCCATATAGGACAAGAGCTCAAATGTCGGGCGATAGGTGGTGCTCCGCCCTCCCTGATCCACCTTCTCAATAAGCCCGCGCACCAAAAGCGCGCGCAAAATGTAATTCGAATTGACCCCGCGAAGATAGTTGATCTCGCTTCGCGATATCGGTCCGCGATAGAGCACCGTCGCGAGCGTCTCGAGCCCCGCTTTGCCGAGGTCTTTGCTCAACTCATCCTTGAGAAGCGCCTCGATAGTAACACCCATCTGCGGTGCCGTGCCGAGCGTATACTCGTCACCATTCCGCATCAAAATAATCCCCCGCAAAGAAAGCGCCTGCTCAAGCTCTGCCAGTCCTCCGCGCACCTCGTCCTCCGACACGCCAAGCGTCTTCGCCAAAAAGCCCGCCGTCACCGGCTCGCCCTTGAAAAATAAAAGCGCTTCAATTTGTCGAGAAAGTTCCATATGTTTCTACTATTCTAACATAATACGCTCTGTTTGCGACACAAAATTACTGACCACTATAATTCCAAAAATATGGCTGCATGGTCAGAAACTTCCTCGGGGAGAACTCTAAAATCTTTGACCGCTATGCCCTTAGTAGTAAATACATAATCGGCAAATTTCTCTTCCTTTGTATAGTGAGATGTCCTAGTTGAAGTGACTCCATATTCCCTTATTAAGTTCCTCAGCCCATTGACCTCAAACATTTTCAAGCTTTCTGTTTCTGGAGAAAGGTTGAAGTCACCACAGAGTACAAACTCTCCAGAAATCCTTCTAGTAAATTCTAGAATATTTTTTGACTGGTTTATCCTATCTTCTGAATCCTTTTTTCCTTTGCCGTTCCATAAACCATGAAAGTTAATTACCGTAAGAGGTTTATCATCTATGTTAAGGGTAACATATTGGATATTACGCGCGTGATTACCAAGGTCCCCCTCGGGTAAGTACCCTTTATACTTATAGACAAACTCTTCCCCCTCTTCTGTAACAACTAAATCTTTTTTAACAAACATTGCTAACCCGTAGTGGTCCAAATAGTGTGGGTGAAAATATGGAATGTAGTCTTTCAATAATTCTGATATTTCTCCCATTCCATACGACATTATTTCTTCATAAGCGAGAGCCCTGCCTCCGGCACTCTGTCCCTCCAAGCTCTCGACCGGTGCTGACCACACCTCCTGAAGGCAAAATATATCAGTTGTTTCCTTATATTTATCAAAAAAGGCTAGGAGCTTTTCCTTTCCAGCTCTTCCGCCCCAGGTATTAAGTGTAACTATTTTCATACTTCAATATTATAATTACTTACCCTCCATAGTTTGGCGTCTCGAGCACATTGGTTTCGATATGAATATCCTCGCCGTGCGCGCCTTGGGACACGGCAATCATTCCTTGCTTCACGAGTTCAAGCATTGCGAGGAAGCTCACGATGATGGTGACCTTTTCCTCTTTTCCCACTCCGGCAAATTCACGAAAGCTCATTTTGAGGCTCCCCACGATGCGCGTCGTCAGTCGCTCCATCATATCCTCGAGCGAGATGACTTTCTTCACGATCACTTTCGGGAGCGTAACTTTTTTCGGAAAATGCAAGATTACCTCGCGCATCGCGCTGAAAATACTCGGCTGAGAAATTTCTTTTGTTGGCGCAAATACGACTTCCCTCTCGCGTTGTCCTTTAGGAAAAGAAACACTCGCACCGAAAAGTTGCTTCACCTGCACCGAGAGCTCACGAATCTTCTGATACTCTTTCAGCCGTCGCTCCAGCTCGTCAATGTCCTGCGTTTCTTCCTCGGTCAAAGAGAGCGTCGGCAAAAGAGATTTTGATTTGATGAGCACCAGCGTCGCCGCGACAATGAGGAAGTTGGAAACAAAATCCACCGGCATCTTTTCAAACTGCTTCAAGTGCGCGATATAGTCGTCCGCAATCTGCGCCAGCGAAATATCATTCACAAAAAGCTTCCGCTTCTCCACAAGGTCGAGCAAAAGCTCCAGCGGTCCTTCAAACACTTCGGTTTTGATTTGGTAGTTGGGATTCGTCATTATATTATGTCCTTCTTTCTTGATATTTCCTTAGTATTCTACTCCATTGACTTTTCTACCGCAAGAAGTGTATAATGCAAGCATCACCATGAAAGAGACCCTTATGCAGATATGTCTGCATCGGGGGCTTTTTCTTTTTGCCTCTCGGAAGAAAACTTGTGATAGTGCTCATTCAAAAAAGTTATCTCAGTATTTTTTAGTTTACTCATTGGAGTTATTCTAGCACACAACAACTACTTACTCCTCATGGCAAAAGGGTACCTGACCCAGTATGACTTGAGCTGGTACTGGAACAACACGCACCTGCTCAACTATTGGCTCAACTGGTGATATTTCTTGGATAACCTCAGTCTTTAACGCCTCATTTACTGGTAATTGAGGCGTTAACTCCAAATCGCCTCGTTGGGGCACGGATGGCTCTTGCACTATCGGCGTCGGCTGCTCGACTGCTGTGAACGGCTCCGCGATAGTTGGCTCAACTGGAGCATCAACAGCAGGAGCCGGCACTGTTGTGACGGAGGTTTCCGCAACGGCAACGGGTTCCGGTTCTGCAACAACAGTCGGCTCAGCCGCTACTGGTTCCACTGGCGCTGGAGCTTGGGTGTCCGTGCTTGTTGTTTCGTCTGGCATCTGGTCAGTATATCAGACAGGAGTATCGAGCACTAATTTATCAAAATCAAATTCATAGCCCTTCTTTTCCAAATCGTGTTCCCAAATACGAAAGATTTTCCATTCGTGCTTTTTATAATGCCGAGTGACTTCCTTGTCGCGAATCTTATTCCTTTCTATTTTAGCTTCCCAGAATTTTTTCCGAGTTTGAGGTATCGAACCGTGCTTTTTGCACCCGTGCCAAAAACACGAATCAATGAATATTACCGCCTTGTGCTTCGGCAAAACAAGATCGGGTTTCCCGAAATATTTTGTTGAATTTTTGCGATAACGAAATCCGGCTTCCCACAATTTTTTCCGAAATTCAATTTCCAACGCACTATCTTTGTTTCGAACTTTCGACATTATTTCACTCCTTTTCTTTTTTGAAAAAATATCAGTCATACTTTTCTACTTCAAAAATCTTATCTGCAAATTCAAGTTAAAGAAAAGTTTCCCATCTTTTTCGTACAATGTTCCATAATCATGTCTCGTACTGCTTGCACTTTCAAATTTTGTATTTTCATACAGGTAGGAGCGAAATTCGTCTCTATTGTAGAGGTGGTAACAGAGGACATCGCCGTTTTCTTTTACTACAATATATCCGCCGTGCGCCTTCGTAAACCCGTCCCATTCCACGCTTGGCACCATACCGAGCGCAATCGCATCAAGAAAGTTTTTAAACTTCAGTTCATAACCGGAAAGAGAAAGCCCGAACTCTTTGTTGAATTCGCTATTTTTTGTCAGTTCATTTATAAGCCCGCTAACCGTTGACTCTTTTCCGAGAAAAAAATCGAGTAGCATTTGCGCAACAAATTTCGGAAAAGCGGTATCTATGTTTTTCAGATTCGAGGCAAACGCCTCACTCAAAACATGATCAAACGACAAAACCCCACCTTTCTCAATAATTGCGGACAGGCGATCTCTGATTTTTGACTTACTGTCGATACCGTTTACTTCTCCAATTTCCCCGCTAAACCCTCCAACTTTAAAAACAAAATTCGTCGTCTTCCCCGCGTTGAGTAGTGTTGATGCACCGCCAATCATGGACTTTACCGAAAACCCTAACATCGGCATCGTTTCGGAGATTCTATCATAAATGACCGCAACGATATCGGCTTTTTTATCATTGCTTGCTTTAACTTTTGTGCACAAAAATTCTTCCATGACGGCTTTTGCTTCAGAAATCTCAAAGGATGCGCTCTGTCCGTTTCTTATTTTCTCAAAAATATTAAAGATTTTTGAGTTTAGATTTTCGTCTGAAACTTTCTTTAATACGGAACCGTCTTCACTCGTAATAAGTATCTCCGTCCCAGCGGAAATATCGTATATTTTTATCGGCTCATCCTTTTCTTCTCTGATAACTTTATGAAATACGAAAAATTTCCCTGCTATCGGGTTAAGATTTTTATCAGCGGCCGGAAGTTGTTTTTGCTCCAGAATTTTCAGGAAAGCATAGAATTCGGACCACTCGCCCTTGTTTGCTTTTGTATTATTGTTTTCCATGTTTTTTAAGTTGTTTGACGATTTCCTCCGCCACCATTTGTATGGCGGGAACCGCAACAGAATTTCCCAGTTGCTTCATAGCTTGAACCTCTGTAACAGGGAACTCGAAATCGTTGGGAAATCCTTGCATCTTTATTCCCTCTTTCGAACCGAGCCTTCTGGCCTTTCCGTCAACAATATACGCATCCCAGTTGTGCCTATCCTCAATTCTACTGCCACGACCACCTACGCGGAGAGTAAAGCCGACATCTTTTTCGCATTTTCCACCAAAAACATCCGAAAGCGTATATTTCAACGGTACTGGATCCGGAAACTTAAAATCTATACTTTTATCTTTGAACCCAACCATAAAAAGGCGTGGCCTGTGTTGCGGTAATCCATAGTCGGAAGCCTTAATTATTTTATAGAAAAAAGAATACCCCAAATCTTCTTCAATAATTTTTTTTATTGTTTCAAATGTGCGACCGTTATCGTGCTTAAACAAATGCCGAACATTTTCTAAGAAAAACGCTTGGGGTTTTTTCTCGTTGATTATGTTTACGATATCAAAGAAAAGCGTCCCTTTTGTTTCGTTGAACCCCTTTTTAAAACCCGCTTGCGAAAACGGCTGGCACGGGAACCCTGCGCATAAAATATTGAAATCGGGTATATCTTTTGGATTGACTTTTGTAATATCGCCGACAAAACTTCCCGAGTCAAAAAGTTCCGGGGATATGTTGTAAAGATTATGCTGGTAAGTTTTACGCGCCGGAGTATCCCACTCGGAAGCAAACACGCACTCCGCCCCAGCATTGTGAAATGCCAAATGAAAGCCCCCTATCCCCGCGAACAGATCTATAACTTTTATTTTGTCATTTTTGCTCGTCGCTTTTTGCAGTGCTGACACTTTGTAGCTCATAAAAGATCTTTCATCCACCAACATGTCGAACAAAGACGCTTGCTCGCCGTCCGCGACATACTCGACACTTGAAAAATCCTTTTTTTTCTTTATTTCACCCAAAACACTGTGAATGCCGTTTTCCGCAACAATAATAAAATCAATAACATTAACGCCCATCAATTTCCCAGCTTCCACGACTTTCCAAGCAATCTCTTTGTCTTGATTGCTTGGAGTCGGATCGCCGGACGGATGGTTGTGAATCAAAATTACCCCCGCTGCGTGCAATTTCAATCCGGGAGCAAAAATTTCTCTCGGATGCACGATGCTTCTGTCGAGCGTTCCGATTGAAACAGTTTCTTTTTGAAGCAAAACATTCCGAGCGTTTAAATACAAACAAACGAGATGCTCCTGTTTTTTATTTTTTAAATCGGAAACAAGCAAAGCGGCATCGTTTGCGGAAAGCACCAGATTTTCTTGAGGTTTTTGTTCCTCATAAATTCTTTTTGTCAGAGAAATCGCGGAAACTATTTGCAAAGCTTTCGCCTGCCCTATTCCGTTAACCTGGCAAAGATCGTCAACCGTCACATCAAAAAACTTTTTCCCGAATTTTCTGAGAATTTGCTCGGAAAGTTTTTTGACATTCGTTCCCTTGATACCACTTCCGAGAAGAATGGCCAAAAGCTCGCTCTTGGTAAGCGCGTCGGCACCCTTTTCCAAGAATTTTTCTCGGGGTCTATCAACAATGGGGGTATCTTTTAATTTGGACATATTAACAAGCTCAGTATACCGCCAATCGTTTTTTAATACAAAACATACCAACAGTACTTATAAAATAGCACTTAGTTCGAGTATTTTGGAAAACGAAAAGAAAAAGTATTTTTTGTATATCTAACTCCGTTCACTTCCGAGCTTTGGGAATGATCCGGAGAAACAGTAACTGATATCCTACTCCTATCCAAAGCTTTTTTTAATTGATACATACCAATACCACTTCCTCTCAAATCTTCCGGCACACAGCGACCAAAAACCCCTCTTTCAAAGATCTTAATAATTTCATCTTTCTCAATGCGAACACTTTCCATTTGAAATATTAACTCACCTGACTCAGTCCGTGTATAAACTATTATTCTAGAATAGGGTTTTGAGTACTTAACCGTGTTTTCAAGAAAGCTATGCATTGCAATATTAAATGTCTCATATTCAAAGGAGCAAAGAAAACTTTCGCTAATATCATGAAGACTCACCACCACATTGTTCTTTCTAAAAAACTCGAAAAACAAATGAGAAAGTCCGAGTAAAAACTTCTTGAGGTTATGGTTATCTGTAATCGTAACTCTTGAAGATGCGTCACGAAGGAGATTGTAGCCACCGATGTGGTAATCTACCAATCTTATCTCCTTCGAAAGAGCGCAAATATCTTCAGCGAACATATCAGGGTTTCTTTGCACATTTTCTTTAACCACTGAAACAAAATCGGTATAACTTTCCTGTCCTTCCGCCCCAAAGACACATCGTTCTACTATACTTTTCTGATTCCCGTGGATCTTTATTATATTATGGAGGTAATCATCTGCCATCTCCCGAGCTTTTTCTAAATTATGGGAGATAGATTTTTCTAACGCCGTTTCGATTGCAACGACAAAAGCATTGAAGACCTTATTGCTATTAGCGACTCTCTCCTCTTCAATCAACAAAAATTCCAAAATACCGAATGAGGTATTTTTACGAAAATAACGAGACTTTTTGTTCTTTTGACTTTCTTGTTTTGGCACAGTAAAGTCATCTGGAAATGAATTCACTACCACACCGCTGGTTGGAACTGTAACCTTCAAGCAAATCATAATTTGGTTATTTCTGCGGTAATTAATGAAATAAACTCATCATAAGAGGCATTTTTCCTAATATAAGGAAATTCGACCAGCCCGTCAAAATCCTGCACTGATGAATAAATAATATAGCGTTTTTTGTCTCCATAAACACGCTTCAATTCACTGATGAGCCCAAGCCCTTCTTTTTTGCCACAAAGTTTTTTACCAACATCTTTATAATCAACAAAAATTATATTCGCCCACTGCACATCAATGTCCGTCGCCGGTGATAAAATGTCATCGATTTTTCTAACATCAAAATTATTCCGCCGTAGATTTGTTACAATTTGACACTCCTTGTCATCAACAAAGAGAATTCTAGATGCTTTTTGTGTGTCTTTGAAATTTTTTGGCTTCCTTTTTTCATACAAATGAATACTGACCATAAGCAAAATAGTTATCATAATAATAACTAGAACCCACCATTTTTGATCGGAGAAAAAGAAAGTTGCGCCAGACAAGATCAGTGCAAAAAGAGCTGGGATTCCTTGGTTTTTATTAATTTTGTTTAACATAATACCAACATGGTTAGGTACTTTATCCCAATTTAGTCGACAACAAGGTATCAATCCGATTCAGGTCGCGGGGGAACAAAGTCGCTTCTTTCACATTTTCGAGGCCGAGGAGCTTTGCGGTGAGGCGCTCGAGGCCGAGACCAAAGCCGCCATGCGGAGGCATACCATACTTGAAGGCTTGCAGGTAGAAGCGGAATTTTTCAGGGTCGAGGCCTTTTGTCTTCATCGACGCGACGAGAGTGTCGTAGTCGTGGATGCGTTGTGCGAGCGTAGTGATCTCAACACCGCGGAAAAGCAGGTCTCCGCCCTTTGCATAGCCAATGTCATTTTCATCCTCATAAGTATAGAATGGTCGCTTTGAAATTGGGAAATGCGTGATAAAAATAAAATCTGAATTGAATTCTTTCTTCGCATATTCGCAAAGGAAGCGCTCGTGTGCCGGCTCGAGGTCGAGCTCTTTTGTGCAGTCCTCCCCTGTTTCTTTCTTGATGATTTCCTGCGCTTCACGGAGTTTCATTGCGGGAATTTTCTCCGGCACTTCGGGTATTGTGGCACCAAAAAGTGCAAATTCATCAGAGCATTTTTCTTTGAGCTCTTTCACGATATAGGCAAGAATTCGATTTTCCATATTCATCACATCAGTATGGTCTTTGATGAATCCCATCTCTATGTCGAGGCTCGTGTATTCATTGATATGTCGCGTTGTGCTGTGCTTTTCTGCGCGGTATACATTGCCCGTCGTAAACACGCGCTCAAACACGCCGACCATTATTTGTTTGTAGAGCTGTGGACTCTGCGCAAGGTGCGCGGTATGACCAAAATATTCCACATTAAACGAGTTTGCGCCGCCCTCGGCATCCTCACCAATGAGCTTCGGTGCTTGAAACTCGGTGAAGCCCTCGCCAACGAGAAAATTACGGAATGCGTGAATAATCATTGCCTGCACCTTGAACACCGCATGCGCTTTTTCTTCGCGAAGCGTTAGCGGAAGATTGTCGAGATAGGTATCGAGATTAAGTTCTGTGCCGAGCTCAAAAGGAAGCTCCTGCGCTTTGCAAAGCACTTTGACCTCAAGCATCTCGATCTCAAGCTCGCCATTCAACACACCCTCTTTCACCATCTTCGGCGGGCGCGCATTCACCATGCCGCGCACCTCGATGACCCATTCGGAACGCACCGTGCTGGCGAGAGCTACAGCCTCGGGATGGTTCGGGAGCGCTACCATCTGCACCTTGCCGGACATATCGCGGAGGTCGAGAAAAATGAGCTTGCCGTGGTCGCGGCGAATATCCACCCAGCCAGCGACAACAACTTCCGTACCTATGTGCTCCTTTAAATCTTTTATGTATGTGCGTTCCATGAATTTAGTTTGTAAAGTTAATAAAGTTAGCGTACCCATTCCCCATTCCATATTCAATATTCGATATTCGATATTCAACATTCTATCCCCGTTAGTGATAAAGTTTACTATCTATCTCTTTGAGCGCCTCGGCGTGCGTCTTCTCATCCCCCAGTCGTTCGATAAAGTTGTACCTCGGGTCATTTACCAGCTCTTCAAACCGTCTTCCATTCGCATCGATCCAAGTCCCCGCGAAATCATCTCCGCCCGCCTTTTGTATGAGCTCTGTCTGCGCCGACTGCTTGATATCGAACGAATGTTGCTTCGGATTGATCAGCTTTTCTGTTCTATTTATAATTCTTTCCAAAAATCCCATGGTATTTATTTTAATATCAGCCCCGCCTTCTCCCGCACCTCATTCATTTTCTTTCGCGCTTCCGCCCGCGCGACCTCTCCCCCCTCGCGGAGAATGCGGATGACCGCCTCCGGGTCGCGCGCGATCTCATCTCTCCGCGCGCGCATCGGCGCGATGAATGCGCGCATATTCTCGAACAAAATATCTTTCGACTCTTTATACCCAATGCCCCCCGCGAGGTAGCGTGCGCGGATACTTTCCAAATCATTGCCACTCACCAATTTGTGGAAATAAAATACCTTGCAGACCTCCGGGTCTTTCGGTTCTTCTACCCCTTTTGAATCAGTCGGGATACTCATCACCGCTTTTCGGATCTCCTCATCTGAAGCAAAAAGTCCAATCCCGTTTCCATAGCTCTTGCTCATCTTGCGCCCGTCGGTGCCCATGATAGTCTGCACCTCTTCGAGAATGAGTGGTTCGGGCACGGTGAATGTCTCGCCAAATGTGCGATTGAATTTTTGCGCCGTATCGCGCGCGATCTCGATGTGCTGTTTCTGGTCGAGACCGACGGGCACGACATCCGCGCCGTATATCAAAATATCCGCCGCCATGAGAATAGGGTAATCAAAAAGCCCGACATTCACCTCTTTGTTTTTCGCCTCGGCGTCTTTGTACGCATGCGCGCGCATGAGGTACGGCACCGTCGTGATGGTGTTGAATATCCACGCGAGCTCGGTCACCTCGGGCACATCAGACTGGAGGAACATCGTCGTTTTTTTCGGGTCGACGCCGACAGCGAGATAGTCCATCGCGAGCTCGAGCGAAAGCTTGCGCAAAAGCGCGCCATCAGACACGCTCGTGAGCGCGTGATAGTTTGCAATAAAAATAAACTGACGGTACTCATCCTGAAAATCCACAAACTGGCGCATCGCGCCAAAATAGTTGCCGATATGAGCCGTACCCGTCGGCTTGACCCCCGAAAGCAGCGTCTTTTTCATCCCGTTAGAGATAGGAAACGCTTGAGTCTAGTTTTTAGATAGCGCTTACCCATTCCCGATTTTAAATACATTTCTCTCGACCGAGCATCTTGCTCATTAAGACATGCTTCGTAATAAATAACCTCCCACGCCCCCTTACCTTTTGTCCAAGTTGACCTGCCAGTGTTATGCTCCCTCAAGCGTTTCCGTAGGTCTCCTGTGCTGCCAGTATACCATGTACCTTTGTCATTCTGAATAACATAAACATAATACATAACTGAGCCCGCCCGCCATCACTTGAGCTCAAATTTGTGTTCTGGCGAAAGTGGGCAGGGAATCTCTAACGGGATTCATTTCTGTATAATAGCAGAAAAATGAAATTGCGGAGATATTGACATTTTATTATTTCGTATGTAGAATACACTGAGGATGTTAAATCGTACAAAAAACAAAGGAGGAGAAAAATGAACCAAAAAAAGAGTCCTAGGGGAAAAGGTTTCAACGATGGTAGTAATGGGTTGCCGTCTAAACCACCTTACCCTATACCAAAAGGTAAGGCACAGGAAAAAGACAATGAAGAATACATGAAAGGATTGCTCCATGGGCGCGAGGAATTCCGAAAAAAATTAGCCGGACGGTAACCATGTCTGAATTTCGCGGAAACTAGATCATTCTCACGGAGAACAAAAGTTCTCCGTGTTTTTTTGTATCTCCTTCTTGCCGGCTCCTACACCATACTTTCCACTTCGAATCAGCTGATTCTGAATCAGCAGGTTCACGCCTTGGGCGCAAGCTCGGCCATAAAAACTTTTTTACCCCTCCCTACACCTTCGCCTCCAACTCCATATAGAAACTCGAACCCATACCCTCGCCTTTGGACTCCGCCCAGATGCGCCCTTCGTGTTTTTTGATGATCTCCTTTGCCACATAGAGACCCAGACCGGTGCCCTCGGTATAGACTTTGCTTACCCCATCGGCACGGCTGAATTTTCTGAAAATCTTTTCGAGCGTGCTTGCATTCATGCCGATACCCGTATCCGAGACACTGAAAAGTATTTTCTTTCGGTCCGGACTCTTGGAAAGCAGGAGCGACAGTTCACCCTGCGGAGTGTATTTGATCGAGTTATCAATGATATTTGAAACCACTTGACGCAACT
>ERZ1292633.3424-Hain-H41-02um-R1-3424-length-15455-cov-5_pt1 | contig 15455 bp, 13 predicted proteins | sample MGYA00564406_ERZ1292633 | MGnify/ENA primary metagenome ERZ1292633 (study PRJEB36523, sample SAMEA6512639) | groundwater metagenome | collected 2019-01-08 | study: AquaDiva: Metagenomics assemblies of 32 groundwater samples
GGATCGAACTCCCGACCTTCGCATTGCGAACGCGACGCTCTCCCAGCTGAGCTACCGCCCCATTTTGCAGTTGCATACGCACACAGGCAGCCCGCCCGCGGCAGCCGCGCATTGTAAAGCACATCCAGGCATGTTGAAAGTATGCCCTGAGAACGAAACGGACCGGGGCGATTAAGGCCGGATTTCAGGGGGGATAATCGCCGATGTGGCGGGCCGTGGAATGAACTAGAGTTAATAATTCGGGGGTCCAGTTCAGGATGTCGATCACTGCCATGGTACATGTATCTTCCAGGAATCTGTTGTTAACTTTCGGTTTTACCGTCGTCGCTGTCTTCTATTACTGGTTGCAATGGTCATCATCGATTCCCGTTCTGGGCGGAGATCACGCCGCGTATTTGATGATGGCCGATCGACTTTCGCCCTTCGGCGTCCATGGCCATGAGGTCACTCAATATGCCCTGGACTACATCTATTTCCCGCCGCTCTATCCACTGATACTGGGTATCGTGGGCGCAACCAGCGCGCACGTCGTGCTAGCTCATGCCGTAACTGTTACATTTCTGATCGCGGCTCTCATTTGGTGTTTTCTGTGGACGCATGACGAGACACGGGACGCATTTCAGTCGTTCCTGCTGACGCTGGCGTTCGCTCTCATGCCAACGACGTTTTTTCAGTCTTTTGGAATTTTGAGTGAGCCGCTTTTTTTATGGCTGACATTGCTGGCCGTATGGCTTCTGAACCGGTCGGAATTCCCTTCGTCCCGTCTCTATATGGCGGCCAGCATAATCGGTCTTGCCGCCATTGCCCGCACTGCCGGTGTTGCGCTGATCGCAGCGTTTGCGTTTTATCTGTTTCTGCACAAAGAGAAACTTTGGTTAAGACTCGTGTCTATCAGTGTTGCTCCAATTCTTATCTGGAATGCGCTGAAGTGGGTGCTCGATTATCCCAGCGGTTATGTGTGGATTCTTACGACCGTTGCTGAGGGAAAACCGCTGCGCTTTTTCCTGTGGGAGAAGCCCGTGAACGAAATACACGGGTTGTGGGTCGGCTGGATTACCGGTTTTGATCATACGCCGGTGATGACGACGATAATTGTTGCAACGCTTGTCGGCGTTGCCTGTCTCGCCGGAGCAGCGCAGCGCGCCCATTCCAGGAAGTTCGATGGAATATATGTCTTTTTCTATTTCGCCATGCTGTTGGTGTGGCCGTCGACTCCTGGTGCGCAACGTTTTATGTTTGTCGTTGTGCCGATTTTACTGATCCAGGGCCTGCTCTTTGTGTCATATCTATTGAGGCGCTTTCTGTCGTCCAGGCTGGAGTCGTTGGGATATGTCTATTTACTCGTCATCGCGCTGGTCATTTTCCCGCCCACCGGCCTGATATTTAACCGGTTGGCGATGGCCGCAGCGGATTCAAACTGGAAGTACGCAAGATCCATCTACTGGTACTCGGGAGAAAACGTCAAGGGCGTTTTGGACCGTAACCGCTTGCAGATCGAGGCCAAAGACAGGTTCATTGTCTCGTGGCAGAAGATTACACAGGTGGTGGGCGAAAATGAATGTATTTACAGCGTTGATCCGACCTGGCTGATGTTGTACGCGAATCGCCCGGCCTCGCTCACGCCAAACGCGCGCACGCGCGAGGAGTTTTTCCAGAAGGCGACGCGGTGCCGTTATGTGTACGTTGCGTCGTATATCCATCCACCGTATTTGGAATTTTATCCGCGAGAGTATTTGAATGGAGGTCGTATTGTATTTGCCGATCGTATCGAATTCGGAGGAAGGGAGTCAGTGCTTGGCGTGTTGATTGAAATGCCTGGACGGAATCGACCCGGATCCGGCATCGAGCAAGATAAGCAAGGATAGTTCAGTACTGGGGGCTGACAACGCGGAAGATGAATTCAACTGAGAATTTTCGCGACAAGTACATCAACGCCGGCCGTATCGGAGGAATTCTTGTTGATCGTTTTTATGACGCTGTACAGAATTTGTTAATGGCGCGTTCTGCCGAGTTGCAATCGATTCTGGAAATCGGTGTAGGAGAGGGATTCTCAACCCAGAGGATCAGGGAGATGGTGCCGTCCGGAGCGTATTTCGAAGCGTCCGAGTTCCGTTCCGATCTGGCGCGGATCGCGCAGGAGCGCAATCCCGGTATTCGGGTCAGCCAGGAGTCAATCTATGCATTAACCCGCGAGGCCGGCTCGCATGATCTGATACTCTGCCTGGAAGTTCTCGAGCACCTGGATAGGCCGCAAGACGCGCTCAGAGAATTGGCTCGGGTCAGCCGGAAATATATCATTGTATCGGTGCCGCGCGAGCCGATCTGGCGCGCGCTCAATCTGATGCGTGGAAAATATATCGGCGCCCTTGGTAACACCCCGGGCCATCTTCAGCATTGGAGTACGCGGGCATTTCGAAATTTTGTCGAGCCGCTGTTCCGTGTTCTTGCGGTGCGTACGCCGTTGCCCTGGACAGTGATGCTATTAGAAAAAAAGTCATGACGGCAGTACTGCGTAGGTGGGGGTATCGACGCGTTATATCCACCGCCATCACCACCGTGGTTTTGCTGATTTTTTCCTACGTCCTGTATCAGCAGTGGCAGGCGGGACATTTTAATGAACTGAAATATCCGCTGGCGCCCATCCTGCTAAGTGCGTTGGGCATGTTTGGACTGGCTGTCATGCTTGGTTTTCTCTGGTGCTGGATCCTGCGTCTTTTGTCGAACAAACGGATGTTGATCAAGCCGTTGTTATATGCGCATTTTGTCTCGTGGATAGCCCGCTACATTCCGGGAAAAATCAGTCAGATAGCGGGAAAAGTTGTTTTGTCCGAAGGACTCGGCTATCGCCGAGGCGTTTTGATCGCATCCGTGTTTTACGAAAATGCCTTTTTTATCGGGAGCGGGATTAGCATCGTCTTGCTATGTCTGGGTCCGGGTTCGCTGACGCATATTTTGTCGCCCGGTTGGTCCGAACCGTGGATCACGGTTTTTGCGCTGGCGCTCATTTCCGGCCTGTTGTTGTCTGTTTATTTTCTGCCATCGGTTATGCGCCGCTTTCTGAGAAGCCAAGGAGGCCTCGACGGCTCCATTTCAAGCGGATCGGTGATGTTACTGTTCGTTTCCTATCATTTTACGCACCTGTCCGCCGGGCTGGGTTTTTATCTTCTCTTGGAGCTGCTCGCGCCACTGAATAATGTGCCGCTTATTGTGGCGATAGGCATTCTGACGGCAGCGCATATCGGAGGTGTCTTGGCGATTGTCGTGCCGGCAGGCCTGGGGGTGCGGGAATCCATCCTGGCGCTGTTATTGGCATCCTATATGCCAATGGATCAGGCCATAGTGATTTCTGCCGTGACGCGCATATGGAGCACGGCGGCAGATGGTTATGTGTTGGCTTCAATACCGATTCTTGGCATTGTTCGAAAAAGAATCTGACCTGGCGGTCAGACGCAGCATCATTCACTGCGACGGCTGTAAAGCAGCATTGTGATCTGTTCGGAAACCAGTCCAATAAGAAAAATCAGCACGGAGACGCTCAGCAACAGCGCGCTCATGTTAGTAAAGCGATTCTCGGTCGTGAAAGTATACGCGTAATAACTCAGCCCGGTGAAAAAGAACAGCAGACTGAAGGGCAGGAACATTTTCAGCGGTGAGTACAGCGTACCGATCTTGAATATAATCAGAAAGAATCTTAGGCCGTCACGAAGCGGATTGATGTGGCTCTTGCCCAATCTTTTATTCGCGGTGATGGGCACGTACCCGACGGCGTAACCCGCGCGAAAGAACGACATCGTGATCGTGGTGGGATAGGAAAAACCGTTGGGCAGCAAATGCAAAAATTCCCGGAATTTTTCTGCGCGCACGACACGAAAACCGCTTGTTAAATCGGCTATCGTCCGGTTGACGATCCACGAGGCAAACGCGTTGTAGACATAGTTGGCGCTCATCCGGCCGATGCCGGCCTGGGATTGAGTACGGCGGCTGCCGACGACCATGTCGTATCCTTGCGCAAGCATTTCGAGCAGGGAGGCGATGTTGTCCGGATCGTGTTGTCCGTCCGCATCCATGAACATCAGAATTTCACCAGACGCGGCGCGCGCACCGGTCTTGACCGCGGCGCCGTTACCCATGCTGTAGGGATGATTGATTACCGTTACGCCGTGAGCGCGGCATATTTCCAGCGTATTGTCGGTGGATCCGTCGTTGACGACGATGATCTCAGTGTCCGGGTAGCCCCGCCTGATTTTCGGGAGCAGGGCGTCGAGCGACTGTCCTTCGTTTTTCGCCGGAATGACGATGGAAATGGCGCCAGGATTTTTTTTCAAAGGAGGCATTGATTGATAACGATGATAATGAGTTTATAGCACAGGGCAACCTGCACGCCAGCGGAGACACGGATCAGTCCAATGATATTTTAAGATGTCAGGAAGCTGTCATCGGGTCGGTAACCGAGTGGCATGCCGGTGCTTTGCCGCTTTGTCGTACGCCTCTCTCAAGGCGCGAATCCTCGATTCGTATGCAGATCGTAGCATGTCTGTCGGAGATGGATCGGAGACGATAAGATCGATGTCACGTGACGCCTCATCCAGCCTTCCCAGCCGGATAAGGTACTCGGCCTTGGCAAGGCGGTAAGAAATGTGTTCCGGGAGGTATGACAGAGCATAATCGATGTATTCAAGCGCGCGTTCCGTATCACCGTTGTCGGCGTATAGCATGGCCGCATCACCCGCGAGTATGCCCCGGTAGTCCCGTGAGGTAGCCGGGTTTTCCATCGCGATGGTGAACCAGGTCGATGCCATGCCGCGCAGTGGCGTGCATGGGCGCGGCGGGTCCAGCAGGCAGTGTCGCAGGTTTTCCAGAGAAAAGATGCCGTGGGTGGATATCGGTATATTTCTCAGAAGTTGCGATATCAGCTCCGGGCTGGAGCCATGATGGCTCAAGCGTATTCCGTCCTTTGTTTCAATCGCGGGTAAATTCTCATCCAAACCGGTAACGCGTACGTCGAATCGCCGGCCGATGTTTCGTGTGGGCGATCGATGCATTCTGTGTTCGACTTCGTTGCCGAGAATGCCGAGCAATACTTGCAGATCGACATGAAATCCAACCTCGTCCGGCGCCAGTCGCAGGCCATTGAGCGTATAGCGTATCGCAGCGCCCATATCGTGCTTCGCGCTCAGACTCGTGCGGGCGGCGAAGTCGTTGGCGCGCGGCGAGTCTGGATGGGTTCTAACCGTTTGTTCGGCCAGCCTTTGGAGATCACTCCAGGCGTTAGCGCGATTCCAAGTGAAAAAACTGAGCGTAAGAATCATCGCCGCCAACGTGAGCGTTCCAACGAGGCGTGAACCCCTGGTTACAGATAACAGGCCAAACGTGGCCGCGAATAAAAGTCCATAGCTGGGAAGATAGTTGCGGTGCTCGTAGGCAAGCTCGAGGCCAAGAAAATTCGACTCGATCGCATGTCCCACCAGGAACCAGAGGACGGCGAACGAGAGAATCGGGTAACGTCTGGTTTGGCTTAAACCCAGACTGAGGACGGCGAGCAAGCCGATTACGCTGAATAGCGTACTGACCGGTATGAATAAGCCCGTGCTCAGGGCGATGTCATCGTGAAACAAGCCGAAGCGGTGACCTGCCGGAAACAAGATTAGCCCGGCGTAGTACCAGAGTATGCGTGATTCCGTGAGCACGCGTTCGGGCAGGGAAAAGTGGCGCGTGAGATAGGTATCGACGATGAAATCCGGATTGAGCGCAAGCCAGGTGAAGACGGAAAGAATCGGGACGGCTGCGACGATCGTGTAGAACCATAACAGCCGTCGCCGGGTTTGTTTTTTCTTTGTATGAAATCCAAACAGGCTGTACTCGATAACGAGGGCGAACAAAGGCAGTAAAGCGGCGTTTTCCTTTGCCCCTAACCCGAACGTCAGGCCGCCAAGCATGCCACCGGCCATCAGCGCCAGTCCTTTTGTATCGGCGGCGTCGAGTCGCATTCTTCCCTGGACGAACAAAATCAACCCCATCAGCACGAACAACGCCGAAAGGCTGTTCATGCGCTGCACGACGTAAAGCACGTTGGTCAGTTGAATCGGATGAAGCGTCCAAAGCGCGGTAGCGAAAATCGCGATACGCCGCGTGCTGTCGCCGACAAGTCGTTCAGAGAGGCGAGGTGTCGCGAGAAGCATCACGGACAGCTGATAGATTAATAGCGTGTTTAAAAGATGTATGACCAGATTCGTCAATTTGAATGCAAAGCTGGGGTGGAAGCCGTTATTGAAGTAGTGATTCAGCGCAAAAGAGAGCGCGGCAATTGGCCGCTTCAATGGCCCGCTATCGTTGCCCATCAGCGCCGCCGTGACCTGAGCGCGGGTCAAATCGGAGAGCGCTACCGACGAGTTAAGCAGTATGTTTTCGTTGTCATCGAGTACATAAGGGCCGTGGAGGCCTGGCCAGTAGATGATGCAGGCAATGAGAGCAATGCCTGCCAAAAACAAGGCCGGTCGGCTAATTACAGATCGCAACATAAAAATGTCGCTAGCCATCCGGCGTTTCAGGCCGGGCGGCGAATGGTGCTCGGCTGGCAGGCCACGCAGACGAAGGAGCGATAACAGGACGCGTGCGGCAGTGGCGGTATTTCTGTGTCTTTTGAAGCAGCGTGTTAGCCGTGGATTTATCCTCCCCGGAAACGCCCTCGTCCGCTAAAACCAGCTGAAGCTGGCTGCGTGCTTCCCCGCAGCGATCGAGAAACAGCAGCATATCGGCCGCCATGATGCGGTAGGTGGCATCGTGTGGCGCGTGTGCAGTCCCGACCAATGCCGAACGCAAAGCCGCACGGTAATCTTTTTCGGAGATCTGTATATCGGCGAGACGCACGAGCAAGTTATGTCTTGTTACCGGTGCGAGTGAGGCATTGTTGGCAGCGGCCAGGGTCCAGGAGGCGGCATTGCGTGCAACGTAATCGCATTGTTCGGGCGAGTCGGCCACGCAATCCTGCAGCGCATTTAACTGCAATATCGCCGTGGGACTCGCCGGAATGTTCGATAAGAGTTTCGACACTTGTTGTGATATCCCGGGACGGAGCAGGAAACGGATTCGTTTTTTCTGATCTGACCATTGCTGAAAGTAGGACGAAATATCGGGATCTGCCGTCGACACACGTCCAATATTGACGTTTCCGACGGACGCGGTGCCGGAACCGGTTGATCGATCGTCGGGTGAAACCAGAAGGAATGTGCTGGCGGCACGTTGCATCGCCATGAGATAGGCGGGCTCCGTCGGATGCAGCCGGGATGCTATGACGAAGTGCTCGATTGCCGTTTGCGGGTCCGAGCCCCGTCCCAGCAGGTATTCGCCGAGCATGTATTGCGCGCTCGGCGATCGCGGGTGATTTTCCACCGTGTGATAAATCAGTCGCCGTTCGTCCGACCAGTTGACGGCGCGCGCGAAGGTGGTGACACCGAGTATGGCGACCAGACCGATCACGATAACGACGGTCATGGCCGGACGGGTAAGCCTGGCCGCGACGATGACGATCCCGTAAGACGCGAGGAGCATAAATCCGAGGGAAGGAAGATAATTTCTGTGTTCGTGCGCCAATTCCAGGCCGAAGACGCCGGATTCCAGGGCGTGCCCCACAAAAAACCAGATCACCGCCAGCGAGAAGATAGGGTATCGGTGCCGTTGTCGGACCGCGACTATGATCAGAATGACAATAGCCGCCACTGCAAAAAAAGGTTGTTGCCGGGTCGAAGAGTGTCCTGCTGATGCCGATATCATCGTGAAACAGCCCGAACGCCGAAATGCGTGGGACGGCGAGCAGGTAAACATAAAACCATAAAATTCGCGCCTCGGTGAATAATCTTTCGATCGGGCCGAAATCGCGTGTCACGTAGGTATTCAGAAAAAAAGACGGATCAAGAGCCAGCCATAGTACTGCGGCGAACAGCGGTGCCCCTGCCGTCGAAAGATAGAAAAGCTTCAATCGGCCCTGTAACTGTGTCGGTAACTGGTGGCGCGTGAAAACGATGTACTCGATCGCCACGGCGAGCGGAATGATCAATATGGCGTTTTCCTTGCTCGCCAGCCCGAGCAGTCCTGCAACCAGGCCCGCTGCCATGAACAGAAAGCCATGCGCCTGACGGGAGGGCAATATCAGCCGGCCACGGATGAAGACGATCAGACCACTCAGAACAAATAACGCCGACAGGGACGTCATCCTTTGCACGACGTATAACACACTGGTCAATTGGATAGGATGGACGGCAAAGAGTATCGCCGACAGCAACGGTACCGCGCGAACCATGTTCGTATTTTGAATCCGCGTGGTGCGGATAAGATGCGTAATAACAAGATTGATGAAATGCCAGACGAGCAGGGAGCAGACGATGTGTATGATCAGGTTTGTTAATTTGAATACCCATATGTTGTCGAACCCCCCGGCAACGGAGTAATTAAACCCGAAAGACAGGTAGGCGAGCGGCCTCCCCAGAGGCCCGGCCATCCCGGAACGCAGAATTTCACCGAACCAGCCGGGCGACAGGCTTGGTTTTGAAACAGCTGGGTTGGTTACGATGTTGATGAGGTCGTCGAATACGAAGGGACCGTGCAGGCCCGGCAGATAAATAACGGTGACGAGCAGCGGAATGAACACCCACGCCGCCAGCGAGATCAGTCGCAGGCGCGCAGTTCCATGAAGTCGCTGGAGATGCTTCAAATGTTTATGTTCCCCGGAGTTTTCGTTCAGCCCCGCACAGCAGAAGAATCTTACGGGTTAGCAGACCTATTGTTCTCGGCCCAGCAACCGTCGAGCGAACGATATTGCTCGATTACGTTACGTCGCACATGCCAGCACCGGGCGCTAACCGTCTGTCCGAATTATAGTGTCGATGATTACGGCTGTTTGGCCTGATTTCGCAGGCGCTTGATGTCGGCTTCGACCCTGGTGATCTCACGGTCACGGGGATAAAAGCTGTCGGCACTGGCCTGTTTGAGTATCGCCAGTACGTATTCCGCGTTATCAAGCTGCCCAAGCGTCAGGAAAATATTGATCTGCTCGAAAAGCGGATGCAGAAACTGTTTGTCCGCCTCGTAGGGTTTTTGGAAGAGATTCAGGGCTTCTCCGTATTTTTGTTGCATCGCCTTGATTCTGCCCAGGCGGTATTGAAAATAACCCGGCTCCGGCCCGTCCGGTTTTGCAGTGATGATTTCGAGCCATTGTTCCATTTGGGGCATCAAGAGATTGCACCATGTTTGCAGGCATCCATCCACGTTATCCAGGGTGAGGATGGTGGTGGCGGTCACTTTTTCCTCCCGCAGTCGCCGCAGTACCTCCGCATAATCCGCCCGGCTCGATGCTTGTTTCTGCTTGGCATCCAGCACCAGCAGCTCCATGACGAATCCCGCCTCGTGCGGATTGAGCAGGGTGGCCTTGCGCAAAGCCGCCTGGGCCTCCGCAAAGCGCCCCTGGGCCTCGAGCAGCACGCTGTAACCGACCTGGGTACGTGCTGACCGCGGATGATGGGCGACCTCATAGCGATAAAAGCTGTTGTGATCGGCCCATTGGCTGGCGCGCAAATAGGTGGTGCCGGCATAGGCCATGGCTATGACGGCAAACGCCGACCATATCAACCGACGGTGCACCGTCGTCAGCCCGGGACTGGCGAGGATTGACGCCATGCCGAGTGCGAAGCCGAACGACGGGAGATAGTTCCGGTGTTCATAGGCAATTTCCAGCGGAAAGATCGTCGATTCCATCAGGTGCCCGGTGAAAAACCACAGGATGCCGAGGCCGAGCAGGGTATTGCGTTTGCGCAGCCAGAAGCCGGCGGCAATTAGGATGGCAACGCCGAGCAGGGAGGGCAGCGTGGTCCAGGGCGCGAACAGAGAAGAGCTGATGCTTATGTCGTCGTGCAGGAGACCGAGGCGGGCGATGTCGGGCACGAACAGCAGGGAAATATAAAAGAACAGCACGCGGGGTTCGGTCGCAAGACGCTCGAACAGAGTGAATTCACGCCTCTGGTAGTAGGGGAGCGAATAGTTCACCACCATCACCAGGACGGCGATGCCTGCCAGGGTGGCTAATACCCAGGTGAGCTGTTTTTGCCGCGCAGACAATGTGTGCCATAAACGCCATGGGGACTTGTCATAAAACAGGAACAGTTCGAAAAGGACGGCGAACAACGGCAAAAGTGCGGCGTTTTCCTTGCTTAGCAGGCCGAGGGTTCCGCCGCCAATAATGCCAAGCGCCGAAAACCAGATTCCTTTTGTCATCTTCCCCGCCAGCATTTGTTCCCGGCCGTACAGGTAGCCGATCAATCCGAGCAGCGTAAAGCTGGCGGCGAGTTCGGTCATCCGCTGGACCACGTAGAGTATGCTCGTGAGCTGAAGCGGATGGATGCTCCAGATCAACGCGGCACAGGCGGCCAGAAGATAAGCGTTCCTGGTCGATTGATGTGAACGTTTGGAGCGCGTCTTTTTTGTCGCCTGTGCACGCAGGAAGATCAGCGCCGCAAGCCAGAACACCAGCAAGGTATTCAGCAGGTGAATGACGAGGTTGGTGATTTTGAACGGCGTAGTGTCTTTAAAGCCGTCAGCGAAATAGTGGTTCAGCGCGAAGCTGATTAGCGCGATCGGCCGCCTGAGCGGACCGGATTCCATCGAGAAGGCAGCCTGATACAGGCTATGACCATCGAGCGAGGAGACACGCACATAGCTGTTGTGAATGATGTTCGTGTAGTCGTCGAATATCCACGGGCCGGAGATCCCCGGCAGATAAACTGCGATACACAGCAATACCGCAGCAAAAACGATAAGGGCCGGATAAAGGCGAGGTTGAACGAGCATCATGATGGGAAAAAGGTCGGCGCTGCGGCGCTACGACAACGCTCGGGCTGGAGGTGGACAATGCATAACGTATTCAATTCCTTTTGCGTGTTGACCCTATCCCATCAAATCCCGGTAATTTCGCAACTGGAGACGTACAATCTGCTTTCAAAAACGGTACCGGATACAATGCAAAAAAGGGCGGCTTCCGCCGCCCTTTTTTGCATGCCATTGCAGAGTATTGGCTAGTTCTTCGGCCGATACTTGGTCGGAACGGTGCCCGTTAATGCCCACCGCAGATTCCCGCCCACATTGGTCGGTGTATAAATCACGGTGTCGTTTGCCGCAGTTCCGAGTGATTTCTCTGCGGTCAACGTAATAGTTACAACGCCGCTCGCGGTATAGCCAACCGACGTAACATATTTGCTCTTGTAGCTCCCGGCAGCAGACAGATTGAGACTTGCTACGGTCGTGGGGATTGAACCTATGGCATAGCCTTCACTGAACGCCACATCCATCGCGGTGCGCACGCCACCGGACAGGCTCGCTGCTTCGGACACGCGTGACCGGATCGTATAATCCTGATATGCCGGTACCGCGATGGCGGCCAGAATGCCGATGATCGCGACCACGATCATCAGTTCGATCAACGTAAAACCCTGTTGCAACTTTTTCATAAAAACCTCCAATTGGATTTCTGTTGCGAGGGTGCCTCGGAAATAACCGGCCCTGTTTTTCCTTAAACGGGGACCGTTTGCTAGCAAGGGGTCCCGGCTTCCCGCTAGGCCGATGCTTTCCGCGACATCCTCAGTTACCTACTTAGCAGAGCCCCTACCGAAGTCAATTCAGCAGGGGCGCGGCCAGATTTACATACGTCTGGGCATAAATGTGCATGTTCTATGCCAATGCCCACCCGCCGGTTTCCGGTAGGGTGTTGAATATGACCCATTGAAATATAAAAGATTTTTTTAAGTTACCACCTCCATTTATAGTTTTCCATAGGCAATTTCCATAGCGGCGCTGCCATTTTTGGGCAAAGCTGCCCTATCCCGTCATTGATTTATTCGATCCCGAGCTTCTCCAGCTTGTAGCGCAGGGCGCGAAAGCTGATACCCAACAGCTTGGCCGCGGCGGTTTTGTTCTGGTGGGTCTGGGTCAGCGCCTTCTCGATGGTGGCCCGTTCCACGCGCTCGAGATAATCGTCCAGCGATTCCTTGCCGCCCATGACCGTGTCCTCGTTGTCCATGTCGGGGGCTTCGGCCTGTAGCTGCAGATCCTGTGCCGATATTTCCGTACCGTTACACAGGGTCAGTGCCCGTTCCAGAATGTTTTCAAGTTCCCTTACGTTGCCAGCGAACGGATAACGCTGCAGTGCCTCGCTGGCATCCGCGGTCAGGTGCGGCGGCTTCATGGCCAGATTGTCGGAAAGTTTGCGACACAGCGCTTCCGCGAGCAGAGGGATGTCCTCGGTGCGTTCGCGCAACGGCGGAATATGCAGCTCGATCACGTTCAGCCGGTAATACAGGTCCTGGCGGAATTTCCCGTGCGCCACCAGGTCCTGCAGACCTTTATGGGTGGCGGAAAGAATGCGCACATCCACCTTGATCTCGCTCTGCGAGCCGACCGGACGGATGGATTTTTCCTGGATCGCGCGCAGCAGCTTGACTTGCATGGACAGCGGCAGATCGCCCACTTCATCGAGAAACAGCGTGCCGCCGTCGGCGGCCTTGAACAAGCCATCCTTGTCCGTGACCGCGCCGGTAAAGCTGCCTTTCCGGTGACCGAAGAATTCGCTTTCCATGAGGCTCTCGGGAATAGCGCCACAGTTGACCGGCACGAAGGGTTTTTCCGCGCGTGGGCCCAGCTCGTGGATCAGGCGAGCGGCCAGTTCCTTGCCGGTGCCGCACTCGCCGGCGATATAAACCGGTGCCTGGCCGCGGGCGAGGCGCTCGATCATGCCACGCACTTTCTCGATGACCGCCGATTCGCCCAGCATCTTTCTGGCTCCATTACTGGAGGGCTCGATGTTACTGACAGTCGCTTTAACGGCCGGTGTCTGGCCCACACGCAGGGCGGCACGCACGATGTTACGCAGGTCGTTGAGATCGAGAGGTTTGGAGACGAAATCAAAGGCACCGGCCTTGAGCGCTGCAACCGCCGTTTCCATGTTGCCGAACGCGGTGATGACCGCCACCGGCAGATAGGGATATTTTTCCTGAATAAGACGCACGAGTTCGATACCGTTGCCGTCCGGGAGGCGCATGTCGGTCAGGCACAGGTTGAATTCGAATTCCGTCAGCAGGTGACGCGCCTCCTCCAGGTTGGGGGCGGAGCGGGTCTCGAGATTCATGCGCCCCAGCGTAAGTTCGAGCACTTCACGAATATCCGGCTCGTCGTCGACAATCAGGATCTGGCTTTTCGACTTGTTCATAGTGTCCCTAGTTCAGCGCAATCTTCCGCGCGCACAAAAGTGACCCGAAAACGGCTGCCTACCCCGCCTTCACCCGGATGGTAGTTCAACGACGCGCCGTTGCCTTCGCACAATTCCCGCGCGATGTACAACCCGAGTCCGGTGCCCTTGGGGGTGGTGGTGAAGAAGGGGTCAAAAATATTGTCCGCGATGTCCGGATTGACTCCCGCCCCCCAATCGATAACGTCCACGGTCGGCCGGTCCTCGCCGTCCCGGCCGCCCTGGAATTTGATTAGCGGTGTGCCGGTGAAGGGTGGACTGTGGCGCAACGCGTTCTGGCACAGATTGGAGATGATCTGGTAAAGCTGATCCGGATCCACGCATACATCAATATCATGCATGCCATGAGTGACAAATGCCTCGCGCGGGACGGACACGGTTTCAGAGTATTGACGCAGGAAGTCTTCCAGCCAGGAATCAAGTTCGAGTTGGACGGGATTGATACGGTCGCGCCGGCTGAGCTGCGTGACGTTCTGCACGATCACATTCATGCGCTTACTCTGTTCTTCAATGATTTTGACCAGCCGCTTTTCCTCGGCGTTGTCGGTATCCATGGTTTCCCCGAGTAATTGGGCGGCGTTGGTGAGCGCACCCAGGGGGTTGCGGATTTCGTGAGCGATGCTCGCGGTCAGGCGCGCGAGCGCCGCCATTTTCAGTTGTTGTGCCTGCTGTTTAAGAACCGCCATGTCTTCGAGGAAGATCAGCTTGACCGCATTGTTGTCGCCCAGGGAAACAAAACGCGGCAGCAGGGTATAACCGACGGGCGAGGTAAATACCTTGCGACCGCGGTTTACGGCGCTGTTTCCCAGCCACTGGAACAACTGGATGGCCAGATCCGGAGAAATCTCGTTGAGCGTGGATTTTTTCTCTGCCTCGTTATGGATGCCGAGGTATTTCAGCGCCGACTGGTTGATCAGACGTATGTTCCCCTGCGGGTCGCAGATAACGACGCCGGATTGCATGCGCTGAATGACGAGTTCGTTGAGCTGAGTAAGGTTGGCGACGTCCACGCCGCGGCGCTGGGCGAGTTCCTCGGTGGCGCGCAAGCGCGTGGCGAGCAGGTAACCGAAAAATGCCGTGGCATATAGGCCGATCCCGAACAACCCAACCTGCGGGAAACCCTGCATCATTTCGGTTTCGGCCCCGCTGGCACCCGTTAACCAGCTCCAGGAATGTTCCAGCAGTACGGCGATGGTGGCGAGCGACGCGTAAAAAATGGTCAGGCGCTTGCCGAGCATCAGGCTGGTGCCGGCAATGGCCACCACCAGCATCAATCCCAGGCCGCTGGCCAGACCGCCGCTCGCGTGCATGACGATGGTCAGCAGCGTGACATCGGAAAAGGAAAGCAGCGTGGCTTGGCTCTCGTAGTCCGGTTTGCGCCAATGGATGGCAAAAACCGCCGTCAGGCTGATGATGGCGTAAACCACGCTTGAACTGAGGAACAGGCCCGGGTGCACCTCGCCAAAAGGCGGGTATTTTCCAATGAAAATCGCTATCGCCGATGCGGCGATAGCGATCGCCAGGCGGTAGAAATTGAAGTATTTAAGAAGTTTCCAGTTTTGGGCTTCTACCGTGGCCTGGCCCTCTGCTTTACTCAGACCGGACGGGGGAAGCGCGCTTTCCATAGCTGTCATACCTTATTGAAATAGCACAGATTTGGAAGGCTGGCAAAATTTGTCAGTACATTATTTTTCTCGGCTTGGTGGTCTTTAATACGGGGGAAAGAAAAAAATTGATCATAAAATAGCCGCAAACAAGTCTGACTATTTAAGACAAAGCGTGGTGATTTTGCCTAAAGCAAAATCCGAAACGCATTGATTCTAGCTATTTTTCGAGGCTTTCAGATGCTCTTCACAACAGTAGTGCTTCCCATATTTCTGGATGGCCTCTGATTCCGGCAGGTGCACACCGCAATGGGCGCAGGCAGCCATTTTTGCTATGGAAGGCTTTCGGGAGGGATGGTTTTCGCGGGAACCCAGTGCCCGCTTGATGATTTTCAGGATCAGCCACAGCCCAAACAAGATAATGATGATGCGTAACAACTGACCCATAGTATTAGGAATCGTATAGGCGGGGTTTAATCAAAAATAACGCTGTATCATCGTGATACGGCAGGTTGGTCGGGGTGAGAGGATTTGAACCTCCGGCCCCTTGCTCCCGAAGCAAGTGC
>ERZ1292633.3425-Hain-H41-02um-R1-3425-length-15451-cov-6_pt1 | contig 15451 bp, 4 predicted proteins | sample MGYA00564406_ERZ1292633 | MGnify/ENA primary metagenome ERZ1292633 (study PRJEB36523, sample SAMEA6512639) | groundwater metagenome | collected 2019-01-08 | study: AquaDiva: Metagenomics assemblies of 32 groundwater samples
AACGGTGCGCCTCACGGTCGGCTCCTCCGCCTCCCCCACTGCCCGTCGCCGGCGCTACCGGAGCGACCGTCGCCGCCGCGTGGGACGGCGGGGCCGCAGGTGCCGTTGCGGTCGGTGGACGTCGGGTGGGCACGCCAGTCGGATAGAGGGCAAAAAACTGATGCGGAAACTGGCTGCGTGCCGCCTCCACACCAATGTAGTGAAAGTACTCTAGCCAGTCCTGAGTGTAGTCGGGATCGGGGGCCGCCATCGGCGACGGGAGCGGCACCTGCGGTGCGTTGTTCATCACCGATTCCTTCGCAGTCCGTTACACGTGGGGGTGATACTTCCTTTCTTCCTGAGAAACACTAGAAAACAGCTACGCCGGCTAAGGGCAGTGTGGAAACAGACACGTTATCGCCACTTGTTCGCACGCAATGGATGTCGGCACCCTGACCGACGCCCTGTGGCATACTCGATGGAGAAAAATGCCTTTGATTCCCGCACACACACATCAACACGCGCACGCCACCACCACCTCGCGTGCCACATCGCACCTGACGGACGCGCCACCGTACGATGTATGCCGAGCACCGAGAGATGGTCGTGAGAAAGAGACAGAGAGAGAAGTGGCACGGGGGTTTGTGTTACGTTTACCGATACTCCCGTTTTTTTCTTCCTCATTGCTCTCTATTTCTCTCGCACGCAGACCGGCCCCCCGCTCTATTATCGGCGACCGCCGGTGCCTTGCGCACGTTGAGAGGCGCCGCCATTCTGAACGACTCTCACCTGCAGCGTGGCCCACTCTCCCTGCTCCTTCAGCGTCTCGTTCTGGCTCGAACTCGCGCACGCTAACAGTTGGTGGATCACCTGCGTGGTGAGTTGCGGTCTGGCCGCGAGGCAAATTTCCTTCTTGGCGGTGGACACGACATTGGCGACATCGCCGATGAGCGTTACGATGGCCTCCAGCGTGTCGTCCTCCTCCTTGACGACGGGCCCCACCGTGGAGATGAAGTTCATGATGGTCGCCGTGTAGGGCAGGACATGGTCCAGCGCCTCCCGGTAGCCTTGCATGACCCCCGTGAAGAAGTGAGCCACTGACTCCCAGAAGCTGAGCGCGAATTCTAGTGCGGCATCGTCCGTTTTTATATTGAGCCCTAGCGACTGCGCAAGCATGGTCCCGACGATACCCATGCAACCAGCAAGGTACGGTGTGAACACGGCCGGACCGGTGTTGAGTGCGATGTCGCCTAGGCAGTTGACAACGTTCACCTTGATGTCCTGGTCGATAGTTTCGCCTTTCAGTGTAAATTCGAACACAGGCATTACGGCGGCGACGGTCGAACTGGCTCCTTGCTTCAGGGCGCTGCAAATATCGCCCACCGTGCCGATGCCGACCGCGCAGTAGTCAAACTGATCGACCGCTTGAATCGCGGCCAGGATCAGCGGCATCACCGCGTCGGCGTACTGCGCGTAGGAGGCCGGCGACGCGGTGCACATCGACGAGATGCACATGAGCGCCTCCTCTTTGATGTTGCCCTCCGGATCATCGAGCGCCCCGACACTCAAGAGGCCGCGCATGACGGGCTCGTAGTAGGGCATCATCCGCTCTTCCAGCTTCGTGGCGACCGCGTTCAGTGACCCGATGAAGAGGGAAACGCTCCGCGATGTCCTCGCGTGGCCCCAGCTCTGCATGAGGACGCCCAAGCGAGCTAAGATGGTGGGGACGAGGTTCTCGAGGACGCCGATCGTGTCCAGCGCGCATGCGTGAATGACCATGTTAATGGCCTCTTGGGCGTTGGCGCGGAGGTTGTCCGTCGCGTCCTGGCGATCCATCGCCGCGAAGAGGGCCGACATCATGTCCGCGTAGTACATTGACAGCGGCGTGGTGGTCTCAAACTGCTGTTTCAGCGCCGCATCCACCTCATCATCCAGCTCGTCGAAGAAGTTCGCGAGATTGTGGAGCACAGTACACGCGCGCTCGGCCAACATCGGCTCCTCCCGCAACATCGGGCCGACCAAATTAAACAGCTGTTGCAGCTGTGCCGCGTTCGTGAGGAACGACTCCGCGTACTCCCCGGCCACCAAACTCAGCACCCACGCCGCCGAGTCCCGCACCTGTTTGTGGTTCTCAGGGTTGGGCTGCGCGAGCTGCAACAGCGTCGGGATAGCGCTTTCCACCATCCCTTTCAGGGCGATGGGGTCCGGGCCCACTAGGATGCTTCCAAACGCCACCAGCGCCGCGTCCTTCTCCCGCCAGTTGCCGCTGACAATGTGCTGCTGCACAAAGGGCATGACGGTGCCGATGATCGGGTCGCCGACGGCGTCCGCGAGAAACTGCAGCGACTTGGAGGCGGCGAGGCAGAGGTTCCAGTCCTCCTCCTCCTGCTCCTCCTCTTGCTTCATCAGGCACCGCCCGATGGGGCCGAAAATCTGCGCTTGAATGCGCAACGCGTAGCTCGCGGTTTGGTGTTGGTGGCCGGCGCGTTCCTTTTCGGTCTCGAACACCGACATCCAGAACTCAAAGCCCTGCATGGCCACGAGTTCCTCCTCCGAGATACCGCCCAACGTGCGCTGCGTCGCGAGCACGTGCTCCACCGCCTGCATCGTGATGGTCCAGATGCTGTCGATGTAGCTGCCAAGATGCTCGTAGTACAAGGCGCCGACTCGGCCGAGGGCCTCCATCGCCTTCTGCCGGATGCGAGAGCTACTCAGCGCGGCCGAGGTGGCATCCGCGGGCACACTCGCCATGCTGCAGATGGCGTTCATAACAATCTCGCGCTCATTGGGTGTTTCCATATGGCGTTTGATAAAGTCCATCGCATTACAGAGCGCGTTCATCGAGCAATAGCGGACCTCGACGTTCGGTCGGCTGAGGCCAGAAAAGATGGCCGAAAGCACGTCGCCCGAGTAGCGCTCCATCGCGACGGTCAACTCGTCGGAGCGATCGCATTCTTCGCAGATGTAGCCGATCGCGGTCAGCGCTGCGTCGACGTGGTCGTCTTGCTGGCTCCCGGCCGCCGCACACAGCACTTGAATGAGGTCGTTCCACTCTCCAACGGGAAGGTCCGTTCTCGCGATCGAAGCGATCATCGAAGCGGCCGTTCTTCGGACGTCGCGATCCGATGTGGCCAGCGTCGCCAAGATATCCGCCTTGACAGCTACACGCACCGCAGGGTCCACCTGCCTCCAGCGCTGGGCTGCCCGCAGAAGTGTGGCCTCGTCTCGCACGTTGGGGGCAATGCCGTTCTTGACGTAGACACCCGCCTGTTGGCGGTAGGCCTTATCGATCGTGTCGTCGCGCAGTTCGCGAATGAGGGCAGTCAGAAAACCGGCGAAGTTGGCATCGGCCGCTTGCGTCATCGCCGCCTCCGCGCTGCGTCGGATGCCATCGTTCGGGCTCTGAAGATGAGAAAGCAACTCGGTGACCGCAGTGGCAGGCATCGCTCCGATGGAGGGAAGAGTCGTGTATGTTGCTTCCTTAGAGACGTGGTGCGTAGCAGCAGGAAAATTTTTTAAACTCAAAACCAACGTTGATTTGGCACTCGGATTTGCCGATGTTTCTTCATTGTGGTTTGAATTTTGAGAATGAAAAGCATACCTGGGCTATGGCTACAGAGTCCAAGCAGGGGGGGATAGGAACGATCGGTTACCACATTCTTTCCTTTGTGTGTGTGTCGTTTGACGGTCCCTCCCTATATCATCGCTGCGTCACACTCCGAAAATAGAAAAGGGACAAAGACTAGGGTGGGAAGAGGGGACGAAAAGCGCGGTGTTCTCATCTTGCCCTCTCCGGCCGCACTCGCTTGGTGTTGCCGCCCTAGATCGTCCGTCATCGCGACCACGCTGGGAAGCCGTACTTGGCGCTGGCCCCCAACTCCTCGGCGATGCGCAGCAGCTGGTTCAGCTTCGCGGTGCGCTCGCCGCGGCACGGAGCGCCGGTCTTGATCTGGCCGCAGCCAAGGCCGACGACCAAGTCGGCAATGTACGTGTCCTCCGTCTCGCCGCTGCGGTGCGAGACCATGATGGACCAGCCCCGCGACTGGCAGAGCTTCGCGGACTCGATCGCTTCGGTGATGGTGCCGATTTGATTGATCTTCAGCAGCAGCGAGTTGCATGCCGATCGCTCGAGGGCCATTTTAATGCGCTCCGTGTTGGTCACGGTGAGGTCGTCGCCGACGATCTGGCAGCGGCCCTTCAGCGCGGCGGTGATGCTCGCCCACGCGTCAAAGTCGTCCTGGTCGAACGGGTCCTCGATGGAGACGATTGGGAACTCACTCGCCCAGCGCAGGTAAACCGCCTCGAGCTGCTTGGCGTCGAGGAGCGTCGGCTCGTTGCCCTTGAAGGTGAGGTTGTACGCGCGGCGGCCCGCTTGCTGCTCCGCGTACATTTCCGACGCCGCGCAGTCCATGCAGATGGCAAACTTTCCCCGGTGGCCAGAGGCCTCGATCGCCTCCATCAACAGCGGCAGCGGCTCGTTGATGTCGAGGATCGGCGGCGCGAAGCCCCCTTCGTCGCCCACGTTGACGGCGTCGTGGCCATACTTGCGCTTCAGAATCGCCTTGAGCGACGCGTACACCTCGCACCCCATGCGGAGCGCCTCCGCGAAGGTTTCCGCCTTGACGGGGGCGACCATGAACTCCTGGAACGGAAGGGCGTTGCCGGCGTGCTTCCCACCATTGATCACGTTGAAGCACGGCACCGGGAGGCGCAGCTCGGTGTTGCCCGCGAGGCGCGCGATGTACTGGTACAAGGGCAGGCCCGCGTTGACCGCGCCGGCCTTGGAGATGGCCATGGAGAGGCCGAGAATGGCGTTGGCGCCGAGGTGGCTCTTGTTCTTCGTCCCGTCCAGGTCGCGCATCAGCTTGTCCAAGGCCGCCTGATCGCTGACGTCCTTGCCGACCAGTGCGGGGCCGAGAACATCGATGACATTGTGGACGGCGTTTTGGACGCCTTTGCCGCCATAGCGGCCCTTCACCTCGTCGCGCAGCTCACACGCCTCGTAGATGCCGGTGGACGCACCTGAAGGGACCGCCGCGCGGAACGTGCCGTTGCTGGTGGTCAACTCCACTTCGACGGTCGGGTTGCCGCGGGAGTCGATGATTTCGCGCGCGTGGACGCGAAGAATGGTGCTCATGGATCGTAAATATTTCGAAACAATAAAAAAGAAAAGTGTTTCTCATGGAGGTCGGCGGGGGAGCACCAGGGACAGGTTGTCGGTTACACGGTCTAGTCACGGAGAGGCTATCTGGGGCATCTGAGAGACATAGAATGTTGCGCAACCCGCTGTTCGACTGCGCTTTTGCTGGGGGGATGAGGGAGAGTCCACAGGGAATTGCACATGGAAATCCCCAGATCCACCGTCGAAGGTGATCACAAGAGCACAGTTCATATGCATCCCCCCCACCGCCTTCGTTCGCTACGATGGGGGGTAAGCGAGGTCTACGGAGCAGCGAGAAGGGGGAAATGGAGTGGAGAGGGGGGAAGGAAGGAGGGGGAATGTCGATACTTCGCGGGTGCGCCTCTCTGCCCCCCTCTCTTCATTGGGTGCGATCCTAACACGATGGGGGCTGTACATATGAGCGTCATGGGAGAGGGGGAGACGAGAGAGAGAGATGTTAGAACGCAATCCGATTTGCGTTTGCGACGACCAACGACCATCTCAGGACGCCGAGGCCACGGACACGGAGGGCGGCGCATCGGCTGTCACCTCCTTGGGCGGTGGGGGTGGCTGCGTGTTGGCTGCGCTAAACGTCACCCGCTTGCGGTTCTTAGAACGCTTCAACGGCAGAATTCGCTCCTGGCGCCGCCGGGCTTCCTCCTCGAGGCGCTCGATCTCCGACGCGTGCCGCTCAGCGGGCATCCCGTCGGGCAGGCACGGCGCCGCGCGCAGCGGTGACGCTACCATGGCCGACTGCGACGACGGCGGCAAGCCCGTGACGACGTCGGCGGGTACGTTCAGCGGCCCCGGCGCGCCAACGCCGGTACGGCGGGGCGACACCGTTCCCGATGCCGCCATCGCCGATGCCTGTAGCAGCGACTCGCTCTCGTCCCCGAGCACGTTGCACGGCTGGTCGATGACCGACGCGACGCGCTCCGCCTCCAGCGCCGCCGTCGACGACCGGCGCTTCGTGATCGAAATGGTGTCTTTGACGCCGTACCGGTTCTGCTCCAGTCGCTGGGCTCCGAAGTACAGCGGCACGGATCCCGACTTCCACTTCGGTGCTTCCAGCTTGTCCCAGCCCCCGATGGCGCGGTGCTCCGGGAGGTGCTTCTTCAGGTACGGCACGTCGTCGGGCTCGATGAACTCCGCCTCACAATGGCGCAGCAGGTTTTCGATCTTCTCATACTTGAGGCGCCTCGCCAGCCGCATCGCCACTTTGCAGCGATACGCGCCCGCGATGAACGTCGAGCACAAGTACTGGTCCACCGTCACCGTGTGCTGCCGGTACCGCAAGATGGGCAACTCATCCAACTCTGGAAAGGACACTCTCCAAAGTGATTCGTGCTTCCGTTGCTCGCGTTCGCTGAGGTCCAAAGGCGAGTCGTTTTCGAGCGCGGTGCGCGCTAGAGGAATGAACGTCTCGATGAAGTGCACGAAGCCGCCGTGCTCAGGGATGCGGTAACGGGAGGTGGTGGACAGCAGCTCAAAGCGCGACTGGCGCCGGGTGACCCCGAGCGGCGGCTGCAGCTTCGCCAGCAAGAGCGGCACCGCGTTGGTCGGGATCTTCTTCGTGGCATCTTGATCGATGTCCGACCAGATCTCCCCGAACCGGTGCAGCGTGCTCATGCGAATGGCGGTCCGCTCCAGCTTGATCGTCGTCTCGAAGTTGTCCAGGATGACTCCGATCAGCAAGTTGTTCGTCACGTACGCCGTGACAATGATGAAGCTGCAGAAGAAGAAGGGCGCGAACTGGGTGCCGCAGTTGCCCTCCGCCGAGCTGCAATAGGGTTCCTGAATCATGCAGTCGTGCATCGCCGTGTTCCAGTCGGTGACCGTCTGGAAGCGCCACAGCATCATGAGCGCCTTGTCGAGGCTCTGGAAATTCGCATGACGGTTGTTCATCACGGAAGAAAAGTCGCCCACCGCGACCTTGGCGAACAGGTCCACGCCGAGCGTGCCGTACATGAAGTCGATGAGCAGCACAAACGCCCCGATGTTGGCCAGCTGAGGGAGCGAAAAGAACACGGTCTCCACGAGGATGCGGATGCGGCGCGCCGATTTGATCAAGCGTAGGATGCGGAGCACGCGGAACAAGCGGAACACGCGGAGGACGCCGAGGTCGATCGGCAAGTTCGCGGTCGCGAAGAGGTCGAGGAAAATGCTCAGCCAGCTAAACATGACGAGGAAGAAGTCGAAGTTGTTCCACGCGGCGCGGAAGTATCGCAGCCGGAAGGTGAGTAGCTTGAGAATCGCCTCCGCTGTGAACACCGCGACGAAGACGTCGTTCGCGTAGCCTAGCCACACGTCCCAGATTTCCTCCTGACCGTAGTGGTCCAGCGCGATCGCAATCACGTTCAGCATAATGGCGACCGCAATCACGACGTCAAAGATTGGGCGCGTGACGATACGGTAGAGCGCCATGCTGAGGCTCGACGTGTACGTCGGCAGCATCGCCGCCGGGGGGCTAAAATTAAGCATGATTTGCTGCGTCGAGATCCACAGCTTCTGGTCGTCCGTCATCAGCGAGCAGCCGTCGATTTCCTCCTTCACGACGCGGAAGTTGTGAATCACGATGCCGACGAAAAGGTTGATGAGGAAGAAGCCGCCGATGCAGATGAAAGCGACGAAGTAGAGCCCCGACACGATGCTGCAGTTGCGCTGCGGCCCGACGTCGCTCGAGCAGCCGTCCACCGCACGGAACATAATGGGGGGCCAATTCTCCCCCGCTCCGACTTCGAAGAGTGCGAGCACCGCGTTTCCAACGTGGTCGAAATTGGTCCGTTCCGGCGCCCAGGCGCGGTCCAGGGTGCGATTGAGTTCGACCGACGTGAAGTTGCCAACGCAGTCAGTTCTCGTGTTGACGGCGGGATCGTTGCAGGAGTTGAAGTTGCCGGAGAAGAGCTGCACACCCAGAATGGCAAAAATCAAGAAGTTGATCGCCCAGAGAATGACGACGTTCAGGATGCCCGAGACAGACGCCATCAGCGTGCGGACGACGATCTTCAACCCGCGGTTGCGGTTGATCACGCGAAGGGGACGCAGGGCACGAAGCGTCCGGAACACGCGCAGGAAGCTGATATTCAGCCCCGTGAGAAAGAGGCTCAGCAGCGATGTCGCGACGATAAAGCAGTCGAGGCAATTCCACGCGTCCCTCAGGTACGTATTCTTGTAGAAGATGAAGCCCTTGGCGACCACCTTGATCACCATTTCAATGGTGAATGCGATGGTGAAGAAGAGGTTCACGTTCTCGAGGATCTGCGACGCCGTCGACTGGGGGTCATCCAACGGGCTGTCGAAGGCCATCGTCAGCGAGGACGCGATAATGAGCAACAGCACGATGCGCTCGAAGATCTGCGAATGGGCGATCTCGCTGCACAGCACGCGCACCGGATTCTTGGGGCCGAAGATGAACAAGCTGTATCCTCCATTGGTGCGGTGCACCTTCGGGACGTTGGCGCACGCGAAGGCGATTAGTGAACGGCCAAGTTGCTCTTCGCCCACACGGAGGCCGAGAATGCTCTCCTGTTCCTCCAGGTCGACGGCGAGTTTCTTGTACGGATTTGGCGAGTCGGTGTAGTCGTGCAGCGTGGCGTGGAGGAGCAAGCTCGCTTGCCACGCCTGACCAACGACCAGCTCGACCTTCACGAGGTTGATCGGCGCCTTGGTCACGAGGTAGAAGTTGATAATCGTCTGCAAGCCGTGAAGGATGCGCTCCTTCGCGATCCGGATGGCAATGTACCGGCACTGCACCTTGTGAAGCTTCGCGGGCGTCGGGCTGAGGATCAACGGCGCGGCGGGCAGCGGCTCCTCCATCTCCTGTTTGCAAATCGGACAGCGCTCTAACTCCACTTTCTCGTCATCAGCGTCCGCTTCTCGGGCGGGCCCGAGCACGATGACGTTCGCCGCGGCAGGCTTCCGCGTGGCCATCTTGGGGGACGTCGGCGCCGAAGGGAGCGGAACGCCTATACGAGACGGTCCGCCCGATGTCGGACGCGCCGTGTGATTGCTCGTGGTATCCCCGTGCGCCGGGGAGGTGCCCTTCTGCGCGGTGGGCGGCAGAATCGAGAAGAATTGCGGTGATTTGGGGTCGCTGCCACCCACACCGTCGCCGCCAGCAGGGGGCGGCACATCGAGAAACGACCCTTTGGGCGTGGCGCCTGGCGTCTTCGTCGTCCCTTGATTGGAGAACGGGTCCAAGAAGGCGGCCGAAGCGTCGTCGGTCACCGCCGCGGAGTGCGACGGGCCCGCCTTGGCGAAGGAGCCCGTGGCGATGAGCATCGAGGGCGCCTCCAAGAGAAACATGCCAGAGGCCGAGGCGGTGCGAGCCATCGCATCGTCGGGGTCCTCGTACCACTCGTCTTCCGTCGTCTGCGCGACCAACTTGCCGTTGGCCACCTCCTCCGCGGCTCGTTTCTTCATATAGTTCTGCGCCCGATTCAGTTCGCGCTGTATCATGGGCGTGAATTCGAGCAGCACCGCGGGCCCTGCCTCGCAGTTGACGAGCTCCGGTGGCGCGTACACACCGTTGAGATCTTGCTCCTCCTCCTCGTCCGTCGCTGTCTTCTCGGCGGCGGTTTTGTCGTTGATGGAACCCCTCGCGCCGGGGAATTCCATGTTGCCGATCGTCGATGTGCTAAGCCGACCGCGGCTGAACATGCGCTTCGCCACGTTGACGTCGAAGAGGTCGACGGACATCATGAGGTCGTCGATGATTCCCCCCTCCGGGGTGTCGGCCTCCAGCTCGTCGAAGGAGCTAATGAGGATAGAGAGGAACAGATTGAGCAAGATGTAGTTGCCGATGATCACGCAGATGATGAAATACACGACGGAGAGCTCCGACACGGCGTGCATCGCCTCATACATGGTCGGGCTCCAACTCTCGAGCGTCAGGATCGTGAACACGGAGTAGAAGGCCTCGGGAAACGAATCGAACGTCATCCGGTTGCCGCGCTCCCGTTGCACAGCGACCATTTTCCCGCCGAAGAAGGCGATGCCGGAGAGCGACGCGATGAACAAGTACAGAAGGATGATGATCAAGAGATAGGCCGTGTCCTTCATCGCCAGGATCGTCACTTTGACGATTTGTCGCAGCGCCGGAAAGCTGCGGAGCAGCTTTAAAATTCTGAGGAGTCGCAGCGCGCGGAAGACGGACACGGTGTTCGATCCGGCAAGGGCGAGTTCGACGAAGGACAGGAGCACGATGAGGCCGTCGAGATCGTTGAAGGGGTCGCGCATGTACTTTTTGAACCCCAGCGCGGACAGCTTGATGATCATCTCCAGCGCGAAGATGGCGGTCAGCACGCGGTTCGCGACCGTCTGGATGCTCGTCAGCAGCTCCGGCTGTCCCTCGAACTGCGACGCGAGGAAGATCGTATTGATGAGGATGCAGCCGATGATAAACTTCGTGAAGAGCGTCGGCGGGTGCAGCGCGGCCTCCGCGTCCTCCGCCTCCTCTTCATGGCGCCGGCGCTCGGCGTCCTCCTCCGGGTCCAGCACCTCCTCCTCCGGCGCCTCCTCGACGACATCGGTGCCGTCGTCGTACTGAAGCGGGCGGAGAAAGCCGTCCGACAGCCAAAAGCACATGTCGCGCCAGATGTTCCACAGGAACAATATCGTGTAGATGAAACTCTTGTCCCGCGGACGCATGTACACACGCTTCTCCCCCACAGTGCCATCGTCCTTCATGACGGTGAGAATGCCGATGCGGTCGGGGTTGAACCGGCCAACCATGCCCGTCGACGACTTGGTCGTGGCGTCGTCATCCTCGACGGCCGCGGCGGCGGCGGCGGCGGCGGCAGCGGCGGTGGCCGCGTCCGCCTCTTCCTGCTGCTGGCGCACGAGTTTGGCGAGGCCCAACAAGGACAGCGGATTGCCAGAGGAGCCTTCCGCACCGCCGGCGGTTTTTGACGGTTGTGCCGACTCGCCCCCCTCGTTCGCAGGAGAGGTGCCGCTGACGGGCGGCATCGCCTGCTGCTCCGTGGGTGGGGGACTTACGGCTTGCGGGGCGGCGGCGGTGGGCACTAGGACGGCCTTGCTGTTCTTCGCCCTCCGAAGGGCCTCGGCGCGCTTCTTGGCGTCGGCAATGACCTTGGCGCGTGCCTCCTCGAACTCCTCATTGATGACCGCCAGCGCTAAGTTGGGGATGAAGTAGGAACAGATGACGCCAAACGCGAAGAAGTACAGGAAGCCGTAGACGCCGAACGACGCGTAGATCGCCTCGAGCACCTGCGTCCAATTGTCGAACGTCATGAGCCCCACGAGCGACAGGAAGGCCCAATGGGTCGAGTCGAAGTGCTGTAGGCCAAAATTTGGGTTGTCGCCGACCATGCACCTCGACCCCGATGGGCAGCCGTAGCCCGCGTAGGTGATTTGATCGTTCCCCAACCCGAGCTTGCAGTAGGAACCCATGTCCACTTCGCCGGTCACCGTGTCCTGGCAGTGTTGCCTTAGGAGGCCGCCAAAGAGCTGCACGGCCAAAATGGCGAAGACGAGTAAGGTGAAAAACGCCAGGATCGCGACGTGCACGAGGCCGCGGACCGACGCAATGAGGCACACGACGAGCGCCTTCAGCTGCTTCACTGCGTTCATCGAGCGCAACGGACGCAGCACCCGCAGCGTTCGCAAGGCGGTGTAGTTGCCAAATCCGGGCACGAAATTAAGATAGCTCAGACACACGATGCAGAAGTCCAAAATGTTCCACGGATCACGGAGGTACGCGCCCTTGTGGCCAAAAAACCCCAACGAGAACAACTTCATCACCATTTCCAGCGTGAAGCACGTGGTGAAGAAATAATCCACGTAGGGCTGATAGACGGGAATATCCTCCGTGAGCGGGTCGTCGAGCGCCAGAAAGACGCAATTCGCGACGATCAATAGAATAATAATGCCCTCAAAGATGCGATGCGACATGACGTTGTACACAAAATTTCGCACTTTCCACTCTGCGGGAAAGACGAAGAAGGAGGTCGATCGGAGGGCGTCGCCGCCTATGATCGGGAAGTCGAAGAAGCCGCCGCAGGGGAGCTCCTTGCGCTTTTCCTCGTCGTCGTCGATCACCACGTCGGAGCCATCGTCGTCGTCATCGTCCCGTTTGGCTTTGGCGGCGGCCTCCTTTTCCTTCTCCGCCGCGGCCTTCTTGGCCGCTTGATCGTCGCCGGCAGCGGCTTGGGATGCTTGCGCTTCGGCACGATCGCCAAGAATGCGTTTGCGCGCTGCATCGTCCTGCGCCCTTTTCGCCTCGTCGCTGCGCGCGAGGGCCTGTTCCACGATGCGGTCAATCGAGTCCTCACTGTCAGCGGGCGACGCAGGGCGCCCGGCGGGAGGAGGGATCGCCTCGGCAGTTGCCGCCGGGGGGACAGCCGCCGGCGGTGGGGCCTCGGGTTGGGATGGCACAGTTGGTGGCGGAGCGGCTGAAGGGGGCGGAGAGGCGACGGCGGACGTTGCTGGTGGCGGAGGGTGGGAACTCCCCGTGGCGCCCTTGGTTGGAGCCACCCTCGTTGCGGCTGTACGATTCGTGGGCGGCGCCATGGAGTGTTTGTGGTGGACGTACGAGGCGCCTCGAGCGTCAAATATGGGGTGGAAACGGAGGGGAAGGGGGGTGGGAAAAGGCGAAGGGAGTTTTTTGACGGTGGGTGTCGGCTTTGACAACTCTGCGAGGAAGTGCGCTGAGGAAATCCCAACGCAAAGATGTGTTCACATGGCCGGTGAGTGATTGAGGTGCTGAGGGACCAACGAGGCCACATCGTCACCCAGGCACACACGCCAGGCCACAACAGCAGAGAAAAATCGCCAATGAAACGCACGACATTCACGACCACACACAGGCACGGGACCTCTTTTGCTCGAAAACTTTCGCATCGCTCGACAACAACAAACCGGAGAACCGCCTCCGCTTCCTCGTCAACCTTGTGGGGCAGAGGCACGTTTCTGACGCCTCCCCCACCTGTGTCGTTGATTCCCGAAGCTGGGGACCGTGTACGTCGACCAGAGGGGAGAGACAAAGGGGCTTCGTGGCCCCAGCGAAGGAGCAGGGCGCACGATAGGAGGAGGCGGAAACACGGTGGGGGGGCGGCGGCACACTACTGGACCATGCGCTTGATTTCCTCATGGAAGGCGTTGAACGACTCCGTATGATGCCTCACCGGCGGCGCTGCCTGCTGCTGCTGCTGGGCCATCGTCATCTCGAGCATGAGCTGCTGCTGCTTCTGCATGAGCTGCTGCATCCGGATGGGGTCCATTCCCGCCCCGCCGCCAGCCATGAGCTGCATCATCTGCTGATTGAGTTCGGCCATGCGCAGTTGCAGAGACGCGATCGAGGAGGTGGAAGAAGGAGCCGGGGTCGTTGCGGGAACCACGCTGGAAGCAATTGGCTGAGCGGTAGGGGCGGAGGGCGCCGAGGGGCCCATGTTCCACGCCGGGGTGGCGACGGCTGGGACCGGCGGTACGATCTGCATTGGCTGTACAATCGGAGCCGCAGAGGATGGCGGCGGGGCGCCGAATAGTTCGTCGATATCCGCAAACGCCTTCGACGCGCCGCCGGCGACGGGCTTCGCGGCAGCCGGCGCCACGGCGGTCGGTGCCGAGAACGCCGACGCTGCGGCAGGAGCAGGTGCGCCCCAGGTTGAGTTGCTGCCGGCAGTGTTTTCGACGGATCCCCAGCCACCGACTGTGGCGGTCGGTGCTCCCCAAGCGCTTGTGGAGGCCGTGCTAGATGTCGTGGCAGGCTGGACCCCCCAGCCCCCGCCGTTCGACGTCGCAGGGGCGGGCGTGTCCACGAAGTTGGCGACCTGCATCGGTGCCCTCTTCCGCAACTTCGTCGGGTCCTCGGTTTTCGACGCGACCGCAGACGCTGGTGGCGGCGCGGCAGACGCGGTTGTGCCCGCCGGCTTCGCGTTGCTGTCCGATCGGATGCGGCCGCCGCGGACATTCATGCCGCCAAAGTCCAACTCGCCAGCGGCACTGCTCGGTGCCGTAGGGGCCATCCACGTCATTTCCCCATGGCCTCCGGCGCTCGTCATCTGGCTAGCGGCCTTGTCCTCCGTGCCGCGCTCCGGCACGCCTAGCAGCTTCAGCACTTTCTGTGCCTTTTCCTTCAACGCGGTCTGCACGACGTGGACGTTGCGCTGCACGTCCTCGGGATTTTCAACAAAGTACTGCTTGAACTCCGGCGGCGCCCCGTTTTTCAGAAGATGTTCGAGCGCCGCGAGGACGTGGAGACGGTGGGCCCATGGGTTCTTCTGGGCTAACTTTTCGTCCATCGCGGCGGCGAGCTCGTCGACACCGAGACCGGTCTCTTGGCTGATGGCCATGACGGCGGTGGTGAACTGCGCCAACTCCACCCGCTGCGGGATGCTCTTCATCAGGCAGAGTCTCTCAATCTCTTTTTGGTACGGGTTAAGGACGCGCTCTGGTTTCGCGGTGGTTGCGCCGCCACTTCCAGCGCCGTCGCTCGTAAACTTCCACTCCGACCCTCCGCCCGCGGCCGCTGCGCTGCTTCCGAAGGAGCCCCCGAAGCCTCCCCCGCCGCCAAGCGGCACCTCGACCGCCTGAAACGACCCGCCTTTTGCCGTGTCCTCCAGAATGCGCTGCTGGTTCGTGCGCACGTTCTCGGACCAAAGCCCGAAGCCGGTTTGAAAGCCCGTCTTGAGATCCGCCACGAAGCCGCCGCTCGGGAGAACGACACCGGGCGCGGCACCCGACTTCGACATTTCTTCAGCCCAACGATTAGACGTGGGCATGGGCGCCATGTGCGCGTTGCCAGGTGCGCCCCCGCCCGCCGCGACAGTCAGGCCGGTGGTAAAGCCCTTCTTCTCCTCGGTGACGACCGTGTTCGATCCGAAGCCAGAGCCGACTTGCGCCTTCGACTCCCGGCGGTGAGAGAAGGCAGCCTCGATCGCATCTCGGGCGGTGTTGCGCACCTTCTCGTTAAGCTTATCACCGTACTTGGGGTCGTTGGGACCGCGGTAGCTCGCGAATTGCCGAAGGAGATCGGCTTTCGATTGCATCTGCTTCTGAAAGTCGGCGTGCCCTTCCTCGCACAGATGCTTAATCACGCGAAGGGCCTTGGCGAGCACGTGCACGGACTGCTTGGGGTCGAGATACGTGAGCAAGTACTGGATGAGCTTGTCCTGGGTCAGCTGGTCGACGAACGTCATTTGGGCGATGTCGCGGAACAGGTAGCCGGGAGTTGGCTCTTCGCTGTCGGCAAGCGCTTTGCGAAGCACGGACTTGTCCATGGTCAGTTGAAGGTATGATTACTTTATTGTAGGTTTGGGTAGAAATCCCACGATGAATGGGGGGGGGGGGGGG
>ERZ1292633.2416-Hain-H41-02um-R1-2416-length-19149-cov-43_pt1 | contig 15447 bp, 12 predicted proteins | sample MGYA00564406_ERZ1292633 | MGnify/ENA primary metagenome ERZ1292633 (study PRJEB36523, sample SAMEA6512639) | groundwater metagenome | collected 2019-01-08 | study: AquaDiva: Metagenomics assemblies of 32 groundwater samples
CTTGATTTATTAAGATTTCTTGCCTCACTCGCTGTCGTTTTCCATCATTTTTCACTGGATGGATTTGCTGCTGATTCAATGACGATTATGCCTTATCTGTCACTCGCTTCCGTATCCAAATATGGTTATCTTGGCGTTGAGCTTTTCTTTATGATTAGCGGATTCGTGATACTGATGACAGCCTCCAGCGGAAGTTTAAAGAAATTTACAATTTCCAGATTAGTACGACTTTACCCAGCTTTTTGGGTATGTTGCACCATCACATTTGCAATCACTCTGGCAATTGGGGCGCCTGAATATTCTGCAACCCTTCGGCAATATCTCGTTAATATGACGATGCTAAGTGAATTCTTCGACGTACCACCGATGGATGGAGTTTATTGGTCACTATTTGTCGAGCTTAGGTTTTATGCCTTGGTTGCTATCCTATTAATCTTCGGCAGAATTCAACAAGCAGAGTTTTTTATTATTTTTTGGTTAATTGCCGCAATTATGCTGGAAATATTTCCAAATTATTGGTTGCGATATTTTTTTATCGTTGATTATGCAGTGTTTTTTATTGCCGGAACCATATGCTTCCTAATTTGGGCTAAGGGAATAACTTGGATAAGGGGCATAGTAATCGTTGTAACATGGTGCTACGCAGCCTATCTTATGACAGATGAAGTACATCAGGTTGAGATTCGCATCAGAAATGACTTAAACCCTTATATCATTGCTGCAATCGTCAGTGCATTTTTCGCAATAATGTTGTTAGTTTCGTTCAAACGTACCAGTATACTTGGGCATTCAAACTGGATATGGGTCGGCGCACTCACTTACCCGCTTTATCTAATTCATCAGAATATAGGTTTTATGATTTATAACGCCACCTATACCATGTTCAATCCTCATGTTTTATTTTGGGGATTGGTCATTGGAATATTAATGCTTTCACATGCAATTCACATCTTAGTTGAAAAACCGCTTGCAAGAACCATGAGAAGCAATTTATATAAACTTGCCAATAACCTGGAAAATTTAACGCGATGCATCACAAGCAATCAAAAGCATTAGTGCTCAAAAGACACCAAGCCTCCAATCCTATTTTTCCGTTAATTTTTTCTTTAGGATTGTGTTGACTTGCATCGGATTAGCTTTTCCTTGTGCGGCTTTCATGATTTGGCCGATGAGCGAATTAAAAGCTTTTTCTTTACCATTACGATAGTCTGTAACTTGCTGCACATTCGCTGCTAATACTTCATCAACCAATTTCTCAATCGCACAATCATCGGAAATTTGTTTTAAGCCTTTGGCTTCGATAATAGCGTCGACATTTTTTCCACACTCACCCAGCCATAAGCTTTCAAAAATAGTTTTGGCCGCTTTTCCTGAAGTAGTGCCATCGCTGATACGGATTAGCAATGCTGCAAGATCGTCAGGCTTAACCGGACAGGTAGAAATTTCTATATTCTCTTTATTCAATCGTCCGCTGATTTCACCCATAATCCAGTTAGCGCATAACTTAGCCTGTGTTGGTAGCAGTTTGACCGCGGCGTCAAAATAATCCGCCATTTCTCGCGAAGCAGTTAATACCGAAACATCATAAGTCGACAATCCAAATTCAACCATATAACGGTCTCGACGTGATTGAGGTAATTCCGGCAATGTTTGTTTAACTTGTTCGATCCATTCGACAGAAACTTCTAATGGCAATAAATCAGGATCTGGAAAATAGCGATAGTCATTGGCGTCTTCTTTAGTACGCATGGTGCGAGTTTCGTCTTTGTTGGCATCGTACAAACGAGTTTCCTGTCGGATTGTGCCACCTTCTTCCAATATTTCAATTTGTCGACACGCTTCAAAATCAATCGCTTTTTCTAAAAAACGAAATGAATTCAAATTTTTGATTTCACAACGTGTACCTAGTTTTTCAGTACCTACAGGTCGCACAGATACATTTGCATCACAACGAAACGATCCTTCTTGCATGTTGCCATCACAAATACCGATCCAACGCACCAACGTATGCAATGTTTTAGCGTACGCAACGGCTTCAGCACTACTGCGCATATCGGGCTCGGAAACGATCTCTAACAATGGTGTCCCGGCGCGGTTCAAATCAATTCCAGTCATACCGTGGAAATCTTCATGCAACGACTTACCGGCATCTTCCTCCAAATGCGCACGAGTCAAACGAATGACTTTCTGCACACCATTGACATGCATACAAATGCTGCCACCCTGCACGATTGGCAATTCAAATTGACTGATCTGATAGCCTTTCGGCAAATCAGGATAAAAATAATTCTTCCGCGCAAATATAGAGGGTGAATTAATCTTCGCATTAACAGACAAACCAAATTTAATAGCTCGTTCAACAGCGCCTTTATTCAATACGGGCAAAACGCCCGGCAAAGCCAAATCGACCTCACAGGCTTGTGTATTCGGTGCAGCGCCATAAGCAGTCGATGCTCCCGAAAAGATTTTAGATTGTGTTGAAAGCTGCGTATGTACTTCCAGACCGATCACTATTTCCCACTGCATATAAATATTCCGAAAACCTTTTTGCTAAAAGAATTGATTAGACAGGCGATTTTAAATGCCAATCTGTAACTCGTTGATATTGATGCGCAACATTCAACAACTGTGCTTCCTTAAAATAATTACCGATGATATGCAATCCAACAGGGCGATTCTTTTCGCCGAAACCAATTGGAATGGACATTGCTGGCATGCCGGTTAGATTAGCAGCACTGGTATAAATATCCGACAAATACATCTGAATCGGATCGGCGCTCTTTTCACCCAAATTAAAAGCAACCGTCGGCGTCGTTGGTCCCATAATGACATCGCATTGTTGATATGCTTCTGCGAAATCCTGGGCAATCAAGCGACGCAATTTCTGTGCTTTAATGTAATATGCATCATAGTAACCATGCGATAGCACATAGGTGCCAATCAGTATGCGGCGTTTTACTTCAGGGCCAAAACCTTCCGCACGCGACTTACGGTACATATCGGTCAAACCGCTATACGATTCGGCGCGATGTCCATATCGCACACCATCAAAACGAGATAAATTACTCGAAGCTTCGGCCGGTGCAAGCACATAATAAACAGGAATTGATAGCGGTGCGTTGGGAAGCGCCACCTCCACTGTTTCTGCACCCAATTTACGATATTCTGCCAACGCTTTATCAATTGCATTTTCCACATCTTGACTCATGCCTTTGGCAAAATACTCCTTCGGCAATCCGATTCGCAATCCTGACAAAGGCTTTTCCAAGCTCGACGCATAATCTTCCTGTGCCCGTTGCAAACTAGTCGAATCACGCGCATCAAAACCAACCATGACATTGAGCAATAACGCTAAATCTTCTGCTGATTTAGCCATGGGACCCGCTTGATCGAGACTAGAAGCAAAAGCAATCATGCCATAACGCGACACCAATCCATAGGTCGGTTTGATACCGGAAATACCGCATAATGCTGCCGGTTGACGGATAGAACCTCCAGTATCCGTTCCAGTTGCTGCAGGCGCAAGCCGAGCCGCTACTGCGCATGCTGCTCCCCCCGAACTGCCACCTGGTACCGCCTTGGTATCCCAAGGATTTTTCACGATGCCATAATAGGATGTTTCATTGCTAGAGCCCATTGCAAACTCATCCATATTGGTTTTACCGATATTCACCGCGCCTGCGATATTAAATCGCTCAATTACACCGGCATCATAGGGTGAAATAAAATTCGACAACATTTTTGACCCACACGTCGTCAACCAACCTTTTGCACAAAAGATATCTTTTTGCGCAATCGGGATTCCAGTCAGCGCCCCCCCCTCCCCTTCCGCCAACATTTTGTCGGCAGCGACAGCTTGAGCTAAGCTCATTTCTTCATTAGTTGTAATAAACGCATTGTAATCTGCATTAAGCGTTTTAATTCGCTGCAAAAAAAATGAGGTCAATTCGACACTGGATAGTTTTTTCTCGGCGAGTTGTTTGGAAAGTTCTTTGAGGCTGGCGTTGAGCATGTTGTAAAAATAGTGCAATTAAATTGCAATAAAATAAATCTTCAAAAAAACAAGTGTAAAAAATAAAAAATCAACTCGTGACACGACTCTTCTTTTATTCGATAACCTGAGGAACCAAATACAACCCTTCCTGTACTTGCGGTGCTATTGATTGAAATAGTACACACTGATCGCTCTCGGTAACAATGTCTTCACGTAAACGCTGTGAAACACTTTGAGAATGTGACATTGGCTCGATAGCGGATGTATCCACTGACTGCATCGTCTCTATCATATTGAATATACTGGACAACTGCGCTAACGTAGCTTCCGCTTGATTTTCATCGATCTCGATATAAGCCAAATCTGCGACGCGTTTAACATCATTTAACGATAGATTCATGAGAAAGGTAGCCTTATTTTGTTATCTTTAAGTGCGTATTAGGGTATCATGCCCGGCTTAGCCGTGATATTTTTTGATGATTTTAATTTATTATCTGTACTCCTCGTAAATCATAATGACTAATAACGGATTTTGCCACTATGTTTAATTTCTTAAACAACAATATTCTTGGAAACTACTTCTCAACCGATATGGCGATTGACTTGGGCACAGCCAACACGCTCATTTATGTTACTGGCCAAGGTATTGTACTTGATGAACCTTCTGTAGTAGCCATTCGCGAAGAAAGCGGCGCAAATGGAAAAAGGATGATCCAACAAGTCGGTCTTGCAGCAAAACAGATGCTCGGCCGAACCCCTGGCAATATCACTGCGATCCGCCCTATGAAAGATGGCGTGATTGCGGATTTTACCGTAACGGAACAAATGCTAAAGATGTTCATCCGCAAAGTAAATCCGCCACGATTATTTTCTGCCAATCCCCGTATTGTCATTTGTGTCCCTTACGGTTCCACGCAAGTAGAACGCCGTGCCATACGTGAGGCTGCTTATGGAGCGGGCGCACGCAAAGTTGAATTGATTGAAGAACCGATGGCAGCCGCTTTAGGCGCTGATCTACCGGTCGAATCACCCACTGGTTCTATGGTTGTGGATATTGGCGGAGGCACTACGGAAGTAGGCGTTATTTCATTGGGTGGTATTGTATATTCGAATTCGGTGCGAGTCGGGGGTGATAAATTCGATGAATCGATCATCAATTACATTCGACGCAATTATGGTATGTTAATCGGAGAAGTCACTGCTGAAATGATTAAAAAGGAAATAGGCTCAGCATTTCCTGGCTCCGAAGTACGAGAAATCGAAGTCAAGGGCCGCAATCTCGCGGAGGGCATTCCACGCAGCTTCACCATTTCTAGTAACGAAATTCTGGAAGCGCTGACTGAACCAATCAATAGTATTACCAGTGCGGTTAAAACCGCTCTGGAACACACACCTCCGGAATTAGGTGCCGATATCGCTGAAAAAGGAATGGTAATGACGGGAGGCGGGGCATTACTGCGCGATATTGATCGTTTGTTAATGGAAGAAACCGGCTTGTCGGTTATTATTGCCGATGATCCTTTAAGATGCGTAGTGCGTGGTGCTGGTATCGCTTTGGCGAATATGGATCGTTCGATCGGTATTTTTGCGCGCGATTAGACAGTAACGAAAACTTCACACACAGGCCGTTGAAAAATGTATCCAAAACAGCCGATGCGAGGCAAAGAGGGACAAACACGCACGGTAGATGCTTAATCAATGCGTATTTTGAGCCTGATTTCAACATCGTGGCAGCAACACAGATAGTTATTCAACAGCCTGTAAAGTCTCAAAAAGCCCAAGACTGGAGATCATGAAGACAGCCCCCCCATTTTTTAGGCATGGCCCGGGGCCTTTTGCTAAGTTGATCGTGTTCACATGCTTGTCCTGCTTGCTGATTGTCGAAGATCTACGATTCAAGCGATTTAATGAAGTACGGCAAATCATCGGCACTATTATTTTCCCTTTGCAAAGAATCGCTTATGCACCCACTTTCATTTACGATGAGGTAAAAAACTTTATCGTGCATTTTAACTTACTGGAAGAAAATGCAAAATTAAGGCAGCAATTCTTAGAAAATCAAGAATATTTATTACGATTCCATGCACTAGAAACTGAAAACGCTAAATTGCGTGAACTACTTGGTGCTATTGAAAGAATCGAGAAAAGCACTGAAACAAAAACTATTTTATCGGAAATTTTATATACACCACGTGATCCTTTCAGTCATAAAATAACGCTGAATAAAGGCATTTATCATAAAGTTCAACTGGGACAAGCAGTCATTGATGACAAAGGTGTCATCGGGCAGATAACGCGTACCTACCCCTTTTCCTCAGAAGTGACACTGCTCACTGATAAAAACCATTCTGTTCCTGTACAAGTATTGCGTAATTCATTACGATCAGTGATTTCAGGTACGGGGAAAAACAACGAATTGGAATTACGTTACTTATCAATTAACATTGACATTCAACCTGGAGACTTATTAGTCACTTCAGGAATTGGCGGAGTTTATCCACCGGGTATTCCCGTTGCCGTTGTAGAAAAAATTGAACACAGTCCATCGGATGATTTTTCAAGGATTGTCAGTAATCCGGTTGCAGGCGTCGACCGCAATCGTCAAGTGCTAATCTTGTCAATGATACAATCTCCTGTAGAAATCCCTGCTGAGGCGAAAAATTGAATCGCGATAAAAGGTTAAATGCCGACGATTACTTGAAGCAGGATGTATATGACACAGCCAGTAACGGATACATCGCACTAACACTGGCACTTGCATTGATCTTGAATTTTTTACCACTACCCAACTATATTTTGTTATTTCGTCCTGATTTTGTCGTATTGACGATCCTTTATTGGTGTGTTCAATATCCACATAAAATGGGCATGAGTGTGGCTTTTATCATGGGATTGATGATGGATGTCGCTAATGTCAACATACTCGGTCAACATGCACTGGCATATTGCATTGCAGTATACCTCACATTGATCCTGTGTAGACGCTTGCGCTTATTCAACACATGGCGGCAAGCACCGCAAATCGGTTTTATTTTGTTCGTAATGCAAACAACCATGATTCTAATTGCTGTTTTAGGAGGCTTCAGATTCCCGGGATGGGAATATTATTTTGCTACTGTATCTGGTTCTTTAGCATGGATTCCTGTTTCACTATTGTTAAGTGTACCCCTGAAGCAAAAAACCGATCCTAATGCACTCTAACGCACAAAAGTGGAATTACGCGATCAGCCCATAGAATTACAAAAATTTCGCATCCGTTTGGGGATTGGCGTCATCTTTATTTTGGTGCTATTTTCCATACTATACGTACGATTCTATTATTTACAAATCACGCAGCAAGATCATTATTCCACTTTAGCAGAAGTCAATCGTATATCCATCTTGCCTTTGGTACCTAATCGCGGTTTAATTTTTGATCGCCACGGTAAAGTATTGGCACAAAATTATTCAGCGTATGCGCTGGAAATCACTCCCAGCAAAGTCCCAGATATTGAATCCACACTAGATGAATTAGCCGCTTTCATTGAAATAACTCCTACCGATCGCCAACGATTCATGAAGCTAATAAAGGAAAGTCGTCGCTTTAAAAGCTTACCTATACGAAACCGGCTCAATGAGACCGAAATAGCGACTTTTGCAACCAACCGCTACCGCTTTCCAGGGGTAGAAATCAAATCAAGGGTTTTTCGCCAATATCCCGAAAAAGAACTGGTTTCGCATGTAGTTGGATATATCAGCCGTATCAATGACAAAGATCTCGATTTTTTAGAGTTAAACAACGAACTGAATAATTATCGTGGTTCACAGCATATCGGTAAAATTGGTATCGAACAAAGTTATGAGAAACAACTGCATGGAATTACCGGATTTGAAGAAGTCGAAACAGACGCAGCCGGTCGCTCCATTCGCGTGCTATCGCGTACTTTGCCAATATCGGGTAATAATCTCATTCTTTCGTTGGATTTTGGTTTGCAGGAAGCAGTGGAAAAAGCTTTTGGTGATCGTCGTGGTGCGTTGGTTGCACTTGATCCCAATAACGGGGAAATTTTGGCATTTGTCAGCAAACCTGGTTATGACAACAATCTTTTCATTGGGGGTATTGATCACGAAAACTGGAATATGCTCAACAACTCGATTGACCGCCCTCTCAACAACCGTGCACTACGCGGCGTCTATCCTCCCGGTTCAACCTTCAAACCATTTATGGCACTTGCCGCACTAGAATTAGGAAAACGCACTCCCGAATACAGTATGGCTGACCCTGGGTTCTTTTCCTTACCAGGAGTAAAACACCGTTTCCGTGATTGGAAACCAGGTGGACATGGAAGAGTCAACTTGCATAAATCGCTCGTGGTTTCCTGTGATACCTTTTATTACAGTCTCGGCAATGATTTGGGAATCGACAATATGCACAACTTCATCGGTCAATTCGGACTGGGTAAAAAAACTGGCATCGATGTTGAAAATGAAGTATCTGGGCTACTTCCTTCATCTGCCTGGAAAATGGCGCAACACAAACAAAAATGGTATGCCGGTGACACCATATCCGCCGCAATTGGACAAGGTTACAACCTCACAACACCACTACAATTGGCTTTTGCCACTATGATGATCGCAAATGGTGGTAAAGCTTATGCGCCTCGTTTTGTTAAACAAATACAAAATAGTAAAACCGGTGAAATCACAAATATCCCAGAAAACTTACTATATACCGCCAACTTCAAACCCAAAAATTTGGAAGTCATTAGAAATGCCTTGATTGATGTCACTCGGCCTGGCGGAACTGCAGCAAAAGCCGGTGCCAATGCTTTATATACTTTTGCTGGAAAAACAGGAACATCACAGGTTGTAAGAATTAAGCAAGGCGAACGCTATAATGAAAAACTCATTGATGAACGGCATCGCGACCATGCCATGTTTATCGCCTATGCGCCTGCCGAATCACCCAAAATCGCTTTAGCCGTATTAGTTGAAAATACCGGAACAGGAGGCTCAACGGCAGCGCCGATCGCTAGACAAGTATTTGATTATTATTTGTTAGGGAACACCCCGAAAGCAGAAGATGATTCTTTAGATGATAATACTGAAGAACACGATCATTCACATTAACAATGCGTCTTCTTAATTTATACACTGTGTCATTTCACCATGAATAGTAAGAAACTCACCCAGAATAAGATTGATATCCGAAAGATTTGGTATTATTTTACGCGACACATTGATGGTTTCCTATTAACCTTCATTTTGGTGTTAATGAGTGTAGGCTTGATGGTTTTATATAGTGCAAGTGGCGGAAATATTGGCAAAGTCAATAATCAAGCGATCAATATTGTAGTTGCACTCATACTCATGTGGGTAATTGCAAATACTTCCATGCAACAAATAAAACGCATTGCTTTACCGATTTATTTGATCGGACTTGCATTACTCATTGGTGTTGCACTATTTGGTGAAATCTATAACGGTGCGCGACGTTGGTTAAACATTGGTATTACCAGAATCCAGCCTTCAGAGTTGATGAAAATCGCGATTCCTCTGATGATGGCTTGGTATTTTGATAAGTATGAAATTACTTTACGCTTCAGGGATTATATCGGCGCAACGCTTCTGCTGATTATTCCTGTGTTGCTTATTTTAAAGCAACCCGATTTAGGAACGGCTTTGTTGATTGCTGCGAGTGGATTCTACGTGTTATTCTTCGCGGGACTATCTTGGCGCATTATTATTGGTTTAATCGCATTAGGAGCAGCCTCTTTGCCGATACTTTGGGGAATGATGCACGACTATCAACGTCAGCGTGTGATGACACTACTTGACCCAACACAAGACCCACTTGGAGCCGGTTATCATATCATTCAATCCTCTATCGCTATCGGCTCTGGCGGCATTGCGGGAAAAGGATGGCAAAATGGTACACAAACGCAATTAGATTTCCTGCCAGAACAAAGTACAGATTTTATTTTTGCCGTTTTTTCTGAGGAATTCGGATTAATAGGTAACACACTCCTGCTATTGTTATATTTAATCATTATCGGACGCTGTATTGTAATTACTGCCAATGCCTCCTCCCAATTCAGCCGTCTGATTGCCGGTTCAATCACTTTAACTTTTTTTACTTATATTTTTGTCAATATGGGTATGGTCAGTGGCATTCTTCCCGTTGTCGGCGTACCACTGCCATTAATCAGCTATGGAGGTACATCTATGGTAACTATGCTAATTGGATTTGGTATTTTAATGAGTATTCACACTCATCCTAAATTCATTAGAACATGATCAGCGATTTTTTTGGGTTTGATAAAGCATCAATGAATTTTCCACACGCCATATATTACTGGATAGCCCTCATGGTAGCGTTGCTAACGGCATGCAGCAGCACTCCAAATAATCATTTAACTCATCAGAAGCCAGACAATTCAATAATAAATTCGAGCATCACTATCACAAAAAAGGGAGGAGGATATTATTTAGACGATGGTCCAGACGACAATCCGCCTCCAAATCTGCATTTAGTTCCAGATGCGATTCCTAAAGCTGAGCCTTTGCGTACCGCAAATATGCGACCCTATTTTGCATTAGGCAAGCATTTCCGGCCCATGACCGAATTGCAACACTATAAGGAACGTGGGGTAGCATCGTGGTATGGACGCCGCTATCACGGCAATCGCACCGCATCGGGTGAAATTTACGATATGTACGCCATGACAGCCGCCCATCCAACTTTACCGATACCTAGTTATGCACGCATCACCAACGTTAAAAATGGCCGCTCAGTGATTGTACGTATCAACGACCGCGGACCTTTTTTGGGAAACCGCCTTGTCGATCTCTCTTATACGGCTGCTTACAAACTAGGAACACTCGGCAATGGTAGTGGCCAAGTTGAAGTTGAAACCATTTTGCCAGCAAAATATTATTTATCCACTCGAGCAACCATACCTAAATCTTCAGTCATCTCAAGTCAGCAAAAAGAGATAAACACCCCTGCTATTGCGCAGAGTAATGTAATCACCTCATCAGCTTTAAACAAAGTATACGTGCAACTCGGTGCATTTGGCTCACAGGGAAATGCGCACTACTTCATGGCACACTTAAAAGACAAACTCTCTTGGTTTCAAGACCCAATTCGTGTGATCGAACATGATGGTTTACATAAAATACACGCCGGACCTTATTCCGATTCAACCTATGCAGAACGTATTGCATCTTCAATCCGACAGGAACTTGCGATAAAACCCATTTTGATTTATGACTAATTGGTAAAAAAAATCCCTATTGCTCGCAATAGGGATTAAAGGGCCTCGTCATAAATCATTCGTCGCTGCTCATCGAATCATGCGACTCGCCTTCTTTGGCAAGTATTCGCACACTTTCACGTTTCGATTCCTGTTCTACAGCTTTCACCTCAGAACCACTGCGACAACTGACCCTACTATAATACTTACCTAATATCTTGAAGATGAAAACAGAATCGAAATATACCTTTATATTCAACTAATCAATGTGAGTTTTCTTACAATCATCAATATGATCAACCTATTTGTATTTGTTTCAGGATAAAAAATTGACTTAAACCGAACGACAGAGACTTGTGTTATTGCCTCGAACTAAAGTGTTATACTCGCCTGACAAAAAGAGCTATTAATGACTAAACAGCTCAATTGATCAAAATCATGCGAAATTTTAGATACAATCCCATTATTCTTTAAGTCATCATAAATTCTACTTACATTAGGAAACTTAAACGTAATGATCGATTTTAAGCGCATGGTATAAAAACACTGACTACAAAATGCTAACGTCACTTGCAACAGACCCAATCAATCATGTTCTCGATCATAAAATTCGAATACGTGAACAATTAAAGTTTTATTCAGGTCAGACTGTTCGTATACAAATACTTCCCATCATTGAATTTACGCTGTGTATTACTGCTGAAGGTAAATTTCATTCCACAGACAACCATCACAAAATCGATGCCACACTCTCTATCCCATCATGGAAGCTACCTCAGTTGTTAATACCAAACAATAATGCTCCAGAAGTTATAAAAGTTTCTGGAAATCAGGCTCTTGGCAATGAAATCATTAATTTCATCCAGCAAGTTAACATTGAGTATGTTTTAGCACATGAACTCAGTAAAATAATTGGCGATATCCCTGCGCATCGCGTGATGCAATCCAATCATTTATTACATCAATGGCATCAAAAGAACTGCAAACGAATCACACAATCATTCTTTGAATTTTGCACTGAAGAGAAAAATTTATTCATAAAAAAATCAGCAGATTTCAATGGATTTACTCAAGAAATAAGCGCGCTTAAGAATAGCATTGATCAAGTGGAATTAAGTATCAACCAACTATTACAAAAAGATTCTTAGCGGCTCATTTATCTAATTTCATGCGCTTATTCCGACTTTTAAAAATATTCAGTATTGCTTTCCAACATGGATTGGATGAATTTGTATTCGGTCACAACAAACTTAAACGTTTGCAGCAGTTTATTAAAAAGATCACTCCTTGGAGAAAACTGCATCGACCACGCGGAGAACGATTACGGCTTTCTTTAGAAGCGTTGGGGCCTATTTTCGTTAAATTCGGTCAAATGCTTTCAACCAGGCGTGATTTGCTACCGCAAGATATCGCCGATGAATTGGCAAAGCTACAGGATCAAGTCCCGCCTTTTTCTTCAAACTTAGTACTCAAAATACTTGAACAGGAATATGGAAAAAAGGTTCATGAAGTTTTTTCCCAGTTTAACCTTACGCCGGTCGCCAGCGCATCTGTTGCTCAAGTGCATCTTGCAGAATTACACGACGGCACTGAAGTAGCGGTAAAGATATTACGCCCTAATTTAGCGCCTATCATTCATCATGATATTGCCCTTATGGATACGGGCGCCTGGTTAGCTGAAGCACTTTGGGCTGACGGAAAAAGACTGAAACTGCGCCAGGTAGTCTCCGAATTCGCAAGACATTTGGATGTGGAATTGGATTTAATGCGTGAAGCATCCAATTGCAGTCAATTACGACGCAATTTCATGAATTCCCCGTTATTGATGATACCCGAAGTTTACTGGGATTACTGCCACAATAGTGTGATGGTAATGGAGCGGATGAAAGGCATCCCAATCAGTCATGTTGATCAATTGCAAAAACAAGGCGTCGACATTCCCCAACTCGCACGCATGGGAGTAGAAATCTTTTTTACACAAGTATTCCGAGATGGCTATTTCCATGCGGACATGCACCCCGGGAATATTTTTGTCGGTCCTGATGGGCGGTATATCGCGGTAGATTTTGGCATTATGGGTACATTGAGCGATCAGGACAAGAATTATCTAGCGCAAAATTTCTTGGCTTTTTTCCGTCGTGATTACGGTCGAGTTGCACAAGCCCATATCGAAGCCGGTTGGGCACCGAAAAACACTCGTGTAGATGATTTTGAAGCGGCAATCCGTGCTGTATGCGAGCCTATCTTTGATAAGCCGCTAAAAGAAATTTCATTTGGCCGTGTATTATTCCAATTATTTCAGGCTTCGAGACAATTTAATGTTGAAATTCAACCACAATTGGTGTTATTGCAAAAAACATTATTGAATATCGAAGGGCTTGGACGCGATCTCGATCCCAATCTTGACCTCTGGAAAACTGCCAAACCGTTCTTGGAACGTTGGATGGCGGAACAAATCGGATTTAGCGGATTAACCAGTCGCATACAAAAAGAAGCACCCAACTGGGCAGTTATCTTGCCGGAATTTCCTCGCCTCATACATCAAATTCTAACCGAAAATCGCAATCATACTTTGGAAAAGAAAATGGATGATTTGATAACTGAAGAAAAACAAAAGAATCGCTTACTGATTATTATTGCAATCCTGCTCACCACATTGCTCGGGTGGTTCACACTCAACCAATGACATTCATTGTCACCTTAAGCAATTCCTCTCTCTGTTTACCTAAATTATCGAAGTGCCTGAACTTTTGGCAAACTCTTTTGATTCCTAAACAACTGAGAAAACTCGTAGGCCGGCAAGGGTCGACTAAAGAAATAACCTTGAATGAGCTCACAACGATGAGCTCTTAAGAAATCCAATTGTGTTTGTGTTTCAACGCCCTCTGCTACAATTTTTTTCCCGAGCGCATGCGCCATTGCTGCAATCGTCCCAGCTATAACACCTCCCTTGGCATGTTTGTCAATTTTACTGACAAATGATTGATCGATCTTTAACGTATCAAAAGGCAAGCGTTCCAAATAAGACATCGAAGAATATCCAGTACCGAAATCGTCAATAGAAAGCTGAACTCCCAACGCTTTTAATTTCTCCAATACTTCAGGTACTGCCTGCGCATCATTCATTAGAACACTTTCGGTAATTTCCAACTCCAAACAATGCGCAGGGATTGCATTATTTCTCAACACAGCCTTTACTTGCTGCAAAAAATTTTCATGGCAAAATTGCTTGACCGACACATTTACAGCTACGTAATCCAAGAGAATTCCTTCGTTTCGCCAGATACGATACTGTGCGCACGCATCAGTCAATACGATTTGGCCTATTTCTGCAATTAATCCGGAATCTTCAGCAATTGCAATAAAATGCCCTGGAGAAAGAAGGCCTTTTTCAGGGTGTTGCCATCGTACTAATGCCTCAGCCCCGTGAATGACATTGGTTTCAGGATCAACTTGTGGTTGATAGTGTAAGGCAAATTGACGTTCTGAAATGGCACGCCTAAGCTCTCTTTCGATTGTAGCTCTGCTAACAACTTCAGCATTCATACTTTCCTCAAAGAAAATATATTGCCTTCCATTCTTTTCCTTGGCTCGATACATAGCGATATCCGAATTACGCATTAAATCAATAACACCTTCACCATCGTGTGGATATATAGCGATACCGATGCTTGCTGCAACGATATTTTCTTCGCCATGAATTACAAAAGGTGTTGACAAAGTATTGATGGCCTGGGTAGCGATACTGCTAGCTTGATGTGTAGAATTCAATTGAGGAATAATAATTGCGAATTCGTCTCCACCCAACCTTGCAACCGTATCGGTTTCCCGGATACTATCTTGCAATCGTTTTGCAGCATCACATAATAATTGGTCTCCAGTAGAATGACCAAAGCTATCGTTCACTTTTTTAAAGTGATCAAGATCAATATAAAGTACCGCCAATTTTTGATGCGCAAGCTCAGCCTGTGCTATCTCTTTTTGTAATTGCTCAACAAAAAGCAATCGATTAGGCAATCCCGTCAAAGCATCAATGCGTGCCTGCCGTATCAGCATTTGTTCACGGTTTTTTGTAAACAAAGCAACAGCAATTCGGTCTGCGTAATCTTGCACAAATTCTCTGTTATCCAGATCCTGCTCACTCTCTAGTGGAATCAATAACATCAGGTAACCTAACGTTTGATCTTTCCAAATAAGTGGCAATATAAATTGTTTCGC
>ERZ1292633.3426-Hain-H41-02um-R1-3426-length-15447-cov-37_pt1 | contig 15447 bp, 15 predicted proteins | sample MGYA00564406_ERZ1292633 | MGnify/ENA primary metagenome ERZ1292633 (study PRJEB36523, sample SAMEA6512639) | groundwater metagenome | collected 2019-01-08 | study: AquaDiva: Metagenomics assemblies of 32 groundwater samples
TAGAACATCCTCTACATGACCGGGCACTTTGACGCCCCGCCATTCCTTCCTTAGCTTACCTTCCGCATCAATGACGAAGGTGCTTCGCTCGATACCATGCACCTGTTTGCCATACATATTTTTTAATTTCATGACACAAAACTGCTGACAAACCACCTCATCAACATCACTTAGAAGCTCAAATGGAAGTTGCATTTTCTCTTTAAAATGCTCGTGCGATTTAATGCTATCACGAGAAATTCCAACAATTACACAATTTCTTTCGATAAAATCACTCCAGTGATCTCGGAAGTCTTGTCCTTCCATTGTACATCCAGGTGTATCGTCTTTGGGATAAAAATAAATCACTATGTTTTTCCCTAAATTTTTTGCAAGGGAAAAGTTTTTATCGCCCGTGGAAGGCAATTCAAAATTACTGATAATCGAATCAATTGCTATCATGAATTAATATTATTCAGAAAAATAGAATTCTATGGAACTTGTTTATTAATGACAACGACTACACCATTCGTACCAATTTTGACCGGTTCGCTGAAACCTTGTAGATCACCACTCGATGTAACCGCTTGTCCAGATTTAGAAATTCTTGCTTCAATCACTACCTCGGGAAAGCTGGATATTTTCATCGCAGGCATCATCGCCATTTCATCAGTTAAAGTAAAAGTTGCTGGAAGATCACTTGCCTTCAAACGCAAAATAGCCAGCGGCATTTTAGGTCCCGTTTTAGCACGGGCATAGATGAACAAAGTATCACTTGGTGTAGCCTTACCTACCAATTCACTACTTAGTGTCACTTGTCCGGAAATACCAGTCGATATTTGATCAGGTTTCCGTTCTGGTGATTGAGATTGTTGAGCAATTATTGGAGCATCCGTTTTAACTTGCTGAGCTACATCAGCTTGTGCCAAATGTTCAATTGGAGATTTTGGATTATTGCCAGTTGCTAGCGATCTTGCTTGCTGAATACTATCCTTGACTGATTTAGCCAATTGCGAATCTGCAGGGATCACATCTAATAATTTTTCCCAATGCGTAGCCGCCTGCGCATATTTATTTTGTTCAAATTCGGCTGTTCCAGCTAAAGCCAATGCCTTTGGGTATACCGGATCGATCTCTAACGCTGCATAGACTAATTCGGTTGGTTTACCTAGCAAGCTTCCTTGATTGGTCATAGCCAAAACATCTGCGTAATCACTTAACACCTGAGGATTATTGGGAACAATATCGTTTAGCTTCGCATAAGTTTTGCTGGCTTCATTATAACGCCCCATAATGGCATAAGTACGTCCCAACATCACCCAACCTTCCACATCTTCTGGATTTTTCTCCAACCGTGCAGTTAAACCCTCCAGAACCGAAGCAAAATTATCATGCCCAGGAGCGCTTTCATTTCCTAAGTGAGGTTGCGTAATCTTCGCCAGTTGATCCTGGGGTAATAAACCTCGTGTATCTCCAATAACAAGATACATAGAAACAGCAGCTAAAGGCAAAGCGGTTACAATGATGATGGCAGTAGCGATACTGTGTAGTTTATTGCCTTTTCTAATAAAAGTGCTTCCATCACCATCAGGAATATCTTGCAACATTCGTTGCTGAAGTTCTTGTTTACTTTTATTGTATTGTTCTTGTGTAAGAATATCGTTCAGTAAATCTCTGTCAAGTTCCGCCAATTGATCACGATAAACAGAAATATTTAATGCATCATGCTCAAGATGGCTATATTTCACATCTCTATTTCTTAATAATGTTGGAACAACAAATAATAATGCGACAACAATAAAAACACCCGCAATAATCCAAAATGACGTCGTCATGCAATTTACCTTTTTTTCTTACCAAGCAACACATCAGCTTTTTTTTGTTCTGCTTCAGATAGTGGAACTTCTTCGATTTGTTCTCGCCGACGTTTCAAATAAGTCAAAAGCGAAATAAATCCAATCACAAATAACAAGATAGGGCCAAACCATAGCATTATAGTGGTTGGCTTGACCGGGGGGTTGTAAAGTACAAAATCTCCGTAACGGTCAACTAGAAATTGAATAATTTCTTCATCACTTTTGTTTTCTTTGATTTTCTGTCTAATCTCACGGCGCATATCGTTGGAAAAATCTGCGCGTGAATCTGCAATTGATTCATTTTGGCAAACTAAGCAGCGCAAATCCATTGTAAGGGCCAGCATTCTTTTTTCGACTTCTGGATCTTCTGCCACAGGCACAGCTTCTTTTGACCAACCCAATGTGGATGCTAACATCAGTACCAAAAAAGCAAATACCAACCATACTTTCATACGATTCAACTGGAGCGCTTTAAAAAAAGAAAAACGATTATCTTTAAACATATCCCTCCACTAAGCTTGTTTTTGTAATTCAATAATCAAGGGGACGATCGTTTTTTCTAAGGAATCAGCCGTCACAGGACCAATCTGTTTATGCCTAATGATCCCTTTTTTATCAATAATATAAGTCTCAGGAACGCCATATACACCAAAATCAATACCAACTTTTCCGTCAGCATCAACAATACTTACAGCATAGGGATCGCCGTAGCGTTTTAACCATTGCATTGCCGTGGTACGTTCATCTTTGTAATTAAGACCGTAGATAGACACAATGCCGGATTTCGCTAACTCTACTAACAAGGGATGTTCATCACGACAAGAAACACACCAAGAAGCCCATACATTCAGTAACCAAACTTTTCCGAGATTATCGGTTGAGGAAAGAATCTTTTCTGGTTCATGTAAATGATTTAATTGAAATATCGGTGCCGGCTTATCAATTAATGGAGAAGGTACTTGTCGTGGATTAAGTGTTAAGCCAACCAGTAAAAAAGCCGCCAGTACTATGAAGGCAAATAACGGAATCAAATACCGCATCATGGTTCTTGGCTCTCTGTAGTTAATGCAGTACGCGTAATAGCGTTAGTCGTAACAGGCGCTGGAGCAGACGTATCCATTGATGGTTTCAGATTATCGACTTCAATATTTTTAACAGCAACTGGATCTTTTTTGCTGATTTTTAACCGATAACGACGATCCGTAATGGATAAAATTCCACCAAAAGCCATCAGTATGCATCCAAACCAGATCCAATCCACAAAAGGTTTATGATACACACGCACCACCCATGCATTGTTTTCCAGGGGCTCCCCCATGGCTACATATAAATCACGGAATAATCCTGTATCAATCGCAGCTTCCGACATTGCCATTCCCGATGCATTATAGGTACGTTTCTCAGGATTCAATGTACGATAAACTTGATCACCTTTGAATACTGTGATGTCACCCATGACTGATTTGTAGTTGGGGCCTGGAACATTGCTGACACCATTGAACTGAAAAGTATAATCACCGACCGTAACCTTGCTTCCAATTTCCATTCGAACATCTTTTTCGGTCTCATAACCATTCACCAATGTCACACCGATAATGAAAACGGCCACCCCCAAATGAGCAGAGTGCATTCCATAATAACTTCCGGATTGACGAGCCAACTTAGAAAAAATATTACCTTGACCGCTATTGCTTATGCGGTGCTTCAAATTAACCGCTACACACACGATTATCCAAAACGCAAGCAACATACCAAAACTGACTAATGGCTTCCATTCACCCATGAGATAAGGCGTAATCAAAGCGGAAACGACGCTTACAACGAAGGCCCAACGTAACCGAATCACTAAAGTCGGTAAACTCATTTGTTTCCAGCGAGCGATTGGACCAATACCAATCAAAAAAATCGCTGGTGTCATAACGGGCACAAACACCGCTTCAAAATAAGGAGGGCCAACCGATAATTTCCCCAAACCCAATGCATCAATAATTAAAGGATACAGCGTACCCAATAGAACGCTACCTGCCGCCACTAAAAGTAACAAGTTATTAGCCAGCAATAACGATTCACGAGAAAGCAAGTCAAACTTTCCACCCATTCCAACTTTTGGCGCACGCCAGGCAAACAATATCAATGATGCACTTATAACAACTACTAAAAATACAAGAATAAAAATACCACGAGCAGGATCTGTTGCAAAAGCATGGACAGAAGTCAAAACACCTGAACGAACCAGAAATGTGCCCAGCAAACTTAATCCAAAGGCACAGATCGCTAATAATACCGTCCAGCTTTTAAAGCTTCCCCTTTTTTCGGTCACAGCCAATGAATGCAACAGTGCAGTACCTACAAGCCATGGCATAAACGATGCATTTTCTACTGGATCCCAGAACCACCAACCACCCCAGCCTAATTCATAATAGGCCCACCAGCTACCCATCATAATACCGGTTGTTAAGAAAACCCAAGCCACAATCGTCCAAGGACGTGACCACCGCGCCCAAGTTGCATCCAGTTTTCCACTCAGTAATGCCGCAATGGCAAATGCAAATGCAATTGAAAAACCGACATACCCCATGTATAACATTGGCGGGTGTACAACCATACCGATGTCTTGTAATAATGGATTCAAATCGTTACCCTCCATAGCCGCTGGCAATAGACGGTCAAACGGATTAGAAGTAAACAATAGAAATGCCAAAAAACCCACGCTGATCAAACCTAAAACGCCAATAACACGAGCCACAATATCATCGGGCAATTGTTTACTAAACACACTGACTGCAACCGACCAAGTAGCTAACATTAACACCCATAACAACAACGAACCTTCATGAGAACCCCAAGTAGCAGCAAGACGGAAATGAAAGGGTAATTCAGAATTTGAATTTCTCGCCACATTCATGACTGAAAAATCACTGGTAACGAAAGAATAGGCCAAACATGAAAAAGCCAAAAAAATAAAAACGAACTGTCCTTGCACAACAGGTCGAGCAATCGCCATCCAGGATGGAATACCTCGCGCTGCACCAATAAGAGGCAATGTTCCTTGGGTAAGCGCTAAAAGAAGCGCAAGAATTAAACAAAAATTACCGATTTCTGGAATCATAATAAGCTAGGATGTCTATAGTAGTTGTTAATGACAATTCTGAATGAACTGAGGTTATGCTTTAATTGATTAATCTGTGAAACGATTTAAGTGAATTAGATATTATATATGCGTTTCGCCTAATATCTACTCGGACAATGATGCTTTCTGTGCCTTCGCAGCTCTTTCCAGAGCTTCTGCAGCTTCGGGTGGCATATAGTTTTCATCGTGTTTGGCTAGCACTTCATCAGCCTCAAAAATTCCTCTATCAGACATCTTCCCCTGCGCGACAACACCTTTTCCTTCCTTAAACAGATCAGGAAGGATGCCTGTGTATACAACGGGAATAGTATGACTGGTATCGGTGACCGAAAAATGCACTGTGGTGCTTGTGTCTTCACGCTGCACACTTCCTTCTGTTACCAATCCACCAATTCTGAAGCTCTTACCAATGGGTACTTCTTTTGCAGCCACCTGAGTAGGACTGAAGAAAAAAACCAAATTACTTTGAAATGCATTGAGCACCAAAACGGAAGCAATACTTAACGCAGCTACACCTGCAACAATCATTGCCAATTTTTTATGACGTGGTTTCATTTGTATCTCTTTTTTTATCTAAGTCACTGGTGTGACCGTATTGTTTTTCTAAAGTTCGGCGGTGATTTAAAATCAACAGAATTTCACCAACGATACAAACCAATGTCATTGCATAAGAGCCCCAGACATAAAATCCATATCCCCCCATAGAAAGAAATTCTGACAAGCTAGACCAATTCATCACGCCACTCCCTCTTTTTGCAGCTCAGCTACCCAGGCCGTATGACTTTCTCGTTCGAGAATGATAATACGCACGCGCTTCAATATCACTGCAATAGAATACATCCAACTTGCAAATACCATAATAAGCATTCCCATCAACATCGTTGATGCCATCGCTGGTGCTTGGTTAACGCTGACTGATGCACCTTGATGTAAGGTATTCCACCACTGTACCGAAAAATAAATAATCGGAATGTTCACCACCCCCACCAATGCGATAATCGCACCTGCCTTATCAGCACGACGTGGATCATCGATTGCAGCCTGCAGCGACATAAAACCGATATATAAAAATAATAAGATCAACTCAGAAGTCAGACGTGCATCCCATACCCACCAAGTTCCCCACATTGGCTTACCCCACAATGATCCAGTCCAAAGCGCAAGAAAAGTAAACATCGCACCCGTTGGAGCAATTGCTGTAGCCATCATAGAAGAAAGCCGTGTATTAAAAGCCAAACCAAATCCTGCCCAGCAAGCCATTACGACATAAAGAAACATAGACATCCACGCAGCAGGTACATGGATAAAGATAATCCGATAAGCTTCACCCTGTTGAAAATCTGTCGGGGCAACAAAAAAACCAACATACAATCCCATTATCAGCAAGATAATTGCAGCCGCTGCAAACAAAGGAATCATTTTTCCTGCTAAAGAGTAAAAACTTGCTGGAGAGGAATACTTAAACCAATTAATTGCCATAAAATAATATAAATTAGTAAATCACACTAGTTTGAATTTTATAATTCTTTTATAAAATGAGCACAATAGAGGAGGAGCTTTGCTCATTACAGATTATTTTTCTTAACTTGTGATTTTATACTAAAAACAAGCAATGAAGAATTGCTTTCTATTTGCAAAGGGAATTGATACGACAGTACATGTTATTTGCAGCCAATATTTGATAGACGTTTTATAAAAACACATAATCATAAAAATTATTCTAACGACACTCGCAAAGACCACGCCGTCACCCATGGTGCAAAAACCAGCGATACGAAAAAAAATGCACCAATTAGTGATAAGTGCGCAGCAAAATCGACACCAGCCATATTAGCTTCAACCGCGCCAGAACCGAAAATTAGTATTGGAATATATAAAGGCAATACTAATAATGAGACCAACACCCCCCCTCCTCTAAGCCCTAATGTCAATGCAGCACCAATCGCACCAATCAAACTTAATACTGGGGTTCCAATTAACAACGAAATTACTAGAACAAACAATGCATCGCTTGGTAAATCATATTGTATACCGAGTACAGGTGACATCAATACCAATGGCAATCCTGTTACTAACCAATGTGCTAAAGTTTTTCCTAGCACCAGGAGTGGCAACGATTGTGGAGATATCAACATTTGCTCCAAAGTACCATCCTGATAATCACTAGAGAACATTCGATTCAATGACAACATTGAAGCCAATAATGCTGCTACCCAAACCACCCCAGGAGCCATGGTCCTTAGCAAATTCATTTCCGGCCCGACGCTAAGCGGAAACAAACTCACAACAATAACGAAAAAGAATAACGTGATCAGTACATCTGACCGTCGACGAACTGCCAACAAAAGATCTCTTTTTATAATCCACAAAAACATGGCATCAAGATAATTGCAATTGAGTGATCGATGATGCATTAATATCAATCTCTTGGTGTGTCGTCATCACTACCATGCCATCTTGTTGCAGATGCCGCTCTAATATTTCTCTAAGCAGTTGAACTGCAGCCACATCCAAAGCTACAAATGGTTCATCTAAAATCCACAACGTTGTATTGCATACCAGTAAACGCGCCAGAGCAACACGTCTTCGTTGACCTTGCGACAATACTTTAACCGGTAAATGCTCTCGACCACCCAGACCGATAGTATTCAGCGCTTTATTTGCGACATCAATACTGATCTCAGATCCTGACATTGCGCTTGAGATATGTAAATTCTCAGTTACTGTTAAATCATCTTTTACACCACCTAAATGACCGATATATGTAGTGCGAGCAAAATACTCTTCATTTAGAGTTCCAATAGAGACGCCATCCCAGCAAATTTCACCTGATGCAGGAAGTGACAATCCACACATCATACGCAACAAACTCGTCTTTCCGCTACCATTAGGGCCACGCACTTGTAATAAACCACCCGTTCCAAGGGAAAAATTAATATCCTTAAAGAGTTCTCGATCACCGCGCACGCATGCGACTTTGATTCCTTGTAACACGATTGGGATAAAAGGATAAGATAAAAGCTTGCGATTATAACCTATAGATAGCACAAACAATATCGAAGCACTTATCTTTCTAATTAAATATTTTTTGTGCTAGCGAAACTGAACCAGCCTCGGTTAAATGACCATAATCCCAAGCTGTTAAAGCTGGTTTATTTTTGTATATAGTACTGGCTAAGCAATCTTTGTTTCTACACAATACATTCAATGCTGATAAAAAGCTTACTTCTTCTTGTTTCGCGACATTGCTCAATAAATAATCAATTTTTGCTAAATCATTGATTGTTGAGTTTTGCAAAAAATGCTCGCCATCTAGTTTATCCAGCTTATTTATCGCAAACTTAGGCAAGGAAGGATACCAATGCGGGACAGGACCTATAATATAAATCAAAGAAGATGGAGAGAAACTTTTTATATATTGAATAGTTTTGTGAATATTTCCAAGAGGATCTTGGTTCTTATATTCATCAGAACTCCAGTTAGCATGTAGAAAAATCTGTTTAGGCTTTAGGCGATTTATCTCTTTCAATACGAAATCATTGATCGCTTTACACTTTGCTTGTCGACTAAAAATACCGTCTTTTATCGGCGGACAACCACTCGCGGTATATTGAATGATATTACCAAGTTGTTGTTGTAATCCGTACGCTAATGCTGCGGCATGGGAATCACCCCATATCAGTATTTCGCTGCCATTCTTTGGTATACAATCTTTTGCAAATGCAGAGTAATCTTGATTTGCATCCAAAAAGCAAGAACGAAATTTATAAACATTTTTATAGTTATATTTTTCTAACGCAATAATAGCTAACTGTTCTTTCGAAAAGCGATTCTCGAACCCTTTATTGAAGTGTCCAATCAAACCTATTGAAATAAAGAAAACACTACCGATCACTGCGAATACGAATATTTCTTTTCGATTAATACGCTTTTTATCTCTAAATGGCTTTTCTACATATTTCCAGCTTAAATAACCTAATACCATAGCAACTATAGCCAATACACCCATTAAGAATTTGCTCGGTTCATCAATGCTGATATGTTTAGTAAACGCAAATAGTGGTTGGTGCCACAAATATGCACTATAGCTTATCAATCCAATACCAACTAGCAAGTTATTACCTAGTAACCGTCCAACATATGTTTGCTGTGTTGCGCATAAAATAATTAACGCAGTACCAATTGTCGGTATTAAGGCATATAAACCGGGAAACGGAGTATATTTATCAAACATAAAAATCGCATATGCGACCAATATCAAACCAATGATGCTGCCAACTTCATTGCTTACTTTATTGAATTGCGATTTGACTTTATTTGAAAAATAAAAAGCTAGAAAAGCACCAATAAGGAGTTCCCAGCCTCGTGTTGATAATAAATAAAATGTGGCACTTTGCATAGCAACCGAACCCCATTGTGCTGCCGTCAAGCTTATAACTGTAGCTAACGCAAATATTGTCAGAATCCAATATTTCCCGAATCGCCAAATCGATATAAGAAAAACTGGAAAAAACAAATAGTACTGCTCTTCGACCGCTAAGCTCCACGTATGCAATAATGGCTTCAATTCGGCGCTCGTTGCAAAATAACTACTTGTTTTCCAGAACAATATATTTGAGGCAAAACCTGACACCGCAACTAAGCTTTGTGAAAAGTTTTTCAAATCAGATGGGAATAACCAGAACCACGCAAATGGCAGGCAAACAAACATTACAGTAAATAACGCTGGCAATATACGGCGCGCTCTACGTTCATAAAAATTCATAAACGTGAACGTATCAGCTTGCTTTTCGGTAAGAATAATTGATGTAATCAAGTATCCGCTTATTACAAAAAAAATATCTACACCAACAAATCCACCGCTAAATGTTTGAAAGCCAGCATGAAAAAGAATAACTGGGAGAATTGCTAGCGCTCTTAACCCATCAACTTCTCGTCTATAATTCATAGAATAATTGTTATGAAGTAAAGTAAATCAATATATATACAAGCATTGTAACTTTTGTTTATACCATTTTCTAATTTAAGTTAGATTTTTGCTCACTGCTTCTTATATTTTTTGTAAATACAAATTACATTTGTTATAACACAGCCTCTCGAAGCAAAATCTTCTCCGGCTTCGATCAAGATTCTTCACTGAGCATCAAATCGGGCATCGCAAACTCGTCTTATTGGTAGTATAGGAATCTCAATAGTACGAGTTTGCCTCTTTTAATAAAGCACCCCCGTCGCAAGCAGGGAGGAATTAAACTCAGAAGAGATTAAATGCTTATCTGCAAACATCAAAAAAACCAAGGTATTAAGAAAGAAATTTGCAGACACAAAGGAAATCCATGTTCGCTTACATTATCAATGTGAACAATTCTAGCAAGCAAAAATGAAAACTAATCAATGAAATAAAGAAAGAATTGTTGTTATTTCAGTTGAATTTGTTTAAATAAAATACTTTTACTACAGAAGTGGCCTCGCAAATTCGGACAGTCGGATAAGTGGTAATCTTGCTCAATCTAAATCCGTGAAGTTCGCGGTAAAAAAGGAGCGAGAGTATGAGAAGGACGAGAAGGAATCACGCAGCGGGATTCAAAGCCAAGGTGGCAATAGCTGCGATCAAGGGTGATAAGACACTAGCTGAGTTAGCTGAACAATTTGATGTGCATCCGAACCAGATTTCGGAATGGAAGCAGCAATTACAGGAATCTGCAATCGATGTATTCGGGAGTAATTCAAAAGCAAGGGCCGCCGCGCCTGATCACAAGATACTTCACGCCAAGATTGGACAGCTCACGTTGGAGAATGATTTTTTAGAAGGCGCGCTCATCAAGTCGGGATTGCTGAGCGCAAAGCGATGATAGACCGAGCCCATAAACTGTCGTTAGTGCGGCAATGCCAGCTGTTGGATGTGGCACGTTCAACGGCATACTACCGACCGATTCCACTATCAGCGGAGGAACTTGCACTGATGCCCGGATAGACGAATTGCATCTGAACCATCCCTTTGCAGGCGCCAGAATGCTTTCCAAAATGCTCAAACGTGAAGGAAGTTTACTCGGTCGGCGTCGTGTATCCACGCTGATGAAGCGTATGGGAATCCACGCAATCTACCGCAAGCCCAACACCAGCAAGCGGTATCAGGCGCATCCAGTCTATCCGTATCTGTTGCGGAATTTGTCCATCACCCGCTCAAATCATGTCTGGGCAGCAGATATCACGTACATCCCGATGAAGCGCGGCTTTGTTTATCTGTTCGCCGTGATCGACTGGGCAAGCCGTCGAGTGCTGTCATGGCGATTGTCTAACACCTTGACTACCGACTTCTGCATTGAAGCTGTGCAAGAAGCCATAAACAAGCATGGCAAGCCGGATATCTTCAATACTGACCAAGGTTGCCAATTCACCAGCTTGGAATTCACCGGGCTGCTGAAGGATAACGGTATCCAGATCAGTATGGACGGCAAGAGTAGCTGGCGTGACAATGTGTTTGTCGAACGGCTTTGGAAGAGCGTCAAATACGAAGAGGTATATCTGCACGCCCACGACAGCGTATGTGATGCAAAGCGAGGTTTAGAAAAATATTTCATGTTCTACAACCAAAATAGACCTCACACCGCGCTTGACGACAAAACACCAAATGAGCTCTACTTCAATAACCTGCCTGCAATGAAAAAAACAGCGTAGGCATTAACGCAAGATTTCCACTTAAGATATGGGAAAAATTGTCCAATCAAGTGAGGCCACTTCTTACTTTAAATACATAGATCGCTTAAAGCGATACTCATTTTCCAGAAATAATATAAACTCGTAAGGAAACACTGATCTATTCGATATAATCGAATAGATCAGTGTTTCTCCAAACCAAAAAGGAGATAAAAATGACTAAAAACCTTACCAATCATCTGGTGCTTTACAAACTGCCTTATTCTCTACTTTTAATAATATTTATGCTATCAGCAATGAATAATACTGCTAATGCAATTATTCCAGCATCTGCAGTATCTGATTCACTCTTTACAAAAGGCTATCTAAATGTAATTCACTATGGTGTAGTGGCTAATTCTAGTGGAAATGCTGCATCCAATACAGTCGCTATTAATCAAGCAATTCAAGACGCCTATAACCGCGAGAATAACACTGCGTTTGCGGGAGGTGGGACTCTTAATGGTAGTCTAGCCTTATATTTTCCTCCAGGTACTTATTGGGTAAACAATACGCTTAAAGCGCATACCGCCACAGGAAATCCTAATGGCGTGAGTAACTTTGATAAACCTAAAAATCACCTCAATATAGTCGGCTCTACTTCCGGGGCTAACCGCCCAGTAATTAAGTTGATTACAAATGCCAGCGGTTTTGGTAATGTAAATTCACCCAAGCATCTCTTGGAGTTTTTAAACTGGAAAACACATGATACAGATGGATCAATTGTTATAGGTGACGAACAAGGTGATGAAGGTTACAATCAAATGCTCCGAGGTGTAGATTTAGACTGCAACGGCAATAGTGGTTGTATTGCTCTTTATTTTAATAATGCTCAAAACAGTTCTGTAGAGAATACTAACATTACTGCAACCGGAGCCCATACCGGTATTAAAGGAACAGTTGGCCCAGGAGTAATGGTTAATATTCAAGTTGTTGGCGGAAAAACAGGAATTGATACTACTGGTTTCCAAGAAAATAATGTTATGGCGGGAACGGTTATTACTGGATTAAAACTCATCAAACAAGTTAATCATTCAATAATACACAATGGTTATACTCCATTGACCATCTCAGGATTTGAGATAGTAACTCCTGATAATTCAACACGAGCAGCACTTACAATTCAAAGTGGTTATGCTAAAGCATTTCATGCGGGAATTGCACTAATTGATGGGATTATAAGATTAGGTGGTGAACCCAGTATTGCCGCCATTAACAACTCCAACGGTAAAAACTTTTACGCTCGAAATGTATATATTACCCCTAGTGGTAGCTTCTCAGGTAATTCCACTAATGGCAAGCTGATAAAAAGCGCTTCCAATTCTACCATAACAGGTAATGGTAATATAAAACTCATCAACGAATACAACTATACTATCCCAAATGCAGATACACTGGGCAGATTGTCCCGCAATTTAATCGAAGGCGTTATCAACTCGACTGAATACCCAGTTATTACCAGCAATGCAGGATCTCCGCCCGCTAATTTAGTTACACGTCATGCCTGGATCAAATTGCCTTCTGTAAATGATTCAGATGCTTACGATATTCGTAGTGCTGGTATTAATCCAGGAACTGATTTTGACCCCATCATTGTAAACCACACTACATTACAAAATATCATTAATACTCATCCGAAGGTATTCTTGCCAAAAGGAATTTATCAACTTACCGGGCCCTATAACGCTAAATTCTAACACTGTTTTGTATGGTGCTGGAAGAGGTCTGACGCGAATTGAGGTTGACCCGGATTGGAGTCTGAGCGTTACAACTGAAACACCAATTATTCAAACAGTTAACACTGCAACAGCAACTACGTATCTAGGCGATTTAAGTATTGGTGTTGATACACTTAATGAAGATAATGATTGGTATACAGCTTTGCTGTGGAAAGCAGGTGCTAGCTCCATGGTCCACATTGGTCAAGTTTATCGATCGTCAGATACTATTCCGGGTGGTCGATGGACTACGAATGCTCACAGTTTAATAAAAATTACTGGTAATGGGGGTGGGAGATGGTACGCTACCGGTGCCATTAAAACTCTGACTTCCGAAGATCCAGGTGGTTTTTTTCGCATCCTTAAAGTAGAAAACACCACTCAACCTTTATGGTTCTACTCTTTAAATCCAGAACATCCTCGTGGAATCGATACGTATATGGAATTTAATAATGCTGATAATGTGAGAATCTATGGAATTAAAAGTGAATATACTGGAGCAACTGGTGGCAGTAACTCTTATACCATCCAAAGCAGTGTAATGAAAGTAAGAAATGGCTCACAGAATGTGGCAATATTTGGTCATGGTAGCTTACGTAACGGTTTGACCAATAAAGGCGCTATTGAAATGCATTATTCTAGTAATTGTCTGGCTGCTTTAATTTTACCGCAAGCAGATAATATCTCTGGCATTATTGGAGCAAAAACGATCAAAGAAGTATCTACCGGAACTGTAGGTATTAATTACCCTGATGTTGTTACTTTATACAAAAAGGGAACTATTAATGATACTGTAATGGTTCATAGTGCACCTTCATATTAAAATAAAAAAGATTGTATATTCGGAGAGAGAAGGCATCAATAGTTTCTAATCATTATCTAAACTCTTAACCCTCTAAAAACATAAAGAACCGGCACTTACGGTCGGTTCTTTATATATGTTAAAACACCGATGGCTCTTCTACGTCGCATCGAATATATGAAATGCCACTCAGCCGATCGGATGCCATAATCTATCAACTCGTAATCAGACTTGACTCAATTTCCGCAAAGCTTTTGGCAAATTTGACGGGAATTGTAATTTTTCTGCCCAATTGTTTTTCTATCTGAGTCCAAGAAAAGATACCACAAATTTTCGATAAGCCAATATGCGTAGTATTGTCTACTGCTAACGAATGCAAGCGACCACTTTCATGCAAACTCGCTATGATATTACCTACACGTGCATGCTCAACATCTTCAAGAGAAATAGCTTCTAGTTTATTCAGTGGCGTCATAATATCCATCACCAAAATTTCATTATGTTTGACGCCACGCTGCTGAACAAAACGCATAGGTTTTTCACCAAGAATATCGGTTGCAGTAATAATACCAACCAAAGATTCATTGTCATGCATTACGAGTAACGTACGAACACCACGCTGAATCATATAGATATTGGCCGTTTCCATTGGGGTCTCGGGTGAAATCACAGCTGCTTGTATCTTGCGTAAATCCGTCATTACTTCAAGTGCTGGCGATTCAAAAGTCACAGAAACAGGTAGCGAAGGTCTAGAAATTTGTACGGTATCTAAGAAATACTGCATAGCAAGCGGTTTATAATCTTTTTCTAACAGCATAATACGCACCCCTTTTTCTATAAATAAAAGTAAATCACTTATTTCAAAACAGAGGATCCATTGCGAGTAAGTGAATTAGCACTTTACGCTGAAATTGAATTACATTCAATAACCTTATTAAAGATAAGGCTTCTGTTAATCATAAATTATCACATCATTAGCTGTTTATCCTATGGTGTGTGCGAGGATCAAGAAACCTCTGGAGATAGCGATAGGTCAGGGAAAAACAAATACTTGAGATTTGGATCGGGGCAGCCAATATGCCAACCACCATAAGTACCATGGACACTGTCTATCATAAAAATAAACAGAGTATGAACCGAAAAGGAAATTGTTGGGATAACTCCCGACAGAACGGTTATTCCATAGCCTTAAACGAGAACAACTGAATTACAAGAAGTTTAGATCCAAAGAAGAAGCAAAGCTCAGTATCATTGACTATTTGGCCTTTT
>ERZ1292633.3427-Hain-H41-02um-R1-3427-length-15446-cov-6_pt1 | contig 15446 bp, 11 predicted proteins | sample MGYA00564406_ERZ1292633 | MGnify/ENA primary metagenome ERZ1292633 (study PRJEB36523, sample SAMEA6512639) | groundwater metagenome | collected 2019-01-08 | study: AquaDiva: Metagenomics assemblies of 32 groundwater samples
TTGCGGCGGCGGGCGTTGCCGGAGGCGTCGGGATGTCGCTCATGAAACGAAAAAAATCGACAGGGCACGAGGAACGAGGACAGTGCCCTAGAGATGGACGGAAGGCAGGTAGCAAGGGAAGGGATAGCAAGCTCCTTCCTCACAGATGGCCGTTATCCCCCCCGCGACGGAAACGCGCGAAGACATAGGGGAGGTAGGAGCTGAGGGGTGGGGGAGCAGCAACAACATGCTCGCGCAAGGCTATGTATCTTTTTTGGGTAAGAGTGAGACATGCACTACGTCATTCCCGTTTCAAACGTGCATCTAAGCGCAACCACGAAGCGCGCGAATTGACAACACAAACGAGCACATAGCACTTACACCCATCTCGTGGTATTAGCACAGCAAAAAAACCGGTTACCATCTAAAATGCGCCGAACAGAGAAGTGAAAAGGATTTGGAAAAAGAAAAGAGGGGGGAGAAGTCAAGGATCTTCGGCGTGCGGATGTTACGGCAACCGAGCCCTCCGTGTCATGGACACACCTTCATGCAAGCCGGAGAAATTTGAAGTGTTTGAAGACCATGACGACGACAAAAATCGTGATCGCGTAAATGACGCACATCAGACACAAACTCTTGAGGATAGCCCACCTGTACAATGACATGAATCGATCTCCCACCACGAGGATCGGAACCACGCCATCGATGTCGACGCAATCTGCGTGTCGAACGTTGAAGTTGTGCAATCGTGCTTCGTGCTCGGAATTGATGGTGACATTGAACTCGCAAACCAGGCGCTGGTAGTTCAGAGCATACAGCTGCCAGTGATTAATCGTACGCGTGCTGTCGAGCGCGTTGAGTCGCTCGTTCAGATCGTCGTCGTGGACGCAATTGCCAATCTCAGTGGCAATTACGTTCTTGAGGTGGCAGATGAATGCTGCGAGATACGCCAGGAACACCAAGGATTGAAGGACGCTGATCACAACGCCAAAGGCCGCCACCAACAGCAGAAGGGCCACGATGAAAACGATTTTTCGGGCGACCTTACATTTGGAAGTGCGCCCGTAATCGTCTTCCACGGATGACCATGTGAATGTCCAGATGAAGATGTTGAGCTTGCGATGCTTGTCGAGAAAGGAGTCGATGCTGCTGTGCCATTTGGAGGGATACCAATACCGGAACTGTGGGTTCACCAGAGCGAGCTGCCGCGTGCAAAAGCGCCATCGGGAGAGCCCGTTGCAGTATATTTTCGTTTCCGCACCAATATCGACTAACTCGGTTCGGGAGGATTCCAGGACCATCAGCGCGTCGAGCGTAATGTCCGGATCCCCATCGATGTCAACCCGCTGCTTCGCTGCACGCTTCTCAAACTGCTTGTGATACGAGGCCTCCCTCACGAACTCCGTGAAATCAGCCTGGGGGGCGGGGGCAGCAGGGTCCCAACAAGTGGCCACCGGGGTTGCAACTGTTGTGGCCGCCGCTGCTGTGGTCGGCGCAGTAGTGGCCGCTGTCGTGGTCGCCGCTGCTGTGGTCAGCGCGGTAGTGGCCGCTGTCGTGGTCGCCGCTGCTGATGTCGCCGCAGTAGTGGCCGCTGCTGTGGTCGCCGCAGTATTGGCCGCTGTCGTGATCGCAGCTGTCGTGGTCGCCGCTGCTGCCCTGCCAGCCACGGAGGTCGCACAAGTTGTCACAGGTCGCGAGGGTTGGTTGGAAGCCGAATCGGCAGTTGACAAACATGAGATTGGGATGTAATCCGCATTGGGCACATCGAGGAGAGGCTGGAGGGTGGGCTGGCTCAGCGGGTTGGCCCGCCGCGGCGGCATGGAGAAACCCGCAGCTTAGTGTTTACAAAAAAAAATGCATCGAACAAAACGACACTGTAACAACACCCTAATCTGTCCGGACCTGGTTTAACCCGGCCTCCTTCGATTGCGTTTTTGTCAAAGTCTAAGCTCGCCGTGTTCGTTGCGTCGTCGTTGGTTGTTCATCCACAACGGGATGCGTCACCCGCAACAAGGATTCGCCATTTTTCTTGTTAATGCCTCTCGGCACCGGACCGCCTCCATCAGACGCCAGAACAGGCACAAGAACAGCGTCGCGGCACAGGACGCGCCGGTCAGCGTGAAAATTCCCCACATGTTGTCGAGCTTGATCACGCGGAAGGACAATGTGCTTTGAGCGGCACACGTTGACGCCGGTTGTCTGGCGGCCACCCAACGCTTCACCGCCCCGAGAGACTGCTGGAGCAAAATGCCTTGATCGATACGCCTTTTGACGGGCGCGAGGGCGGAATGGCGATTGACGGGGAACGCGTTGTCGGCCCGGAGGCCTAACTTCGACCAGGCCGCGTCGCAGTGAACGCGCACGATCGAATCCAGTTCGAACTCGGCCAGTACGACGCTTTCGTTGCCCGAAAACGAACTGTTGCTTAGCAGCGCGTAGCCTGCATTGCGGCTTTGAACGACCTTCTTCCGCGCATTCGGCACCGTTTCGCTGACGGCGTACACCATGGCTTTGGTCACCTCGGTGCTGTCCTGCGCAATCACCCCGGCTTGCAGCAACTCATCGCGCTCTCGCAATCCCGTGACGGGCGCGTAGGTCAGCGACGACACCAAGTTGGCGGTGTAGGATGACATGACGATGATCGTCAGGAAGCCCATGAACCACGACACCATCTGCCCCGGGATGGACACCGGTCGGTCCGTCACGCCGCTGACCACCGCGCGAACGCCGTGCGCCACGCAACGAGACAGGTTGGCCAAAATGTCGGCCGCTGAATAACGTGGCTCCTCGGTCGTCCCATCGCGGTGCGTCCAGTGCACAAGCGGGTTGTCGTACTCGTTGTCCTCGTTCGCCTTCCCCCTGCTGGAGTGGTGAGTCGCTTCCGTGAAGAAAATGACGAACCCCACCAGGACGGCCGTGCCACCTAGTGCCACCCACGTGGACCAATGCAGAGGCGCGAAGAAGGCGAAAAAGGCGCTCTTTGAATCGCCATTGGTTTTCAGATACAGCAACCCGATCTCCTCGGTGCTGTACGGCAGGGTGAAGTCCACGAGTTCGATGCGCTTCCCAAGAACGTAGATGTCACCAATGAACACGTCGAACAGCCCTTCGGCAACGGCGACGACGCCAGGGGTGTAGTCAAGCCGTGAATTTTCTACACAGTCGATCTTGACTCCGGGAACGTTGAAGGCGGTCTCAAACACCCGTCTTGGTAGGTCCCGCGCGAAGTAATCGTTCCCGGTCGTGCCCGGTTGAATGATGCCGACCCGGATGCAGCGAGGGAACCCCGTGTCGTTACTCAGCGTTCGGCGCTCCTCCATTGTGCAGTTCATTTCGACGCATTCGGCAGCGATGAACGCTGGCAGCAGCGAGAGGCAAATCAAGGTGCCGCACGCCACGACCACATTACCACAGGGGGGCGGCATGTGTTTCTCAATGACTGTCCCGGGGGTACGGAAGTGAGGAGCTGGAGGGATACGTTGTAAAGGCTGCTCGGCGTGACACGGTTCGTAGTCACCCGTCTGCAGGCCCTCGTCGCCGTCGCACATTATTCGTTGTCCGCTCCTGTTAACACGAAGGCGACCGTCTTTCTAATCACTTCATCGCATGCCGAGAGCAGGAGGTCGTAGGAGCTCACGCCACGGGCGAGAGTGCTCTTGAACACGGCGTCCAGCGTTCGGTACGACACGACGAGCGAGAGCCGATGAAGGGAGAGGGCGGAGTTGCGGTACCGTGAAAGCGCCTGCGCGACGTCCGCGTCGTCTCCAAGGAACTGCTGATGGGGATTCGCGGCGTCACTCTCATCGCAAGGAACGACCGCCGACTCGCCAGTGGATTCTGTTTCGGAACGCGCTGTCTTGGGATTAAACGACCGCCAGTGATTCCAAGACGTGGGACACCAAAAGTAGAGGCGGCCATTGCGCCCGATCGTCAGTGCAACACCCGACGCGAACAGAGTGAAGTGCTGCTTCAGAGGAGCAAGCAAAGACGGGCGTACGTCGACAATCACACCCGCTCGTGCGAACAGATCCACTTTCCCGTACTTCAGCGCCGCTCTGGTGTGCAATGAAATAACGCCGTCCACGCTCACACGCTGCACCTCGGCGACGACGAAATCTCCCTCGGCGAACAGCTGCCGCATGTTCGACTCGTCGTCTCGCCCTCGGCGTCGCAGAACGCCGCCGGGTTCGGTCGCATTGGACAGCAGCAGTATGGCGAGCTGGTGAGACCGGCAGTCGCACACCCATTTTGCGATGCCCAGCTCGACGACCTTGACGATGACCACGTCCCCGACCTCCGGGACGTACCTCGGCGAGTCGCCTCGCACTGAGACGACGCGATCGACCTCTTCCACCAAGCCGTTCGCGGCGGCTACGATGGCGGGTGGCGGCGCACCGCCGCTTGAGCACTGTAAGTCGCCGAAGGCCGAAGCGCCAATGAATGTATTGTACCCTTTGAGGTGCGTCAATCCGCAGATTCGCTGTCCGACAACGACCACTCGCGGCTGGGCTTTCCGCCGCAAGAAGGTCGAGGTCGACATGTATCTGGAGGTGTCACGTGGCGAACACGAAAGGGGGGAGCAACGGAAATATCGCGCGATCTCACCTCTTGGTGGCATTACGACGGCGAACCGTGGCGGCAGCGAGTTGAGGTTGGGAGAAGAAGAACTACAGAAAATGGGTACCGCCCCGGCGCGGTGCCGGATGGTTGAGCGCCGCTGAACTCCCTCGGATGCTAAGGCAAAGAGACAACGCTGCTCCGCTGGGTGCGGCCAGTGTGTGAAAGGCCCGTGGTCCTGGGGAGGACTGCGGTCTCGCCGGTGCCGACCAATCCGGCGCCGGGGCAGCCGCTGCTGACACGTCGTTGCGACGCCTTTCGACGAAACCGCCAACCGTCCGGGTCGCCCCACTCGAACTGGGTCGCAGTGCAGCGAACTGACCGTCAGGCGGAAGGCCGCGCCGCATTTGAGCGGATCCGCACCTGCTCGCCAGCGACGACTGCTGAAGGGGGACCACGCGGGTGGCGCTTGCGGGTCGGGCGACTCTCGGCGCGACTTGCGGTCGGGCACTCACATCGTCTGAGGCAGCAGCGTTTCGACTCCTCGGTAACGGCGGCCGGCCAAGCGACGATGTGGTTGGACGCGGCAGAAGCATCGCCGACGACGGCCGAGTCGACAACGACCGAACCGTCTCCCGTGCCAGAGGCGGCGCAGCGGTCGCCGAATTGGGTCTACGGTTCGTTGGGGGGCACTGGGATTCAACGGACATGGACACCAACGTGGCGCTCGGCCGGTCGCCTCCATGAATCGGCATCGCATCAGCAGTAGTCCTCAGGGATGCTTGCAGCCGCGGAGTGGATACTTGCGCTCGACACACCGGGCAGGTGGAGCTAAGGTGGAGCCAAGTCTCGATGCACGACACACAGAATGCATGTTGACAGTCCTCCAGCATGACTACCAACACGTCTTGTGGGCGATGGGAGGGAGGTGGTTGATCTCGGCCTTCCACGTGGGATTCCGGTGCCTCCTCGAGCAGATCCTGCTGGCAGATGGGGCAGATGAACGCATCACACTTGATCGTCCCTTCCTCCTCGGTCGACCACCCAAGTTCAGGCGCGACGGCCGGGACCGCTTGAGCAGTGCCGCGGACGACCCGACGGCGCCGCAGCCGCTTGAGGCATTCCATGGAAACACCAATCGCACAACTGCGCCGCATGTCAGCCGCACGGTCGTCGTCGGCAGCTGAGGGCAGCCCCCCGTACGGCGCGAGCTCAGCGCGAAGCGCCATTGTGCGCGCTAGTTCTTCATCGGCGAATGCGCTGCGGCCGTTTGCCTGCACCACCCGCAAACGGTCCAGCATGACCTGGTGAAGCTCTCGGAGCGCGGTCACGGCGCCGAAGAGGTTGTCCAGCGTGCCGTGTAGGTCCTGCGCGGCCGAAGACGATCCCGTGTCGATTGAGCCTCTGGTCGACATGGAAATGTGACTATGTGAATGAGAGGGGAATACTAACCAGTCAACTCGACGCAACCGTCGCATGCGAGCGGCGTTGGGGGAGTGATGATTGGTGTTGGCATCGCCACCTACGAGCCGCCCAGCAGCATGCGGCGCGCCGTGACACGTTCCGCGGATCGCGCCGCCTGTAAGCGCGCAAGGGCGGCGTCTATATCAGCGGTGAGCTGCGCGCGGTCCCGCCAATCCCCGGATGTCCCGCAAGACACGCCGCGCATGGCAACTCTGAGATTCGTTTCCGCATTGGGCAGGTCGCCGAGCGTCAACCGTGCCATCCCACAGCGGTAATGAGCCTTGACCGTCATTCGGGAGAGACCTTCGCTCGCAGGGCAAGCGGCTGCTATGGAGAGCGCTCGATCACAAAATCGTTGTATTCTTTCGAGATGGTGAACATGAAGCGACGGGGCGTCGCTGTGAGCACACCACAACGCGGTCGATGCGTTGACCAGTAACGTGACCGTGATCGGCGCCACGTCACGCCGGTGTCTGTCCATGGCGTCCGCCGCTCCGCCTACGGCCTGGTGGATGAGCGTCGGACGGCTCATGATCACATTTCCCTCCTGAATGCAGCGGAGAGCCGCCGCGTAGCACTCAAAGGCGCCAAAAAAATCTTTGCTCGTGAACTTTTGGTTGCCTGTGTCCTTCCAGTCTGCCGCATCGTCTCGGATACGATCGAGCACTCTGCAAGTGGTCGCGATCCAACCGGCGTGATGGGCGACATCTGTATCCCCGCTGTGGAAGGACATCGGCGATGACGTCGACAGTGAACGGGCAGTGCGCAGAGCGTCCGCGGGGTCGTCTGGCCTCACGCCCCAAAACGCCAATGACACAAAGTCCTTTGTCACAGAATCGCCCTCGGCCGCTCGTTCCTCGAGGCACTCAATACTTGCGGCGGCCAATTCAAGCCCGAGGCCGCGGGCTGCCTTGACGATGGGTTTTGGCGACGCTGCGCATGGCCGCATCCAACACACACTAGCACCAATTTGGGACAGGAATTAGGAAAAGCCAACTCGTCGCTCGGGCAGAAAAGTGGTCACCCTTGCTGGTACCTCTCATGCTCATCGCTTGTGATACACTCGCCGATGGATGCCACAACGCCGCACACAACATCGATTCCGGGGGGAGGAGAAAGAGATCCTGTGTGGGTGTGGCATGGTGTGTGAGATGTCGCTGTGTTCTACTTGAACACTCGTTCCGCCCGCTGTGCAAGCAGTGCGCGATCGACCACCCACGGGTCGAACCAGGAGGGGGGCTCCACGACCGTTGGCAGCTGCAGTGTCCGAGGTCCGCCCGACGGGCACCACGACACGGTGCAGAGCGACACAATCGGCACCCGGCTGCCGCGCTGAATAAATCTTGCGTGCTCGTCTTGAAGCTGCCGCGTCCAGTGGCCGTCGACCGCGTCGGTCGTCGCGATAGCCTCAAAGCCATCGTGCCGCATTCGATCCAGCGCCGACAGCATGGCGAGGCGGCCAAGGTTGGCGTGGACCTCGAGCGGTTCGATTTCGGCCTCGATGCGCCGGGACATTTCCAGGATCTCTTTCTCCGTGTTTTCATGGCGGCCTTGATACGGGTCTTTAGTGTCACGGCAAAACTCCCGCTGCAGGCGGGACACCGTGCTCTTCTGGGTCAAGTCGGATACCTTGAGTCGCTTCCGGGCGACAAGGGGTCGGTGCAGGCCATCCTGCGAAATCGCGGACGCTTCCAAACGCGCCAAGGCGGTCTCACGCAGCCGCGCCAGAGATGCCGCTTGCATGTCGAAGCCGTCGCGCGACAGTTCCTCGCACTTTCCCGCGAAGGACACCAGCACGTTGCTGTATCCCTGGGGCAGCAGGAAGTCTTCCATCGACACCCGCAGCATGCTTTCGTAGGTGTCGCAGAGGGCCACAAACGTCCGTTGGCGGCTGAGCCGCTTCTCTTCGGCCTCCAGCGCCGCCACGGCTGCCTCGGCGACCGCGCGCCGCGCCTGCACGAGCTGCACCACCCGCTCTTGAAGGGCGACGATTTGTCGCATGTGCTCCGCGACGTCGGCCTCGTTGGCCTGCAGCCACTGGATCGCCTCCGTCTTCGCGGCCTCGTATTGCAGCGTTAGTTCCTCACTGCCGTGCAGCTGCTGCTGACGGAAGTCCTGCACCTTAGCGAGGTCCCGTTCGCTTGCCTCCCGTTGGGCCTTTTTCTTCGCCTGAAATGCCTCTCCGGCATTCATGAGGGCGTTGCGCTCCTTCCGAATGCCTCCCACAATGGCGTCGGCGTCGGCCTTGTTATCCAATTCGCGGGCTTCGATCAGGCGGAGTCGTTCGTCGCACATGCCGCGAATCCGCTGCACGGAGTCCGCGCACCGTGCGAAGTACGGCTCGCCTGACTCGTAGGCGACACGCTCCGCTCGCGGCTTCAGCGTCGACACCTCACGGCGGTGGGTTTCGTACCACTCCTCGTCGTACTCTTGCACCACTTGGGACTCCTTCTCGCGCTCGAGGTACCGCTTGAGGACCGGTGAGTCGATGCCCCCCTTGTGTCCGCCGGTGCTGCTCTCTCCCTCCTGCCAAGGGTCCAAGTCTTCCACCGGTTTCGACGCTCGCAGCCGCGCTGGCGTGGCCGACTCGACAATCATCGACTCTCGCCGGAACTCTTCAAGATATTCGTCAATTATCTTCCTGTGCGCTTCCTCTGCCTCCCGCTGGTCGACGTCAACGCGCTCGACCAAGGACTCAACCGACGACAACACGCATTTCTTGAGCACGTCGATCAGAGTCGTGAGCGCCGTGTGGTCCATGTCGTCCACGTTGACGTGGCTGGAACGGAACCGCTCCCGCGTTGCATTCAGCTCGGTTAGCGTGTCCTCGATGACGCGTCGGTACGGTCCGAAGATGCCCTTGTCCCCGAGCAGCCCTTCAAGAGTTTCGATGACCTTCACCAGCTCATCATACCGTGGCTTCTGTCCTTCTTGGGTCAAGTCAGCGAGCGCGATTTCGAGGCCGAGGAGGACATGCAAATCCGACAAGGCGTAGGAGCCCTTGGCCCACTCGCTCCACGACAGTTTGTCGAGGGCGGATTGCACGGCGGCACGGTGGTCGCCGACGAGCTCGGCGCACCGATCTCGTTTGATGTCGCCGAGGGACCGAGTGGCGTTCAGTGTTACCGTCGCGAGCGCCTTTTGAATACCATCCATCAGTTGGGAATTCTTCGACTGCTGTGCCGCGGCATCATCCGTGAGAGAGGCCGCCTTCTGTTTGTTCGGCGAAGACGGTGGCTTTGGAGACAGAGGAGCGGCCATTCGGCGACGAGTGGGGAGGAGTTGACTCTTCATAATTGTGGGGGAAAGGCTCGACAACATTGGCGTTACGCGCAGTGAACGCAGAGCCCCCGTTTTTGGGGCACTGTCGACCGGCTGCTAGTTCCACTGATTGCATCACAGTTTCGACTGGCGCAGCGTGCTGCTCACCTTCTCGGGGAAGAAGTCTTCCATAATAGCGATATTTGACGACCCTCCAAACCGGAAAGCACCATCCTTCAACTGGCCAACGCTACGCTCCTGGATCTGAATGGCCTCGGCGAGACCCTTCTCGGTACCCTCAAACAACTGGCCGATCACGGCCGTGATGTCGTCGGGTTTCCCTCCCTGGTACCGCAGCCCATGCTCAGCTGCCTTCGCGGAGAAGGGCGACAACTTGCGCGGGTCCTGGGAGTGTTCGTAGGCCTTCACGACCAGCTGTGTGGCTAGCTTCGAGCAATCCACGATCGATGCTGGGGATCCCTTGGACGCAAGCTGCATTTCCTTTTCGATGTGGTCGTCAAACAGGTTGTCGAAGAGGCCGTCGGAGCCAAGAAGGACCAGGTCGTAGGGCTGCGCAGGAACCAAGGTGTACCGCTCTCCGTGGTCCGGTGTCGTTGGCGACTGCGTCCCTAGCTGCAACGGGAAGTTGAACTGCTCTTGCTGCTCTTTCGAGCGATACACTACCGCCCCGGCGCGCATGACGACGATGCCGCAGTCCCCCACGTGCACAAAGTCGAGCGCCTTCCGGTCGTCGTTGACGAGGCACAGCGCGGCGGTGCATGACCCTTGCAGCCTCGCCTTGTGGGCCTCCGCATATGCCGTCGACAGGGCATGCAGCGCCGTCTTGACCGCCGGTGACAGGGCGGCGTTCGTCGTCCCAGTGATGGCCGAAAGGGCGCTGGACATCAGCTTCCGGGCGTACACGGCTGGGTTGATGCCGGCATCCGCCCATCCGCCGACACCGTCGGCGACACCCAAACCGAAATGGCTAAGGAAAAAGGCGTCTTCGCCGCCCCGGTAGAGCTTTTCCTTGTGTGGGGCGGCGCATGCACCACGGATTAAGAAGCGGAGCGGCGGCATCGAGGAAATAGAGTGGGGCTTTCCGTGGGGTGTGGGTCGACCAATCTACCCATCACAGGTTAGGTCGCTAACGACGTCACCAACGGGCGACGAGCGGCAAGAACAAGTGGGAAGATACGTGCGTGGGGACATCTAACTGGAGGGGAAACGAGTTTTTCTAGTGATAATGATACGAGGGGGACGTGCATGCTCACTGGGACGGCGAGGCAGCACGGCGTGAGGTGACGGTTGACCGGCACAGGAGGCAGACTTGACCGGGAGTGGACCACACGCCGCAGTACTGGCACCGCACCTTGGTCGAAGGCGGTCTTGACGTCTCCTGATGTGCACTGCGGTAACTACGCATCGCCGCCCGCGCCGCCGCTGAGGTCAGAGACGGTGACCGGGCACGACTGCCGAACGACACGTAAATGCTGGCACTGCGTGTGGTGATCGATGGAGAACGGCTTGCCGAGCGCCGCGCGGGGGGATCCGCGTGGCACATGGCGGGCATGACGTTCGCTGGTCCGGGAACATTCCAATCGCGTTGCTGCAGTGCTGTTGCAGACGCGTGGCGAAGCGAATCCACCACGACGGAGTGCGCCTGATAGGGACCCCAGCGGGCCACCTCTCCCGTCCAGGCATCGTGGCTCTGCCTCGTCGTCGGGAGACCGCTTTCCGCTGCGAAACCGCCGTGCGTCGGCGGGAGCACAACAGTGGCGCCCAGCGGGCCATCCGGATTGCCGCAGACAGAAATGGAAGGCGACCGCGACCGCGACGCACGGTGCCGCGTGGATTCAAGGGCGCGTGCCGCGACGCACGGTGGAGGTCCCGGCACAAGGGAGGCGCACAGATAGCAGCGCATCCCCCTGCGACCCCAGACGCCGCACGACGGGCACTTCACCTTCCCAAGATTAGCGTTGGCGTCGTAGGGCGACGTGGGTCGGAAACAGTGGTTCAGTGCCGTGGGGTGAGCGCTATAGGGCTGCGCGAACACCGTGCCGCCGCCCACTCCGAGCATTCCGAAATGGTCAAGGAGGGACTGGGAGGATGGTCGGGTGCTGCCACGGAGAGGGAAGAAGGGTAGTAAGAATGGACGCTGTGTCGATCCAATGTCAGCTGCGCGAATGAGAGTGTGGACGGCCGCCGATTCGTTTCACATCCTACCTTCAACTCTACGGTTCACTCGTGGTGGTTCGTCGCACACTGAGGCGAGAGGGAATGGTAGGGGGATGATGGGGTGGTGTTAACGTCGAACCGAACCGCGGCGCGCGGCGAAGGATGAGCTCTTTGACGAGCCGTCTCCTCCGTCTGGGATTTGCCTGACGGATCCTCTACGTTTGCGCCGAGATGCCTTTTTTGAGCCATCCGACGAGGCGGCCCCGTTCGACGGGTCATCGTCGTCCTCGATGGCGGCGAATGTCGAGGTCGTGTCGAGCGTCGGCCCGCCGTTCAGTCCGCCCGGCCCCTTGTCGTTCTCTCTCTGCGCCGATAGGATGAGAGGCAGCAAGTCCAAGCGCCGGAGAAACAAAGGCAGCGTCGGGAACGGCGGCATGGCCGCGCCCCCGCTGGAAGGTCCTGGCGACGCCGCGCCCCCCGCTGCTGGCGGACCCCCCCCGCCCGGAGCGACGAGAATGACGGATGGCCGTCGTTTCACAGCCGCGACGGTGGAGGGCTGTCGCGCTGTCGGGAGCTTTCCCCCAGAGGGAAAAACCGACCCATCCGTCGAGCGCTGAAGCGGCGTCCCTGCCCCGACCCCCGGTACAGACGTCGACGGCGTGGTGCCGTTCACTGCGTGTCGCCCTGCCGCTCCGCGTCGTCCAACGGCGACCACGGAGCCCCCGATCGTCGTCCCGGACACGTTGCTTGTGGCCTTGGCCGCAAAGAACGCGTTGTTGACCCACACCTGCCGCTCCGTGGCCACGCGCTTCTGCGACAAATAGTTGCTGTACTGCCGCAAATAAATCTGCTCCCGCTCGCGAAAGACGTCAACCAGGATGTGTCGGACTTTGTCCACGCTCGTGGGTCCTAATACACGGCATTTGTCGAAGTGGTGCACAAAGTCCTGCATGAACAGCTCGTCGCCCTCGAGCTGTTTGAGTTCTTTGATCTTGGCCTTCAGTTTGGCGAGGTCGCGCCGGGAGAAGAACACGGCTACGCTCTCCGGCGCCGCGGTCGGTTGGCTGCCGTCGGTGTTGTTTGCCGTAATCGAAAGCCCTGCGCCCACGGCTGGCTGGCCAGGCGCTCCTTTGATCAAGCCGAACGCCACCGCCAAGCCTTTGTCCATTTTGGCTAAGTTGAGTGAGTCCGTGACTTCGTCGTCGCGCCGCAGGGCCATCAGTCGCAGGAGCGTTTGCTCCTCCTTCAGCCACTGCTTCTCCCAGATGATGCACCGCTGCGCTCTGCAGACGCGGAAGCGGCGGAAGGCACGCTGGATCGCGCGCACCCGTTTCGTGAAACTGTGAATAGCGAAGCGGATGCGGAGCTCCTTTTGCGCCACTCGCAGCCAGCCGACTAGGATGGTGACCGCCCCCCGCTTGCGCTGAATGCGACGCTTCATGCGGAACGCGAAGAGGTGCTTGTTGATGAGCAGTTGAGCTTCGGTCAGCTCTCGGATGCGCATCTCGCCGTGGGGAGGGTGGAAGATGGCGTTCTGCCGCCGCGCTTCATCGAACGGGGCCCACTGGCTGGCAATGACGTCCGCAAACACTTTTCCGCTCGCGACGACCGCAATCCACGTCGAAAAATACTTGACGCTGGTGATCGTGTGCACGCCGGAGGCTTGAATGTCATCCCGTTTCTTGCGAAGGTCTTCTACAAGCTTTGCGCGCTCCTCGTTGGCTTGCCGGACACGGCGTTCACGTACGCTCGCAGTGTCTGTTCGGGGCAAGTACGGCTGCATGGGCTTCAACGCGCCTCCGCCGGCTGGCGTCGTGCTGGTGACGCCGTGTTGTGATGACGAGTTGCAGCGCGCTCCGCCACCCTCGTCACTGTCATCGGCCGGGCTGGTGTCCCGCAGGGGCGACTTCCTTGCACGAGCGGCCATCGCCGCCTTTGCAGCGCCCGGCTGCAACTGGCGCAACGCTGCATCCAGGGTACGGAATTCCGGTGATCGAGCCGTTGACAGTCGTGACGCCTCGTCCTCGAGAGGGGCTTTTTCCTGTCTCAAGGTTGCCTGGCGCTGCTTCCATGCGCGGTCCTCCGCCGCCGCCTGCTCCTCCACGAGACGTTTGCACTCGACGAGCCGTTCATGCACCTCTCGGTGAACCCCTCGGCCGCTCACGGCGGATACGAGCCGATCCGACATGGACAGCCTGGCGAAGGGTATCACCGACGTGTCCTCTCGTGGAGTCCGATTTGGGCGAGCCGACGGTAGGCCCTTTGAATGTCGATCTCGGTCTCCTCCGGCAAGTAGGTTAGGCTGGGACACGGCCGCGGAGGCGGCAGCCGTTGATGGCTCCGCACCTTGGCCTCCGGGTGGGCCGTCCAACACCGACTGCCGCCAGGCCGTCATGTCCCGCTGCTGCTGCTGCAGGGTTGACAAGGCGGCATGCAGCAGCACCTGCGCCCCGTCGACAGCGGCTGCGGAATCTGGGCGGCCAACATCGGCGGCAGCACTCTTCTTCGTTGCGGGCCGCGAGCCTCCACGGTGGCTGCCGGTGGGTGGCGGTTGGGAGTGGTCCGCAGGAGTCCTCTTTTGTCCGGACATGCGCTGTTCCAACGAAAAGAGTGAATCGCAAAGGTTGTTCGCGATGTGCGCCATGCGGCTGAGCCGCGGTGCGTCTCGTTGATGCGGATCCAACAGCAACTCGGCCTCGTCATCCTCAGTGCACCATTCCCACGTCGCGGTGGGATCGGCGCGGGGCGGCGCATCCCCCCCACGGTCATCGTTTTCGAGTGCCTCGGGGAAGGCCAGCGGCGCCGCACGCGGCAGCGGCAACGGAGACGACTGAGCAGGTCGCGGCAGCGTGGAACCCCCACGACTGGATAGACTATGGATGGATCGCGGGTCCGTCAAGAAGAACTGTTTGAGGGAGGGGCCGTTCTGCCCTGACGTGAGAAGCAACGCGGGACATCGCGCCGAGTTGTCTGGGACCGTGCCTGGGCGACTCGGCGCCAAAACAGGAAGGTCAGATTGAACGTCGGCGGATGGCCCATCGACGGACCCGTGGGACCTCCTGGACGCCAGCGACCGGAGGGCCGCACCCACATCGCGACGCTGACCTGGGAGCGGCATGTCGACAATGGCTGAGGACGGCGACGTGGGCAATTGACCGCGGCGACGGCATTGCTGCACCTCGGCCGGCTCGTTGCTACTCCTCGCCGAGTGCAGCGTCGCGCGCATGGTATGATGCGCTATGAGATGCGGCTAGCTGTGAGTACCCCCTCCGCCAAGGCAACACACAAAAACGCGGCTACACATCGAGGCCCCTCTCAGAGCCGCCTCAGCGGTCGCGCTCGTGGCGTTGGGGATGGGGGGGAAAAATATGACAATTGACATACAGCCCGGGCCTTGCGGGGGGTCCTTCTGTGCGGTGACCCCCATACCGGTCTCAGCCGATCGACGGAGTGCGGTAGTGTGGCGGAGCAAGAAGGGGAAAATGAGGGAAGGACAGGCGGGTTCGCTCGCGTACAACACGACGACGACGATACCATACACACACGCTGCGAAATAGTTGCCCAATGTCGGGCCTACTGACATGGGGGCTAGGGGTGAGGGTCGGGCATGGGCCAATGCTACTGGCCGTAGATCTCTACCCTAAGAATGTCTCGGCACCCTTGCTGCTCGAGCGCCGCCTTCATTTTTTCGATGTCCTTCGGGCCGATGCCGAGGTCGTTCTTGATTTCTTCGATCAGCTGTCGACCATCTTTGTAGGTGACCAGAACCCGGCGGCACGTCGTGTTTTGGCCGGCGCCGGTGCCTCCCGAGATGTGCCAGGCGTTCCTCATCATCAATTCAAAGTACGTGTCGTTTTCAATCATCGCAGAGATGTCTTCGTAGTAGTCGACGAACTCCGCGAGCGACACCGTGGCGTCGTGATTCTTGTTCCATCCGGCGGAGAACTCCTGCAGCACCTGCGTGGCCGTCTTCTCACCCTTGACGACCGCCGGGTGCTTCGTGGTGT
>ERZ1292633.3428-Hain-H41-02um-R1-3428-length-15443-cov-5_pt1 | contig 15443 bp, 11 predicted proteins | sample MGYA00564406_ERZ1292633 | MGnify/ENA primary metagenome ERZ1292633 (study PRJEB36523, sample SAMEA6512639) | groundwater metagenome | collected 2019-01-08 | study: AquaDiva: Metagenomics assemblies of 32 groundwater samples
TCGCGTCCCTATCCTACTTCGGTCCCGCGGCTGCCGCGGCCTCGGTCCAATGGATGACCGGTCGTGGCGGCCGCAACGCCGGCTTCATCGGTGCCTTGCTGTGCCTCGCGTGCGTGTTCGGGATGTATGGTGTCGCCGTGTTCGTCGTGATTTGCAGGTTCCCTGGCAGCTGCCGCGTCACCCCAAAGGAGCCGGAGGATCAAGACGACGACGACGACAACCCCGCGACTAATGTCGAGACAGCGGATACGGTGCGAATCGACGCCGCCGATGTCAACGACAATGGAACGCAGAGGGATGCACCGGCCAGCGGCGGGGAGGACCACCCTGCGGAGGCAGCCCCACAGCCACCGCCGAAGTCAACTCCGAAGGATGCGATCGCCGCCTATCCAGAGTGGGACGCCGTCGACCGCCCAGGCCACGACGGGTTCGTGCGCGCGTGGAAGCCGTTCTTCATGATGGTGAAGAACCCCAACGCCCTGCGGTATCGCAGCAACTTCGCCGTCGAGGTCGGCGCGTCGATGGCCTTGGCGATGGCGCAACCGGCGGCCCCAAATCTCCTTTCCTGCCGTGCCGCGGCATCGGTGATGCTGCTGACACAGGCAGCGTACGTGGTGTACCTTCTGAAATTTCGTCCCTTGCGAGAAAAGTCGGATAATCTCTTCGTCGGGGCAGGGACCGCGCTGCAGCTGTTGGCGGCCGTGTCGAACGCTGTGGCTCTGTTCGCCAAGTCACCGCTTGGCATCAAGATTACTATAGGCGCGATGACCGCTCAAGTGGCCGTGCTGTACGCCAATCTCGCTTACGAAATCGCGCGGTTGTTGCAGCGGGTACGGAAACGCTTCCAGACGCGCAAACCCCCTTCGGTCGCCGACGCGGATCGTTCTGCCGGAAGAGAAGAGGAAATGCTCCAACAGCCGCTGCTGGAAGTGCCCAGGGAGCCGAGGGCCACGGCCACCAACGACTCCACGGCGCCGGCACGGGCGACGCCTTCGAGCCAGAAGAGCGACTCCGGCAGCAAGTCGTTCCCATCCGCGATGAACCCGCTTGACGAGTTGTGACCTTTCCTGACCCCTCTCTTCCCATCCCCAGTGCCGATCGTCCTTTGGTTGCAACGTTGGTTGCATTTCCGGTTCACGTCGTCGCCGGTGGACGTAACCGTTGACTTATGAATGAAGCCGCTTCCCCCCATGCTCCCATCCAGCCCCTCTCCTCCGCTGTCTCTGATCGCGTCGGTTTTCGGCATCGGGGTCGGCAGCGGCGCCTTCCCACCTGGTGCCGGGTGGGTCGCGTACCTCAGGGAGCAGTGGGTGGCCCTCAGTCTCTCAGCCGTCGTCGTGAATCTCGCCGTGTCGTTGGCCGCAAGCCGCATCCGGCGAGTGGCGCAGGTTCGCCGCTTTTTGCTTCCCAAGAAGCAACTCATCTCCCGGCCTCCATGGATGACCGGCGGTCTCCGGTGGATCTGGTCCTGGTGGCTCCCCTTGCCATCGTGCGCACCATCGGAGCACCCTCGACACAGTCACCCTTGCCAATCCGTCGTGGAGCGCTGTGATGGACAACGCGTCGAACTGAACCGCGACGCAGAAATGAGCCGCATTCTGCGCCGCCTTCGCGAGCCGAACTGCTACTCCATTTTGGTCTGCGATGAAGGGACGGGGTGCACGTCGCTCTTGCGGCGCATGGAGTCGGAGGCGTACTCCGTGAAGTACATTTCGCTGGACGACGCCGTGTCCACCGAAGACGTGGTGCGCGTGCTACAGCGCGACGTCGGCTCGTGTAGGTCCGGCCGGATGCCGCTGGCCCTTGCTCTCGTGAACCGCCTGCTTCTCACGCTCGTCGCCGTCATCGCGGGTGGCGATCAGCAGCACGGCATCAACGGGTTGGATGCGAAGGGGGAGGCGGACGACGAGGACGGTGGGCGCGAGTGGAACGAGCTCACGCAACTGGTCGAATCCCTCGCCACCGAGGTGCTGGCTCTCGGTGCCCTCCGGCCAGTGCTGCTGCTGGATCACGTGTCCCAACTCGAGGAGCCGACGCGGCATCGGCTGCAGCGCTGGGCGGCCGCGGCCCACAACGTGCTGCACATCGCCTTCGTCGTCGACGTACCATACGATTTCTTCGGACGGTACGGATCGCAGCTGAATATTCTCGCGTTCCGCGATCCGCCATGGCAAGACGTGGTGCGCTACGTCCAGCATCATTGCCCGTCGCTTTCAGCGCCATGGACGGACGAGGAAGGGCTGCCAGTGCTCATCGCCGACCACGCGGCAACGCCAACGACGACGACACCGATGACGCTGGCGCATCGACTCGTCTTTGAGCTCTGTGGCACGTCGGTCGGCTACGTGGACCGCGCGTGCCGCGTCGTAATGGAGGTCGTCGAGGATGACGGCGTGATGGAACCCGCGCGGCAGCTGGAAGCCGTGCGCCAACGGTTGCGGCGCGGCTTCTTCAGCGTCTCGAGGTCCCTGCACGTGTATCCCATACTACCCCTCACCACCTATGCCGCATCGTCCCCACCGGGCCCGCGGGCGGCGGCGGAGAGTTCCCTCGTCGGCGATGACTGGGTGGACCTCGCGCAGTGGTGGCTGGAACACGCGCTGCCCGACCACGACGGCGGCGCCACCGATGCGGCGGTTCAACATCCGCTGGCCACGATCCGCAAGCGTGACGACGAGCCCACCGTTCTCCTCGGCAGCACCGCGGAGGAAGCCGTCGGCATGGATCGGATACGCCTAGGGCTGCTCCTCATCTGCCGGGCTCTATTGGACCGTCAATGCGCCGCCGTCCCCGCGATCGATGCGCTCATCGGCAGCAGTGCTCATTGTCTGCGGGCGGTCGGTCACCCGGAGGCGGGCCGGGGCCGTGTCTACACCTACGTGGAGGAGCCGGTGTCGTTGAGCTTTCACGAGGCATGCGAGCTGGCGTCGCTTCCCGTGTTTGTTCGCTTGCTTGCCCAGCGCGCCATCCTACCCCTGCGCACGAGCTGGGACCGAATGTCTTTCCGCGCGCCGTATCTAGGCGACGTCTTCGAGTGGCTGCTGGGCCGGCCAGGTTCGGCAAAACGTGTCGAGTCCAATATCTTGCTGGAGCGATTAGCGGGCTTAAAACGGTGTTGATTGAGGAGAGAGACCGGTTGCTGTGGGGCGAATGAGTCATCATGATGGAATGGAAGCTGAATGGCTGATTGGGGGGGATCGCCCTAGCCCACGCGCACCACCAGTCAGGCCAACTCATTCCCTTATCGGGGTGAACACCTTTTCTTTGGTGCCAAACATGCGACACGTTGCGTCGCTCGCCGTACTGCTGCTTTGCAGCCTAACTGCCACCGCCCTTCAGTTTGGCGTCGGTGGGCCCGGTGGAGGCGCCGGAGGTGGAATGCCAGGAGGAATGCCAGGCGGTGGGATGATGGGCGGCGGGATGCCGGGCGGCGGGATGCCGGGCGGTGGAATGCCGGGCGGTGGAATGCCAGGCGGCGGGATGCCGGGCGGTGGTATGCCGGGCGGCGGAATGCCAGGCGGCGGGATGCCAGCCGGCATGGGCGCGGGACTGCCAGGCGGCGGCAAGCTTGCAGAGCACGCCGGGACCTCCGCTAGCGTCGATGAGCTGGCAGGTGGCTTGCGCAGCCTCACTCCCAAACCGAGCAAGCTGCTCAGCGAAGACGACATTCGCATGTCATCGTCGCTGCTTGCGCGTTACGCCCACTACGTGGCACTCAAGTACCACAATCACGCGGAGGCGGCCGACGCGCTCCGGGACATGGCGAGCGGCACGACGACGTTTCGGCAGCTGGTGCTGAACCGACGCAACGTCGCGTCATCCATGGGGGGTGGCCTGCTCATGGGAGGCGGGGGCGGCGGCGGCGGAGGCGGCATGGACACCGACGACTACAGCGACGGGGCGTTTCGCTTCGTCTGCATAGAGGACATCCACGGCGACCTCGCGAGAGAGATCTTTGACATCGCCAAGCCGCTTGCAACCCCCGGCAAGGCCGGCGATGAAGGCGTCTACGGACCGGTCTGCATCGACAATGGAACCAAGTCGGAAAACGGCTGCTACATCGTTTCCGTGATGAGCCGGTACCGGCGGGAGTTCTTCTCACCCGCGTGGTTCGAGGCGGAGACCTTCTTCAAGGAAAACTTCGGCGTGCCATTCACAAAGATGCTCGACAATCTTCGCCAGGGCGACGAATTACTGAAGCAGCTCAGCTTCCAAATATGGCCGAACGAGCACATCTCAGAAAAGAAATTGAAGCTGCGGTTCCTCAAGATGGACATGGACCGCCTGTTGAAGCCGACGGAGAAGGACGCCTCCACGGTGCCAACGACCCCTCCGACCGATCGAGGCGACGTCATGAAGCATGTGCGCCTCATGGAGCGGCGCGCCGCGGTGATCCAACGCGTCGCACCCGACGTGCTCAACGCGCACCCTGAAATTTACGCATTGAGCTTGCGACAAATCTTCGACGCTGGCTATGCCCATCCCGTGCCCGGAGAAGACGAGGGGAACGCCGCCCCAGAGGCCGCGAAGTCCCAAACTCCGCCTCTCGTCGAAGCAGGTGGCTGCGCCGATGGCGCGCAATGCGGTCCACCCAACACACTCGGTTGACTCCAATTTTTTGTGCGCCCCAAGTGCAGATGTTTGTCGTTCGTTTCCCCTTCTAGGTCTCCTGCTGCTCCAGATTCCAACCTCGGCGACTTCCCTTCCCCTTTTCACGCAGCGTTGTTTGTGCCTTGTGGATTGGTGAGAGGGCCTCGGAGCCCAACCCCACAACACCCAAGCCCTTCAACGCGGGACCCCCATGCTCTCGTTGTCGTTGCTGCTCTCTCTCTCTAACCACACGACGATCAGTGTGCTCTCCTCTGATTCATCGCCACGATGCTTCGTGCGGCGCGCCCTTCTCTCATCCGCGCGACCCGCCCCGCGGCGATGTCGCTCATGATGAAACAAATGGAAATGGGCCAGCCGCTGACGGAGGGGGACAAGCCCGTGAGCTCGTTCAAGGACGAGTTCCTCCGGCCCAAGACGCACAGCGACATGGTCGCGAAGTACGGGCGTTACGCCAAGTACTCCAACCCCGCCTTTTGCAAAGTCGACACCACTAATGAGGTCGTGCTGAACACCTACCCCGAGGGCACGAATGCGGGCCTCACCAACAATGTCTGGAAGAACATGGACGACTACCATGCGGGCTTCTACGACGAGGAGTTTTTCCGGAAGAACATCCTGAAGCCTCGCGTGTCGGAGGACCAGGAAGACCGCGTCCGTGTGACCGACTACGCGCTCAACACCGCCCTGCTCGGCTTCGGCGTGTTCTGCATTCGGTACGCGATCGCCCCGTTTTGGTGGATCGGCCAGCCTCGCATGACCCTCGTGGCGGAGTCGAACATTGAGGCGGAGATTGGCGAGATGTCGGATAAAGAGTGCAAGACCATCGTGTGGCGCGGGAAGCCCGTGTACGTGTACCGACGCAGCGCGTTCCAGATGCAGCAGGTAGATGAGACGCCGATGAGCGCTCTCAAACACCCCGAGACGGACCACCAGCGCTTTGGAACCGACGAAACCTTCCGAAAGACCGCCGTGGTGATCGCCATCTGCACGCACCTTGGTTGCATCCCGCTGGCCAACGAAGGCATCTTCAACGGCTTCTTCTGCCCGTGCCACGGTTCCCACTATGACGCCAGCGGCCGCATTCGTCAGGGGCCCGCTCCCCTGAACCTCGAGGTCCCGCCGCATCGCTGGCTGGACGAGCAGACCGTGTTCCTCGGCAAGTAGTCGCCAGCCTTAGCCTCGGACCGTTGTGGAGAGTCAAGCGGGAATCAGAAGGTGATGAGGGAGGGGACCAAACAAGTACTAAACAAAGAGACAACATACCTTTGTGTGTGCGATGGGAGAGAGAGCCATAGGGGGCTCCAGGGGAGGGCAGGGACGACACAGGGGAGAAGGACGCTCACCCACGACGACTATCCACGGGGGTTGATAGAGTGAAACGCCTAGCATGAACTCCCTAGTATGTCGCGGTTGTGCGTTGTGCGTTAGCGGCTTCTTGTTTCCCCTCGAGTTCGCGGCCCTCCAATACTCGCGCCGTCGTGATGCACAATACACTGGCGTGTTTCACGGGCCGCGAAATTCTCCATGTCCACAGCGACCTCGCCAGACACCAGCTGATGCCCCACCAGCGGGCTGTCGAGAGAAAACGAAGCCGCGCGCCGGTGGAAACGGCTACCGACGAGACGAGAGACGACAACGACGACGACTCTCGCTGCGAACGTCGCTGGTTTGGCACACCTCCCCGCCCCCAGCAAGTGCTTGTCGGCATCGCACAACGGCCGTCTTTGGTGGCCGCCTCGTCGTCGTCGTCGGCGCTCCTTGTCTCCTCGCCGCAGCGTTACACTCTCACGGTGGTAGACGCCGCCCGCGGCCGTCGATTCAACGTCGAGTGGGCCACGAACGAGCCGCTGGGTCATGTCATCCTGCGCATTCTGACGGGCGCGGGCCTCGTGACGCTGGAGGACGCCGCGCAATGCGTGAGAGGCGCGTCGCCCGGCGGCGGTGAGGTCGGCCCCACTGGGCAACCGGATACCGCTGACGTCCCTGTGGATGCGGAATCGATCCCGGAGCCCCCGGCGGAAGTGCGTTGGGACACCGCGTCGGGGGGGCACCTGTGCCGCAGGCCGTTGCTTCTGCCGTGGACACTCGTGCATCGGGCCCGCTCGCTGCGCTGCAGCCACCTATTCAGTGGCGGGCCGAATGGCGAGTATCTCCGACCGGCCCACGACTACTTCGCGCTGGGTTGCCACAACGCGGTCCTATTCCGGGACCACTAAGATGTGCCTCGCCGGTGTGAGAATCACTATAGGCGTGTGGGAGCGCCCACTCGATTCCTCGTTCTTTCCCTTTGCCGTGTGGTTGAAAGTCGTGTTCCGTCCTTCCTCTCATCCCTTTCTCGATAGCACATGTCACGGCGGCAGCGCCATCAGCAACAACGCCGGGCGCAAGATGCCGATGGCTTTTTCGCGACGCTTGACCCGAGGGCGGTTTTACAGAAGGTGCTGCGCGAAGTGGATAGCTTTCGAGGCTGTCCGATGCCACAGTCGATGACCAAGCTGAAGGCTGCGCTGCAGGAACACAACGTTCACGTCTACTTGTACGACTTGCACGAGTTTCTTGCAAACAGATGCGAAAGGCTGCCGATTTTGCCAAGCCGGAAGGAGTTGCGAGGCGTTTGCCGCAACAACGGCGCATTCCCACGTAATCAGGCCAAATCAGAGGGCACACGAGCGCTGCTTGAAGTGCTCTTTTGATTGGCCCTACAGCTCGTGACCGTTCTAATGCCATCCAATTAACGACGCACAATCAATCCCCGAGACAAGACCGACTTAACGACGCACATCCCCCGAGGGCCCGTCGTGGTGTGTGCTCGTGTCGGTTGGCCACACTTGCTCCGCCTTTCTTGCGTGGCCCCCTCCACTTCCCCCACGATAGGCCGCGGCAATCCCCTGTAATTCCACAGCTTACGTCGAACGGACATTGCTCAGCGATGGACGATGTCAATCTAGACGACGCCCGCTTCGCGCTCACCCATGCGTTCCTGCGGGATCCATGTGACGACCTCGACGACGACCCACACTACGGCATGCAGCCACTCCGGGATGACACCGCCTCGCGGTGGTCGCTCGTGGGGCCGTCTCGGTCCGAGGACGGGACCCTCAAACTCGCGACCGGCGACGCCAACGCGGACATCCTCCAGTTCACCCGCGAGTACATCGCAGCATCTCAACCCACCAGTTAGTCGCGAGCGCCGCGGCGCGACGCCGTCTCGCTGATCTCGATTCAGAAGCAGGAGACGTGACGGCCACCGAGAGAGAAGTTTTGCGTGTGTTTTTTCCCGCGACAGTACCGTTGCTTTCTCGCTCACATCGATCTCCCTCTCGCTCCAACCGATGTTGCCGTTTTTCAGTAGGTTGGCACGGAGGGGCGGGTCTAGCAGCTGGGCCATCCGAGGCCGCGGAGGGCACGGCGGTCGGGGGCGGGGCACATCGTACCCCCATGAGAGTTCGCTGCCAGTCGCCCCTTCGGCGGTCACGTCCGCAGAGGTCGTTTCGTCGCGCGCCATCGGGGCGTTCTCGGCCACCGCCATGCTTCACCGAGGCCGTGGACGCGGTGGCCGTGGCGGCCGGGGCCGCGGGCGGGTACGAGAGCCTCAGGTGGGAGACTGGACGTGTACGTGCGGCGAGATCAACTATCGCAGCCGTCGGGAGTGCCCCAAGTGTAACACGCCAGCGCCTCCGCTGCCGCTCGGCATGTCGCGTCCGAAGCTGCCAGGGGAGGATCCGCACGACTGGGCTTGTCCGTGCGGAAAAATGAATTTTCGGCAAAGTGTGAACTGCTTCAAGTGCCAGATGCCGAAGCCAGTGGCACCCCCGGCCGCTGGACAGGAAGTCACCATGTGGAAGTGCGGCCGATGCAAGTCCGTGATGCGCAGTACGAAGAAGCACTGTCTGCAGTGCTTCGCGCCGCAGGAGCAAGGATCCACGTGGACGCCGCAGGCACCGGCCCTCTCTCCTGTGGCAGGCGGAGGCATCGCCGGGGGTGGCCAGGGGGGCATGTCCTTCGGGTCCATGGACCCGTTTCACGCCGCGGCAGCCGTGTCGTTTCAACCGGGAGCCACTCCGCCCTCGTAGGCGACCCATCCCACAGTCAACACGCACTCCCCCATCGCAAGCCAGGACCGCGCGGAACATACCTCGTGCGGAAAAGGAAAGGGTGTACCCCCCTTCATGGAAGCTTCCCTGTGAGCCACCCAAGACGGCAAGGTCCTTCAGCTTGCGGGTGCGGTTCCCTCCTTCGAACCGAGCCTTCGCTTTCTCCCCTTCCACTCACTCACTTTCTTTGCACACTGCGTCGGCCATGGCCGCGTCATCCGAGCTTATTCCTGGCCGTTTCGTAAGAGTCAGAGTGGCGGCGAACAAGTACCAAGTCGGTGTGATCGACTCTGTTGACGTCGTCGCCCAAACCGCGTCGGTGTCCACAAACGGCGGCTTCGCCGTCTCCGCAAAGCTGGCGGACATTCGCCGCGCGATTTTGGTCATCGTGGACCTCAATGGTGTCCTGGGCTGCCGGGGGGCAACGTCCAAGAGCCCCTTCATCAAGCGGCCGCACATCGACGACTTTTTGGCGTTTTTGTTTCGCAATTTTGTCGTCGCGGTGTGGACGAGCAGCATGGAGGCCAACGGCCGCCGTATCATCGAGGAAGTCTTCGGGCCACGGTACGGTCCCAAGCTGTGCTTCACCTGGTTCCGCGACAAGTGTACGAAGCAAAGCGAGGCGGCGGTCGCGGCCGGCTCGTCGTCCAACCCCTACGGCACGATCAAGGACCTCACCACCGTGTGGACGGCGTTTCCGTCGTTCGACAGCAGGAACACCGTCATCGTGGACGACTCGCGGGACAAGTGCAGCCACCCGTCCAACTCGGTGTGCCCTTCGCAGTTTATCGGGGAGGGCGAACAGATCATTGCGGACGAGGGCCTCCTGCACGCCACGACGCTTCTCACTGAGGTGCTGGAGCGAAACTCCCTGCTGCCGGTCACCAGCCAAGCTGTCATCCTCGGCGCCCCAGCCGCTCGGATCCTCGCATTGGACGCGCCGGACGGCGACGGTGGCGGGAAGACCTCACCGGGGGGCCGCGTGATGGTGGGGATGGGGGCGGCCGCAGCGCCGCCTCCCGCCGCCGACAGCAGCGCTCGGCAGTCCCCACCAGTGTCGCGCGTGGTACGACCCGCACGCGACCCCTACGCCACATCGCCCCCGCCGACGGCGGCTGCCGATTCCACGGCCCAACCCGGCGGTGGCTTTCTCTTTCCGCTCGCCAATCCGTCGACGGGTGGCTTTGGTAGCTCCAAACAGTCGCCATCGAACGAACTGTCGCGGCTCGTAGGGCCGTTTCCAACGACGCCCGTGGTGTTGGCGCCTCCCACAACGCCACCGCTCACAGGCGGCCTTCCCGTTGCCAGTGCCAAACCTCCCGCTCCACGGGCGACCGTTCAACCAGCGACGAACGCCGTGTGTACGGCGCCCCCGGCCGCGAGCGCCAAGCCCGTTGCCGGCGCTCCACCCACCGAAGGCTACGACTTTAGCAAGCTCCTATCCAGGTTGCCTTCGTCTGCGATCCACGTGAGTTCGGCCGCGACGGTCACGGGGCCCCCGATGCGAGGGCCACCTGTTGCGGCGACCAACCCCGGCGCGGTGCACCTGGCAGAATCTGGATCCGGCGGGGGCATTCAGGTCTCGTCGCTCCTTCGGAGGCTGTCCCCGTCCGCCGGGCTGGTAGGGGCTGCCGGCTGCGCGACATCTAGTGGGTCAAAGCACTCGGATCCCGTGGCGGCGAAACTCGCGACACAACGGCCGGCAACGTTTGCGATTCCCGCTCCACGGACGGTGGCCGACGTCGATGCGCCACCCGCGGCGGGTCGTGCACCGGCGCCGAGGACGCAAGAAGAAGTGGTCTTCACCGGAAACATCGCGGACTACCTTGCAAAGAAGGGGGTCCGCACGGCGCCGATGTCCGTGAACGCCGCGCACTAATAATCAGAGGCCGTCTGCCCGACGAAGGATGTCCCCACAGCGAAGGTGGGGTGTCGCGGTTGCGTGCGTCGTGTATCGTCCAACCGGTCCGAGCCGCCTTTCCGTCGTTTACCTTGCTCTCCCTTACGGTTAACCAGAAACTGCCGGCTGCTCTTCTCAATCCGGTTAGGAGGCCTCCCTTTTCGCGACCGACCTCTCCCCCTCAACTCCCTCTGAGAGAACCGCCGGAATGGGACAATCGAAAACTCGGTCAGTGTGTAACACGCCCCCTTTTTTATTTATTGGCCCACTGGGACGTTTGTGCGCACGCCGTCCGTCGTGTGTGTTCTTCGCGCGCACAATGCATACCGCGACCACTTCGCTTGCTTCATGCCGCCGCCCACCCTCCCTGCTCCCTTCCACATACGCCGCGGGCGGAGCCGTTGCATCGTCGCATATATCACGTCAAGCGGGTGCTTTCGGCACACCTGCATGTGGGCCGCCCTCCCCGGTCTTGGCTTGCGCGATGATTGTCCCCCGCCCGTCCATTTTTCCAAGCGAAACTTCGCCTCTTTTTGACCAACCGAAGTCGCTCTCGCAGGCTCCCCTCTCTCGTCTTCATCATTCGTGTGTGCGTGGTTGGCCTCTCTTTCTTGGCATGTCGCCCATTCTTCTCGACCTTCTTGAAAGGGCTCGCAGACAGGCCTTTTTTTTTTTACCCCCTCACCTGCGTATGACCACCGGCCGCCCGTCTCCCACTCTGTATCCCAGCTCCCTACGCCTCCTCGAGGAGTGACTCCGATCTGACCTTTGCACATGGCTTCGTTTTCACAACAGGAGAATACAGGGATGGCCGGGGGAGGGTCGAATCGCTTCGCGGCGTTTTCCACACCCACCTGTTCCCCCTTCTTCGAGGCAAACCGGACACCCCTCCCTGCCGAGGCGTAAAGGGCAGCAGCGCAAGGAACGCTGGGGCGTGTCTCCCGTGGCTACAGCGGTCCGTTGATACCTCACTCCAACCGGGCGGTGGGTTGCGTGGAGAGACATTCCCCCTTTTTTCAATACGTTGCGGTCCCCTTTCCCACTCACAGGACGTCGCGACGAAACATTTCGTCGCGCGATGGAATCTGAAATCTTCGACCACCTCTCACGCAATGCCGCCGCGTCCACAAAGGAGGAGCGCGTCGCGGCAGAGGCGCGGCTGTCTCAATGCGTCTCACGGGACACCCTGAGCGCCATTTGTGCGATGCTCGCCATCGCGGCGTCCCCAGTGCATCAGCGCCAGGCGGTGTACGTCGCCCAACTGGCGGCGACGCAAGCGAAAAACGCCCTGCGGACGGCGCTACTCAACGAAGCGGACGTCACCGACCCGTTGGAAGCCGTCGGAGGGTCCCCCCCGAGTCGGTCAACGCGGGGCCAGGCCGCTGTTGACCGCGTCCTCAGCAGCCGGCGCTCTGTGGCTCGGCTCCGGGGCTGCTGCCTGCAGCACTTGCCGACCGTGAACATCCCTGCCATCCGCCGGTTGTTCTTTGAGGTCGCGCGGCTCCTTCTCGAAGGGCAACTCGATACGTGGCCGGAATACATCACCTTCATGCTGACGAGTCTCAGCCGATCGATCGCTTCAGGGTCCGCGGACGACGTGCTCACCTGTCTCCAGGGTCTCTACGTGGCGACGAAGCCTCTGAAGAAGATCGGTGCCGTGACGGAGGATCACCACCAACAGCTCGCCGATGCGGTCTTGCCGCTACTACCACCGTGCATGACGGTTGCGGACAACCGCGTCACTCATATCGCGCTCAAAGTTTTTGAGTGCTTCGTGGCCCAATATGGCGTCGAGCCCCGTGCCCTTGCCGGTCATCCTGCCTTATGGGCCCAATGGCTTGAGACGCTCTTGCAGCTGCCGAGCAGCGTGACAGCCCGTCTCGGCACCCATGTCAACACGGAGGCGGCCGCTTTCGTCATCTTCGCCAAATGCATTAAACGGCTGGGCGCGATATCGTTTGGCCTCGTCAGCCAAGCCGTGGTCGCGCTCCAACCGGACGCTGGCGAGTTGGCGTCGAAGTCGAAATCGAAGAAGGCGTTGCCTACCGGGATGCTGTCGACCGCCAGCAACCAGCTCTACGCGTCGTTCATCACTGGAGGCTACGCCGCACGGTTCGCCGTCCTCTGGAGCGGCTGGCTCATGTCCGTCGACGTCAGTGGGCCGCGAAGTGCCCAGCTGACTGTGTTAGGAAAAGGGCTGAATTTTGCGTTGCGATATCTGCGCTCCTGTCGGCTTCGGGCCGACTTGTATGCGTGCTTACCGCTGCCGTCGCTGGTGTGCGACCACCTCGTCAGGTTCTTGCCCTACACCGACGAGGAGGCCGAGGCGTGGGACGCCGACGCCAAGGAGTTCCTCAGGCAGCAGGCGGACCCCGCCAACGACGACTTGTCCGTGCGCGCCGTGACGATGCACACCGTGCTGGACCTCATCAATCCGGCCCCCGAGCCGAGCGAAGCTGGCGACAGCAAGCCGGCTCGTCGCAAAGCGAGGAGCCACAAGGCGCCCCCCGTCGACCCCCAGATCATGCCGGCCGTCGTGCCACCGTCGCACCTGTATATCGTGCTTCACTGTGTGGGCACGCACCTTGCTAGCCCGGACCCCCGCGCGGTGGATGGCTGCCTCTACCTGCTCGCGCAGCTGTCGTCGCTTGTGATGGCCGATCCCGCCTTGGCTGCGCAGATGGAAGGCGTGATCGCCGCGCACGTGCTGCCACGCATCGCTTCTGGAGCAGAGCATCCCTCGCCATTCGTGAGGGCGAAGGCCGCGTGGGTGTGTGGCCGCTACGTTCGGACACCGTGGACGAACGTCGAGCAATTCGCTTCCATGCTCGCTGCCCTGTTCCACCTTCTGAATGACTCACAGCTGCTCGTGAGACTTGAAGCCACCACGGCGCTCTGCTTCTTCTCGGCCTCCCGCCGAGCGCGGCACTGGATGCTGTCCACGTCAGTGCTGCAGCCCCTCGCCGAATCCTGCTTGTACCTCATCGAGGCGGTCGGCGATGAGCGCGCGGTCGCGGCACTCCACTACCTCATCAGCTCCTTCGGCAAACACATTTCGCACATCGTTGAGACGGTGGCGCAATCGCTCGTGCGCAACTTTTTAGCGACGCTGTTCGATCTTTCGCAACTCGAGGCGACCGAAATCACCGGCGAACGGGAAACGAAGGCGGAAGACACGCTGACGATGAGCAAAATGGACGGCGGCGCCGCGATGGCCAACGAGCTGCTCAAAACGCTGGTCTCCCTGCTGCAGGCGGTGCACGAGGACCTTCCGGACCACAACGAGGTCATCCGTCGCCTGCAGCCCATCATTGCGGCCATGATGCGGCAGACGCTGCGCTCGAGCCACCTCCATGGCACCGACTCCAGCGTGACGGTATCAACGTTCGATCTTTTCGAGACCCTCGCGACGGTGTTCCAACGACTGCTATTTTATAGCTCAGAATGTGGCATCGGCACGGAGTGCTGGGAGGTCCTGCCATTGCTCTGCGGGATGGTGCTCGGGCCGTCAGACGACGCCAGCCGCAGTGTGGACGGGGCAGGCGGCGACGACTGGCCAGGAACGGACAATTTCAGCTACATAATGCCGGCGCTCGACAACTTCCTCTCTTGCGATATCGTGACGTTCACGAGGCCCGAGTGCCTGCCCCTGGTGATGCGGACCGTGCAGTTCGTCATGCATTACGCCTCACACGGCGGGGACCTCCAACAGGCGAGGGACGCCGCGCTGCTGCTCATGAGCATGCTCGAGCATGGGGCCCCTGCCAAGGCGCAACTGGCGACGGTCGTGCCGTCTGTGGTTGGCCTCGCGCTGCAGGCCCTTGCGGCGCCGCACCTGTTCGACGGTCTCGAAGTGCAAGTGCCCCTCTGCGGCGTCTTGCTCGACGGGTTCATCTTGGACGCACCCTTGGTGCTGACCGCTTTTGACGGGCAGTGGCCGTCGGTGTTTCCGTCGCTTGTGACGTTCCTCAAAAAAGGGCGCCGTGGCGGTCGGTCCGCCTCCGCGTGGTCTCCCATGGACCGCAAGGTGGCCGCTGTGGGCCTCAGTCGGGCGGTGTCAGCCATCATCGCCGCCCGTGGCGTCAACGATCCTATTTGGGGCGGAGGCGCTTCGAACGGGGCCGCTTTCCTGTCGCTCGCGGTCGAGTTTTGCCTGGCGAACACGTCGGCGTACACGAAGCGGGCGGGTTGGATGGAGGAGGACATGGCCGAGTCCCAAGCGGACGACGTGCGCTCCGACGATGGCGCCATCGATCAGGGCCCGGCCGCGGACGACGAATTTCTCGCGCCCCCCGACGTCGGCGACGGCAGCGACGAGGAAGACGGCGACGGCGACGCGGAGGCGAACGACGACGTCGACGGCGACGAGCCAGCGGAAGGGGACGACAGCTACACCACCCCATTGGACGACGTGTGCGAGGCCGCCGTCGTCGACGAGGCCGTGCGACTCTACGCGTCGGCCGCCGGTCGCAGTGGCCCCACCGCCACCGCAGGGGACATGTCGTGGTGGACCGCGGCCGTGGCCGAGGAGCTGCGACTGGCCGGACTTGAGTGGCAACGGTGGCACAATCTGCGACACCAAGTCAAGGTGCTTGCCGACGCGCACCGCTGCCAACCCGCCGCAACCGGCGACAGCGCAGCGGCAAGAAGCTAACATCTAACCCCTTCGCGTTAACCACATTCCGTTTGTTCTGTTTCCCATGATCCCATGTCTCCGCATTCCTTCCCCGCCTCGCTTCGAACTGGCGCCCAATGTCAATAGGGTCATCCTCTCTCTCTCTCTCGCAGCCCCAACGCCGCTCCTTCCCCCACATCTCCCCTCTCGTGCCAACCCCCCC